>Ga0114997_10000410_pt1 | contig 34938 bp, 35 predicted proteins | sample ArcticOcean_MG_C_2_FD_87045 | JGI IMG/M metagenome (GOLD analysis project Ga0114997, IMG submission 87045) | Marine microbial communities from western Arctic Ocean - ArcticOcean_MG_CB4_136 | ecosystem: Environmental > Aquatic > Marine > Oceanic | place: Arctic Ocean: Canada Basin | collected... | reverse complement strand
TTGGTGCTTCTATCGTTGGTGGCGTATGTAATAATTCTGGAGGTGCTCTAGTAAAGAGAGGGCCAGCCTACACAGAACTTTCACTCTATGCCCATATAGATTCGAATGGAAAATTAATATTAGTTAACGAATTAGGTATTGATCTTGGTAATGCTCCAGTAGAAATTTTAACAAATTTGCAAAATAATAATTATAAAAAAAGTGATATTCAATACTCATCAAAGCTTGCATCCGATAATAATTACCAAAAAAGGGTAAGAGATGTAAATGCGGATACACCTGCACGTTTCAACGCAGACAGTAGGCGTTTGTATGGTGCTTCAGGTTGTGCTGGGAAAATTAGTGTTTTTGCTGTGCGTTTAGATACCTATCCTATTTCCAAGCGCAATCAAGTATTTTATTTAGGAACGAATGATTCTTATGTGCTTGGCAAAATTCGTAAAGAGATATTATCTAACTTTAAGAATTTGCCTAATTCTGGAGAATACTTGCATAGAGACTGCTATGATGCTGCAAAAAAATATAGCAAAGATACTTTTATAGCTATTGATAAAATGGGTCCAAGTTTTATACCTAAGTTGTTTGAAGTAAAAAGAAAGGTAGATCTAATTGCTAAAAATTTTAGATTTTTGCCAAATAATTTATCTGATAGGTTAATGCAGTTTTTGAGCAATTTCTGGCCCAATCATCTTCCAAATAGGATGGAAAATTACCGTGAACATTACGAGCACCACTGGGTTGTTGAAATGTCAGACGATGGAATTAATGAAGCTAGAGAATACTTTAAGCATTTTTTCACAAATAATGAAGGTGATTTTTTTGAGTGTAGTAATGATGAAGCAGAAAAAGCTCTTTTACATCGTTTTGTCGCTGCCAGTGCATTTGGTCGCTATTATGCACTTAATGAAAAAAAATCAGGAGGAACAATATCTATGGATATCGCATTACCTCGAAATGATAAAGACTGGTTTGAAAAGTTACCTCCGGAAATTGATGATATGTTGGAGATGAAACTATATTATGGACACCTTTTTTGTCATGTTTTGCATCAAAACTATGTTGTTAAAAAAGGTGTTGATACTGAAAGCTTAAGACAAAAGCTATTAAAGATTTATGCGGATAGGGGTGCCGAATATCCAGCAGAACACAATGTCGGGCATGAATATTTTGCTAAATCTGCTCTTTCTGATTTTTATAAACAGCTAGACCCAACAAACAGCTTTAATCCTGGGATTGGTAAGACGAGTAAGTTTAAATATTGGAAGTAATATAATTTTTTCAGTATAACGGATTAATGGCCATAAACTGTTGTGCAAAAATAAATAGATAACTAATTTTAAAAATAACAATTTGAGGAAAAAATGCGGATACCTATCTTTTACCTATGTAAAATAATTTTATTATCTTTATTTTTTTTTAACCCATCTTATGGTGAATCTGTTGCACGTTTAATTAAATCTGAGGGTATTGTCTATCTAAAACGGATGGGTATGCAAACATATTCTGAAGTTGCTCAGGTAGGAACAAGTATTAATAATGGTGATGCTATTAAAGTAGGTGACTATGGTTTTGCTGCATTGATTTTTATCGATGATAGGTCGGTTGTAAAAATCAAGTCAAATTCGCAATTTGAAATAATGGACACAAAAAATACAAGATCCGTAAATATTGAATTTGGAACAATTTTAAATAAAATCGAAAAAGAAAACAGAACTAAAACTTTTAGAGTCGTTTCCCCTGTCAGCGTTGCTAGTGTAAAAGGGACTGAATTTGCTGCTATGATTAATCCTTCCGGTGTTGATCAGTTTATAGGTAAAGAGGGTCTTTTTGATGTGTTTAATTCTGTCAGTGGTCAAACTGTTAGTGTCGGACCTGGTCAGAAAGCACTTAGTGGTTCTTCTGGAAGTTTGATGCAAGCTCCTGCGAGTCCAAATGAATACCCGCAAGATCCAGAACTAGAGGCAGAATTAGAAGAAAAAAAGAAGCCTTCAGAGCGTGAGGAATCAAAAAAAATAGAAGACGATGAACAAAAAGATGTTAAAGAGATAAATGATTCAAAAACTGAAAATAAAAGTGATCAAATAAATAATAGTTCGACTGATAGTAAAATTGATTCTGGTGAGTCGCCTAAGCCAGACGATGCTCCTAGTACACCTAAAAAACCATTTGGGATGGGACTTGGTATTGGTTCTGCCACTATAGATGGAACTCTTTATAATCAGTTAGCATTAAGACCTGAAATCAATTTTGCTGGTATTGGAATAGGCCTAGATCTAGTAGTGTATATGGATGATGAAGGCAATATCAGAGAAGATGAGTGGAACTTTGACGACAACCCAGATATGATTTATGATAAAATTTTATATATACGATACGGCGAAAAGTCATCTCCATTTTGGGCAAAATATGGTTCGATTGAAAATATGACATTAGGCCAAGGTGGGCTGATGAAAGGATATTCAAATATGATGGAATTTCCATCAGTTAGAAGAGTTGGTATAAATACGGGCTTCAATATTGGATCTATTGGCGGAGAAGTCTTTTTATCAAATATAAAAGATTTATCTAGAGGTGGAACGATATTTGGTTTAAGAGCTCAGTATAAAGTTTCTGATAACCTTCCAATTACCATTGGGCTTAATTATATATCGGATGCAAATATGTTTTCTGCCATGAAGGATAAAGACGGTGATTCATTCCCCGATATGTTTGATGATTTCCCAACTGATAGTACTCTTTGGAATGATACAGATGGTGATGGCTGGGCTGACCCAGGACATGGATTGTCAGTGCCAGACTCATTGATAGACATCGATGCTGACGGTGACAATATAGTTGATACTATCGATGACAGTGTAATGATCAAAGCTAGGCCATTTAGTATTAACGATAATAAAGCATCTGTTTCCGCTTGGTCATTTGATGTATCCTATCCTGTGCTAACGAATAAAATGTTATCATTGACAGTTTATACCGAATTCAATTCTCTGATGTTTCCTGAAGTCGCAACAATAAGTGAGTCATCTGACACTCTTTTTTATAGGTCAAAAAGATCTGGCTCAGGAATAACTCTACCCGGAATAAGTTCAAACCTTTTTGGAATACTTGATCTTTCACTGGAATATCGTTCTGTTCAGGGATCGTATGTTCCTCAATTCTTTGATCAAGCATATGATTTGAATCGAGTTTTAAGTGTTTCGCAAGGGACTAGTACTACTATTAAAACTAAAGACATGTCTATTTTTGAAGATTATGATAATAAGTCGTCGTCAAGTGGTGTTTATGGGTCAGCTAGCATGAGTATTCTTAACTTATTGAATTTCAATGCTTCATATGCTAGTATGAAAGCAGATACTTTAGAGTTTAATAGCTTTAACTCTGTATTTACTTTAAATACTGATAATATCCCAAAATTAAGTGTCGCAACCGCTTTTTACAGAAGAAATAACGATAAAGACCCTTTTGATTTTAAAAATCCTTCTTCAAATACCGTTATGGGTTACAGAGTAGGCTATGAAATGAGTAGAGGAGTAAGTCTCATTTGGGAGTATAGTGAATTCTATCGAGATAATGGTTCGGGAGAACTAGAGCCAGTTAGGCAAACGAAAGTAGAGACGGCATTTAGTTTTTAAATCAGAAATGCCAAAAATATGTCTATTCTTTTTCGTTTTTTTATGCCAACTAAAGTCTCAAGATGAAATTGCTATATTAAGCCCAAGAGTCGGCACTCTAGTTGACATTCATGAAAATAGGTTTTATGGTATTTTTCCAAAAGTAAGAAATTTTATCAGCGCTCAGATTTACTTAAAGACCAGTAATGACTACAAAGTAAGAATTGTTGTTGATAAAAAAGGTAAACAAAAGACGTACGAGAAAAATATGTCTTTGAAACAATTTACTAGATTTCAAAATAATATAAATAAACAGCCTGAATTCACAAAGTATGCACGCGAAATAATGTATGCGGGCATGGATTTTTTAAGGGCCTCTGATATTTTAAATGAAATTAGAAAACCTCAGTATGTGAAAATAATTCATACAGATAGCGAACGATTAAATGGCACACTAGTTGGCTTTAAGAATAATTTAGTTTCTGTACAGACTCCCAGGACTATTGAAAAAATAGATTTAAATGATATTGAACGTATTTCATATCGACTATACAGTAATGAGTTTTTAGGTTTAAAGCCGTATATTTACGGATTTAGTGGAGTATTTGGATTGCAGATGGCTACACTTTACAATAGTCAACGAAGTCCTAGGATAGATGAGTCATGGTATTATAGATTTTACGGTATTGTGGTGGGCTTAATTTTCAGTAGTGAGCTACATGAAGCTATATCAACTGTTTTAACACCATCAGAAACGTTCATCTTATCACAGGATGAGTATGAAGAAAATTATAGGTAATAACTGGAGTCTTTATGGCTGGAACAAATAATGATAATATTGAGGAAAAACCAAAAATTGATCCTCAAAAACAATATTTAATCGAGCAATTTGGTAACCTGATAGAAAAAGTTGGTGAAGGTTATGGCGGTCCATTGCAAGAAGAACTAATCAGACGGATGGAGCAAACAATAGCTGATTTTGATGAAGAAGTAAGCGAGATGCTTGAGCATCTGCGTGATAATTCAGTTAAACGCCATGAAAAGTTAAAAGAGATTTGGGAGAGCCCTGAACAAGCATCTGCCCCAGAAGAGGCTGAGAGTTTAGATGGACCTGGCTCTTCTGGAGATGCTAGTGATTGGGAAAAAAGGCTTGAAGGTATTGCTGATGGAAAAGAAGAAAACTCTAAAGAAAATGCTCCAAAGAAAAAAGGTTTGTTTGGGCGCGGTAAGAAGTAGTGCCAAATTTGAAGGTGCTTATTCGCCTTCAAATTATATTTTTATTTATAGTCCTGTGGTCTCTTTCATACAGTCAAGACCAGACAGATAAGTCTAGCTCTTTTTCGCCACTTACTAAAAAAGTATTTAGTTTCTCGAAATTAGACTTTGTTACATCTGAGGGTGAGTTTAATGAAGCTATTTGCACATTAGGAATTTCAGACCTTTCATCTGGAAGTCCTCCATTCATTGCTATTTATTATAGAAGGGAAAACTCTATCTGGTTTACAGAGTCTTTATATAGAAAACGATTGAGGTTTAGTTTTAAAGATGGTGTCATAAAGTTAGATAGATCTAATTTTTGGGACTGGTTTGAAATTGAAGAAATTAAGATAGTCGTAATTTATTAAAACTTCAAACAGCGGCTATAAATAAGCACATGATTATCATAATTAATATGAGATATATAACATTTTGTGTATAAATTTTACCTGTATAAAAAGCGTATTTTTAGTTAAGATGATTAAAATTAAATGCTTCTGTATAATTAACATCAAAAAGTGATTTGAAAATTAATTTTAGGCCGTGCTAGGTGGGGAGTTAGCGGTGCCCTGTTACCTGCAATCCGCTATAGCAGGATCGATACTTATGCTAGGATTTTATCGATTGATTGTCTAGTGCTAGGCAGTGTTGATAGTTTAGTCCTGTTGCAACATTAAAATAAGTGAACTCCGTCAGGCCTGGAAGGGAGCAGCGGTAAACTTTCTTTTTTGTGTGCTTGCAGTTAATTAGATTTGAGCTGATAAGGTATTAGATATTCATTTATGAGATTTCCAAATATAAGCGCACGGCCTATTCAATATGTCCTATAAAGTATTATCCTTAAAATGGCGACCACAAACATTTGATGATATTGTTGGCCAAGATCATGTTACAAAAACATTGATTAACGCATTTAAGCTAGATCGAGTTGCTCAGGGCTATATGTTTACTGGCCCTAGAGGAGTGGGTAAAACTACAACTGCGAGAATTTTATCGAGAGCTCTTAATGCCGAAGGAGGAGAAAAATATGATTTTGATCCAACTTCAAATCTATCTTTAGAAATTGCAGAGGGTCGCGCTCTTGATGTATTAGAAATCGATGGTGCCTCTAATCGAGGTATTGAAGAAATTAGAAATTTAAGAGAACAAATTAAGTTTGCGCCGATGGTTGGTAATTATAAAATAATAATTATTGATGAAGTTCATATGTTGACGAACCCAGCTTTTAACGCTCTTTTAAGGACACTTGAAGAGCCACCAGCGCATGGTAAATTTATTTTTTGTACTACCGATATCCATAAAGTTCCAGCTACAATAATCTCTAGATGTCAAAGATTTGATTTTAATCGAATTTCAACGGATACTATCATATCAAGAATTAATTTTATCCTTGATGAAGAATCAATTTCTTACGATCTAGATAGTCTTCAAATAATTGCAAGAAAAGCAGATGGTAGCATGAGAGATGCTTTGAGTATTTTAGATCAAGTTATAAGTTTTTGCGGTTCAGAAATTAATCATGAAAAAACTGTTATTGCCCTTGGTGTTATACCAACTGATTTATATTTCGATTACACCAATGCGCTTTTAAATAAAAAGGGTGGAGAACTTCTTGCCTCATTAAATAAGTTTATGAGCTTTGGTGTTCCGGCAGAAGAGGTTGCTAATGGCATATCTAATCATATTAAGCACCTACTTTATGCTCGAATAGATAAAGGAAAAGATTTGCTAGATATGAACCGCGAAAATAAGAAAAAGTATATTTTACATTCATCAAATTGGGATAACCGAGATTTATTAAGATGTATTCAAGTATTGATGGATGTTTCTAATCACATTCGACGTTCTGACGATCCTTATTTATTACTAGAGTTTACAACGCTTAAATTACTAGAAATGGATAAGTCTGTTTCGATTGAGAGCTTGCTCACTCCTTTAGCCAATGAGAGCATTGAGGGCAATACTTCAAATAATATAGAAGTAGAACAAATTGCGAAAGTTAAAGAATTAACTATTGAGCAGAAAGTCACTAATCAATCCGAAAATTTCAAAGTTGTTGAAGCCTCGATTGAGAAACTGGAGAGAGTAGGAAAGAAAAGTATCTTAGAAGCTGAAAGTATCTCTAATGAAAATGATGAATTATTATCTAATTTAATAGTGGAAGAAAATATCAAAACTGATGAGGGTGTGAATGCATTTGAAAAGGATATTGCATATAAAGAAAGCGAACAAGCTATCCGTACTTCAAAAAATTTAAATTTAAAAAACATCAAAGAAAAGTGGCAAATATTTATTGATAGTGTACATATTAAGAAGCCTTCAATTGCTTCGATATTAGATAAAAGTGAACCAATAGAAGTATCTGGTTCAGATATCATTTTTGAAATAAAGAGTGTCCTTGACTTTCACGTTAGCATGATCGAAAAAAATCGAGATATTATTAATGATTTACTATCTGAAAAATATGGCCATGGCACACGGTTTAAAGTATTAAAAAGTAGTGAAAAAATTAATAAGAGTTCAGCAGCACGAGGTCTTATAAATACAACAGATTCTGAACTGGATGAAAAAGTACGAGATAAAGTTGTTGATCTTTTTGACGGAGAAATTTTAACCTAGGAGGATAAATATGTTTAAAGGGAATATGGCGAAAATGCTTAAACAGGCTCAAGATATGCAAAGCAAAATGGAAGGTGTTCAATCTGAACTCTCTGATATTATTGTAGATTCTGAATCTGGCGGAGGCATGGCCAAAGTGAAAATTAATGGACAGTTAGAAATTCTGGAACTTCATATTGATAAAGAATGTCTTAAAGAAGATAAAGAAGTTGTCGAAGATTTGATTGTCTCAGCAGTTAATAAAGGGATATCTAAAGCTCAAACAGCTGCAAAAGAAAAAATGAGTTCAGTGACTGGCGGAATGCTTTCAGGTCTAAACTTACCGGGTTTGTAAATGCCTCTTTATCCTAAACCCGCTAATTTGCTAATAAATCAATTGGCAAAGTTACCAGGCATAGGGAAAGCTACAGCTCAAAGATTAGCCTTTTTTATACTTAAATCTGACATTCAGGATAATGTTTCTCTAGCTAATGCTATAAAGGAAATAAAAGAAAAGATAAAATTTTGTATAGATTGTGGTATCATGGCTGAATCACAGATTTGTACAATATGCTTAGACCAAAATAGAGATAGTTCTTTGATCTGCGTTGTGGAAGAACCTCAAGATATTTATGCATTTGAAAAAACTAATTCATTCAAAGGTAAATATCATGTTTTAGGCGGTGTTCTCTCGCCACTGGATGGAATAGGGCCAGATGAATTAAATCTTGAAAATCTTTACAAAAGAATTGAAGATGAAATGGAAGTGATTTTAGCTACTAATCCTAGTGTCGAGGGTGATACAACTTGTCTGTATTTATCGCAAAAACTTGAGAAATTAGGTGCAACAGTAACACGCTTGGCAAGAGGTCTTCCCGTTGGTAGTGACCTCGAATATATGGATGAACTTACGATTGTTCGTGCGATGGAAGGCAGGACTTCAATATGAACTTGCCAAACTTATTATCGCTGATAAGAATTATATTAACACCTCTTTTTATTATTTTATTATTTTCAGATGCTCCCGTTGCAAAATCTTTTGCTTTATTAGTATTTGCGATTGCAGCTACTACGGATGCTTATGATGGACATCTTGCAAGAAAATATAATCAAATTACCCCAGAGGGTAAATTTTTAGACCCATTAGCGGATAAGATACTAGTTTTATCTGCATTTATTTCTTTTGCTTTCATTGGAATAATTGACTTCTGGATGGTTGGAATTATTATTTTTAGAGATTTATTTATTACTGGTCTGCGTTTAATTATCTCAAATAAAGGTTTTGAATTTGTTACTACTAAGTTATCTAAATACAAAACAGCTTTTCAATTAACACTAATTATTTTGACTTTAATTTTTTTAACGGTTGAAGGTATGAGTATAGTGGAATTAGCTCCTATTCTTAATCTAATAAAACATTATAACATTATATATATTCTCACGATCCTTACGGCTATATTTACGGCATATACTGGGATGGTATACTTATACACCAATAGATTAATAATTAAGAAATTCATGAAAAACAATTAATGAATAAAGTCTCAGAAATAATATCAACAGTTTTTTATATAGGTCGGTTACCCTTCGCTCCTGGTACTTGGTGCAGTTTTGCTGCTTTTTTGGCGTGGTTCGTTCTTCGTTCTCATATTGAGGGAGTTTTTATTTTATATGCTAGTTTAGTACTGTTTTTTATAGGCGTAGCAGTTTCTACTATTCATGCTGAGGCCCTTAATGAAGAGGATCCTTCTGAAATTGTTATAGATGAATGGGTTGGGCAGTGGATAGCATTGTGGATGTTACCACATTCCTTTATTTGGGGTTTTGTATCGTTTTCTTTTTTTCGAATATTCGACATATTTAAACCGGGACCAGTTCAATTAATGGATGATATAAAATCAGGTACAGGCATTATGATGGATGATGTTGTTGCTGGTATACTTGCACTCTTTGTAACGCAAAGCTTGGTCTATTTTATCGGATGAGAGTCGCACTTTTAACAATTGGAAATGAGCTTTTATCAGGCAAAACTATAAACACCAACGCTAGCTGGATAAGTAACGTTCTTAGTTTAGAGGGTGCAAGTATTTATCGCCATTTAACGGTCCCAGATGAAAAAGAAGAAATAATATATGGCCTAGATACGTTATTCTGCTCAAAAGTCGATCTGATTATTTGCACAGGGGGACTTGGACCAACCGATGATGATATAACTAGAAAAATAGTATTTGATTATTTTGGCAGTGAAGATATTTTTGATGATAAATATTGGAAGTATTTATCAGATAAATTTTTAAAAGCAGGTTACCCTATACTTAATAGTAATAAGTCTCAGGCACTGTTACCAAGCAATGGTGATGTTATTCCAAATGATTTAGGTTCTGCAAGAGGCCTGGTTTACGAAAAAAACAATATTACGCTAATGGTTCTGCCAGGCATTCCATTGGAAATGAAAGGTATGGTTTCTCAATCAATACTTCCCTGGGTCAAAAAAAGAATTATCTCAAAAATATTTACTTTTAATATCAGAACGACAGGAGTTCCAGAATCTGTTTTATTCGAAAAAATAAAGAAGATTGATTTTGATGCGGAAGCTATGAGTATTGGATATTATCCATCTTTGTATGGTGTAGATGTTAGAATCTCACATATGGATAAAAATTTACTAGATGAGTTTAAGTTTCAAGTTGTCGAATGTATAAACATACATATATATACGCTTGGAAATGAAAACATAGAGAATGTTTTAGTAAATAAACTTTTAAATCAAAACCTCACAATATCAACAGCAGAATCATGCACAGGCGGTTTAATCGGTCATAGATTAACTCTCGTCGCTGGAAGTTCAGAAGTATATAGTGGAGGAATGATTACTTACAGTAATAAATCAAAAATAAATAACTTAGATATCTCAGCTGAAAGCATTAGAAGTTTTGGTGCCGTAAGTGAGGAGGTAGCATTAGAAATGGCAAGAAATGTAAAAAATAAATTTAAAACAAGTATTGGGATTTCTGTAACAGGTATTGCTGGTCCTGGAGGCGGAACCGATGAAAAGCCGGTTGGATTAGTTTATCTTGGTTATTGCGATGAAAATTCGCTTAAAGTGAAAAAATTTAATTTTATTTCTAATCGAAAATCAAATAAAATTCGAACTAGCCAAGCCGTGTTTAATTTTATTTTAAGAATGATCTAATATATGGAAAAAAAACTTCTTCGAACTTTTATATCGATACCTTTACCACATGTAGTTAAGAATGTTAAGCAGATGCTTACATCTACTTTTGAAAATGACAGAGTCAAAATACGCTGGGTAAAACATAATAATTTGCATCTAACTTTACACTTTTTAGGCTTCACGCCTGTAGATGATATCCCGAAAATTGAAAAAGAAATTTCAAGTATAATTAAATCTCAAAAGTCTTTTGATTTAACTATCTCGGAAACAGGATGTCTTCCTGATATTCTAAAACCCTCGGTATTGTATCTAGGTGTTGACAATGATTTAAAAGCGCTTAACGTTTTAGTTAATAAAATTTCGTTAAAAATGACGGCTCTTGGATACAAGCGAAGAGATGAAAGTTACATTCCACATGTTACGATAGGGAAGATTAATTACCCTCAAAAATTTAAACCCGATCTATCAATTTTTTTAAATTCTACCTATGATAAAATTGAATTTTCAGTAGAAAAAATTCAATTCTCAAGTAGTGAAATCTTACCTGAGGGTGTCGCTTATAATATTTTAAATACATTCTCACTTTCAAAAAATTAAATAAAAAGGAATTATCGAATGTCAACAGATTCAAAAAAAGAGAAAGCTCTAGACTTAGCTATTAATCAAATCGATCGCCAATTTGGTAAGGGTGCTATAATGAAAATGGGTGGTGATCATATTAGTATTAGTGATAATGTTATATCAACTGGCTGTTTATCATTAGACGTTGCTTTAGGTGTTGGAGGAGTTCCCAGAGGAAGAATTATAGAAATATTTGGTCCAGAATCGTCAGGGAAAACTACGTTAACCTTACATGTTGTTGCCGAAGCTCAAAAAGCAGGCGGCTATGCAGCCTTTATTGATGCAGAACATGCAATGGATCCAGAATATGCAAAAAACCTAGGTATTAACCTTGATGAACTGCTTGTGTCCCAACCAGATTCTGGTGAGCAATCTCTTGAGATTACAGAGACACTTGTTAGAAGTGGAGCGTTAGATGTTATTGTAATCGATTCTGTTGCGGCATTGGTTCCAAGAGCTGAGCTAGAAGGTGAGATGGGCGACTCGCATATGGGTTTGCAAGCTAGGTTAATGTCTCAGGCATTAAGAAAGCTTACGGGGACGGTAAATAAATCAAATACAACAGTGATTTTCGTAAATCAAATTAGAGAAAAAATTGGAGTGATGTTTGGCAATCCAGAAACCACACCTGGCGGAAGAGCGCTAAAGTTCTATTCGTCTGTTAGGATGGATATAAGAAGGATTGCTACTTTAAAAGACGGTACAAATATGGTAGGTAATCGTACAAGGGTTAAAGTTGTAAAAAATAAAGTTGCTCCACCATTTAAAATGACTGAGTTTGATATTATGTATGGTAAAGGTATATCCAAAGAAGGCGATATCATTGATCTTGCAATCCAAGGTGAGATAGTTGAAAAAATGGGCGCGTGGTTTTCTTATGGAGATATGAAAATTGGACAAGGTAAAGAAAATTCTAAAAAGTATCTTTTAGATAACCCAGATATTTATAAAGAAATAATTAAAAAAGTTAAGTCCTTTATGGGTATCAATGTTGACAAAAAAAAATAAAGTATTATCAGTCTGCCCTAGAAAAAATCTTTTTATTGTAGAATTTGTTGACGGCTCTATTTATGAGCTTTCAAAAGATATCGTCATTTCAGAATCAATTTATGAAGGCATTGAAATAAGTAATGCTGATTTTGAAAAAATTTTAGACAAGCATAAATACCATCAAGCGCAAAGTGCAGGTCTTAACTTACTTAGTTATCGTATGCGTAGTAAAAAAGAACTCTCTAATAAGCTTATTAACAAGAATATTGATACTTCTATAGTTGCTCAGGTAGTTGCAAAGTTTGAAATGGAAGGGTGGATAAATGATTTTGAGTTTGGTATTGCATTTTCTAAAGATCATATAAATCGAAATTCTATTGGTCCTATTGCATTGAAGTACAAACTTAAAGAGTACATAGATTCTGATGATTTAATTAATAGTGTTATGGAAAACATTTATAAAGAACTTAGTATGGAAGAGATAATCTTCAGTATCTTAAAAAGATTTAATCCTGAGGAAATTAGAAGTGACAACAGTTTGAAGCAAAAATTGGTTAATAAATTAAAGCGTAAAGGGCATTATTGGAATGATATTAGTGACTCGATTAATCAATATATTGAACAAGCCCCATTTTAATATTTTATAAAATGAGTCTTACTTAAAGTATTGGATTATGTAGGATACAATTCCCAGTTTTTTTGTTTAGTTAGTGTCGCAAAAGTATAGTGTTCATAGATGCTTAACGAAAGTTTTAATTTAAATGAGTTCTCTATCTTTTAATATATATGAATTTAAAAGAAAAATACGATGGGATTTCAAAAATTGGGGCAAACTTCACAATGACCTCGGAGCATAGTGAACGTTCACCCCTTCCACATACCAAAGGTACCAAACCAGTACCTTGTATAATTAAAAATATACTATAATAGTTTATTAGTCAAGGGAAAGTTAAAAAAAATATTTTGGATAAGACTTATGTTTATTGTACCGAGGGAGGGGCTCGAACCCCCACGGGCTTGCACCCACCAGATTTTGAGTCAGGCGCGTCTACCAATTCCGCCACCCCGGCATAATACAATAAAATTATACTGAAAATTAGCTATCTGTCAAGGTATTGGTTTGATTGTTATGAAAATATTTAATAATTATTTTTTCATTATATCTATTATCATTATTATTAAATTATTTGTATCAATTCTTAGTAACTAAATAGAAGGAATAAAAAGAATGAGCTATACATCTAGTTTTCTAATTGATAATAAATCTAAATATCCCAACGAACCTGCATTATCCATAAAAGTTGATGGTATTTGGGAAACAATGAATTGGGATGAATATCACAGTTACGTAATTAAAATATCGAAATCTTTAATTGCACTTGGCCTAGGTGTCGGAGAAAAATGTGCCATATACAGTTACAATAGAAAAGAGTGGTTTGGCTGCTATAGTGCTATGCAAATATTAAATAGTGTTTCTGTTGCTATTTACCATACATCATCCTCTCTAGAAGTTGAGTGGATTGTCAGAAACTCAGATTCCAAAATAGTTTTTGTTGGCCACAATCCAAATGACAATGATGAAGATGATAAAATGCCAATTAACAGATTAGTTTCAGTATTAGAAAAGACTGATGCCATTGAAGTCATCGTCTTAATGGGGGAAGATGTAAAATCACCAAAACATAGTAAAATAATTACTTGGAAAGAATTTATTAAAAAAGGTGCGAATATTACTAGTGACCAAGTAGATGAAAGAATGAAAAATATTGATTCCAATGATACCTCTTCCCTGATTTATACATCTGGAACAACGGGTAATCCAAAAGGAGTTGAATTAACGCATAATAATTTTAAAATTGAGCTTGATTCTGTTGGTCATGTTTTAAAGTTTGAGCAAGGTGATAGATATGTTTCTTGGCTACCCTTAGCTCATATTTTTGGTCAGCTAGTTGATAATCACTACTGGGTTAGGCGAGCTCTTCATATGTCAATTGTAGACAACCCTCTAAATACTATTGATTATGCTAAGGAAGTTCAACCTCATTTATTTATCAGTGTTCCAAGAATTTATGAAAAGGTATATTCTAATTTAAAAGCAGCTATTGAAATGAAATCCATTTTAAAAATTGGTTTAAAGATACCTGGCATATCATCGATCTTTAAGAGAAAATTGAGAACTGCGGCTGGTTTTGGTAGTAATAGATTCTCAATATCAGGAGCAGCACCAATAAATCCCGAAATTTTAGAATTTTTTCATTTTTTAGGTATTCCTATTTTTGAGGGGTACGGTATGACAGAAAACACTGCAGGTATATCAATAAATTATCAAGATAATAATAGAATCGGTTCTGTAGGTAAATGTATGCCTTATTTCGACCTTAAAATTGCACCTGATGGTGAGATTTTGATTAAGGGTGAAAATGTAATGAAAGGTTATTATAAAAATTCTGACGCGACAGAGAAAACAATCGTTGAAGGTTGGCTTTACACTGGAGATGTTGGAAAAATTGATTCAGATGGTTTTTTGTTTATCACTGGAAGAAAAAAAGAAATTTATGTTAGTTCAAGTGGTAAAAACATTGCTCCTTTGGTTATTGAAGAATCTATGAAGTCTATTCCAATAGTTTCTCAATGTTTTCTGCTTGGAGACAATAGAAAGTATTGTTCTGCATTAATAACACTAGATATGAGTGTAATATTAAGAGACAAGCTTAATATAGATCCAAATATTATTCCTAGGGACCCAATTAAGCAAAATAAATTGATTCTTGAAAATAGAAAAAAACTATCAGATTACACAAATAGCAAAGATATCTTTGATGATATTCATGATGAGATTGAAAGGCTTAATCAGAGGTTTTCAAATCCTGAGCAAATTAAAAAGTTTTCAATCTTGCCCAGGGACTTTTCTATTGACGATGGTGAGTTAACTCCAACTTTAAAAATAAGAAGGAAGCAAATCAGTGAAAATTGGTCAAAAACAATAGAATCTATGTATAATGAATAAAGCTTAATGTCAAAAAAAATAATAGCATTTTTAGGCTGCGGTTCTTGGGGAGGGGCATTAGGCGACGTTCTTTCAAAAAAAGGTTTTCAAATTCGATTTTGGCACCGTAATCCTGATACGGTTCATGAAATGGAAGCATCAAGGAAGCATTATCTTTTACCCAGCATCGCTTTTGAAAAAAATGTTGTCTTTTATTCTGATATAAATCGTGCTATTGATGGTGCAAATAATATTATACTGGCTGTGCCTTCGCAGAGCATGAGAAATGTTGTATCTCAAATAAAACATAACTTGAGCCCAGAAAGCTATATTGTAAATGTTTCTAAGGGTATTGAGAATGATACATTGAAAACTATGAGCGAGGTGATATTTGAAATAGTAGGAAATATGCCAAACTTTGTTACTCTATCTGGTCCTAGTCATGCTGAGGAAGTTGTTAAGCAGAAGCCAACAGCTATTGTTTCAGCCTCAAATAATATTTCGGCAGCAAAAGAAATCCAAAACCTTTTTTCAACAAGTAAACTTCGCGTTTATACAAATGAAGATCTGATTGGCGTTGAAATTGGCGGTTCAGTAAAAAATGTGATTGCGATTGCAGCTGGGTTTTGTGATGGCTTTGGGTACGGCGATAATACAAAAGCTGCTCTTATAACTAGAGGCCTTAATGAGATTTCCAAACTAGGGGCATGCTTTGGTGCCAATACTGAAACATTTTTTGGTCTTGCTGGAATAGGTGACCTGATTGTGACATGTAGTAGTATCCACAGCAGAAATAGAAAATTGGGTGAAATGATAGGAAAAGGTAGTGACCTAAAGAGTGTTTTAAGTAAAAGTCATATGATAGTTGAAGGAGTAAAGACTGCTTATTCAATAAAAAAATTAAGTGAAAAATTTGAAATAGAAATGCCAATTTGTGAAGCAGTTTTTAAAGTCCTTTATGAGGGTTCAGATCCAGAGACAGAAGTCGATTCGCTTATGACTAGAAATCTCAAGTCTGAATAACTATTCAATCTTTATATGATTGCATTTGATATAGAATATATTTTGATTTAATTAATAGTAAAGTAATTTAAAAGGATACATTTGTCAAAGAATTATCTGTATACCCTCGTAGTTCAATGGATAGAACAAGTGCCTCCTAAGCATTAGATGCAGGTTCGATTCCTGCCGAGGGTACTTACTAAATTTAAAGGAAGAAAAAATGTTAAAACCGCAAAGAAAAATAACTCGAAATGAGATAAAGAGAGACCCATTATTAGAGACACTAGAAAGAATCGAATCTGGTTTTGAAAATAATAAAAAAACCGTAACGAACGTTGGGGTATTTCTAATTGCCACTGTTATAGGTCTTTATATTATTTATAATAATAGTAAACAAAATGAACTTGAATCTAATTCTGCTTTTGGTATTGCAATGATAGCATACACAAACAACGATTATAAAAATGCAAAATTTCAGTTCGAAACTATTTTATCTAATTTTGATGATACTGATGGTTCAGATATAGCAAATTATTTCTTAGGTAAAATAGCTTATAAAATAATAATTATGATGATGCAAATTTATATTTGAATAATTATCTGAATTCAGCTTCAGAGCCCTTGATGGCTTGTGGCGCGATTAAATTGTTACATAGTATTTCATCTCAAAAAAGTAATTATAATGAAAGCATCGATATATTAAAAAAAGGAAATAAGTTCAATCTAAGCGAAGGGTCCAAGCTTGAACTTCAAATTCTTGAAATTATTACAGATATTAAATTAAATGATTTTGCAAATGCTCGAAAAAAACTAGATAAGATCTTGAAATTAAAAAATATACCACAAAGTATAAGACTGCAAGCTGATGAGCTAAGTGGAATGATGTAGTTTTTTTTATTTGTTCTTTCTATTGTAATAATAGTTTTAAATATATAATTTTCTGGACGAAAAGTGGGTTGAAAGACCCACTTTTCTTTTTTAAAAGTATGGAAAATTTAAGAAATATAGTATTGAGTCTTCTTGATGATGGTATTGAGCTAATGGATTTAGTTTTTGATGTCAGGTCTGACTATGTCAGGGTTGTTGTTGATTCTATTGGTGACCTTTCTATCGGGCAGACATCAAGAATAGCTAAAAGAATTAGAAATGATGAAAGTATTCTTTCAATGTTTCCAAACGGCTGTAAGCTTGAAGTTGGTACGCCAGGCATTGGTGCTCCTCTGTCAAGAAATTTCCAATACAAAAAAAATATTGGCAGAAAAATATTGTTAGATTACTCTAATAATAGTGATGAGCCTATTTCTAAAGTTTATGATTTGGTCAGTGCAGATGATAAAGGAATTAATGTTAAGATAAAAAACGATGAAGTCTTCATTAATTATGATAATATTATTTCTGCAAAAATTAAAGTTTCATTTGATTAGTTATTAGGAGGAGTTTTGGTTAATAGAGAGTTAATAGAAGTTTTTTCAGAGATTGCTAGAGAAAAAAATGTTGAGAGATCAGAATTGGCATCGATTTTGGAAGAGTTGTTTTTATACATTATTGAAAGAGAATATGGTGATTCGTCTAATTGCAGCTGTATTGTAAACCTTGATAAGGGTGAAATTGAAATATATGCTGAAAAAACTATTGTCAAAGAAATAGATGATTATAAAGTAGAGATTACTCTTGAGGATGCAATTGCTAAAGAGCCTGAAGAAGCTGAGGGTCTGACTTTTGGTGATGTATTTGTCGAAGTAATTGACCTCCGAGTTTTTGGTAGAAGAATTATTAGTACTGCTAAACATTTTTTTTCTCAAAAACTTAGAGATGTTGAAAGAAATTACATTTATGAAGATTATGCAAATCGTATAGGTGAAATAGTAATAGGAGTTGTTCATCAAGTTCAAAGAGATAATGTATTTGTTAATATTGATCAAGCCGAGCTGCGACTACCCAAGAGTGAGCAGATTTACTCAGAGCGCTACAGAAGAGGTGATACTGTTCGAAGTATTATAAAATCTGTTGAAATTACTTCTAAGGGGCCAGATATCGTAGTTAGTAGGAGTGATAATCATTTTCTAAACAAACTTTTTGAAATGGAAGTACCAGAGATTGAAGACGGAATAATTGATATTACTTCAATAGCTAGGCAGCCAGGAGAAAGAGCAAAGATTATCGTTCAATCTAATGATCGGCGCATAGATCCTGTTGGTGCATGTGTCGGCATGCGAGGTAGTAGAATTCAAGCTGTGGTGCGCGAATTGAACAATGAAAAAATTGATATTGTTAATTTTAGTGAGCAACCAGAAATTTTGATTACCCGAGCGCTTTCTCCGGCAAAGCCAGTTAATCTTTATATTGATGAAGAGAAAGAATATTGTATCGCAATTTTTGAAGATGAAAACCTTGACTCAGCCATTGGTCGGAGTGGCATGAATATTAATTTGGCTTCTAGAGTTACTGGATATAAAATAGATGCATATGGTATTAATCAATACAAAAGGTTGCAGGATGATCAAAATACATTACTATCAGACATTGATGGAATTGAAGGTTCGCTAACTAAGATTTTAAATGATTCTAATATAAAAACAGTGACGGATTTAATGGATGCGGATGAAGAGTCTCTCTCTGAGGTCAAAGGTCTTTCTTCAGAAAAAGTTGAAACGATATTTTCATTAGTGCAATCATTTATTGAAAGAGAAATAGATGAGCCAGATGATGAAAGCATTGTAGATTTAAGTGCTAGTGAAGAAGAATAGTTCTTAACAATTAATCAAAGGGAAAAATGCCAATAGTAAGAATATTTCAAATTGCAAAAGAATTAAATATATCACACACAGATATTTTAGATTTCTTAAATAAAAAAGATGTCGATGTTAAAAGCCATATGTCTCCAGTGGATGAAGATGTTCAAACCCTTATTATGTCTGAGTTCTCAAAAGATAAAATGCTTGTGGATCGGTTTAGAAAAGAGCAAGTAAGAAAAGAAATTCATGATACTAGATTAAAAGAGAAACAAGAATCTCAAAAAAGGCTCCAACTGTTAAGTCTTCAGGACCAACGAGAATTAGAAAAAAAAGAGAGGATGAAAAGCGAAAAAGAAGCAAAAGAAGAGGAAGAAAAGCTGGAAAAGAAGAAACTAGAATCGCAAAAAAGTCTTTTAGATAAAAGTCCGGGCAGTAAAGTAGAAGAAATTAAAAAGAAATTCACTCCTTCAAAGAAGTCCAAATTTAGGAAAGTCAATTTAACAAACATACGATCAGAAATAACCCAACCAGGATCTACAAAATTTGAAAAGAACCCTAAAAGCAGTTCTGAAAAGTCTTCAAAAAATGTTGAAACAAAAGTTAAGGCAACACTTGCTGCGATTGGTACTAAGAAAAAGAAAAAAGTTTATAAAAAGTCAAAATTAAAATCAGATATTATTGATGACCACGTTGATATCGTTAAAACAATTAAAATACCTGAGTTTTCTAGCGTTGATGCTCTCTCTAAGATCTTCGGAGTTTCTTCAAGTGACATTATTGCATTTTGCCTAGAGCTGGGTACGCTAGCCACAATCAATCAGCGGTTAGATTGGGATGCTATTGAACTGATAGCTAATCATTATGAATATAATGCTGAGAAAATAAAGGATTTGACTGAAGATCTTTTTTCTATTGAAAATTCTGAAGAAGATATAAAGAGCGCTATAACGAGGTCTCCTGTAGTTACCGTAATGGGGCATGTGGATCATGGGAAAACTAGTCTTCTTGATTATATTAGAAATTCTAAAGTTGCAGATGGTGAATCTGGGGGTATAACTCAGCATATTGGTGCTTATAAAGTTGATGTTAAAGATAAAAATTCAATCACCTTTTTAGATACTCCCGGGCATGAAGCCTTTACTGCTATGCGTGCGAGAGGAGCTCAGGTTACAGATATTGTCATATTAATTGTGGCCGCGGATGATGCTGTTATGCCACAAACAAAAGAGGCTATCAGCCACTCAAAGGCCGCAGGTGTTCCTATAATTGTAGCTATTAATAAGTGCGATAAGCCTGGAGCTGACCCGGATAGAGTTAGACGCGAGTTGTCAGAAAATGATGTTCTGGTTGAAAGTTGGGGTGGTAAAGTTCAGTCCATAGAAATAAGCGCTCTTAAGGGAGACGGTGTAGATGGTTTGTTGGATAGCCTGCTATTGGAGACCGAAATTCTTGATTTGAAAGCCAACAGAGAATGTCTTGCAGTCGGTACAGTTATTGATTCTAAGCTAGACAAAGGCTTAGGTCCAATTGGTACCGTATTAGTTCAAAAAGGTACTCTAAAAGTTGGCGATCCATTTATATGTAACGACTTCGCAGGCAAAGTAAGAAGCATTATGAATGAAAGTGGTGAGAAACTAAAGACCGCTGAACCTTCTGATGCTGTTCAGCTACAAGGTTTTTCTTCGGTACCAAAAGCTGGAGATTTAATTGCTGTTATTGAAAATGAAAAAGAACTGAAAAAAGCTGCAAATGAGAGGCAAAAAATTCGAAGGGAAATTGAGCAGAAAAGAATATCGTTTTCATTAGATTCCATGTCGGCTCTAATAAAAGAGGGTTCAATAAAATCCTTACCGGTCATTATAAAAGGTGATGTGGACGGTTCTATTGATGCTATTTTTGAAAGCTTAATGAAGCTTAATAATGATGAAGTGGTAATAAAGGTGATTCACAGTGCTGTGGGAATGGTAACAGAATCAGATGTTCTCTTGGCTGATGCTTCTAATGCAGTGATTGTTGCCTTTGGTGTGCAAGTCTCTTCAAATGCAAAGCTCCAGGCTTCTCAAGGTGGTGTTGACATTCGCACATATAATGTAATATATAATGTTGTTGATGAGATAAAACTGGCTTTAGAGGGTTTATTAGATCCAGAAAAGGTAGAAAATGTCGTTGGTAAAGCACTTGTTCAGCAACAATTTAAAATTCCTAATTTAGGTTTTATTGCTGGTTCTAAAGTTACAGAAGGTTTCATTAAAAGAAATATGAACGCTCGTTTATACCGAGATGATCAATTGCTCATAGAAGGTAAGATTGAATCTTTAAAGAGGTTTAAAGATGACGTAAAAGATGTGAAAGATGGACTAGAATGCGGTATCGGTATATCCGGCATGAAAAAATATTTAGAAGGCGATATCATAGAGGTTTTTGAAGTTAAGGAAATAAAAAGAACTCTGGATTAATACTGATTTGGATCATAACAAACCTTACGATCGTATTGACCGAGTAAATAATCAGATCTTAGATATCTTATGCTCAGTGTTGCATAAGTATGTTGATTTAAGCCATGTGGGTTTTGTGACATTTACAAAAGTAGATGTTGCCAGAGATTTGCGGGTTGCAAAAGTATTTTACAGTGTATTAAACCAAACCCTTCCAAAAAAACAACTAAACATAGAACTTAATAAACATCGGAAACCGTTTAAGAAATACATGGGTCCTGAGTTAACAATGAAACATACTCCGGATTTGCGATTTTATTTTGATGACACATATGAATATACTGAGTATGTATCCAAGTTAATTAACAAGATCAAAAAAAGTGATATTAAATATTGATAAACCAGTCGATTGGACATCTTTTGATGTTGTAAAAAAAATAAGAAATGTAACTAAACATAAAAAAGTTGGACATGGCGGTACTCTCGATCCATTTGCTACCGGTGTTTTAATTATTGGCACTGAAAAAGATACAAAGCAGCTTTCAACTATTACTAATTCAGATAAAGAATATATAGCCGAATTAAAATTGGGCGAGACTACTAGTACATTAGATACAGAAGGTCAAGTGATAGAAGAAAGTTCTATCCCGACTATTAATGAGAAAATCATAAATGATGTTTTAAAGTCTTTTTTAGGTTCTCAAAAACAAGTTCCGCCTATGTATTCTGCCAAGAAGCACAATGGAATAAGGCTTTACAAGCTAGCTAGAAAAAATATTGAAGTTGAAAGAGAACAGGTCGACATTATGATAAATGACATTTCGCTGGTCGATTTTTCTAAGAACAAAATAAGTTTTGGCGTTAATTGTTCTAAAGGTACCTATATTCGAGTTCTTGGAGCAGAAATCGCAAAAAAACTTAGAACTGTTGGATATTTAATTAACTTAAGAAGAACAAAAGTTGGTGATTTTGCTGTCACAGAATCTCTATCATTAGAAAAATTTATTTTATCATGGAAATCCACTACGGCTTAACTACTATTAAAAAGCTTGATAGCAGTGTTGTTACAATTGGATCTTATGACGGTATCCATAGGGGGCATTTTCATTTAATTAATAGAGTCAAGTCATCAGCTATTTTACATGGCGTTGAGTCTGTTATAATAACTTTTAATCCTCACCCTAGAAATATTATAAATAAAAACAAGGATAGCATAGAACTCATAATGAGTCTTGAAAGAAAAATTGAACTTTTAAGTAATATGAATATCAGTATGTTAGTTATTTTAGAATTTGATGATAGTCTAATGACTTTGAAAGCAAAAGACTTTTTGGATAATATTGTAGTCAAAAATTTTAATCCCAAGTCTATTATTGCGGGTAAAAATCATGCTTTTGGATACAAAAGAACTGGCAATACAAGTTTTCTTGATGATTATTGCAAAAAAAAACAAATTCAATTAGAAGTTGTAAACCCGCTCAAAGATGGTGAAAAAATTATTTCTAGCACAAATATTAGAAATTTAATTGAAAATGGCTATATCAGAAGAGCAAACTATGAATTAGGATCAATCTTCGGATTTTACGCGAAAGTTGTTAGCGGTTCAGGTCGGGGGCATAAGTTAAAATATCCAACTGCCAACCTTGTTTCAGTCGATAAAGACCAGTTGTTTCCTAAAAAAGGCGTTTATTTTACTAGGTGTATTATTGATGGACTTAGTCGTTATGGAATGTGTAATTTCGGGCTTAGACCAACCTTTGAAGAAAATGCGTTAGTACTTGAAGTTCATATCTTTGGAGACATTTCAAATAGTCTTTATGATTACATTATTTGGATTGAGTTTTTAGAAAGAATTAGGAATGAAAAGAAATTTTCTTCAGCAGATAAATTAATTAAACAATTAGAGAAAGATGAAAAAGAATGTCTCTCATTGAAGTATAAATATGAATTAGGAGAATAGTATGCCTATTACAAAAGAAGATAAAGAAAAAATTATTAAAAAATTTGGGAAGAGTAAAGATGACACAGGTGCAACTGAGGTGCAGGTGGCTATACTATCCCATAGAATCTCAGAATTAACAGAACACGTAAAAGTACACAAAAAAGATAAGCATACAAGAAGAGGATTAGTTCAATTAGTTTCTCAAAGAAAGAAATTGTTGAAATATTTGTTGAAAACAAATGCTAACTCCTACGTAAAACTTATTAAAGAATTATCAATTCGTGGATAGAAGGAAGAAATAGAAAATTATGAAAAATGTTGAAAAAGAAATAGGTGGTAAGACACTAACATTAGAGACTGGAAAGATTGCTAGACAATCTGCAGGTTCTATTGTACTAACTTATGGCGAAACAGTTTTGTTGGTAGCCGTTAATGCTGCAAAAGAAGCTAGGGAAGACATTGGTTACTTTCCTTTACAAGTAGAATATCGTGAAAAACATTATGCTAGTGGTAAAATCCCTGGCGGGTTTTTTAAAAGAGAGGCTAGGCCCACTGAAGGCGAAGTTTTAACTAGTCGTTTAACAGATAGGCCAATAAGGCCCTTATTTCCGAAGTCATTCAAAAATGAAACGCAGATAATGGTCACAGTTTTGCAAAGTGATGGTGAAAATCTTTCTGATACATGGGCTGGTGTTGGTGCATCAGCTGCTTTGCTCATTTCTAATATACCTTGGAATGGTCCTCTTGCAACTGTTAGAGTAGGTATGATTGGTTCTGATTTTGTCTTTAATCCTACTAGAGAACAACTAGATGACTGTATCTTTGAAATGGTTGTATCTGGCAATAAAGAAAATATTGTTATGGTTGAAGGAGAAGCTAAAGAGGTTAAGGAAGATGTAATCATCGAAGGTCTTAAATATGCTCATAAGTACATTCTTGAAATTATATCAGTACAAGAAGAGTTAGCATCTATGCTTGATATTTCAAAAATGGACATACCTGAGTTAGCTCAAAATTCCGAGTTAGATTTATTAATAAAAACTGATTTTAGTGATAAAGTTGATGAAATTGTCAAAATAACGGATAAAGCTGTTAGAAATGATTCTAAATCAGAGCTAACAGAAGCAATAATATCTTCTACAAAGGAGAAATTTCCTGATAAAGAAAAGGAAGCTAATTCAGTTATTGATGCGCTTTTTAAAGAATCAATGAGAGAGATGATTCTATCGAAGGGTGTAAGAAGCGATGGTCGTTCCACAACAGACATTCGTGAAATAACAATAGATCCTTCTATTTTGAAAAGAGTGCATGGGTCCGCTTTATTTACTAGAGGTGAGACGCAAGCATTGGTTGTAACAACGCTAGGTTCAAAAAGAGATGAGATGATTATTGATAGTATGGATGAAGATTATAAAAAGAATTATTATTTGCATTATAATTTTCCCCCATATTGTGTAGGAGAAGTTGGTCGTCTTGGATTTACAAGTAGGCGAGAGATTGGTCATGGAAACCTTGCTCAAAGGGCAATAAAACCAGTACTTCCTGACTATGATGATTTTCCTTACACTATAAGGATTGTTTCTGAAATAACGGAATCAAATGGTTCTTCATCGATGGCTTCAGTTTGTGGCGGTTCAATATCGTTGATGTGTGCGGGTGCTCCTCTGAAAGGGCATGTCGCTGGTATCGCAATGGGTTTAATTACCGATGGGACTAGAAATGCTGTTTTAAGTGATATTCTTGGCTTAGAAGACCATCTTGGTGATATGGACTTTAAAATTGCAGGTACCCGAGAAGGTGTAACAGCAATTCAGCTTGATTTGAAGATTGATGGCATTTCCTTCGATGTCATGTCAGAAGCGCTCAGTCAAGCAAATGCAGGTAGAATGCACATTCTTGATAAAATGTATGAATCTGTTCCAGAGGTAGGTGAGTTATCAGAATTTGCTCCTAGAATTACTTCTATTCAGATTAACCCCGAGAAAATTGGTGCTCTCATAGGTCCTGGCGGCAAGAATATTAAAAAGATTATTGAAGACACCCAATGTGAAGTTAATGTAGATGATGATGGCATAGTCACTGTAGCAGGGCAAGATGCTGAAAAATGCGAAGAAGCAATAAAGCTAGTTGAAGCGATCACATTTGAACCTGAAGTCGGTATGGAATTTGAGGGTAAGGTCACTAGATTGATGAATTTCGGAGCATTCGTAGAATTCGCACCTGGTCGCGAGGGTTTAGTTCATATCTCAGAGTTAGAATGGCACAGAGTTGATAAAGTTGAAGATATTTGTGGCGTTGGTGATTCAATGAAGATAAAACTTATGAAAATAGATGATCAGGGAAGGCTTGATTTTAGTAGAAAAGCATTACTTGAAAAACCAGAAGGTTGGACGCCACCTCCAAAGCGAGATAGAGATCAAGGCGGTAGAGATAGAGGAAGAAAGCCATTTAAGGGTAGAAGATAATTATATTGAATAATTAAGTATGAAAACTTTAAGGTTAAACTTTTATAAACATTGTCATGTTTTTTAAGTTTAACCTTAAAACCTCAATTTATTAAATGTCACCACGCTTATCTGATTATTACAAACAAAGAGAGCCTTCATCTATTAGAAAGGCTCAAATCTTGTTCAGTTCCAGATTAGACCTATCAGAAATAGATGTTATCAATCTTGCAATTGGTAATATCTCACTTCCAATGCATCCTGCTATGATAACCAAAGCAAAAAACTTATTAGGTAATTCTTCACCTTTTAAAAATGGTGTTGTTCGTTATAGCTCAAGTGAAGGCACGATTGGTTGTATTGAGGCCATTATTAAATCTATCAGCGCGGAATTATCCATTGATATAAGTAAAACCGTTAATTGTGTCATAACCGATGGAGGCTCACAGGCTATGGAATTAATGTTACTAGGGATTTGTGATCCTCTAAGTGATGATTCTATATTATTTATTGATCCGTTATATACTAATTACAATGAATTTGCAAAAAGACTATCGATTTCTAGCTCTTCATATTATCGATCTATTGACGATGGAGGAAACTTTTCTGAAATAGATATATTAGAACTCCGTAAACACGTAAAAAAAGAAAATCCAAATGGAATATTAATAATTCCTTCCGATAACCCCACTGGGCAGCAAATCTCAAAAAAGTCAATTATTGAGATTTCAAAACTATGTGTAGAAAATGATATTTGGTTAATCAGTGATGAAGCATATAGGAATATTTATTATACGAAATTTGGGCCAACTAGTATTTGGGATATATCTGATGAAGACGCCCCTGGTATTATGGGCCGGAGAATAAGTATTGAATCTGTATCAAAAGTATGGAATGCTTGCGGCTTGCGCATAGGCGCATTAGTAACTGATAATGAAATCATGTATAAAAAAGTGAGATCTGAGTATACTGCTAATTTATGTGCGAATGTAATTGGCCAATATATATTTTCAGCTGTAGCTAAATTAAGTTCTACAGAAATTATTATGTGGTATGAAAGTCAAAGAAAGTATTATTCAAAAATAATTGATGATTTAATCAATGGGCTAGAAGAAATGGTGCCAGGATTAATCATCTCAAAACCGCAAGCTGCAATATATATAGTGTTAGATTTTAAAAATATTGTACCTAAAAGTTTTATTATTTCAGATTTCATTGAATTTTGTGCATGCTATGGGAAATGCGATATAGATAATAAAATGTATACTTTATTGCTCGCGCCAATGACAGGATTCTATTCTCAAAGTAAAGCTGGAAATAAGCAGGCAAGAATTGCGCTAGTTGAATCTGAGTATAAAATGAAATTGGTGCCTAAACTACTATCAAAATTATTAAATGATTTCAATCTAACTGAATTGAGCTAATTATAGTTGCTACAATATTTTATTGTTATTAATATAAAGTATCAATTGAAGTAGGATTAAGTATGAAAAGTGATATTAAAAAACTTTATTACTCCATCGGCGAAGTAAGTAAAATCGTTGGTCTTAAGTCCTATGTACTACGTTACTGGGAGACCGAGTTTAAACAATTAAACCCGCCAAAAAACAGAGCTGGGAATAGAACATACAGGCAAAAAGACATTGATTTAATATTTCAAATAAAAGATTTACTACATGTTAGAAAGTTTACTATAGAGGGCGCAAGGACAGCAATTTTGTCTAAAGACTCTAAACAGAAAAATTCTGATTTTATCAATTCCGTACTTATTCATAATCTAAAAAATGAACTTCGTCAAATATTGAAAATTATTAATGATTAATTCGGAGCGTGGCGTAGTCCGGTAGCGCACTGCAATGGGGTTGCAGGGGTCGCAGGTTCAAATCCTGTCGCTCCGACTGATGACAAAATGACTTTTTTTACTTTTAGCAATGTGGCCCATAGCCACATCATAGCCATTTTTATGATTTTTAAACCATTTAGTTACTAATATATAGCATATCATATGCCGACAAATAAATTAATTACCACTTCAACTAATGAATTTGAATACGGAAGAATCATTGGTCAAAGAACAGTTTTTCCCATTCCTTATTTTCAAAGACAGTATGTTTGGAAAAAACTTTCCCCCAATATCAGTTTCTATGAATTCACTTATTCAAAATTCAGAGTATCCAAAAATACGGGGTTTTTTATGGATGACTCAATGTACAAAATACCTATAAAATTAGCTGAAAAATATGAATCTTGGACCCCATCGATTTCAAATAATAGATTAGACGGTCTTTATGAATGGGTAAAAACTAGATGGAAATTTTGATATCTATATAATGTCGAAAAAGAATAATAATTTAATTTTTCACATCGATGTTAAGAGTTCATTTTTTAGCAATAGGGTTGCAGTGGTCGCAGGTTCAAATCCTGTCGCTCGGAATTTCTAAACATATAAACTTCTATGGATTTTTTATTTTTTTTTATTAGTATTTTATTTTTCTTATTTTTGATGGCTGCTTATCTTTTTAAGGTATTAAGACTATCCATTCCTCTTGTTTTAATATATTTAGTTTTTTGTTTTAGTCATATTGTTAATCAAGATTTAAAAAAAGATACTAATCTGGTCGCTGTTTCTAATAATTATTCTAAAAACAAATTTTTCAAACAAGAAGCAGCCTCAAACGAGCGGCTTAAGAGTCAAAAACCAGTAATCAATAATAAGTCTAGAAATAAATCGAATTTGAATTCAAAACCAATTGTTTCATTAAATCCAAAACCAATTATAATTGATTCAAATACCTTAATCCAGATAGGTAATGATAAAAGGAAAATATTTAATAAGAGCGCTGTTTTAATTGATTCGAAACTAGTTAATGAGAAAAAAGACACAGATTATAGTAGTATTAAATTAAAAGATATCATGATTTGTCAAAGTGTTTATAAAAGAAACCCCGTAAGACCTGGCTTTGAGTTTACAAACAATGTTGATTCTTTATTTTGTTACACAAAAATTTCAAATAGCGGTGAAAAAAAAGAAATAAAACATATATGGTATTACAAAGATGAAAAAATCACCTCAGTCGTTTATAATATTAAAACTTCTTATAACTATAGATCATGGAGTAGAAAAACTATTCTACCTAACCAAATTGGTAAATGGAGAGTAGATATTGTAGATGATAAAGAAAATGTCCTTGGAAGTAGTGAGTTCTCTATATCCTTATTAAATGATGCATATTAATTTTTCTTTAAAAATTCTGCTCTTAGTATTTTTTATTTTTATATTTTCTTGTAATCGTTCTGAGTTGCATGATTCCATTGATATGAATTGGAAAACAGAAGATAGTAACATTAGGAATGGTATTATACTAATGAAAGGTTATAATTCAGATGTTCCCCTTAGGTCTTGGGTTGTTATTATTCCAAAATCTAAAAATAAAATTAAAATTCTAGTTTCAGATGATGATGATGGTGTCGAGACGCCTAAAGATATGGCTAAGAAAACCAGTGCTATTGTTGTTATTAACGGGGGGTATTTTTCCAGAGGAATTTATCCAATAAGTCATGTTGGTCTTTTAAAATCTGAAAATAAATTAATTGAACCAGCAAGTGGTTCTGTTTTAAGAGATAATATTCGATATAGTATCAATAGAGGTGCTCTAGGAATCTCAAATGATAACAATATGAAAATAAGTTGGGCTAGTACTAGAAGTGACTCTATATTTTATTGGAATGAGCCTTTTGAAAATAAACCTGGAAAACCAGCAATGGTAAATTATGGCAATGCTTATTATTGGCCTGTTAATGAAGCTCTACATGCAGGACCTGTGCTTATAAGTAGGGGGAAAATAGTTGTGACTACTGAGCAAGAAATTTTTTTTAATACGCCTGTTGATGGTATTCAGCCAAGGTCAGCTGTAGGTTTAAAAAAAAATGGAGAGGTTGTCTTGATGGTTGTTGATGGTCGTCAAGTAGATAGTCGAGGTGTTTACTTAAAAGAACTAGCTATGCTAATGGCTCAATTTGATTGCGAAGATGTTTTAAATCTTGATGGCGGTGGTTCTAGTTCTTTGATAATAAATGGTAAATTAATAAATAAGCCAATTGGTCTTAACACTCAACGAGAGGTTATGTCTTTCGTGGCCGTGATATCAGGAGATTAATTGAAGTTGTTTAAACATATATATGATTGGGTAATAGAGCTTTCAAATAAGCCAAAAAGTAATTATTCAATATCAATTCTTTCATTTTCGGAAGCCTTTTTCTTCCCAATACCTCCAGATGTATTATTAATACCACTATGTTTAGGCAACAGAAATAAATCTTGGAATTTTGCTCTCTTATGTAGTGTCTTTTCGATATCTGGCGGTGTATTGGGTTACTATATTGGTAAAATGCTTTGGTGGAATGTACCAGGAATTGAATATTCTTATTTGGCTACTCTTTTTATGGATTATATACCAGGTGTAAACGAAGAAGGTTTTAATAATATAAAGAAATTATATGATGAATGGGATTTTTGGATTGTCTTTACAGCTGGGTTTACGCCAATACCATTTAAGTTAATTACTCTTTCTTCTGGTACATTTAATATTAATTTAGGAATGTTTGTTTTAGCTTCAGTTATTAGCCGAAGTGCTAGATTTTTTTTGCTGGCATCTTTGATAAAGATGTTCGGTGAAAGTATAAGGTATTTTATCGAAAAATATTTTAACATTCTTGCAATGCTTTTTACGTTTTTTTTAATTGGTGGTTTTGTCATTTTAAAGATTGTATTGTCTTAATGATTAACTGAATTTATTTAAATACATTAAAATTTGAATAGAAAGTCTAGAAAAAATGTTATTGATATCGGTTGGAGAGAATGGATAGAACTCGTTGATTTTGATAATTTTTATTTGAAAGCCAAAATTGATACAGGTGCTTCAATATCCGCTCTTCATGCTACTCATATTAAAGAGTTTAATCGTAATAAAAATAAATATGTTGAATTTCGATTGCATCAATCAGAATCTTATAAAAAAATAAAAAAACCAATAGTTGGTTACAAAACTATTAAAAATTCATTCGGTAAACTTCAGTCTAGGCCTCTGATAGATATATCGATTAAATTAGGTGATAATATTATTAAAACTATAATTACATTAGCTAAAAGGTCAAGTATGACGTACCCAGTATTAATTGGACGGTCTACATTAGCAAAAAACTATAGAATTAATCCTAAAAAATCTTTCTTAACTGGAAAGTTAAATTAAATTATTTTATGAAGATTGCATTACTATCAAGAAATAAGAACCTTTATTCAACCAATAGATTATACAATGCTGGTACAAAAAGGGGTCATAGCGTTGATATAATTGATTATCTCAGGTGCTATATAAATATAGGTGAAAACCAAACAGCAATCTATTATAATGGCCAAAAGTTAAGTAGATATGATGCTGTGCTTCCAAGAATCGGTGCTTCCCAAACATCTTATGGAACTGCAATTGTTAGGCAGTTTGAAATGTTAAGAAACTATTGCGTAAATAAATCTGATGGCATCATAGCATCCAGGGACAAACTTCGATCATTACAAATATTAGCCAAATATGGTATTGATATGCCTATAACCGGGTATGCTAGTCATACAATGGACATACATGATGTGATTGAAAAAGTTGGTAAAACTCCATTAATTATGAAGTTACTTCAAGGTACACAAGGTAATGGGATGGTGCTTGCAGAAACGATGAAAGCAGCTGAATCTGTTATGAGTGCATTTAAGCAGGTTGATGCAGATATATTAGTTCAGGAATTTATAAAAGAATCTAGTGGTATTGATATTCGAGTGATTGTAGTTGGTAACAAGGTGGTTACAGCGATGCAGAGAGTAGCTCCGGATGGAGAATTTCGATCTAATGTTCATCGAGGGGCAGCAACAAAGCATGTAGAACTAACAAATGAAGAAGAAGCAATGGCCATAAAATCAACAAAAGTATTAGGACTAAGTATTGCAGGTGTCGATTTAATGAGGTCTAAACGTGGACCATTGGTTTTGGAGGTTAACTCGTCACCAGGGCTACAAGGTATAGAACTTCTAACTGGTGCTGATGTGGCAGGAGAAATAATTAATTATATTGAAAAATTTTCTAAAAATCAACAGGTTCAACTATAGCTAAAAGAAGATTTGCATTTGTAGTTCACACTCTATGCTCTGATTATATCAGAAATGTGATACATGTACCAAATATGTTTGTAAAAAAATGAGTTATGAGAGTTTTACAAAAAACAATGGAATATTCACTGCCATTAGTTTATTCTAATATTGAAGGTGTCCAATAAATTGATGGCACAGAAGCAGAGAATTGGTTGATTTTAGTAGGCGGTACTACTAGAAAAATGATGTCAAAAAAAACTGATTTAATGTATATTGAGTCAGAAAAAATTAAAGTTCTTGTAAAAAATAGATTAATAATGAGAAATATAAATCTGCCACAAAATATTGTTTTTGTATGCATGGTTGAAATAATTGTCCTAGCATTTGAAAGTCGTTATGAAAAATTAACTATAGGTCATAATATTAAGTGGGAGAAGATAAAAAAAATATATAAGCTTGGATTGAAACATGGAATGAAGATATCTTCAATTTTAGGTGCTAATGGTTTTTATAAAAAGAAAGATATCGATAAAATTAGAACTTTAGCTTTAGGTGCAAGAGGAACAAAATAAAATTGAATTCCATGCCTAGATTCCACTTAGCCTTTCCAGTTAAAGATCTTGAAACTACAAGATCTTTTTATGTTGATTTACTTGAATGTAAGACTGGTAGAGAGTCAAAAAGTTGGATTGATTTTGATTTATATGGACATCAGATTGTTGCTCATCTTTCACCAAATGATTGTCATACACTAGAAACAAATATTGTAGATCACGATAATGTGCCATCTAGGCATTTTGGTGTAATCTTAGGCTGGGAGCATTGGGAGCAGTTGCATAAAAAATTGAAAAAATTAAAGTTTAAATTTTTAATAGAACCAAAAATAAGATTTAAGAGTAAAGTTGGAGAGCAAGGCACTTTTTTTATAAGCGATCCTAGTAATAACGCTTTAGAGTTTAAATCATTTAAAAATGATACACAGGTCTTTAAGAAAGTATAATTAAAAGGTTCTGATTAGACTAATTTTTATTAAATATAGAATATTACTGTAGTTATATTTATTTATAATATCTAAAGTATTACTTTAAGTCTTTTTTTTTGCGTTTATCGCATTTATAAATAATGTTTTAGATTGTCAAAATAGCGCTAATCTGAATTTTAGTAAAACTATAAATATTTATGACCTTTGTATAGTTATTGGCAATTTTAGTAGTCATAAAGGAAAGCGTTTAGATGTTCTATTATATTTATAAATTGATATTATTTTTTTTGGTCCTCATATTATCATGTACTGTTTCTGAACAGAAAAACTTAAAAATAGCGAAAATTTTCTCCGATGGTGCAATTATTCAAAGAGATACTAGTGTGGCGATATGGGGTAACTATTTGCCTAATGAAAAAGTAGGAATTTCTTGTACTTGGGGTTTTGATACAACCGCTTTTTCAGATTCCTTAGGGCGTTGGAAAACTATGATAAAAACAATAAATAATTTTGATGAACATTCCATTTCTGTATTTAGTAAAAATGAGACCATAAAAATAAACAATATTCTAATGGGTGAGGTCTGGTTGGCTGCTGGGCAATCAAATATGGAAATGACATTCGATTATTGCTGTAATTCTACCGATAGTTCTGAATATGAACTAAACAATGCAAATTACCCGAAACTACGCATGTTCAATGTAAAAAAAGCTATTAGCGATAAGCCACTACTTGATATAGAAGGTGATTGGGTATCCGCTGTCGGCAAAAATATAATTGACTTTAGTGCAGTTGGTTATTTTTTTGCAAAAAATCTACATCTAGATCTTAAAGTTCCAATTGGAATAATAAATGCTAGTTGGGGTGGAAGTATTATTGAATCTTGGACTAGTAACAAGGCATTGCTAAGCGTCGATGGTTTTATTGAAAAGATTGAAGAGGTGAAATTGTCTTCTGAAAATTATCGAAAGACAAAAGATTGGTTTTCCAATTTTAATAGTGTACCAGTACCTTCATCTCCAATGGAATTATTACTTGATGTGGCATTCCCAGATATTGGATACATGGACTTTATTCTTCCTAATTGGAAAAAATTAGATTATTTGGGTCAAAATGAAATTAAAAATAGATCAATAAATCTACCCTCTTGGATAATATTAGATTCTTCTCAATCAATTACAAAATTTGTAAAAGATTCTAATTTCGTTGGTGTGGCGCTGTTTAAAAATCATTTTTATATTGAGGATAATAATCTTTTATCATATCAAATTGAAATCAAACCTGATTTGAATATGCCCTGGGGAACGTGGGAATACGATATCTTCGTTAACGGTGTTGAAGTTGCATCTTCTCTAATAAATTTGAAGGGTAATAATTATATTTTTGAGAAAACAAAAAAAACTTTCAACTTAGACGTAGCTACAATAAATAAAGGTGAAAACATAATTATTATAAGAACATTTGGATATTCTCGATTGGGTGAAGTTTCAATTCGTAATTTTGAACAGAATAACATTCCCTTGTTATCGAATTGGCAGGCAAAAATCATTGCCGAGGAGTCTTATCAAATAGATAATTACATTTATCCGTATACATCGTACTATATGTATTCTGGTAATGACGTCGACTACTCAGCTATGCCTAAAAAAGTGCATCTGACAAGCAATACAACAAGTGCACTATACAACGGCATGATACACCCATTACTAGATTATGGAATTAAAGGCGTCGTATGGTATCAAGGTGAATCAAATATTGAAAGAGGTGGGCCAGATTTTGAAACCTATAAAGAAATTTTCCCTTTAATGATAAAAGATTTTCGGAAATCTTTTGGGAAGAATACACCCTTTTACTTTGCTCAAATTGCAAATTACGTTTACTATGGAGGTATGCTAAAATATTTTCGTGAGGTTCAACGAGAGCTCTCAGAGCTAGATAATACTGGGATGGTAGTCACATTTGATATTGGTGAAAATCATGACATACACCCCTCGAATAAGCACGATGTCGGACATCGTTTTGCATTG
>Ga0114997_10000409_pt1 | contig 35036 bp, 41 predicted proteins | sample ArcticOcean_MG_C_2_FD_87045 | JGI IMG/M metagenome (GOLD analysis project Ga0114997, IMG submission 87045) | Marine microbial communities from western Arctic Ocean - ArcticOcean_MG_CB4_136 | ecosystem: Environmental > Aquatic > Marine > Oceanic | place: Arctic Ocean: Canada Basin | collected... | reverse complement strand
GGGTAATTCCTTTGATGGTTTAAATATTTTTTCTTTTGTCATTTTTTATGGTACAGCTGGGTGGGCTCGAACCACCGACCCCTAGTTCCACAAACTAGTGCTCTAACCAACTGAGCTACAGCTGCATATCTCCTTTTTATATTAAATTATTGTAAATTAAAATTTTTATGTATGCTTAATAGCCAAGCAATAGCTTAGCATGCGCAAAATGGTGTTTTGCTTCTGTATTTTTTACAATTGTTAAATAACTAATCATTGATGCAAAATAACATAATATTTCCATTTTGCAACAACAGATTGTATTCTATTAAGTCTTTTGGAGCTTTACTGCGGAAGGACCTTTTTCACCGTTTTCAATTTCAAATGTTAAAGCATCACCTTCATTTATATATTTTGGTCCCGCTTCCCTTACTGCCGAATGGTGAGCAAAAACATCTTTTTCTTTGTCTTCTCTTTCAATGAAACCATAACCCTTTTTTCCATTGAACCACTTTACTTTGCTTTTTAAACTCATTTTACTTACTCTAATTTTTAAAAATTAGCTTATTAAATTATATTTTGATCTGTGATATCAATATGAAATGAAATCCTAGAATGGTGGCCAGGGACGGACTCGAACCGCCGACACAAGCCTTTTCAGGGCTCTGCTCTACCAACTGAGCTACCTAGCCTTATTAAAACCTATATATTATTCTACCTTTGGTTAGATCATAAGGTGTAACCTGCACCAAAACATTATCACCACTCAATATTCTTATTCTATTTTTTTTCAACTTTCCAGCCGTATGTGCTAAAACTTCATGATTATTTTCAAGTTTAACTCTAAACATAGCATTGGGAAGCAGTTCTTTAACTTGTCCTTTAAATTCTATAAAATCTTTTTTTGACAATTTTAATTCCTTTCAGCATTACTATTAGAAATACTAGTATAATTCAATATTCAACTTATAAGTATTTCATTTTTTGTCTAATTACCTTTATTTTAGTCTTTTAATTTGTCCTCCGCAATTTGACAATTTATTTTCTAATTTTTCATATCCTCTATCTAAATGATAGATTCTATTTACAACTGTTTTTTCCTTAGCAACAAGTCCCGCAAGAACTAAACAAACTGAAGCTCTTAAATCCGTAGCCATTACTTCTGCGCCATGTAATTTATTACCCCCATAGATCGTAGCTTTATTTCCAATAATATCAATACGAGCACCCATTCTTCTTAATTCGGAAACATGCATAAAGCGATTTTCAAAAATATTTTCTTTTATTGTAGATACTCCATTAGCTTTTGTCATCAATACCATTAGTTGGGCTTGTAAATCTGTTGGAAATCCTGGATATGGTTTAGTTATAATATGTGCACTTTTAATTTTTTTAGGTGCTGTAACAATTATATAATTATTTTTTTTAACTATTTTGATTTTCATTTTATTAAGTAAGCTAATTTCTGTAGCCATAATTTTTGGATTGATATTTTTAATTTTTAAACATCCATTTGTTAAAGCTGCCAAAATGGCATATGTGCCGGCTTCTATTCTATCAAAAATAACTTTATGAATAGTTGGTTTTACTTTCGTAACACCGATAATATCTATGCTTCTTTTGCCAACTTGATTTATTTTACAGCCTAGTTTCCTCAAAAAATTAATTAAATCTTTTATTTCGGGTTCCGATGCACAATTTCTCATTTTCGTTTTTCCCTGAGAAAAACACGATGCAATTAAAATATTTTCTGTTGCGCCAACAGATATTGTGGGAAACTTAATTAAAGTTCCTTTTAAACCTTTTTTTGCTGTAGCTATTACATATCCATTCTTTACTTTAATACTTGCTCCCATTTTTTTAAGAGCATTTAAATGTAAGTCGATTGGTCTTGAGCCAATAGAACATCCTCCTGGTAACGAAACTTTAGCAGTTCTATATTTTGCTAATAATGGTCCTAATACTAAAACTCCAGCTCTCATAGTTTTAAGTAAATTATATGGAGCAAATGTGCTTAATTTTTTATTATTAATAACTTCAATTTTTTTTTCTTTTTTATATAATTTTATAGATGAACCAATTGTACTTAAAAGAGACACCATAGTTTCAACATCACGGACAACTGGAATATTTTTTATTATAACTTTCTTATTCGATAAAATTGTAGCAGCGAGAATTGGTAAGGTGGCATTTTTTGAACCTGAGATTGAAATTGTTCCAGATATTTTCTTTCCACCTTTAATTTCAAGTTTTTTCATTAATTAAAAAATTAAACTTTTGGTAATGTGACGCCAGTTTGTTTCATATATTTACCATTTCTTTTTTCATAAGTAACAGAGGGTTGTTCGTTGCCTTTTAAAAAAACAAACTGTGCTGCGCCCTCATTAGCATAAATTTTTGCTGGCAAAGGAGTTGTATTAGAAAATTCAAGGGTCACATGGCCTTCCCAGCCAGGTTCAAGTGGTGTTACATTTACAATAATACCACATCTGGCATAGGTTGATTTACCAAGGCATATAACTAAAACATCTTTTGGTATCTTAAAATATTCAATTGTACTTGCTAAAACAAATGAATTTGGAGGAATTATGCACTCATTAACTTTCCTTGAAACGAAGCTATTACTTTTAAAATCTTTGGGATCAACTAGTGCGGAGTCAATGTCTGTAAAAATTTTAAATTCGTCGGAAACTCTGGCATCATAACCAAATGATGATAGGCCGTATGAAATGACCTTATCTCTTTTTTGCTCTGGAATAAACGGTTTAATCATCTCCTTTTCTAAAGCCATTTTTTTAATCCACTGATCTGATAAAACACTCATTTTTTATTTTTTATATTGATTTTATTTTGAAAAACTTTTCTTTTTTTAAGATTGTTTTGTAATATTTTTTCTATTCTTTTTTTCTGCTCTTCTTTTTTTAATGTTACTTGCATCCATTTTATTTTTGATTTGGATTTGTTAAATCATCTAAAGTTATTATTTTTTTAATATCATGAGTTTTGATTTCTTTTTTGATAGGTTCGGCTTGATCTATTGATACCAGTTTTTTTGCTCTACGTTCCGCTAACCTTGCTTTCCGCTTAGCTTCCTTTAGCATGGCTCTTTCTCCACGTTTTGATTTATAATCGTAATGTATGCCCATAAATTAACCATCAGTTATTATAGTTTGTACTTTGTTGTTAACTATATTGTCAAGTTACTTAAATAATATGGCTATTTCTTGCTCATGAAAACTTCATATTTAGCCATTCTAACTTTACGGGAACTTTTATTACTTGATATATTGATGTTTTAAATGGTTAAAATTTCGTTATATCTTGAAATCTTTAATCAATTTACAACTTGGTTAGATATAGATTTTTCCAAATCAAACTAAATAAGTAAATAAAAATATTCTAATAATGCTATTACTAAAAATTTTCGCGTTATACGTTTTTATTAATGAAAGTATTTATCTTTTAATTTTTGTATCTCCAGATTAACAGAGAAATTTAGCTTTACAGAAATATCTTGTAATAGCTTAATTTGGCCAAAAATTAACATTAAACTTATAAATTCCTTTTCCCTGGATAAAATTATTTTTTTTCCATTTTCTGTTAAATAATTTGGAATAAACATCATATCCATTTCTGCTGGTGATCTAGTTAGATGACTTCCTATTTCCACCCATTCACATACCATATAGTTTTTTTTACATAGGTAATTTACCAATTCTCCCCAATCTGTCATATTTTTATACATTGGTATGACTTGAATTTCAGTTTTTATAAATAAAGGATTATAGTCACCTAGACCTTTTAAAATTTCAAGTTCGGATCCTTGAGTGTCGATCTTTAAAAAATCAAGATTTTTTACTCTAAGCTCGTTTAAACTTTCCTTAATTGTTGTGCATTCAATCTCAATTTCTTCAGAAACATCAAATAAACCAAAATCTTTTTTTTTAAAATTATATAAATTAAAGGTATTTTTATCAGGTTTATACATGGATGAACTGCCAGAGCGTTTCCCTAAAATATATAATTTTTTTTTACAATTTTCACTCCATAAACCTTTTGAAATTACTTGGTAATTTTTATTTTTTAGTTTTTCTGCTTCTGATGCTATTGGTTCTACTAGTATAGGTCTAAAAAATGCATTGTATTTTTGAGAAAATATACTTCCATTTAAAAACCCTCCTTGCGCACCAACATCTAATGAGGATAATTTATTATTCATCATAATTTTTAAAATCAAACTGCTGTGGTCCTCACTTCTGTGAGATTCTGATCTAAGTTTATTCAATTGATTTACTATTCTTGAATTAAGTTTTAATAAAACTAATAATTTAGAAAAATAAGGTAAGCATAAATAAATTATTTTTGAAAATAATCTGTAAATTGATTTTAAAATTTTTGAAAAAATAAGTTCAATCATTTTTTTGTAAAAGTTGTAAGTCCCAATTTTTTATTATTAATATTAGAAGATGAACTATGAATGTGAGATCTATCAATTATACAAGTTTCGCCAATATTCCAGCTGTATATCATTTCTACTTTAAGTCCTTTAAGATTGTTAATATCTATATGAGCTAAATATTTTTGATGAATTTCTTTATCGAATGGCTCGTCACCCAAGTGTTTGCATGATCTATCGTTTTGTCCTGGTTTTGGTTTAAATTTAAGCTCTTCTTCATTTGTTGTAAAAGTCGTTGACCTTCCATACCATTTATTTTTAAAAATAACAGTTTGACCATACGATGATAAGGGGGTGATTGCTTGTTTGTAAACTATATCTTTTTCATTAAATCCTGAGTCTACATGTAAAGGAAGTGGGGAAAAACTTTCATGAAATAAACCTAGATGAGATTCCCCAGATTCAGATTTTAACGTATCTAATTTGAAATCTCCCAACTCGCTTCTTAATCTTTCTAAATATATTTTATCTAGTTCTTTATTATAATTTGGTAACCATCCCTTTTTTCTAATATTCTGTTTTTTGTTAAAAACTGATTCTGGAAGATTAATATAAAGCTCTTGTATCATTCTTATTTCTTTTTCAGAAAAAATTTTTACTACTTTTGGAGAGGATTCATAACTCTTGATTTTATCTAAATTAATATGTTTCATTTAAATTTATTGTTTGAAATAAAACTTTTTAACTATAAACGCAATAATAAAAATAATAAAAAATCCAATTATAGGAATATAAATATCTGGTGAAGACAAAACAGAGGAAGTAGTTAATTTTAAGTTTTTATCAATGATATTTTCAATGCCACTTCCTAGAGAAACCATAACAAACATTGAGGGTATGCTTCCTAAAAAGGTTCCTATCATATAGTTTTTTACTGACATATTAAATAATATAGGAAAAACATTTTGAACTGCGTAAGGCATACCACCGCCTCCAATAAATCTAAAAATTGTAAAATACAAAATCTCATTTTTCGTAAATAAAATTTTTAATTTAGAAAATTTTGGTTCAAGTTTATTTTTAATACTCTCTTTAAAAAAATAATTAGCCAACATATATAGTAATGTAGCTCCGATTGTAGTGGATATTACAATAATTAATGTTCCAAACCATTTGCCATATACAAAACCTGCTAATATGAGAAGAGGTGTGGCAAAGCCTAAAAATAAAACCCACATAACTGAAAATATGAAAAAAATTGAAGTCAAAAATAAAAAATTATTACTTTTGTATTTCAAAATAATATCTTTATTTAGTTTAATAAATTCATAGCTCATTAAATCTTTGATATCGACTAAAGAAAATAAAAAATATAGACTAGTCAATATTATGGTTAAGTATGCTATACCAATAATAAGTTTTAAGTTTAATGTGTTAAGATTCATAAATTAATTTTTATCTGTACTTATATGCGCTTATTACCTATAAATATCAAAAAATTTTAATAAGAACTAAATAAATTTTATGAAAAGAACATACCAACCAAGCCGTTTAGTAAGAAAAAGAAGACATGGATTTAGGTCAAGAATGGCAAAAAAAGGTGGTCGGAAGACAATTGCGCGTAGAAGAGCAAAAGGAAGAAAAAAGATATCTACTTAAATCTATTTTTCAAAATGATTAAATTCAAGAGCTTAAATAAAAGTAAAGAATTTATAAGTATCTTAAAAAAAAAGAAAATAAATAATAAGTATTTTACACTGTACTTTGATAAAAATTCAAAACAATTTAAAGATAATTTTAGTAAATATCTAACTATAAGTTTTGTTATGAAGAAAAAAATTGGAAATGCTGTTATTAGAAATAAAATCAAAAGAAAACTAAAATATGCCGTCCAAAAAATATCAAAAAATACAACATTGATTGATCTAAGTTACACTTATGTAATTTTTGGGAAAAATAATGTATATAAAGATAAATTTGTAAATGTGTTTAATGAGGTAAACCAAACATTTAAGAAAATAAAAGAAATGACAATTTAGATATGAAATTAATCCAAAACTTTTTTATTTTAAGTATAAAATGTTACAAATATTTTATTTCACCATACTTTCCATCAAACTGCAGATATCTACCAACCTGTTCAGAATATTTTATAGATTGTTTAAAAATTAATGGAATTTTAAAAGGATCCTATTTAGGAATTAAAAGAATAGCAAGGTGTCACCCAATAAAAATCTTAGGTGGTAAAAGTGGATATGATCCTGCGCCAAAGTTAAGGAAAGGTAAAAAATAAATGGATACAAAGAATGTATTACTTTCTGTTATATTGTCTACGATAGTTTTGGTATTTTGGGCAACATTTTTTGAACCTCCAGTAGTAGAAGAGCAAGTTGTTGAAAAAACAATGAAAAACAAAGATAACGATTTATCTCCATCAATTGAAAATGATTCATCAAAAACAACTATAAATCGAGACGAAGCGATAAAAAAAACTAAAAGAATTAAACTTGAAAATAAAAATATAAAAGGATCTATATCTCTAGAGGGAGGAGTCATCGATGATGTTATTTTTAAAAATTATAAAGAAACATTAGGTAGTGAAAATAAAGTAACCTTTTTAAACCCAAAAAAATCACAAAAAGAATATTTTGTAGAAACTGGTTGGGCCGCTGCAGGAAATGAAAAAATAAATTTACCTTCATCAAATACAATTTGGAAAGTAAAAAAAGGAACTATTTTAACACCAAATAATCCTATTACTTTGGAATGGAATAATAATGAAGGATTAATTTTTACAAAAAAAATTGAATTAGATGAAAAATTTTTATTTAAAATTACTCAAAGTATAAAAAATATATCAAATAATTCTTACCAATTTTACCCCTACGCACAAATAACTAGGAGAGGTAAGCCAGAGGGAAGGCAAATATATATTTTGCATGAAGGATTTATTGGGGTTTTTGACGATGAATTAAATGAAAAAGATTATGGAGATATAGAAAAAGAAAAATTTACAATCAACTCTTCAAAAGGTTGGCTCGGTATTACAGATAAATATTGGCTAACAGCAATAGTTCCTGAAAGTGGAAAGAATTTTAAAGCAGAATTTATTTCAAAAAATAAAAAATACAAAGCTAATTATATAATTAAAGAATCTCAGATACTTAATCCTAATAATTCTATAGCAAATGAAATAAAAACTTTTGTGGCTGCAAAAGAAGTTTCTGTTATAGACGGTTACGCAGAAACGCAAAATATAGGAAAATTTGACCTAGCAATTGATTGGGGTTGGTTCTATTTCTTTACAAAACCACTCTTCTTCGTAATTGATTATTTTTTTAAACTTACAGGAAACTTTGGTTGGGCAATTGTTATTATAACGGCATTAATTAGATTATTATTTTTTCCTCTTGCTAATTATTCCTTTAAATCTATGGCAAAAATGAAAATATTACAACCAGAAATGGTAAGGCTAAAAGAGCTACATAAAGAAGATAAAGTTAAATTACAGCAAGAAATGATGGCTCTATACAAAAGAGAAAAGGTTAATCCTGTATCCGGATGTTTGCCAGTTCTAATTCAAATTCCATTTTTTTTCGCAATTTACAAAATGTTATATGTAACTTTAGAAATGAGGCAACAACCTTTTTTCGGATGGATTAAAGATTTGTCTGAAAGAGACCCAACATCATTATTTAATTTGTTTGGATTAATTCCGTGGGATCCACCTTCCTTCTTATTGATTGGAGCCTGGCCAATAATGATGGGCATAAGTATGTTTATACAGCAAAAATTAAACCCTACCCCTCCTGATCCCATACAGGCTAAAATTTTTATGTTTTTTCCTATTTTTCTTACAATAATTCTAGCGCCTTTTCCATCTGGATTAGTTGTTTATTGGACTGTTAACAATGTTTTAACTATTACGCAGCAATGGATAATTATGAGAGGAACAAAAGTTAAAACTGTTTAATTAATAATGCTTAATACCGAAAAATCTGATAGAAAAATAAAAGATTTTTGGCCAAAGAATGGACCCCCAATTCATGAAATAGATAAATATATTAAAAAATATTTAAAGGAAAAAATAGTTGTTAAGTGTGGAGGAAGAGTTCTATTAGATCCTGAATTATTTAATAATTTTATAACTGACATCACAATTTTAAAAAAACTAGGCCTAACACCTATTGTTGTTCATGGAGGGGGGCCAAGAATTAAAAAAAAATTAGACGAATTAAATATTGAAACTAAATTTATTATGGGTCTTAGAGTCACTGATGAAAAAGTGATAAAAGTTGTTGAATCTGTAATGATTGATTTTAACAAAGAAATTGTTGATGCTTTAGAAAAAAAAGGTTGCAAAGCAAAATCTATAAACGTTAAAGAAAATAATGTTATTTCTGCCGCGCAAAAAAATGAATCTTTAGGTTATGTTGGAAAACCAACTAGAATTAATAACCAATTAATAAATAATATAATTAAGGAAAATTTTATCCCAGTTATATCTCCTATGGGCCTAGATGAAAGAAAGCAAACTTATAATATTAATGCAGACACAGCGGCCGGTGCATTGGCTAGAAGCTTAAAATCAAGAAGATTGCTTTTAATGACAGATGTTGAGGGAGTTTATAATAAAGAGAAAAAATTAATATCTGAAATTACATCAAATGAAGCGGAAAAATTAATTTATGATGAAACTGTTAGTGAAGGAATGATACCGAAAATAAGAACATGTATCAATGCTCTAAATGATGGTGTTAAAGGTGTTGTTATTATTGATGGCAGACAACCTCATTCAATTCTTTTTGAATTATTTTCTGACAAAGGATCTGGAACTCTTATAAAAAAATGAAAGAATTTCAAAATATAAAATACTGGCTTTTTGATTTAGATAACACTTTATACTCTGGTAAAACAAAAGTATTTGAACAAATTGATAAAAAAATGTCTCAATTCATATCTGAAAAACTTAATGTAAGTATAAAAGATGCAAAAAAAATACAAAAAAATTATTTTTATGAATACGACACAACGCTCAATGGAATGATAAAAAACCACAAAATTGATGCAAGTGAATTTTTAGATTTTGTGCATGATATAGATGTTAGTTTTTTGGAAAAAGATATTCAGCTTGGTGAGGAATTAAAGAAACTGAATGGTAAAAAAATTATTTTTACCAATGGATCAAAAAAACATGCAATAAACATTACCCAAAAAATTGGTGTAGAGCAGTGTTTTGATGATATTTTTGATATAGTTGATTCTGAATTTATTCCCAAACCTTCTATTTATCCCTATAAAAAGTTAGTTAAAAAACACAATATTGACCCAAATTTATGTGTATTTGTTGAAGATATTGCAAGAAATTTAAAACCAGCATATGAAATGGGTATGAAAACAATTTGGATTGAAAATGATGAGGCCTGGGCTAAAAAATTCTCAGATAGTGAGTTTATTAATTATAAAACAAATAATTTATCAGAATTTTTAAAAAATATTAATTTAACAAAAGTTGTATAATGAATATTAATTCCTTTGAGAAAATAATTAATGAGGCTTGGGATAATAAAAGCCAAGTTAATTCTAAATCGAGCAGAAAATTACTAAATGCTATTAGTAAAACTATAGACCTCGTGGACTCAGGAAAAATCCGCGTTGCTGAAAAAAAAAATAACGATTGGATTGTTAATCAGTGGATTAAAAAAGCAATTTTACTAAGCTTTAGAGTTAACAAAATGAAAATTAGCAAAGGTCCCTACGCTGCTTGGTTTGATAAAGTGGAAGGCAAAACTCATAAATGGAATGAAAAAAGATTTATTAAAGAGGGCTTTAGATATGTGCCTAATGGAGTGATAAGAAAAGGTGCTTATATAGCAAAAAATGTTGTTCTAATGCCGTCTTTTGTAAACTTAGGGGCTTATGTTGATGAAGGAAGTATGATTGATACATGGGCATCAGTTGGTTCTTGTGCACAAATTGGAAAAAATTGTCATATATCAGGAGGAGCTGGAATAGGAGGCGTGCTGGAACCTATGCAAGCTAATCCAACAATAATTGAAGATAATTGTTTTATAGGTGCTAGAGCTGAAGTAGCCGAAGGAGTTATTGTGGAAAAAGGATCAGTTTTATCAATGGGAGTTTATATAGGGGCGTCAACAAGAATTATTGATAGAGCTTCTGGTGAAATACATTATGGAAAAGTTCCAGCATATTCAGTTGTTGTGCCTGGATCTATGCCTAGCAAAAATAATCCTAATGGACCATCTTTATACTGTGTTGTAATTGTGAAAAAAGTAGACGAAAAAACTAGAAGTAAAACTTCTATTAACGATTTACTGAGAGATTAAAAACTCATGTCAATCAGTGAATTAAAATTAGCTAAAGAATTGATTCGTAGACCTAGTGTAACACCGAAAGATGCTGGGACAATAAATGTTTTAGCAAAAAATTTAAGGTCCCTTGGTTTTAAATGTCATCTAATGAATTTTAAAAATATTAAAAATTTATATGCAAAGCTTGGGAAATCATCTCCTAATTTTTGCTATGCGGGTCATACTGACGTTGTTCCCCCAGGAAATATTGATGATTGGAGTGTTAATCCTTTTAGACCAACGGTAAAAAATAATAAATTAATTGGCAGGGGTGCTAATGATATGAAAGCTTCTATTGCTTGTTTTGTGGCTGCGGTTAGTAGATTTAAAATTAAAAATAAAAAATTTAAAGGTTCAATAAGTTTATTAATTACTGGAGATGAAGAGGGGTTAGCTATTAATGGAACAAAAAAAGTTGTTGAATATTTGAAAAGAAAAAAAGAAAAAATTAATTTTTGTTTAGTTGGGGAACCAACTAACCCCAACAAACTTGGTGAGATGATTAAAATTGGTAGAAGAGGAAGTATTACAGGTAGACTTACTATTGTTGGTAGCCAAGGACACGTAGCTTACCCAAAAAGAGCAAATAATCCGTCAGACATAATGGTAAAAATTTTAAAAAAAATAAAAGAAATAAAGCTAGACAAAGGAACAAAAAATTTTCAAGCCTCCAATCTGGAAATAACTAAAATAAATATAGATAATCATGCTGACAACGTTATTCCAAAATCAGCTCATGCTGTATTTAATATTAGATTCAATAATAAACATTCTTCAGGTTCATTAAAAAGAAAACTTAATACAATATTTAAATCGATGTCTAAAAAAGCTAAGTGTAAATTTAGTATAAGTTATCAGGTTTCTGGTGAAGCTTTTTTAACAAAACCAAACAAAACAACCTATATGATTCAAAATATAATTAAAAAAATTACAAAAATTAAACCTAAATTATCTACTACAGGAGGAACCTCTGATGCTAGATTTATTAGAAAAATTGCGCCCTGTCTCGAGTTTGGTTTAGTTGGAAAAACAATGCACAAAGTTGATGAATCGGTTCCTTTGCCAGATTTAAAAATATTAACTAATATATATCAAAATATATTAGAAAATTATTTTAAGTAAAAATGGGAATTCACTTCACAAAAGAAGAATTTAAAGACCTCCAATCTAGAGTTATTATAGAATTAAAAAAATAGGGGTTGAATGTTTTGTAATGAGTAAGAGTAAAAAAAAAATTATATTATTTGCGATAATAGTAATTGCAATAGAACTATCTGGCCATGGGATACTTGCATCTTTATTTGGATTTTTAGGTTCTCTAAATTAATGAAAACAGGAATAATAACTACAGACAGCTATTTAAATCACAATACAGGACAAGGTCACCCTGAAAGAGCTGACCGTGTAACCGTTGTGTTAGATCATTTAAAAAAAGTTAAACAAAAAAATTTAATTTGGAAAAAATCTTTAACATTTGATCTGAAATATTTAGAATATGCTCATGACAAAAGGTATCTAAATAATGTGGATGATTCTTTTCCTAAACAAGGTTTAAATTTTTTAGATGGAGACACTATTTTGTCCCCTGGAAGCAAAGACGCCACAAGAGATGCTGTTGGATCGATTTTGATAGCTATAGATGGTGTTATTAAAAAAGAATTTAGAAATGCTTTTTGTGCTGTTAGACCACCTGGGCATCATGCGGAAAAACAAAAAGCTATGGGATTTTGTGTTTATAACAATGTGGCAGTTGGTGCTTATTATTTGTTAAAAAAATATAATTTATCAAAGGTTGCTATTATTGATTTTGACGTTCACCATGGTAATGGTACTCAAGATATTTTTTTCAATAATAAAAATGTGTTATATATTTCTACTCATCAATATCCTTACTATCCAGGCTCAGGTGCAGCAAATGAAAAAGGTATTAAAAATAATATTCTAAATATCCCTTTAGCTGCGGGCACACAGACCCATGAGTTCTTAAATGCTTATGATTTAGTTTTTAAAAAACTAAAAGAATTTAAGCCTGAGTTTATTTTATTATCAGCTGGTTTTGATGCTCATAAAGATGATCCTCTTGCACAAATTAATCTTGAATCAAAAGATTATTATACTCTGACAAAAAGAATAATGTCTCTTGCTGAAGAACTTTGTGAAGAGAAAATAGTTTCCATTTTAGAGGGTGGATACGATTTAAATGCTCTAAAAGAAAGCGTCGATTATCACATAAAATCTTTGTCTGAATGATTAGTATTTAATTTTTTTTAAATAAAGACCACAAGCTGGCGCGGGTGGTGCGCATTTTAAACGATTTTTTGATTTAAATGATTTTTTAAATTCTTCTATATTCCATTTTCCGACTCCTAAATATTTAATACAACCGACCATAGATCTAACTTGTTGTTGCAAAAATGATTTAGATGTAAAATTTAAAGTAATTTTATCCTTACTTTTTTTTATAAAAATTTTTTCCATTGTTTTAACTGGGGATTTGGCGCCACAAGAAGATGCCCTAAAAGTCGAAAAATCATGAGTGCCTAATAATACTTTAACCGCTTTTTTCATTTCTTCAATATTTAGTTTTTTTTGAATATGCCATGCTTTATTTTTTTGAAGTGTTAAAGGTGACTGTCTATTAATTATTATATATTGATAAGTTCTTTTTTTTGCATCAAATCTAGAATGAAATTTTTTATTTGTTTTATTGATTTTTAAAATAGTTATAGGTTTATTTCCTATATGTTGATTTAAACCAGGTAAAAACTTCTTTTTTTCTATTCTTTTTCCTAAATCAAAATGGGCTATTTGTTCAAGAGCATGCACGCCTGAATCTGTTCTTCCCGCGCCAGTGACTATGACTTTTTCTTTAGATAAATTAAATATTGCTTGCTGCAAAACCTCTTGAATGGATAAACCATTTTTTTGAAACTGCCAGCCAACAAACGATGTGCCATCATATTCTATTTTTAACTTATATCTTTGCATTAAATTAACACTGCACCTTTGCTAATTTTTTTACCTAACAAAAAATCTTTAGCAGTTTGTTTATTTTTACCCTGTCGCTGCAACTCTAAAATTGTGATCGAATTTGATTTACATCCTATCGTTAAATTTTCATCAAGAACTAAACTTGGTTTTCCCTTTTCTTTTGACATTTTTGCTTTTAAAACTTTATATCTTTCTTTTTCATATTCAAACCACGATCCAGGTTTTGGGCTTAATCCATGTATATGTGCAAGAACTTTATTTGCATCTAAATTCCAATTAATTTTTGTCTCGTTTTTCTCTATTTTTTTTGCATAGGTAGATTTAGAATGATCTTGTTCTACAAATTTTGCACTACCGTCCTCTAATATTTTTAAGTTTTCTATTAATAAATTGGCTCCTATTTTAGAAATTTTTTTTTCTATTTCTCCATGTATTGCATTTTTATCAATTTCTATTTCTTTTGAAACTAAGACAGGGCCACTATCTAGTTTTTCTTCAATCTTCATAATACTTACACCTATTTTTTCATCACTATTCATTATTGCTCTTTGTATTGGTGCTGCTCCTCTCCATCTAGGAAGTAGTGATGCGTGAATATTAATAAATCCAAATTTTGATATACTTAGAAAATTTTTTGGTATTATTTGACCATAAGCAACCACTATGACTAAATCAGGTGATATTTTGTTCATTTTTTCTAACTCTTTATCAGTGTTCAAATTTGCAGGATTATCAAAACTTATTTTTTTATCTTTACAAAATTTTTCTACTGGTGATGGATTTATTTTTAGTCCTCTTTTAGATTTTTTTGGAGGTTGAGTATAAACTTTTACAATATTATAATTGCCCTCTACTAAGGAATCTAGGGTAGGGACAGAGAACTCTGAGGTTCCCATAAAAACTATATTTAGTGACATTTTTCTATCGCTGAATTTAAACTACAATTCTTTCTATTGCTTTCTTTTGTTTTGAAAGCCTTTTTATAATCATTGTTTTTTTTAATTTTGATAAGTAGTCAATAAAAAGTATTCCTTCTAAGTGATCTATTTCATGTTGTATACATGTAGCTAGCATACCTTCTGCTCTAATTTCTTTTTTTTCACCGTAATAGTCTAAATATTTTATATGGCACTTTTCAGGACGATCTATTTCAGCAAATTGGCCTGGGACAGATAAACATCCTTCTTCGTATGTTGAATTGCTTTCTGATTTTTCAATAATTTCAGGATTAACAAAAAACAAGGGATTTTTTTTTCCTTCTTTGTATTCAATATCCATTACGATTATTCTTTTTGGTACGCCAATTTGAATGGCCGCCAAACCAATCCCTGGAGCCGCATACATTGTTTCTAACATATCATTCATAAGCTTTTGTGTATCGCTGTCTACAATCTCTACTGGTAATGATTTCTGTCTCAATACCTCATTTGGTTCAGTTAAAATTTGTCTTAACGCCATTAAATATGAATAAATTATAAGACAAATTTAGTCAAGTAATTGAAATTTTTTGTAGATTTAACTAAGTTCTATTTGGTAGTGCTTCCGCCAAAATACTATTTCTTATTTTTTTTAATTTAAGATTATTAAGAATTTTATTTAAAAAATAGACAGTTTCTGGATCTAAATTACGAATATTGTCTTCTCCTATTATTTCAACAATCTTAAGCATAACCAATCCGATTTGATTTTGACTAGCCAAATCGTATAGATTTTTTGGAACAGATAATTCCGATGATAATTTGGTATAATCTAAATCTGCAGGTAGATCAACACCGTCTGCTGATAATGATTCTAGAACCACAATATCCTTTATTGACATAAAGTATTTTTTATTTTTTTTTATTTTTTTATATACTAATTTAAAGTCTTTTTCAGTTTTGCTCAATTTTGGACTATTATCTATGAAGTGTTTAATAACCTTAGATCTATGCAAAACATCATTATCAAACTTTACTTTGTTATTTAATTTATTATTTTTATTTTTATCAAAAAGTTCGACATAATCTTTTGGTATATCTTCAGGATCTATAGATTTTAAAATATTTGATAGTTCTTCTGAATATATTGCAAAAATTTTATCTTTTATGAATAATTTTTTTAATAAAAAAGCTAAACTTATTTTATGTTCAATGTTATCACTTAGTTTCATGCTTTGGTAAATTAAAGCTCGAGCTTTATAATTAGGCAAATTTTTGTAAATTTCTTTAGAGTTCGATAGTTGATTAAAATTAAAATTCATTCTTAAATAAATTTTGAAAATTTCTTCTTTATCAAAAGAATTTTGAACTGCAGCCTGTTCGTAAGTCAATATTACATCTTCATCTTCAAAATTATTTACTTCAACTAAATTTGCAGATGTAAGATATCTCCATATATACTTGTCAGTTTTATCAGTTGGTATATATGTAAAGTTCTCACTAGTAACGTGGGATAAATAAAAATTTAACAAATTATCATCTAAAATTTTTTGAGATGTTTTTTCTTTTATCCCTAATAAATAATATACTTTTTCTTCAAAAAATTTTTCTTTAAATCCTCTCTCTAACAAAAGATCAAAAAATAATTGAGCCTCATCTTTTCTATCGCTATTAATCAAACAGTAGATTTTAAACTTTTCTAAATACTTATTTTGCACATTTGAATTTACAAAATTTACTTTTTCACAAGCGGAATTAATATCCGCAGAAGATAAATATTCGTCCACTAAAAATTTTACGGCTTTTGAATTTTTTCCGACTTCTGGGTTGTTCTTTAATAATGTTTCTAAATCTCTAATACGTCTTTTTTTTATTAACCAATCAATTTTGATTTTTAAAAATTCTTCAGTATTTAGATTTTTTTGGGGTGGGTATGAATTTGTGAAGAGAGTTTTAAAAAGTAAATCTTCTGAAAATCTTGAAAGCTTTAACTTATTTATTCTTTTAATAATCTTTTTAATATCTTCTCCATCGGTATTAGACCACATGTTTAAATTAAAATTATTTTCTTCTGGATCAAATATTCCAATTACGGATTGGCTTTTTTTTTTAATTATAGTTTCATCAATTATTTCTAATTGTTTATTTAAATCTTCTGAAAGAGTTGTATTGCTTTCTATTGGTTTTTTTTTGCTATTATCGTCAATAGTTTTTTCATCTAAGTTTTCATTTTGTTCCCATATATTGTTCGGTTCATCTTCACCTTTAACTTGATTAAAAGATAAGGTAATTAAAAACGTTAGAAAAAATATTAATTTACTTAAGTTTGATAAGCTTGTCATTGTTGATTTCTTGCTTAATGGGTTTTGTTGGAGTGGGAAAATCTATTTTATCAAGCAAAAATGTTCCAATAAAAAAAACAAGCAATATTATAAATGTTTTAATAAGCAAGCCTTTGCCTGTAAAATTTTTATTACTTTTGGGTGTTAATCTAAGTTGCATAATCTTTAATTTATATTTAAACTCGAAAAATAAGACATAATTGTGAAAAATCAAATTTAAAATTTCTATTATTGTGAAAAAGAACCTTGTTTTGTTGGGAATGATGGGTGTTGGTAAATCAACCTTAGGGAAAATTGTCGCCAAAAGACTGGACTTAACATTTATAGATACAGATCGAGTTATAGAGAAAAAAAATTCTATGAAAATCGCAGAAATTTTTAAAAAAAAAGGAGAAGAATTCTTTAGATTGTGTGAAAAAAAAGAATCTTTGGAATCTTTAAATAAAAATAAAAGTGTTATAGCTCTAGGTGGGGGAGCTTTTATGGAAAAAAGTATTAGAGATAAAGTATTAAAAGATAGTACTTCAATATGGTTGGAAGCAAGTCTAAAGACGTTAAATAGAAGAGTTGGATGGAATAAAAAAAGACCTTTAATAGCTTCAGGCAATGCTAAGCTAATAATAAATAAACTGTATGGTGAAAGAAAAAAAATTTATAAACTAGCTAAATATAAAATTAATTGTAACAATTTAACTAAGGAAAATATTTTAAAAAAAATTATTACTTTGTATGAAAAAGAGTAGACTTGTAGTAAAAACCAAAAGTAAAAAATACCCAATTTATTTTACTCATAATAAATTAAGTATAATTAATACACTAATTAAAAAAAATTTACCTGGTGTAAAAAAAATATGTCTTATTAGTGACAAAAAAATACCTAAAGAATTATTAAAAATTTTAATTAAATCTCTAAATAGTTATGAGCTTAAAATTTATAAACTTCTTATTAACGAAAAAACCAAAACACTAAAAACTGCTAATAAAATTACTGAAGATCTTTTAAAAAATAATTTTAATAGATCTGATTGCGTAATTTCTTTTGGTGGTGGAATTGTGGGAGATTTATCTGGATTTATTGCTAGTGTTACAAAAAGAGGAATAAAATTTATTAATATTCCTACTACACTTTTAGCACAAGCTGATGCTTCTATTGGTGGAAAAACTGGCATTAACTCAAACCAAGGTAAAAATCTTATAGGAACTTTTTATCAACCTGATTTTGTTTTGAGTGATACATTTATGCTTAATAGTTTATCTAATAAAGAAATGATTTGTGGATATGGTGAGATTTTAAAACATTCACTGATTTCAAGTAGACAATTCTTTTTATGGTTGTTCAAAAATGGAAAAAAAATAATAAATAGTAAAGATAAAATTATTATAAAAAAAGCCTTAATAAAAAGTTGTAAAATAAAATCTCAGATTGTCAATCAAGATGAAAAAGAAAAAAATAAAAGAATGGTATTAAATTTTGGACATACTTTTGCGCATGGTTTAGAAGGAGCGGCAAAGTTTTCAAAAAAAGTAAGTCATGGCGAAGCTGTCCTTTTGGGAATGGTTTTAGCTAATCAACTATCCTATGATAAAAAAATTTTACCTTTAAAAGATTTAATTTTAATTCAAAAACATTACTTTAATTTAAATTTACCTTCAAGAATTAGTAAATTTTTTAAAAAAAACGACATTAATAAAATTATTAGTTTTATGGAAAGAGATAAAAAAAATTTTGATAAAAAAATAAATTTAATTCTCTTAAAAAAAATTGGGAGCACTATCCAACCAAACAGTTTTAATGTAAGTGGCAATGAATTAAAAAAATTTTTACTTCACAACTATCAATAACACTAATTATTTTAGTTCAATTTCTAAGGCGTGAATTTTACTTTCCATCTCGTTTTTTAAAATAGAAAATATTTTTTTATGTGCTTCAATTTTATTCATTTTACTTAATGTTGATGATTTTATTATAATTTTTATGTGAATTTTTTTTGGATCAAAAGATTTATGTTTGGTATGTAAGTGTTAATTGTCAATTAAAGTTATACTTTCAGAATCAATTTTTTCATTAATTTTATTTTTTATTTCTTGGAAAATAGTCATTATTTTGCTTCTAAAATATTAAAACATGTAATAGTTTTACACAATGAGAAATATTTGTGAATGGGACAATTGTAAGGAAATTGGAGACTTTAAGGCTCCTGTAGAAAAAGATAATAGTAAAAAATATAAATGGATGTGTGAAGAACATATAAAACTATTTAATAAAAATTGGAATTATTTTGAAGGAATGAACCAATCTGAAATAGAAAGCTTTTTAAAATCAGATATTACTTGGCATAGGCCCACTCAAAAATTTGGCTCTACAGACAACTTTTTTAACAAATTATGGAATAATGCTCTTAACGATAAATTTAATTTTTTTCATCAGGAAAAAATTATTAACAATTTAAATGGTAGAAAATTAAATGAAAAAGACAGAGATGCTTTTAGTATTATGGGAGTTGATGTAAATGCTGGCTGGCCAATTATACAAAAAAAGTTTAAAACTCTTGTAAAAAAATTTCATCCTGATAAGAATTCTGGTAGTAAAGAATTTGAAGATAAACTGATAAAAATAACTTTGGCTTATAGCCACTTAAAACTGATAATGGTAAGAAAATAATTTAATATGACTAGTTTAAGCGCTTTAGTTCCTGATATAAAACTTTCAGTTAATCAACTTTTTGGAATAGACACTGAGATGAAAGTGGACGCATTTTCTAAGAAAAGTGAATATGTTCCTGAAATTGATAGCACGTATAAGTTTGATAGAGATACAACATTAGCTATTATTTCTGGTTTTGCTTTTAATAAAAGAGTTTTAATACAAGGATACCATGGAACGGGTAAGTCAACTCACATAGAACAGGTTGCGGCAAGATTAAATTGGCCATGCTTAAGAGTAAACTTAGATAGTCATATAAGTCGAATAGATTTAATTGGCAAAGATGCAATTGTAATTAAAGACAACAAGCAAATCACAGAATTTAAAGAAGGCATACTGCCATGGTCAATACAAAATCCTATAGCTTTAGTTTTTGATGAATATGATGCTGGAAGACCTGATGTAATGTTTGTAATTCAAAGGGTTCTTGAAAAAGAAGGAAGCTTCACTTTATTAGATCAAAATAAAGTTTTAAAACAAAATGCCTTTTTTAGATTATTTGCAACTACTAATACTATAGGATTAGGCGATACTACGGGCCTTTACCAGGGAACACAGCAAATAAATCAAGGCCAGCTAGATAGATGGAATATTATAGCAACATTGAACTATTTAAAATTCGAAAAAGAATTAGAAATTGTTTTAGCTAAGTCTAAAAGTTTTAATACTAAAGTGGGAAAAGAAAAAATTTCAAATATGATTAAAGTTGCCGACCTAACAAGAAAGGGGTTTGTTAGTGGAGATATTTCTACCGTAATGAGTCCTAGAACTGTTTTGCACTGGGCGGAAAATGCTGAGATATTTAAAGACATTGGGTATGCTTTTAGAGTAACTTTTTTAAATAAGTGTGATGACCTGGAAAAAAATATAATAGCTGAATATTTTCAAAGATGTTTTGGGGAAGATCTTCCAGAATCATCAGTCAATATTAAAATTTAATCTAATAAAATGGATGAAGAAGATTTATTAAAAGAAAGATTTAAATCTGCTCTATCGTCTGCAGTAAAAGCTATTTCTGAAGATTTTGATCTAGAAATAAAATTTGGCAATGTCGTGTCATCTAAAAAAAATACATTAAATTTGCCTGAAGTAACAAATCTAAAAAATTTACAAGATTTTGTGAATCTAAGAGCGTTCGCTGATTCTGAAGCTTTAAAAATAAAGTACACTGATAAAAATCTTTATCTTAAAAATGAACCTCAAGGATCGATTGGGAAAACTTTATATTCTATTGCAGAAAAAATTAGATATGAAAAAATAGGAGCAGATAAGTTAAAGGGAATAAAAAATAATATAATGCAATGTTATGAGAATAAATATAAAGGAAAAAAAATTGAAGAGGTTATGAACGTAGTTGACGTTCCTATAACTGAAGCATTTGAATTGTATTTGAGAAATCATTTTTTTAACACCAGACAAAATAACATTACAAAAAAAATATTGAGTCATTGGAAAAATTTGTTTGATAAAAATCTTGAAAAAAAACTTAAAGAGTTAAATAATTGTGTTAAAGATCAAAGTAAGTTTAGTCAATTAATTGCCGACTTAATTTATAATCTTAATGTTGAGGATTCTGAGGATAATTCAAAAGAAGTAGATAAAGATGATACCAAAGAGGATTCAAGTTCAAATCAAGAAAATAATAATCAAAATGATACTGCCCAAAATGAAGATCAGCAAAGCCAATCTGGCTTAAATATTGTTGAGGCTAGTTTTGAATCTGACGGTGAAAATGATGATTCTGAGACTAATCAAAGTCAAGAAGTAACAGGGGACCCAAGTTTAAATAAGAAAAATAAAAATTTATTAAAAGAAAAATATAAAGTTTTTACAAATAAGTATGATGAAATTAAAAAGGCTGAAGATCTAGAGAAGGAAGAAGAAATTATTAGGTTAAGCAAAAGTCTTGACCAGCAACTTACTAGTCTTCAAAATCTAGTTACAAAATTAGCTAATAAATTACAAAGACAACTTTTAGCTAAACAAAACCGATCCTGGGAGTTTGATCTAGAAGAAGGTACTCTAGATGCTTCAAAACTAGCAAGGGTAGTGATAAATCCTTTCCATTCTTTATCCTATAAATCCGAAAAAGAAATTGAATTTAAGGACACAGTAGTTACTCTTTTAATTGATAATTCAGGATCTATGAGAGGGCGACCAATTTCTGTTGCAGCAATTTGTGCAGATATTTTATCAAGAACATTAGAAAGGTGTTCTGTGAAAGTTGAGATTTTAGGTTTTACCACAAAAAATTGGAAAGGTGGAAAAAGCAGGGAAAAGTGGAATTTAGAAAATAAACCTACTAACCCAGGAAGATTAAATGATTTAAGACATATTATTTACAAATCAGCAGATCAACCATGGAGACAATCAAAAAAAAATATTGGCCTAATGCTTAAAGAAGATTTATTAAAAGAAAATATTGATGGTGAAGCACTTTTGTGGGCATTTAAAAGAATTTCCGCAAGAAAAGAGGAAAGAAAAATATTAATGGTTATATCAGACGGTGCTCCTGTTGATGATTCAACTTTATCTGTAAATTCTGGAGACTATTTAGAAAAACATTTAAGGCAAACTGTTAAATGGATTGAAGAAAATTCTAATATTGAAATTCTTGCGGTAGGTATAGGTCATGATGTAACAAGATATTATGATAAAGCCATTAAAATAGTTGATGTCCAAGAGCTTGGGGACGTTATGATAAATCAACTTACTAAACTTTTTTCAGAAAAAAAGAGTAAAGCTATACACTAACTTTTTTGTTAACACTTTTTATTTCTTTAATTTGTAAAATTAATAATCTAAAAGGAATCAGCATTATTAATGCAACAAATATTTTTACTAACAAATCACCAAAAGATAATGAAATCCAATTTGTGTTGGTTCCATAAAATGCAATAGAAAAAAATAAAAAAGTATCTATAATAGAGCCAATTAAAGATGACGTTAGGGGCGCTACATACCAAACTTTTTTTCTCAATCTATTGAAGATATAAACATCAAATAATTGCGAACTTAAAAAAGCTACACCCGAGCCAACTGCAATTCTTTTGGATATTAAATTAGAAAAATCTGTAGAGAAAAATAAAGTTAGAGTTATTCCTAAAATAAATCCTAAGTAAACAATTTTTTTTGCAGCTTCTTTCCCATATATACGATTTGCTAAATCAGTAATTAAAAATGCGATCGGGTAGCTGAAAGCTCCATAGGTTAATAAGTCTTTAAGTTTAAAATAATTAATAGGAAATTGAACTAAATAGTTAGATAGTACAATAATAGAGGCCATTAAAAATGCTAAAACTATAAAAAAGTGATTTCTTGTTTCCCTAATCATTAACAATTAAGCTTTTGCGATTATTTTTTTTTTCAATTTTTTAGCTTTTGGAGACAATTTTAAAGATTTTGAACTCTTTAAATAAAGGTCTAATCCACCTTTGTAATCAACTGTTCTCAACGCTGCGTTGCTTACATTAAGTTTGATATTTCTTTTTAATATATCACTTTTAAAAGTCACTTTTTTTAAGTTAGGTAAAAATTTTCTTTTTACTTTATTGTTTGCGTGACTCACTTTATGACCTTTTAAAGGAGATTTTCCTGTTAGTTCACATTTTTTAGACATTTTAAATTTCCTTAGGAGTGTATAGAGTGCACACTCAATACGGTCAAGGACATATATTATAATATTGACAATTTAAATACTGAAGAATAGTTATATTTAGCGAATATAATACAATAACCTTATAAGTTTTATAATGAATACAACGTTATCTATAGCTTTTTTAGCCGGATTAATTAGTTTTTTATCACCTTGTGTTATTCCATTGATTCCTGGTTATATATCTTACATTTCTGGAACCTCATACAATAAATTGGGCGAAAAAAAGAAAAATTTAATAATTTTAAAAACAGTTTTTTTTACTTTAGGTTTTTCCCTTGTCTTTATAGCTCTAGGATCAACAGCTTCATTTCTAGGTAAATTTTTTTTATCTAATTCTGATATTTTTACAATTATTGCAGGATCTATTATAATATTTTTTTCCCTTCAACTTCTTGGTTTTATTAATTTAAAGTTAATGAACAAAGATATAAGATTTTTTACAGATAAATATAATGATAATTTAGCTTTTCCATTTTTAGTTGGTGCTGCTTTTGGATTTGGATGGACTCCATGTATAGGACCAATACTTGGATCAATTTTAACTTTAGCTGCTATTGAAGAAGATGTAAATAAAGGCATTCTACTCCTAACGTCATACTCTGCTGGGTTAGCAATTCCATTTATTATATCAGGTATGTTAATAGATAAGTTTGTAATTTTTTCAAAAAATTTTAAAAATTATATATCTATTGTAAATAAAATTGGTGGTACTATTTTGTTATTAACTGGAATGGCAATTATAACAGGTCAGCTTCAGATTCTAGGCTCTTTATTGCTAGAATATTTTCCATCATTAAACTTATTTATATAACTACAAATCTTTTCCAATAGCATCCTGTATATTATTCAACCCCTCGTTTTTTAAAATTTGAATTAATTCTTTTTTGATTTCTTTTACAATTGAGGGCCCTTTATAAATTAATCCAGTATAAAGTTGCAGCAATGAAGCCCCAGAAATAATTTTTTCATAAGCTGATTTTCCTGAATTAATACCTCCAACACCTACAATTGGAATAGTACCTTTGAGATGCTGATAAAACTTTCTAATTATTTCATTAGATATATTTTGCAATGGTTCGCCTGAAAGACCACCTTTTTCATTTTTATTACTATCGATTAAATTTTCTCTTTTACTATTGGTTGTATTTGTAAGAATTAATGCTGAAATATTATTTTTTTTTGCAAGGTTTGAAATATCAAAAACATCATTATCTTTAATGTCTGGAGAAACTTTCAGAAAAAGTGGAATATTTATTTTACTTTCAAATTTTATTTTATTAAGTGCTACTAAAAGGTCTTTAAGATTTTTTTGTTCATGAAAATCTCTTAAACCTTCAGTGTTTGGTGAGGAAATATTAATAGTAACGTAGTCCGCAACATCTAAAAAATTTTTTAAACCTACACAAAAATCTTCTTTTTTATCTTTTGTATTTTTATTAGGTCCAATATTAATACCTAGTATACCTTTTTTTCCTTCTAATTTAATTCTTCTTTTTATTATTTCAATGCCATCATTGTTGAATCCAAGTCTATTAATCATAGCATTGTCATCTGGAAGTCTAAAAACTCTCGGCTTACTATTGCCAAATTGTTTTAAAGGCGTGACGGTTCCGACTTCAATAAATCCAAAGCCAAATTTTAAAAGTGAATTATAAACTTCCGCACTCTTATCAAAACCAGCGGCGAGACCTATAGGATTGGAAAAATTTTTACCAAATAATTTTATATTTAGCATTTCTTCGTCTTCAACCTCAAACATTTTATTAGGTAAATAGTTAAATTTAAGTGATTTAATAGCTAAATTATGAGCTGTTTCTGGGTCTAAATTAAATAAAAAGGGTTTTAAAATAGAAAACATTATTTAATACATTTATTAATTAGTTCAATAGTTTCCTTAATTCCAAAAAAACTTATAAAAAATCCCATTCTAGGTCCATCTTGATCCCCAAACATTATTTCATAAATCGCTTTAAACCATTCTCTTAAATTATCTTGGTATCCATTGTCTTTACCAACGGAGTAAACTATTGTTTGAATTGATTCTGGGTCCATTTGATCTTTGCATTCTTGAAGTCTATTAGATAAGTCTTGTAGTGCATTTTTCTCTTTTTCATTGGGCTTTCTATATATTTTTTTTATTTTTAAAATATCGTTAAAATATCTCAAAGCATATCCCACTAAACTATCTAAAATGGGGTGATCTGAAATTTTAATATCTTTTTTCTGTTTTTTAATAAATTTCCATAAAATATCTTTATTTTCTGCATTACTTGCTCCTACTAGATTTAGCAAAACAGAAAAAGGCATAACTGACTTTTCTTTGGGAGGGGTTCCGTTGTGAATGTGCCAAACTGGATTTAACAATCTACTTTTATCATCTTGTTCATCGTATCTATCTATACAAGATAAATATTCATCTACTGCTTTTGGAACAACATCTGGATATAATTTTTTAGCTCTTTTGGGATTTTGATACATATATAAAGATAAACTTTCTGGTGAAGCATACTTTAACCACTGGTCAATAGTTATACCATTACCTTTAGATTTAGAAATTTTTTCTCCCTTCTCATCAAGAAACAACTCATATGCAAAACCATTTGGATTTCTTTTTCCTAAAATTTTACAAATTTTACTAGATAAGATGGCACTTTCTATTAAATCTTTTCCATACATTTCATAATCAACATCAAAAGCATACCATCTCATTGCCCAGTCTACCTTCCATTGTAATTTACATTTTCCATTTATAACTTCAGTTTCAAAAGTTTTTCCTAAATTTTCATAAACAATTTTCCCTTCTTTTTTTTTAATTTCTTTAATTGGAACTTCCAAAACTATTCCTGTTTCGGGGCATATTGGTAAAAAGGGACTATATGTCTTTTGACGTTCTTTTCCTAACGTTGGCAATATAATTTCCATAATTTTTTCATACTTTTCTAAAACTAAAAGTAGTGTTTCGTTAAAATATCCTTCCTTATAAGTTTCGGTTGAACTTTTAAATGTATAATTAAATTTAAAATCATTTAAAAATTTTTTAAGCATCTCGTTATTATGTTCTCCAAAACTTTTAAACTTATTGAATGGATCGGGTATGCTTGTAAGTGGTTTATGTAAATTTTTTTTTAATATTTCTTGATTTGGAACATTTTCTGGTACTTTTCTTAAACCATCCAAGTCGTCAGAAAAAGTTATAATCTCTGTTGGTATATCGATAATTTGTTTTATGGCATTAACCATCATTGTGGTTCTTGCCACTTCTGCAAACGTTCCAATATGAGGTAATCCACTGGGACCATAACCGGTTTGTAGAGTTATTTTTCCTTTTTTTTCGTAAATTTTTTGTCTTTCTTTAATTAATTTTCTGGCTTCAACGAATGGCCAAGAACTAGTTGCTATAATTATTGATTTATCAATCACAATATAAAAAATTTATTAAATTTCATAAGAAAAATATAGGTATAATAAGGTCTTATTATGTTGAATTTCAGATATATTTAAATAACCTATAATTTCAATAATGAATAATAACAAAACTGTTTTTTTTTCAATCGGCATGCTTTTACTAATATTAGGAGTATTCATGCTTATACCATTTTTTGTACAATTTATATATGAAGAGAAAAATAATACTTTTTTATCCTCAGCATTTGTAACAACTTTTATAGGGATTCTCCTTGTTCTAACAAATCTTGAAGAAAATAGAAAACTTAATTTGCAGCAAGCTTTTCTTTTAACTGCCTTATCTTGGCTTAGTATTGCAATTTTTGGAAGCATACCTTTCTTGCTATCTACTCTTAATTTATCATTCGTTGATGCTTTTTTTGAAAGTATGTCAGGAATAACAACTACAGGCTCAACTATAATTGCTAATTTAGATAGTGTACCCAAAAGCATTCTTATTTGGAGATCAATTTTGCAGTGGCTTGGAGGTATTGGAATAATTGTGATGGCAATAACTGTACTTCCTTTGTTAAATGTAGGTGGTATGCAATTATTTAGAATGGAAAGTTCTGATACTACTGAAAAAATTTTACCAAAAACACAAAAAGTTACATTAATAATTTCGATGATTTATCTTGTTTTAACTATTTTTTGTGGAGCAGCTTATTGGGGTGCTGGGATGAACATATTTGACAGTATAGCTCATGCAATGACAACTATTGCAACTGGAGGCTTCTCAACATACAGCGATTCTATTGGCCACTTTAAGAATGCAAAAATTGAGGTTATCTCAATAGTTTTTATAATTTTGGGTAGCATACCTTTTATTGCTTACTTAAAATTTATCAAAGGAAATAAAAAAATATTTATTCAAGACAAGCAAATCAAAGGTCTAATTTATATTTTAATCATTTCAGTATTATTTATGCTTTTATATTTAATGATAAATAATAAAGATTATAGTTTTTTAGAAAATTTAAGAATATCAACTTTTAATGTAGTTTCCGTACTGTCTGGTACTGGATATGTTACGTCTGATTTTAGTGAGTGGGGTAAATTTCCTTTGATATTTTTTCTTTTTTTAATGTTTATTGGTGGTTGTGCGGGTTCAACAGCTTGTGGTATTAAAATTTTTAGATTTCAAATACTTGGTTATTTTATAATAAATCAAATAAAAAAAATTATTTATCCTAGAGGAATATTTTCAATAAAATATAATAATGAAAAGATTAGCGATGCATTTGTCTATTCAATAATGACTTTTATTTTTCTTTATTTTTTTATTTTTTTTATATTAGCTACACTATTGTCTATAAATGGTTTAGATTTTATTACCTCAATATCGGGGGCAGCTTCTGCAATATCAAATGTAGGTCCTGGATTAGGTAGTGTTATTGGACCTGATGGGAATTTTAGCAATCTACCTAATTTTTCTAAATTAAGTTTGAGTTTAGGTATGCTTCTTGGTAGATTAGAATTATTTGCTATCTTAGTTTTATTTTTTCCTTCATTTTGGAAAAATTAATTTTTTTATGGAAATATATAAAAAACAAACACTCTCCGAATCTTTCGCAACATATTTTGAAAACCGTATGGCAAAAATTCTATTGCTAGGAATAATCAGTGGATTTCCGTGGGTTTTAATCGGAAGTAGTTTAAGCCTTTGGTTAAAAGAAGAAGGTTTAAGCCGTAGTACCATTGGTTGGGCGGGACTAATATTTGCCGTTTATGCATTTAATTATTTGTGGGCTCCAATAATTGATAGAGTTCGCATTCCATGGTTAACAACCAAAATTGGTCATAGACGTAGTTGGATTGTGATGATGCAAATTACTATTTTATTTTGCTTAATAATCTGGAGTTTAATTGATCCTGGAGCAAACCTTGCTTTAGTAATCATGATTGGTTTAATCATAGCAATTGCTTCTGCAACTCAAGATATAACTGTAGACGCCTTAAGAATTGAACAAATAGGCAAAGATGAGGGAAAATCAATGCAAGCTGGTGCAGCAATGGCTGTAGTTGGGTGGTGGACCGGATATAAGCTGGGTGGTGTTGTTGCCTTAACTGTATCATCATATTTTCAAAAAGCTGGATTTGAAAACTATTGGCAACTCTCATTTTTAGTGCTTGGTATCGTTGTTGTTATTTGCAACATTGGGTTAATGTTCGTTCATGAACGACCACCCTCTGAAAGATTAGAATCTCAAAAAAAAACTGATCTCATGATTGAGAAAAAATTTGGATCATATGGAGCTTTTTCTAAAATAATGACATGGGTTAGTGGAACAGTTGCTGGACCTATTCTAAGTTTTTTTAAACAAAATGGATTTAAATTAGCTCTAGGTATTTTAGCCTTTGTTTTTCTTTTTAAAATTGGTGAAGCATTTCTAGGTAGAATGTCTATAATATTTTACAAAGAAATAGGTTTTTCAAAAACAGATATTGCACTTTATTCTAAAGGTTTAGGTTGGGTAACCACTGTTGTGTTTACTCTTTTAGGAGGCTTGTTTGCAATTCGCTCAGGAGTTATAAAAGCAATGTTTGTATCTGGTATTTTAATGGCCTCTACAAACATTTTATTTTCCTTTCTTGCATGGTCAGAAAAATCAGAATGGTTTTTTGCAATAGCAGTTATTTTTGATGATATGGCTGCAGCGTTTGCAACAGTAGCTTTTGTAGCATTTATTTCTATGCTGGTAGATAGAACTTACACTGCCACACAATACGCTCTTCTTGCCTCCATAGGAACTGCTGGAAGAACAACTCTTGCCGCCTCCTCAGGTGCAATGGTAGATTGGTTGAATGGTGATTGGGGTATATTTTTTATAATTACTGCAGTAATGGTCATACCTTCTTTAATTTGCCTATGGTTCATACGTGATAAGCTTAAACTACATTGAGAAATAATTTACCACTTTTGAATGTATACAAAAGACCAGATAAAAATTCTGAGATTGTTACTCAATTGTTATATGGAGATACTTTTAAAAAATTAAAAAGAATAGGTTCTTGGATTAAAATTAAAAATGATTTTGATAAATATCAAGGTTTTATTAAAAATAAAACATTTCCTTATAAACACAGAAATACTCACAAAATTTTTAGCTTATGTTCTCATTTATATTCTGAACCTAATATTAGTAAAAAAAGTAAAAAAAAACTAAGCTTTGGATCAAAAATTAAAGTAACTGAGAAGAAAAATAATTTCTGTAAATTTAATAATTTATGGATAAAAAAAAATCAATTAAAAAAAATTGATTATAAAACAAAAAATGTTTTTAAAAACATTAAAAAATTTAATAATGTAAAATATGCTTGGGGTGGCAAACATTTTTCTGGTGTTGATTGCTCGGGATTAATTCAATTATTTTTAAATTTTAATAATCAGTTTTGCCCTAGAGATGCAAAAGAACAAATTAAATATTTTAAAAAGAATGTAAAATTAAAAAATATTAGAAAAAATGATTTAATTTTTTGGAAAGGTCATGTTGCAATTGTTTTAACTAAACATAAACTTATACATGCTTATGGCCCTTTAAAAAAGGTGGTAATAATGCCTATCAAAAAAACTATTGATAAAATTTTTAGAACTGCAAATTTAAAAGTTACAGGAATAAAACGAATTAAATAAACAACAAATGTTTAATAGTTTTTATTTTCAAAAAAAACGTGGAAGACCGTAAGAACCATTTTTATTAAGCTTAATTTTGTAACATTTTTTAACATATTTTAAACTCAAGAAAGAATAAAGATGTGGAAATAATGAACCTTCTGCAGATTTTTCCCAAACAATATAATTAAGTTTTGATATATCAATTCTTAATAGGACCAGTTCATTTTTATTTACAAAATGTTTAATTAATGTTTTTTTTACCTGTTGTTTTTTTGAAAGATGAATATATCCATCTAATATATCTTTTTTAGTTCCTTTAAACTTTCCTATTTTTTTTGCTTTTTCCCATTCAAACCTACTGCAGATTTTATATAAAAATTTATACATCTTTCATAAAAAAAACCCGCCATCTTAATAAAAAGATAGCGGGTTTGTATTTTTTTTTAATGACTTTATAAACTAAAATCTAAGGCCTAAAGAAACTTGCGTAAGTATTGTTTCTAAGTAAGCAGTAGTTTTTGATCCAACATCTGTACCTTGTGATATTAAAACGATGTCTTCATAGTTCGAGTATTTATGTGCAAGTTTATAGTAGAAATTAGATTCTCCAATTCCTCCTTTAATACCTACACCAATCATCGCACCTAAAACATCTGTTGCATCTTTATAAGTAGAGCCAGTACCTAGTTTTTCTAGAGTATTGACATTTACCTGATGAATACCACCAGTTATGTAAAGTTTTTGGTTTGCAAACGAAGTTACTGGAGCTTCAACGTACACAGTTTTGTGTTCGCTAAACTCAGCTTTTGCAGTCTGAGTAATCGCTGTGTCCGCATCTAGAGTAGCTATTCTGTCCGTAGTAGTTCTTGAACCAGAACCAACTGAAGCTTCACCCGGCATATATTCTATACCGATAGCCGCATCGTTTTCAAAGATGTATTCAACAAAAACTGAACCAACTTCGATTCCCGTAGTAAGACCATCATGTTTAGTGTTGTGTTTTATAGTAGTTTCTGCCGCTTGACCACTGTTCTTAGGGTCTTCGTGACCTTCTGCTTCCACATCACCAGAACCTAATGTTACTCCGAATCCGATGTCAGCTTTTAGCTCTGTCGTCATTACAGCCATAAAGATCGCAAAGATCCCTAAAACTGATGCTAAATTTACTTTCTTCATATTATCTCCGTCTAAATTAAATTTAATTTAACTATAGTGAAATTAACTTATAGATATTTAAGTAAAGAGTCTTCATTTTTAATCTAGGTTAAAACAACGTAACTATTGAAAAAATGGCTTAAAACAAAGGTTTTAGTGTAGTAAATATGCAACATAATCGAATTAAATTCATAAGTTTTTTAATAAATTTGACGACCTTAAGATATAACAATTTTTTTTTATGAGATTCGTTTGTAATCTAACATTTAAGTGAGTTTGTCTAAAAAAAGAACCTATTTTAGCGCTTTTAACAGCTTCCTGATCATAATTGCTTAACTTTTAAATAGCCTGTCTCCAAAAAGATAAGTGATGTTAATTCTACGGGCTTCATACTCATCTTTAAAATTTATTTGATCTGTTTCATGAAAATAATCAGAATTAAATAAAACAGCCCTATTGAATTTATAAGGAACATTTACGCAATTAGCTTTATTTTTCTTTAACAATTTATAAATTTCATCTGCATTCATATTGTATTTTTGGAAGGTCCAATTTTCTGGTGCGGGTATATCGTAAACCTTTAAACCTCCTCTATTTTTATCATTATTAAATATATCCGGGGTAATCCAAAAATTTAAGTTAACTAATGCAAAATCAGCATGAATATTAATTCCTTTACCTAGCGTGGAGTCGTATTTAAAACCCCAAAATCTACCCAATCTATGTTTTCCAAATAACTTGGGTAATTTTTTTTTTAATTCCATTGCAATTTTTAAATGCAATGGGCTAATAAAACCTTTGTCCGAAAAACTTCCGAGGTATTTGTTTCTTCTTTCCTCTACCCAAATTTTTGATAATAAACAAAATTTTTGTAGTTCTATAATCGCTTTCTCTGATAAAAAGTTATCAATATATATAATTTGTTTACTACTATTAAAATACTCATCTTCTATATCTTTCCAGTTTTTAGAGGGATTAATACACCCTTCGCTAATATTTTGTGTTTGATAAATATAATGTTCTTTGTAAAAAGGTAAAAGAGAATTTACCTCATTATTAATTAGTGTAATCTTTTTATAAGAATTGTTATTTTCTTCTTTATTTTCATCGCGTTTTAAAATCTCATTACCAACTTTTATAAATTCTTTAATACCTTCAATTTTATAGTTGTTAGAAGATAAATAATTTGCCTGCTGTAAATCGTGTTTGAGGCGATATAACAGTATAGTTTTATCATCTAATGTAATTTTTTTCTGAAACATTTTTAAAGCTTTATAGCTAGATTGGACAGCTGCATTTATGTTGTCCAATTGACTAATATAGATGTTTGAAATATTAATTTGTGCTTCAATAGAGTTTGGATTTAATTTTAATGCATTTTCAAAATGACTAATTGCTTTATCATCTTCTCCCATCTTTTTAAAAACATTTCCAATATTATTATGTGCTTTAATAAAATTTGGGCTTATTGTAATAACTTTTTTGTAACATTTTATGGCATCATGAAATTCTCCAAGTTCTCTAAAAATAATCGCAAGATTAAAAATTGCCATTAAGCAGTTTGGGTCAATGTTTATAGCCTTTTGATAAGAATGTTTGGCACTATTTAAATCATTTAATTCTCTAAAAATAAGTCCAAGATTATTATGAGCATCTATATAATCAAATTTAATTTCGGTTGCTTTTTTATAAAATTTTTTTGATTTATTAAATTCTCTTAATCTTTGAGAAATTAACCCAAGATTATAATAACTTTCAGCATGGTTTGGGTTTATTGCTAATATTTCTTTAAAAAGAATTTGTGCTTCTTTAATGCTATTGTTTTCAAAATTTTTAATAGCTAAAGAAAATTTTTCTTCTACTATTTGGTAAATATTCTCTTGAGACATTTTTTTATTAATTTTATCAAAACTTACCAATCCCTTCCATTTGATCTGATTCAAAATATGCATCAAATATCAATGCGGATTTCATTTTTTATATTTATTAAAAACTTTACTTTTTTTAGGTCTAAATTTATTGTTTTTAATATTATTTTTGTGTTCTTGAAAAGCCAGCTTTTGCATTTTTTTCATTGCTTTTTTAGAGGACATTTAAGCTTTTCTCACTAATGGATTTAACCACGAACTCAGAGCCAAAATCTCTAAAAAAAATTTCATAATTTTTATTTATTAGAGTACCTTAGAATATTCTATTTGTGAATTCTTAGAGTTTTCGTTAGCCTAAAAAAATTTGTTATACATTGGGGCAGAAATTAAATATTTTAAATATTTTTTAATCCTGCCCCAAATGTTTTAAAATTTATTGAAATACGATTAAGCTTTTTGCAGATTTACTGCGGAAGGACCTTTTTCGCCGTTCTCAACATCAAATGTTAATTCTTCACCTTCATTTAACTCCATATTAGCTGCTTGAGCTGCAGAAGAGTGAACAAATACATCTTTTTCTTTATCATCTCTCTCGATAAAGCCGTAACCCTTAGTTGGGTTAAACCATTTTACTTTTCCTTTTATACTCATGTTATTTATCTTCCTTTTTTAGTTTATTTTTATTGTTAGAAAAAAACTAACAATAACATACCCCTTTAAGTTGATTTGGCGAGAAATGTCAAGTTATTGTATATCAAATTAATGGCTTAGAGTATCAGATTTTGACTTAGTTAAGTAAAGGCGATTTAATATCTTACCTCACAATACTGATTGATTGTACACTCGCTTAGAAAGCGCGTTTACAATCAATCTAATGTAATTTATCTACTTAATTCATAAAGTGGTTGTATGCCCACCATGCTGCACCTAGAACAATTATAACTTCCATTTTAACTCCCTCGTTTGATTTATTTAATCTTATACAACTATTTATTCTAATTTTAAATATTTATGTAAATAGAAAAAAAATTATTTTGACTCACGATAAGATGGTTTTTTATATACACTTTTTAAGTGTATATTCTTAAATTTATATTATCTCTCGCTATCTTAAATTAATGGCGGAGTGATACCAAACATTTATTTAAAAACGTAACTGCAATAATTGTGTTGGATTGTGACCACAGTGAGTAAAGATTCTTGACTCAAACTTGGTCACAAATTGTAGTAGACTTAAAAAAGATAAACAAAAAAAAGAATGGTTATGGGTTTGATGGACTGTTAGCTCAGTTGGTAGAGCGGACGACTCTTAATCGTTAGGTCGTGGGTTCGAACCCCACACAGTCCACATCATAAAAAGTTTATAACAGATATATGCAAAACCCTTCAATAAAATATATTTTAAAATTATCTATCCCTATTTTTTTTGCAAACTTAGCAATTCCATTTGTTGGAATTATAGACACTGGTTTAATGGGCAATCTTGGCAATTTATCTTATCTATCAGCAACATCTGTTGCAGCAAATTTATTTTCAATGATTTTTTGGAGTTTTGGTTTCTTGAGAATGGGTACTGTAGGTTTAGTCTCACAAGC
>Ga0114997_10000407_pt1 | contig 35102 bp, 23 predicted proteins | sample ArcticOcean_MG_C_2_FD_87045 | JGI IMG/M metagenome (GOLD analysis project Ga0114997, IMG submission 87045) | Marine microbial communities from western Arctic Ocean - ArcticOcean_MG_CB4_136 | ecosystem: Environmental > Aquatic > Marine > Oceanic | place: Arctic Ocean: Canada Basin | collected... | reverse complement strand
TCTCTTATGGGATCAATTGGAGGATTAGTTACCTGAGCAAATTTTTGTTTGAAGTATGAAAACATAAGTTTTGATTTCAATGATAGGGGTGCAATAGGGGTATCAGTTCCCATTGAACCAGTTGCCTCCATGCCTGTTTCTGCCATAGGGTTTAATAAAAACTTTTCATCTTCTTGAGTATATCCAAATGCCTTTTGAAGATCTGTTTTGGATAAAGAGCTTTTTGGTAATTCTTTTACTTTTGGAATATCATTAATTTTTACTTGGTTGATCTCTAGTAGTTTTTTCCAAGGTCTTTTGTCTGCCACATATTTTTTAATTTCATTGTCTTTTATTATTACACCCTTCTCTAAATCAACTAGGAGCATCTTTCCTGGCTCTAATCTCCATTTGGATTTAATTTTAGATTCGTCCACAGGTATTAAACCCATTTCTGATGCAAAAATAATTTCATCGTCATCGGTAATGACATACCTTGCTGGCCTTAGACCATTTCTATCTAGCAGTGCGCCAATTTGTTTTCCATCTGTAAATGCCATATTTGCTGGACCGTCCCACGGTTCCATAATTGGTGCATGGTACTCATAGAAATTTTTTAATTTACTATCCATTATATTGTTGCTTTGCCAGGCCTCTGGAATCATAATGAGCATAGCTTCAGCAATAGAATACCCTCCCATCACTAAAAGCTCTAAAGCGTTATCAAAAGATGCTGTATCGGATTGACCTTCTTCAATTATTGGCCAAATTTTTTCAAGGTCTGCTTCATTAAATAATGGCGACGCTAAATTTTTACGTCTTGCATTCATCCAATTAATATTTCCTCTTACTGTATTAATTTCTCCATTATGGCAGAGCATTCTGAAGGGCTGCGCTAAGCTCCAAGTTGGAAAAGTGTTTGTTGAGAATCTTTGATGTATTATTGCAAAAGATGACTCAATATCACTATCTGAGAGATCATCATAAAATCCAAGCTTATCAACAATACCTCCGACTTGATCGGCCAGAACCATTCCTTTGTATAAAATTGTTCTTGATGAAAGAGAAGGTATATAAAAACCCTCTTTTATTGTTTTAGAAATTTTGACTATTGATTCCTCTATACACCTTCTGAGTATATATAATTTTCTTTCAAAATCATCCTGTGTTTTTTGACTAGTGGACCTTTCGACAAATACTTGAAATACATCCGGAGTGGAAGGTAGAACAGACCATCCAAGATCACCAGTTTGAGTGGGACAAGTCCTCCAACCTAAAATATTAATACCTTCTTTTTGACAATTTTCTTCTACTAAATTTTTAATTTTTTCCTGACTATTTTTTTCTTTTGGCATAAAAATAACACCGACGCCATAATCACCAACATTAGGTAGATTAAAATCACCTGATAATTTCTTATTTAAAAACTTATGCGGTATTTGAATTAATATCCCCGATCCGTCACCGGCTTTTGGGTCGGCTCCAACAGCTCCTCTATGCTCTAGGTTGCATAACATAGCCAGACCTTTAGAAACAATTTCATAGGAAGCTCTATTTTTTACATCAAGGACCATGCCAACGCCACAAGCATCATGCTCGTTAGCTGGATTATAAAGTCCTTGAGCCTCAGGTAATCCAGGTGTTTTATATTTAGGACGTTTGTTTATCATTTATACATACCAATATTCTTAACAGTCTCGTTGTAAATAAAATTTTATAAATTATTATTATTAGGTGTAATAGAATTAGATTCTACAGATAGATTTATATAGGAAAAGAATTGCTAGTGCAAGTAGGTGTTGTAATAATACAACTATTGAGAATTATTCTCAACTTAAGTTATTGAAATATTTATATCAATTATTTAGTGTTCATTTTTTTTGCAACCAAAATTGATACATTCCTTCAAAAAAATCAGGATTTTCTTTTTCAAAAATATTCCAATTATTTAAATTATTCAGGAATCGATCACCAGGAAATTTTTTTTTATATTCCTCAAATTTATTACTCGGAAGAGTAAATCCAATAAAATCATATTTATCTTTAATCATTTCTTTAATTTCTGGAATTGTATAGTCCCACTCCTGAACATGCATTAATAGATCTCTAAACCCTGAAGTATTATAATAATCAGGTATTGTTGCTAGAGGAGAAAGATCTTTGTTCTTTAAATTGTTAAGAACATATTTCCTTACATCTCTTATCGACTCAATTGTTGGAGGTAGTCTATTTTCAGCTATATATTTTTTAATTGTATCCAGCCTTCCTTTTCTGAAATATCTCGCATAGAGTCCTAATTTAAGTAGACCATTTTTTTTTAATCTTCGGTCTAATAATTCAAATCCTTTGTTTGGTTCTTTCATATGATGAATGACACCAACTGATTCAATAACATCATATTTTTTATCAATATCATCAAGCTTGAGAATATCAGCTTGTAGCCAATTTATATTTTTTATATTCAAATTTTTCGCCATTCTTTTACCGTAAGACAGGCTTGCTTTGGTAATATCAATTGCCGTTATCTCAATATCTTTATCAAGTGCGGCAATAAAGATCGGGTGTCTTCCAGTTCCACATCCTGCAATAAGTACACTTGATAATATGTCTATTTTTTCTTTGGGAATTTTTTTAAAAAGAGAGTCATTAATACTATTTCCGTATGTTTTATTTTTTAACGGTTCTGGAATACTGAGCCATCTCGGGTAAGGGTTTTCTTCATATTGTTTTTTAACTTCTTTGGATGTTAAGTCTTCAACCTTAGTCAAATTTTTTATTGTTTCTCTTATTTTTAATTCTTCATTAAAATCTAGTAGTTGTTTTTTTATAACGTCATTGATTTCTTGATAATGAGGTGCTGTTAGATTTATGTAATTGCTTAAATTTGGATATTTATTTAAACTTTGAAAACTTGATAATATAAGTATAAATGGATTAGGAATTTTACCTTTTTTTTCAATTATATCTTCACTTTTATCTAGAATAATTCTTACATTATTTTTATCAACTTCACTTATATCCCAAATATACTCATTACTAAAACATTGAGATGCGATCCCTTTCAGACAAGGCATTGATTGTTTATAATGGTCTGGATTTATAACAGAATTTTTAGCATACTTTTCGGTAATAGCGCTTCTAACTTTTTGAAAAAAATTTTCTAAAAATAAATTTGTAATTAATCCCGCTTTAAGAAAATTTAATATTAAATCATCTTGGAGAAATGATAGTAATGGCTTGTTTGTATTATTATAGTCGTCAATTATTTTTTTGGTAATAATTTTTTGAATTAGCGGAGATATAAGCTCAATACCATTAGAGGCATTTGTGTCCTCAAGGGCTGATTTCATTAAATTTTCAACTTTAGAGCTTCTTCCTAATTTTAAAAATTTAGCTACTTCCTCTTGAGGTAGTTTACTTTTAGTAATGTCTTCTAGTCTTTTAATAAAATTAATTTGATCCATAATATTAACTATCATTGAAGCTGGAGATAAAAGTAATAACTTTATCCAGTCGGCTCCTCTCCTTCCCTAAATACCCATTTTTGGAGAGGTCGTGCTATTATTATAAGAATTAGTCCAAATAGAGATGCGCTTACAGCAATTTGATTAAATAATCCTGGCATTGAAGCTAGGCCTTCATTGGTTGCTTTTCCAGAAATTAGTCCCGCAATAATTGCCCCTAAAGATGAAGCTAAAAACCAAACCCCCATCATTTGGCCCATATATTTTTTTGGAGATAGCGATGAAATTGCAGCAAGACCAATTGGACTAAGTACGAGCTCGCCAACAGTATGAAGAAGATATGTTATTAAAAGCCATTTCGCTCCGGCGAAACCCTCGCTTAGGGCAATTTGTGCCCCAATAGAGATTACTAAGAACCCTATTGCCATAAAAATTAAGCCTAATCCAAATTTAAAGGGCAACGATGGGTCAAGCATTCTCTTCCCTAAGAAAATCCAAAGATAAGATATAAATGGTGAAAGTATTACTACAAATAATGGATTTAAAATCTGAAGCCAGCTTGCTGGATATTCCCAACCAAAAATAATTCTATTCGTATACTCTTTTGCAAATATGTTAAAAGAGCTTCCGGCCTGATCAAAGCCTGACCAAAATAAAGCTGCTCCTATAAATAAAACAAAAATCATTGTTACTTTCTTTTTTTCACTTTTATCTAATTTCCCAAGAATAAAGATATATAAGAAATAGGACAGGCTAATGAGAGTTATTATAATTGTCAGTATATTAGCAAACGGTATCGGGTCGATTCTCCAGATTCCCAAGAGACCGGATACTACAATCAAAAATATAACTAATAAAATACCTATGATAATTTTACTATATTTGTTTCTTGTTTTTGCATTAACTTTATTGAAGGGCGTTACACCACAGTCTTCTAATAATTTAATATTATAATTATATTGTATTAGACCTATCGCCATTCCAATGCCAGCTGCACCAAAACCGTAATGCCATCCAATATTTTCGCCAAGATAACCGCATATAAAAAAGCCTAAAATACTGCCTAGGTTTATTGACATATAAAATAGGGTAAACCCTGATTGCCTTAAATCTTTATTATTTTCATATAAATTACCAACTATGGCAGATATATTTGGCTTTAATAATCCCGTCCCCAAAACAACAAGAACAAGGCCAATATAAAAGAAATTAATATTTGGGATAGCTAAACTAAGATGCCCAAACATAATAATAATTCCGCCATATAGTATTGTTTTTTGTTGGCCTAGTATATTATCTCCTATCCAGCCACCTGGAAGTGTTGCGAGATAAACAGATGCAGCATAGATACCATAAAGAGCGCTTGCTGAAATATTAGAAAAATCCAAACCCCCATCGGCTATAGAAGCCGTCATAAAAAGAACTAATATTCCTCTCATTCCGTAATATGACATTCTCTCCCACATTTCAGTGAAGAATAATACCTTTAGCCCTTTAGGGTGTTTACTTGTAATATCCATGCTTAAATCAATTCCTTTTTCTTTTTAGTTCAGATAACCAGTTACTATTTATATATATCCCTGAACACAAGTATCATAATGTTTCAACAATACACTTATAAAAATACTAGTTATATTAATAATATACATATTAAAATTTTGTAAATTTATTCATATTTTATTACTGAATATAAGTTGAATATAACTTTTACGATTTAATATTCTTTATAAAAAAATATCATCAGGATAATAAACTCTTTAGTAATATTGATATTATGTTGTTACAAAATGTTACAATAAACAATTAAAGGTTGACTATTAAGTAACAATATTAAAAATTGGACTTGCACTTTTATAGTATTACACTGTAAAAGATAATTTAGGATTCGTCATAGTATTAAACTATGGTGGCGAGCTTAGGGTATTAGAAATTTATCGGAGATTCAAATATGAGAATTACACCAGAAAGAAATAGTTTTAAAACTAATGTTTTTGAGGAAAATAAACTTCCTTCCATATTTACTATGAAAAGAAAAGATACTGGTATATTTTCAGCTATCACTCTTTCACTCATATTAGCTGCATGTGGCGGTGGCGGTGGCGGTGGCTATACAGCCCCAGCAACCCCAGCAACCCCAACACCTGATGCTGGTGGAGGCGATAGTGGAGGCGATAGTGGAACTGATACAACAATTAATTTAGATGGAGGATCGTACGCTGCTACTTCTGGTGCAGATGTATTTTCTTTTGATGTAAGTTTTGATGGGACGAGCGTTGTTGGTCTTGATAGTGATGTAACAATTACTGGTTTTGATGCTGCATCTGACTCAATTGTTTTAAGAGGTACTGGTGCAGATTCATCATTCACTTCTTCTTCTTTATTAACTTCTAGCGGCGTTGATGTAACGCCTTCGACTATTGATAATAATACAGTAATATATTTTTCACCGAATAGCGCTGGATCAAGTTCATCTATAACCATCGAAGGTATAGTTGATGGAGATCTTTCTTCTATTACAATGTCTGCACAAGAGGGTTCTGCAAATGACTCTTCTTCTGCTAGCACCGGTGGAATAGATCTTTCTAGTGGTACAGCTACTGCTACAAGTTCAGCAGATGCTTTTGTTTATGAAATTAAATTTGTAGATGGCGCTCCTGTTGCAATCGATGGCGAAGTTATCATAGATGGTTTTGATGCTGCAAATGATACACTTACACTTCAAGCTTCATCAGTTCCCTCTGGGTTTGGTAAGTCAAGCTTACTTTCAACAGCTGGTGTTGATGTTACAACTAATACAATTGAAAACTATACATTAATATCTTTTGCTCCAAATGCATCAGGTTCATCTGGCTCAATAAAAATTAATGGTTTAGTTGATGCAGACCTTTCAGGTCTTACAATAAATATTCTATCTGGTTCAGTTTCTTCTGGTGGTACAGATCTATCTTCAGGTTCTAATATTGAACTAGGAACAGATAATCTAACAGCACAAGATGCTGCTGAGAATTTTGTTATTGATGCTACTTATGCATCAAGCACACTTTCAGCCTCAGATGGATCTTTAACTATAACTGGATTTAATCAAGCTGATGATAAATTAGTAGTCCTGGCTCCTTCAATGCCAGTAGGTTATGATCTTTCAGATTTTAAATTAGCTTCCGGTGTTGATATTCAAGCATCAACAATTGATAATAATACTGTAATCTATTTTGCACCTGATGCAGATGGAAACTCTAAACAGATAACATTAGCAGGTGTCGTAGATTCAGATTTATCAAATACTTCAATTGTATTTACTTCATCATTAACTGGAGCAACTAGTTCTGGTACAGCAACTTCAACTGATACAGCGGCCTCAACTGATGCATCATCAGGTACTGATGATACAAGTACCGCTGATACAACAGCTGATGATACAACAGCTGATGATACAACAACTGATGATACAACAGCTGATGATACAACAGCTGATGATACAACAACTGATACAACTGCCACAGTTACATATAATGTAGTAAGTATTGAATCAGCTACAGCAGATACAACTATTACTGCAACAGATGGCGCTGATGAGTTTCGTTATGAGTTTGCTGATAGCGGAACAAGCGCTACATCATCTGAAGGTAACTTTATTATAACAATTGATAGCTTTGATTCTGCAAATGATAAGATAGTTTTTGTCAATGTTGGTGGATCAAATTTAACAACGGCTGAGTTTACAGCACTTGGCGGTGTAGAAATTTCTGGGAATTCTTTTGATAATCAAACTAGAATATTATTTGATAAAGATTCGTCTGGGGGTAGTGGGGAATTGGCAATCAATGGTGTCTATGACTCTGATTTAACAACTATAACTATTGAAATATTATCAGATACAAACGTAGCTGCTTCAACAAGTGGTGATTTTGGATAAGATAAAATATAATAAAAATAAGATATTGCCCTATTTTGGACACTATTTTTAAATAAAAATATGATTAATAATAAAAAAAGGTATTTACAATAGTAAATTTAAGTTACAATCTGTTACAAAGAAAATTCAAATCTATTGACGTTTGGATTAGAAACAGGTTATTTTGTGCGAGTGATTCGAAAGTCACTTTTAATTGCTAACTAAGGAGAGAGAACAATGGCTACAATTAATGCATCATCCGGAGCGGATATCATCGTCCCATCAAACAATGGAACCACATATCGTGGTCTCGGTGGAAACGATACTTACATAATTTCTAACGCGATCGCAGCTAATGCGAAAGTGACAATAGTTGATACAGCAGGGACTAACGCAATTCAGTTAGTTGACGGTTTATCAATTGCATCATCAAAATTTGCTGGTGACTCAGTCCAGTTAACATTATCTAATGGTGCTGTTGTTACCATTAATGGTGCTGATAAATTTACTTTTGAAGTAGGTGGAAATACAACAGCTGGTGTAACAGGTACATCTAATACATATGCAGAGCTTGCTTCTGCAATGGGCGTTGCATCATTACCTACAGGTTCAACTATTTCTGACGGAACTTCAGGTACTGTTTCTGGTTCTGCATTATCTTCAGGCTCAGTTAGCTATACTCTCTCAGCCGGTGCTTCGAGCGTTGCTGAAGGTTCTTCAATTACATATACAATTACAGCTTCATCAGCTCCTACATCAGACGTAACTTTAACATATAATGTTATTGGTAATGATAATGGTGGTTCAGTTGATAAAGCAACATCATCTGATCTTGTATCACTTTCTGGTACTGTAACAATTGCTGCTGGTTCAACTTCAGCTACATTCAATGTTACACCAAACACTGATGAAACTAATGAAGGCCTTGAAGGTATTAAGGTTTCAGTATTTGACGCATCAAACGATGTTATCGGATCTGCTACTGCTTTAATTTCAAACACAGCTTCAGCTGCTTCATCAACAGTAAATCTAACTACTGGCGTTGATACTCTTAGCGCTGGTGAGGGTGACAATACAATTGGTGCTAACATTATCGCTGCAAACGGAACCGGTTCTACTTTACAACCTGGTGACGTTATTGAAGGTGGTTCTGGTACTGATATACTTAAACTTTCATTATCAGGCACTCTAGCTGCTGCTCATTCTATATCAGGCGTTGAGATGTCAGGCGTTGAAGAAATCCAAATCAATGGTTTCCAAACTGCTGATGGGAATGATTATACTTTAGATATGTCACTTATAACTGGTGTAACTTCTCTTGGTCTAACCTCATCTGCAGCTTCTAATGATATAACAATTTCTAATGTTCCAAACATTATGACTGTTAATGCTAAACAAGGCGGCGGTGACCTTACTGTTTCTTATTTAGCCACTGTTGTTGCTGGAGCTCAAACACAAACATTAAATGTTAGCAATTATACTGGTACTGTTTCTTTAGCCGGTGTTGAAGATGTTACTGTAGATAGTTCAGGCGTTAAGTCTACTATTGCTGATTTAACAGCCACTGCTATGACATCACTTACAGTTACTGGTGATGCAAAACTAACTATTGGTACCGCTATCGAAGACGGAACAACTACACTTGATGCTTCCGCTCATACTGGTGGAGGGTCATATATATTATCACCAACTGCTACTACTGGGATTACTTTCACAGGCGGAACCGGTGATGAAACAATGGTTGTTGGCGCAAGTTTATCTCAACTAACATCAATTGATGGTGGTGATGGTGCTGATAATATTTCATTATCAGATGCTGATACTCTAACAGTGCTAACCGGCCCAATGGTTTCAAACGTTGAAATATTAACTGCTACAGCTACTGACACTACAGAATATAACGCTAGTTATCTTCCTGGTGTTACTACATTGTTTATGGGTGCTGCAACTGATAACACTACTACTACACAAGTAACATTTAGTTATATGGATGCTGAAAATTCAAATCTTGTTGTTTATGGTACTGAAGATGTTACTGCGACACTAGCTGTTGATGGAGCTGATGATACAGGTAATATTACTGTTGGAGCAGCAACACAAACAGCTACTTTTACAAATCTTGATATCATAGCTAATGATTTTGAAACAATTAATCTAACTGGTGCCAATCTTACGGCTGATGGATCAGTGCTTACAATATTTGGTGGTACTGACTTATCTACTCTTAATGTTTCTGGTGGAGTGATTACTATTTCAGCTTGGAATAGCGGTGCTAGTTTATCTACTATTGATGCCTCAGCTTCTGCTAAATTCGAAATGCCTTCAAACCCGGCTACTGTTTTTGCAAATACCATAACAGGTGGTGTTGGTGCTGATACATTATACGGTGGATCTAAAGGCGATACTATCGACGGTGGTGCTGGTGCTGACATAATTCTTGGTGGTGCTGGTAATGATACTATTACTGGTGGTGCTGGTAATGATGTTCTTACAGGTCAAGCTGGTACTGATACTATTATTGGTGGTGCTGGTAATGATACTATTCATGTTGATGTGCTTGCTAATTTCGAAGATCTAGCGACTGCTGAATCTGTCGATGGTGGTGATGGTACTGATACTCTAAACTTTGGTGCTGCTGTTGCTCATACAACATCTGCTGCCGATTTATATGGTATCAAAAATATCGAAAAAATTACCTATGATACATCTAGTACAGCTACAATTACTGTTGATGACACCGTGTATGCAAATGCTGGTGTTACTAATCTTGATATTCGAGATACGCAAGTTACCCAAGGTATTACAGTTACTGCTTCTAACTTAAGTGCAGCAAACAGTATTACTGTTACTGATAATGGTGCTAATACAGTTTCAACTGTTTCTGGTGGTGCTGGTGATGATACTTATAAAATTACAATTAATCATGCAACAGCCCTAGTCGCCAATGACATTTTTACTGGTGGTAAAGGTTATGATGAATTGATAATTTCTGGTGGTTCTGTTGCAGCTATGACAGCTGCTGATTTTGCAGGTATCACAGGTATTGAGCAGATTACTTTTAAAAATGTAGCTGGTGTAACGCTTGACTATACACTAAATGATGCGACTTTCGTAACAACTGCTCTTGGTGCAACAACAGGTATTGTTGATGCTACTGGGATGACAGGTTCTGGTAATCTAACATTTACAGGTACAGCAGAAAATGATTCTCCATTAGTTATTACTGGTGGTAGAGGTAACGATACATTGTTTGGTAGTGATACAGCAACTGCTGGTGACATCATATCTGGTGGTTCTGGTAATGATATTATCGACGGTGGTGTTGGTATTGATACACTTAACGGTGGTGAAGGTAATGATATCTTCAATGTTTCTACTGGATCTGACTTTATTGGATTAACGTCTGCTGAAACGGTGAACGGTGGTTCTGGTCTTGATATTCTTGATTTTGAAGATGATGCCGGTGCTAATACTATTACAGCTGCGGATCTGAATAATATTAATTCGATTGAGCGTATTTACCTAAGTGGTAATGATGCAACTTCAATTACTTTATCAGATACAGTATTTACTAATAACGGTTCTACAACTTTGAGAATCCAACGTGAAGATGACACTGTTGTTGACTTTACAGTTGCTGCTGGTGGCCTAAGTTCAGCTAACTCACTTGAAGTGAGACCTGCTGATGGCGGTTCATCAACTGATATCATCACTCTAGGTGCTGGTAATGATAGTGTTATTTATGCAAATGGTGCTCATTTTGATGATGCTGATGTTATTAACGGTGGTACTGGTACAGATAGTATTACAGTCATATTAGCGAATACTGCTCATAGTGCTACCTATACTAACGTATCTAATATTGAGAGTATTGCTTATTCTACTGCTAGTGGTACTGCTACTATAGGTGCAACTCTTGCTGATGGTAACTTTGTTAGTCAAACACTTGCTACTATTAGTGGTACTGCTCTTACAGCAGCATTCACTTTTGATGGTAGTGCTGAGGATGACTCAAGTCTGAAAATTAGCGGTGGTACAGCTGCTGATGTTCTTACTGGTTCTGACTTTGCTGGAAGCCTAACAAATCCAAATGGAGATACAATCTCTGGTAATGGCGGTAACGATACTATCGATGGTAGTGCCGGTGCTGATATTCTAAGTGGTGGTGCTGGTAATGATACATTTGATTATAACGCAGTCTCTGATTCCAATAGCGGTGCTAAGGATGAAATTACTGACTTCTTATCAGGTGAGGATACATTCACTATTGCTCTTGATTATAGTACAAGTACTCAAGCACAAGTCATTAAACCTACTGTTACTGCTGCAAAGACTTCACAGTCAGCTGTGCAAGATTCTTTAACAGGTGAGAGAGGCCAGATTGTTTATAATACTGGTACTAATGATCTTTGGATTAACTATAATGCGGATAACCTATTAACATCTCTTGATTATAAGATTGGTGTTAATCCTGGTGCTACTGCAGCTTCTACTGTTGCTATCACTGACTTCTTGTTTGATATAACAGGTGGTTCGGGTGCTGATACTATTACTGCTACAGCTCAAGTCGATATTATTACTTCTGGAGCGGGTGCTGATATTATTAATTCTGGCGGTGGTGCTGATATTATTTCTACTGGTGCGGGTGCTGATACAGTAACCCTTACTGTTGATGCAGCCTCTGACGTTATTGTATTAGATGATGCTGAATTAACTACTGATGGAGTTAGTGTTGATAATGGATCTGTCGCTGTTGATAGTCTTATTAACTTCCTTCCTGGCGCTACAACTCCTGATAAAGTTCAAATTTCACTATCTGCTATCGAAGCTATGTCCGGCGTTACTGACCTAATTGATATTGGTTTATCAACTAATAGTACTGCTGCTGGTGATACAATGGTTGTCTATGACAGTGGAACTGCTGCTTATAACTTGAGTGCTTCTACAACCGCTATCATAGGTGTTATTCGAGGTGTTGCCACATTAGCTGAAGCTGGCTTTGAAGATTTACTTGAGGATGGTGCAACAAATGCTCTTGTTGCTTCAGGTGCTCAAGCTGTTGGTGATGCTTTTCTCATGTTAGCTGATGATGGTACAAACTCTGCCCTTTTCTTAATGGTGGTAGGTACTGCTATTGCTAATGATGCTGTAACTACTGCAGATGATCTCCAGGCTGTTAAACTATTGACATTCACTGGTATTGCTGCTGCTGAAACACTACTGCTAAATAATTTTGAAATCATTGCTTAATTTGATTTGAAATAATAAATTTAAAGGAGGGCTTAGGTCCTCCTTTTTTTTGGTTTAAAATGACTGTTGATAATACCAAATATATTGAAGAGATAATATTAAGTGGGGATATTAAAAAAGCCTTTGATTTTGTAGAAAAGGAAATCATCGAGAACCCGTTAAATGCAAAACTTTATTATTATAAGGGTTTATGTTTATCTAACTTCGATAATTTTGAAGATTCTTTAGAGTTTTTTTATAAATCAATAGAACTTGATCCTAATAGCTCTGGTGAATGCAATAAATCAATATCATTCGTGTATGTTAAAAGCGCAACTGCTTATTTTCATTCTGCTGATTATGAAACTGCTCTTGTATTATATGAAAAAGCACTTTCTTTTGATAATAAATCTGCTGCAGCATTATTTGGAATAGGCAATGTTACTTATGAAAAAAAGAACTATGAAGATGCTATTCTTCTTTATAAAAAGTCATTAAGTATCAATGATAAACATGGTTTCCCATATCATATGCTTGGAGCTTGTTATTATGAATTATTAGATTTTAATAATGCCGAAAAAAATTACCTTAAGTCAATTTTGCTTACTCCACGCCATACTAGTTCTTATATACGGCTTTCTAAGCTTTATCGTGAGTTAGGCGATAATGAAAAATCTTTAGATATACTGAGAAAGCTTGAAATGATTGACCCTGAAAATATATCCATTAAAAAGTCTATTCTTGGACTTATGCTTATCTTAAATTTATTTGAAGATATTATTAAATTTTTAGATAGCAACTTTAAGCTAGATAAAATTAAACCTGATTTTTATTATAGTATTCGTTCTTTTATTAGAGATATTAATGTTATTGATTTTAATGATAACTATTTACATGATGCCTTAAATTTTATTTCTGTTGAGAGTGTTTGCGATGATGATTTTAAATCCTCATCCAATAAAATTTCTGAATTAACACCAATGGTAATACCAAGTGATGAGCCATTACCAACTTCTGAATTTTTTACTTTTTCAAAGATCTCTGGTCGCAGTATTCTCTATGAGTATTTTTCTAATAATTTCAGTAATTATATAGTTACTCATAATAATAAAGATATGTTCTTTTCTGACTTTAATTCTGATTTAAATATACAACTTGGTGTTATAAAATCTTCAGATACAACTTTTATTGACGACTTAACTACTGGTTACGCTTCAGCAAAAGGGCTATTTTTTTTCTCTGATAATTATTCAGATCTTTATGATAGTTTAGAAATTGAATTTTCATATTGCCATGTTCAATCCTCTAAATACTTTAATAATACATTTAAGAAAACTATTTCTGTTAAAGAGCATTCTATGATATTTTTTCCTGGTTTTCTTACTTATAAGATTGTTAATAATAAAAAATTTGATTTAATTTTTGGTACATTAGAGTTTAATAATAGTAAGGATATCTAAGAGTTTAATATGGATTATAAAGGTATATGGCTATTTGGTTTATCAGGTGCTGGTAAAACTTTTAGTTCAAATTATATAAGTACAAAGATAGAGAACAGTTTTCTAATTGATGGTGATGAAGTTAGAAGATTAATAAGTTTTGATCTTGGTTATGATGTTGATAGTAGGATTACTCAACTTAACAGATTGCTTGGTCTTTCTAATTTAGCAGTAATAAATAATTGCTTTCCGATTTGTTCAAGTGTCTATATGACAGAAGAAATACAACAAAAATTACATAAGAATAATATTCTTTTAGTAAAAATAGAAAGAGATCTCTCTAATCTAAAACAAGATAACCCTACTTATTTAAATTCAAATAATGTTGTAGGTGTTGATATAGATTATCCGGAATTTTCTCATAAAACTATTATTAACTTGGGTGGAAGTAAGTTTTGCAAACAGCTAGATCAAATTTTGATATAATAGAAAAGTATAGATATTTAATTGATTATTCTAATCTTAAGGATGGTCTTTTTTCTAATAAAAGTAGATTATTTTGTAATGAAACAGAATATCTGCAGTATGTAAATGATGATTTCCTTGGTATTCCATTCCTTTTGCCAAACCATTTAGATTCTTTTGATTATATTAATAATAATTACTTTACCATTAATAAGGCTGATATTGGTCATAATATTTTTTCTGTTGATAATTTAGATTATATTGGCGTTAAACTTTTTACTTCTTGTGGTAATGAATATAATCCTAACGCCATTCCTAAAAAGGCCTATACCCCATTTATTAATTGGGTAAGCCAGATAAATAATAAATGCAAATCTCTTGTAAATTCAATTAGATCTTCAGGTAAAACAGTATGTGCCTTTCAAACTAGAAATATTCCACATTACGGCCATGAGAGAATAATAGAGGAAGGATTAAAAAAATGTGATTATGTTATAATAAACCCCATTATTGGATTAAAAAAGAAGGGTGACTTTAGGCATGAAGTTGTTGAAAAAGCTTTTTTATATCTAATTGATAATTTTTATGGTGAAAGAGTAAAGTATTCACCTATAATTGCTAATATGTTCTATGCAGGTCCAAGAGAAGCCTGCCATCATGCTGTTTTAAGAGAAAATATAGGATTTACTCACTTTATTGTTGGAAGAGATCATGCTGGCGCTGAGGGAGCTTATAGTAGTTCTTCTGCTTGTGATCTTTTATCAAATAGTAATTTTGATATATCAGTTATGACTCTTCAGGGTGCTTACTATTGTAAAAAAAATAAGAAAGCTGTTATTAAGGGTGTTGATCGTTATCATGAAGAAGATCTCGTTGAAATTTCAGGATCTGAATTTCGGGATTGTATTATTTCGGGTGATTTTTATAATTTTTCTAGACCTGAATTACAGAATTATATTAAAACTCTCGAAGAGGATTTATTTGAATGAAAAAAGACAATAATTATATTTTGCCAACTATTGGTCCTGAGACTGAAGATAACGTTTCATTGGCGAGGATATTGAAGTATTCTAATGTTTTAAGACTCAATGGTAGCCACAATACTCTTGATTGGCATAACGGTATTATTAATAAAATAAAAAAAATTAACCCAGAATGCACTATATTATTTGATATACCAGGTGTTAAGCCTAGAACTTTAAATAAAAATAATATTTCTATTAAAAAAAATGAAAATATTATTTTTATTGATTCTACATATACAAATAAGAAACAAAATTCCATTCCTTTATCCAACTTAATTCCAAAAATTATAAAATCAACAAATTTTTTTTCTGTTGCAGATGGGCAATATAGTTTCAAATACATTAAATCTGGTAAGGGCTTTATTATCGGAAAATCATTATCGACTTTTATATTGTTGCCAAAAAAAGGTCTAAATATCCCTAATAGTGTTTATGATGATGAGCTTCAATTTCAAGTTTATAAAAACTTTATTCGTAAATCAAAATATATTGGTTACGATGCTGTTGGAGTTAGTTTTATTCAAAGTGGAAAAATGCTTAAATCTTTAAAGGATTTATTTCCTGAAATGATTATGGTTTCAAAAGTTGAGAATTCAGAAGGGTTAAAAAATTTAGATGAAATTTGCCTCAATTCAGATGCCGTTATGATTGACAGGGGTGATTTAGCTGCTGAAATTGGTGATATTTATTTATATTCAGCAGTGAACAATATTGCATCTGAAGCAAAAAAAAATGGTAAACCTTTAATTATTGCCACTGAAAATTTAGAATCTATGCAAACTCGACCTTCTCCTACGAAAAGTGAAATTATGTCTATTGGGCATAGTTTATCATTAAGTGCTGATAAGATAATGCTTAGTGAAGAGACCGCAATATCGAAGAATTGGCTTCAAACTATTAAATGGCTGGATAAATTCTTTATTACCAAAGTAACTGTACCTAGAGGGGTTAACAAATCAATTATTAATGATTTGGATAGTAATCTTATTTGGAAAATCTTAGATAATTCTAGAGATCTCCCTATTGTTGTTTTTACTAGAAGTGGAGCAGCCATTGAAAAGGCTAAATCAATAAATCCATCGATAAGAATCATTTCTTTTACAGACATGAAGAAGACTTTAAAGCTTAGTAAATTCTGGTCTGATGTATCTTGTTATTATTTAAAAAATTTTGATAATTCTAAAGGTAATAATTTTGTTTTTAATATAATTAAGAAGTTTAAAAAAGAAATTTTCAAAAATAACAATGATGCCATAGTTTTATATATTTCAGATCCAAAGCCAGGGTCAAGAGCGAATACTGTTACTGTAATTAGAAAAAAGGACTTTTTTTAATTTTTATTTATTGTGATATCTATTAGACTTCCCTCAATACCATCAGGTAATTTTAATGTGTAAAATAAAGATGCTGGAAAAAATATCAGATCTCCATTTTTAATTTTTCTAATTTTATTTGGATAAGATTTATTGTTATTAGGGTAATTGTCTCCAGAGGTCTTAAAGTTTATTTCAAAAGTATTATCACTACCCGATAAAAAAAGAATAGCGGAAAATATATCGTTTGTTATTTCCTTTCTCTCAAAATATATATTATTTATTACAGGGGTTTTAAATACAGTACTTAGTTCAGTTTCTGTATCTTTGAAATACCCTGTATTTTTTGATTGAAAAGATTCTCTATACTCTCCAAAGCTTTTAGAAACCGCTTTTTTGAGTAATTTTTTTTCGTTCGTTTCATTATTTAATAATATATTTAAATTATTATGATTTTTAATTTTAAGGCTCCTTAAAGAATCTCCTATTGATTTTTTATATATTAATTCAATTGCATTAGTACAAAAGTCATAGTTATTATCTATTTTTAAATTTATTTTTGCGTGTGTAATTATTGATTGTAGAATATTTGATTTTCTATTTTCTTCAATTAGCTCCCCTAGCGTGCTTTCAAATCTTTCATTTTCACCCATCTTATAAAGTATTTTTAGGTAGTTTTCTTTCCAATAACTTTTATTATCCTCATATAGACTTTCTTCAAAACTGGATAATGATTTTTCATAGTTATTTGTTTTCTCATATGAAAGTCCTAAATAAAAATATGCTTTCTCTGCATTATCAATATCGTCAATTAATAAAGATTGTTCTAATTCTTTTATAGTTTTTTTATAATTACCTTCTAAGTATGATATTTCTCCTAGTAGTCTTAATGCTTCATATGATTTTTTATTTATTTTCAATGCTTTGTTAAGGTATTTTCTAGCATCTTCTTTCTTATTTTGCCTAAAATACGCAATACCATTACATAGAAATATATCAATATCTGTTGTATCTAATTCTTCAAATTTTTCGTAATAGTTTATTGCTTGCTTGTAATCCCCTATACTTAAGAAGGTATTTGCTAAATTTTTTATTGCAATTTTATAGTCTGGTTTGATTTCAATTGCTTTCAATAAATTTTTGATAGCATCATCAGTATTTGATAAGGCTATTAAACAAAATGATAAATTAACATAAGCATCATAGTAGTTCTTATCTAATTTTATTGTTTTTTCGTATTCTTTAATTGCTAGCTCGTATTCCTGTCTTTGTTGATATGCATATCCATTATTAAAATACACTTTTTCATTATCAACGTTATTCTCGATTTTTTCAGTATAAAAATTATTTATTTCTTGATACTCTTCATTAATGAGAAGGTTATTCCCTATGCCAATAATGGCCTCTATGTGATTATTATCAATCTCTAGAATCTTATAATATGCATCATTTGATTTTTTATGTTCTTTTAAAATAGACTGGGTTAGCCCTAGAGCTAGATAAGCTTGTATGAATTTATTATTACTTTTTATTAAATCTTCGCAGATACTTATGGCCTGTTTGTATTGAGCATTATGTATGTAACAGTTTGCCAAATTTAATTTAATATTCTCTGAGTTTTTTTCATATTTAATTGCTTTTTTAAAAGATGAAATTGCTTCATGAAAGTTTTCATTTTTTAAAAATATATTTCCTCTATTATTGTGAGCAGCTGCGTAATCTTCTTTAATTGATATTGCCTTATCAAAAATTTTGATTGCTTCTTCATTTTTATTTTGTGAAGATTTTGCTAATCCAAGAAGGTTAAAGGCAATAAAGTTTTCTGTATCATTATTTGTAATTTCTAAAGCTTTCTTCACTAAAGCAGGATAATTTTTTGTATGATATAGCTTTATTAAGCTTTTAATTTCTTTATCATCTGCTGTAGGTATTTTTTTATTAGACATCTTTTCTCCAAAATTTATTTATTATTAATAGGAAAATTCATTCATCCAGTTACAATATATTTATTACCTTTAGTTACGATGCCTCCAGAGTGAGTATGCGTCCATTATGCTGATTTATACCTAATTTTCTTTTATAAAAAATAATATTTTTTGTTTAATATTTATATTTATTTCATCTCTTATTATTTCTTATACAGTAAGGGGTAAGTTATTAAGATTTTTTTCTTCTTCTGTATTTTTAATAATACTTTCCATAAGTACTCTCAGACCCTTTATTTGTGTATCTATTTTTTCGTCATCACTTCTTGACTGTGAAATTATTAGTTTTTCAAAATCAAATAATTCATTTAATTGATCTTTAGATTGATTTAGCAGACCAATAAAATCTTTCTCAGAAGTATTTGTATAAGAATAATTTTTTCTAAAAAAATGCATAAGTGGTAAAATTCTTTTTTGATCATTTTCTGAGAAAAATATACCTAATTCTCTACTAATACTTTCTTTTGAAAAACCTTTAATACCCGGTGTTGTTTTTGATATCCCCCAATAATAATGACCTTGAAAACTTGGATTTTTCATTGATTGATTATATTCAATTTTTAACCATTTTGATAATTTTCTTAAGGTGTTTTCTGTTTCTAATTTTAAATCCTCTAATTTAATAACTGTTGTTTCTTTTCCATAATTAATTATAGGATTATTAAAATGATTAAGAACACTTGCAAATTTGTTATAATATCTATTGTTTTCACTATATTCCTTACTCGCGGTAACATGTTCCTTTTTTTCATCAATCTTGCACCAGCTTTCTAGGGCTTGAATTGGATCTCGCACAATCTGTAAAAACTTTGCAGAAGGAAAATCTTTTATAAATTGTGCAGACTCCAAAAAGTCTGGATTATGAATATGATAAAATAGGACTGAGGTATTTGTATTTTTTTCAATAGTTGAGTCATAAGCTAAATGAATTAATTTAAAAAAAGTTGATCGTGTCATATCATCAAAATTTTCTAGATAAGTAAGCATATATTGACCAAATTTTTCTTTATCAACTTTAAGAGATATATCCTTATCCTCTCCAAGTGTTGATAGACCGCTTGCATATCCTGGAAATCCACCCATAGGTGCCCCTGGAACATTTATGATTGATTTTGCATCAAAAAGAGCATCATAAAATGAAAAGAAATTTGTTAATAACTGAACTCGCCAATTTGAATTCTTGTTTCCATAGTGTAATTTACTCCAAAGATCTGGGTTAAAGAATCCTTTAAAATATACACCGGGTATTGTCATTACCTCAGGATGACCATCAAGTAATGAATGTAAAAATATAGAACCAGTTCTACCGCTATTTTTTATCAATGCCACAATATTTGACATCTCTTCTAATTTTTTATTTAAAATATTGTTATTTGAGGCTATCTCCTTGGCGGGCTCTAATTGGTCTAATAATTTTTTGTATAATAATGTAAGGTTTTCGTAATCTCCAATTTGCTGTAAAGTAAGACAATTATTGGCGTAAGCTGGAAGATAATTTGGATTTAGAACTAAAGCTTCTTTATTATCTTTAATTGAATCTTCAAAATCACCCGCATCTAACTCTATAGTTGCTTTATTTGAGAGTATTCTAGGCTCTAACTCTTTATCTTTATTGTATATTCGAGCTTTATCAATAAATTCTATAGCTTTTTTTAACTGCCCTAATTGACGGTATTGCATTGCTATATTGACTAAGCTTTGTACGTCTTCTGGATTATTTTTTAAATTAAACGTATAATCTTCTATCGCTTCCTCATATCTTTCCTCCTTATTTAGAATTAAACCTAAATTATTTCTAATTCCAGAATGCTCATTATTAGCCTTTTTTGCAAGCTGATAGTGTTTGATAGCTGCTGAATTTAACTCTAAATCTTTATATACATTAGCTATATTAAAATGAGCTAAATAGTTTATTGAGTCTATTTTTATAGCCCTCTTTAATATCTCCACTGCTTCATTCAAGCCTCCTATTTCTTGATGTGTAATAGCGAGATTATTCAGTGTTTTATAGTTATTTGGATTTATTTCTATTGATTTTCTGTAGCTATCAATTGCTTCGTCTACTTTTCCAATAGTCCTTAAAAGATTTCCATAATTTGTATATGTTATTGCACTTGTGGGGTTCAATTTTATAGATGTTTTATAATGTATTTGAGCTTTATCAAATTCATTACAAGAAGCATACGACACTCCCATTATGTTATGTATTACATATGAGTTAGGGTATTTTTTTAAAACTAATTGACTGGCTTTTATAGTGTTATCGGTATCACCTTTTTTAAATATTATTACTAATTTTCTTACCTCCCGGTCATGATGGTTAAGTTTTTTTTGAGACATTTATTTTTTACCAAAAATATTTTTTTAAGAAAAGATTATTTTATCAAAAGCTTTATTTTTTATATTTCTTTAATAATTCTTTTTAAATTTAATTTAATACAATTTATCTTTAATTTTAAGTAATTAATTTTTATATTTTTTATATAGCGTATGATTAGATTTGTCTTTATATATTAGATAAATTTTAAGTTATAAACTATGAAAAAAACTAGTAGCAATATAAAAAATACTTCAAAAAATTTATTAAAAGTAGATAACTTTTTTCCTACTAAAAGAAAAAAAATATTGTTTGATAAAGCTAGACTTTCTGCTCTATTAAAATCAAAAAAATTCAAAGAATCCTATAATCTAGTCCTTCCCAATATTTACATAAAAAGTAATGATAGTGATCTTTGGTTTCTCATGGGTTTTTCTTGTAGGATTTCTGGTGATGTTCGATCCGCATCAATTTGCCTTAAAAATGGTTTAGCCTTAGATCCTGAGGATAGAAAGCTAGTAGTAATGTACTGTATGAATTGCATAGATCAATTCCTTTATAAAGAAGCGCTAATATGTCTTGAAAATTTTACTAACGACAGAGTTTCCCCTGATATTTTGAATGCCTATGCCCTTGTTCATAGGGGCCTTGGTAATGAAAAGTTAGCGGGTCAATATTTTCAAAAGACACTTAGGTTGAATAAACCGGTTGAAAATATTTTTTATAATTATGCTGTTTTTTTATCTTCAATAAAGAAATACCGGTTGAGTCTAAAATATTATAAGAAGGCTCTTAAGATTTTTCCTAAAAATATAAATGCCCTTTTTAATATTGGAACATCTTTTGTTGCTCTTAGAGATTTTGAGAAAGCTAAAAGTAGTTTTCTTCAGGTAATATCGTTAGACTCAAAACACATAAATGCTCATTTAAATTTAGCTACACTTTATACTTTACAAAGCGATCATGAGAAAGCTGAAGAGATCTATAAAACTATTTTAGATTTATCCCCTAAAAATATTGATGCAATGATTAATTTAGCAAACATTTCTTATAATTTAAAATATTACAATGAAGCAAAGGCATTAGCCAAGCGAGCGCTTGAATTAGATGATAAAATTATTGATTCTCTAAATATTTTTGCCGCTATTCTTTTTGGGCTAGAGGAATATGAGGATTCAATTAGTTATTCAAAAAAAGTTTTGAATACAGAGCCTTCAAACCTAATTGCACTTATGAATTTGAGCAACGCTCACTATCATAGACGGGACTGGAGTTTAGTAGAGGATACTTTTGATACTATTAGAGGGATTGATCCCTGCAATCCTCTTATGGCCTCCTTAGAGCCTCTCTTATGTTATGATCGGGGTATTGAGAATAAATCAAAATTCCTAAAAGACCCTTTTAGGTATGTTAAGGAATTTCATATTAAAGATTATACAAAAGAATTCGATACTTTTTTAAATGATTTTTTAAATTTTGCGAAGACAATTCCATCTAGAGAAGAACCGGCCGGTAAAACAACTGTTAGTGGATTACAGACGCTACCAATAGTTTTTGAACAAAATAAAAAAATTTCCAAAGATCTAAGAAATATCATAGAAAAAAGCATCAAAGACTATCAGAAGTATTTTGAGGACAGCAACGATTATTTCGTCTCCCGGTGGCCATCTAGATCCTCCCTCAAGGGGTGGATTGTTTATTTAAGGAGTCAGGGGTTTCAAACATCTCACAATCATTTATCTGGATGGATGAGTGGTGTCTTATATCTTAATATCCCGAAGATGAAAGATTCTGGTAATGAGGGTGCAATAAAATTTAGTTTGCACGGGTACGATTACCCTAAAAGTAAAAACAACATTCCTGAGAAGATAATTATGCCTGTTACAGGGTCCATTGTGCTTTTTCCTTCGTCACTATACCACAGCACAATACCATTTGATTCTAACGAGAATAGAATATCGCTAGCCTTTGATTTAATGCCTGGCAATCAAGCGAAAAGAGTTGGACTGGGTTTATAATGACAAATAATAGTAAAAAATTATTCTCAAAAAGCTTCAAAAACCTCAATAACTTGTCTGCCCTTAAAGGTGCTGGCGAAAGTAATAACCATATTAACTCTGACTACAATAAAGTAATTGATTTAATCAAAAAAGAAAAATTTAAAGACTGTCTTGAGAAAAGCTACTTACTTGCAGAGGTGTATCCTAACTCTCCTCAGATATGGAATATTCTCGGAGTTTCATTAATGTTTAACCTAGAAGATGATAATCGCTTAAGTATTTTATCAGAAGCACAGCAATGTTTTAACAAGGCTATTGATATTGACCCAAGCAATGATGAGTATTTTTTTAATTTAGCTAATATTCACTTTAAACTTGATCAAACTTATGAGGCAATAAAATATTATAAAGAATCTTTGAAAATTAATCCTGATAATAAAGAGTGCCAGAAAGAATTAGGAAAAATTTTAATTAAGACTGGTCAAATAAAAGAAGGATCTAGTTTTTTAAAAAATACTACTGGTTATATAAAGTTTGATAAAAAACCTACTAAGATCAAAACTAAACAATCAAGAATTGAGTTAGATAAAAATACTTTGAACCCTAATTTTATTGGCGCCTGGAATCTCAACGATGATAAATTATGTTCAGATATGTTGGAATTTTTTGAAAATAATAAAAAGCTTCACCAGCCCGGTATGCTGACAGGAGGCCTTAATAGGAATATAAAAGATTCTTTTGATTTGTCTGTTTCACCTAACGACTTTTCTTTAAGAGAGTTTTCTCCCTTTAAAAAATACATTGAACGATTGAGTAATTTTTATAATGATTACGCTGATTTAAATGACCCTGTTAAGAATTTAGATGTTCAAGTGGGTATTTTTAATATTCAGAAATATGAAGTAGGGGGGCATTATAAAGGCATTCATTGTGAGCGCTCAAGTATTTCCTCAATGCATAGAGTTTTTGCTTGGATGACATACTTAAATGACGTTGAGGAAGGCGGGGAAACAGTTTTTCCTTATCAGGATATTTCAATTAAACCCACTATAGGAAAAACATTAATCTGGCCATCGGAGTGGACTCATTCTCACTTTGCTAATCCTGTTATTTCAGATAAAAAATACATTGTAACTGGTTGGATTGAATTTTGTCTCTAAGACCTAGGTAAGTCTCTATTGTTCTCTAAAAGCCTTTCTTTTTAATTTAGTAACTGGGTTAAAAATATATCCTAAAACAGTTCTTTTTTGACCAATAACTGAAACATCAACAGTCATCCCTGATTGTATAGATATTTGATTTTCCTGCATCTTCTTATCTGTTATTTCTACTAGTGCTTTGTAATAAGGCATCTGCCCACTTCCTTCGGGAGGAGGTGTACTAGTTGCTGCAACATTTATTACTTTTCCTTCATAGGAGCCATATACAGAGGGATCATAAGCTGAAAAACTTATTTTAGCCATTTGTCCGTTGCTGATAAATGCCACATCTTTTGTTTGGACTGTAAGTTCGATTATGAGTTTTTCATTCAAAGGAACGATATTGGCAAGCAATTGACCTGCTTGGAGAACTTGACCTTTGGTTGATACATCGACCGATGCAATTATACCGTCGACAGGCGAACGCACTATACTTTGATCTCTTTGAAATTTTAAAGCCTCTCTCTGTGATGATATTTGAGATAATCTTCTTTGCGCATCAGCGAGGCTTAGCCTTTCATCCAGTAATCTCATTTTAGATTCCGCCCCTTCGTTAAAAAGATCTTCGATTAGTAAGACTCTCTCTTTTCTTGTCTCAACCTCAAGGCTGGTAGCTTCGTAACCGATTTCATTAGCTAAATACTCTGCTTCAGAATTTTTGGCATCAATAACAAATAAAACATCACCCTTCTTTACGCTATCACCTCTTTTTACTGAAATTTCCTCAATAATTCCTCCGAAAACTGCCTGAGCAACTTGAACCTTTGAAGCCGGGATAACACTCCCATTAGCTCTCACAACCATATCTATTTTTGCTAACAGACCCCATACGATTGCAATGGTAGTAAAGCCAATGATAAACCAAAACAGTATTGATGTTTTAGTTACATCTTTGTCTGGGATCATAGCATCTATTGATCTGGTAAATTTTTCTCTAATAATAGGTAATTTCTTATTGTAAAATTCAATAAGATAATTTTTTATTTTTATAATTAAATTTTTCATTATTTAGTCTTCTTCTTTTTCGTTAGCTTGATTAGGTCGAGGTGGTACTTGCTGAACTATTTTTTCTTTAGGCCCGTCAGCTGCAACTCTACCGTCTGATATAACAATAACTCGATCTACTAAAGATAGTAAACTCAATTTATGAGTAGCTAGAATCAAAGTCTTATCCTTGTATTTTTCTTTGATGAACTGCTTCATTAATTCTTCAGTTTCACCGTCTAAGGAGTTTGTTGGTTCGTCAAAAATTGCAATCAGAGGATCTCTCAAGAAGGCCCTCGCTAAAGCGATTTTTTGTTTTTGACCGCCAGATAAATTATTCCCTCCTTCTTTTAGCAAAGAGTCATATCCGCCTGGAAGAGCGCTGATGAAGGCATGAGCATTTGCCATTTTAGCAGCGCCAATTATATCCTCGTTAGAGCAGCCCTCTAACCCAGCAGTTATATTATCTTGAATTCTACCTGAGAAGAGTTGAATGGTTTGTGGGACATAAGCTATAGAATTTCTCAATGTTTCAGAATCAATATTATTTATATCAAATGAATCGATTTTAATATTCCCTAATCCTACACTATGATATCCAACCAAGGCTTTTAAAAAAGTTGATTTTCCTCCACCAACAGGGCCTATAATACCAACTTTTTCACCATGTGAAATCTTAATATTTATACTTTCTAGTACAGACTTATTATCATTTTCAAAAGAAAAGTTTTGAACTTGAATTTCACCTTTTTCTATCACAACAACATTATCATCAGAGAAGTTTTCATCTTTTGCTTCAGTTTTCATTAAAACATCAATTTTTTTAAATGAAGCAAGTGCTGAATTTATTTTCGTTAAAATTCCACCTACTGCGACTAAGGGAGATAAGGTTCTTCCGGACAATATAACACAAGCGACTAACGCACCCATAGTTAAATCGGTAGAGGCAATTAAAAATACACCAAAGAAAATAATAAAGGTTTGGCTTGATGCCACTGCTGTTTGCGCAAATGTTGTTGCAAAATTTGCAAAAACTTTAGAAATAACACCGACTTTATTTTGATCAGAAACCGCATCAAGCCATTTTTTCTTTAAGAAGTTACCCCCTGCAACTGTCCTAATAGTTTCGTGACCAGTCAGTAATTCTAATAAAACAGATAATTTTCCTTGCTTAGATAAAAGTTCAGTATTTGCCATACCTTTTAGGTTTGGTTGAATCAAAAGAGCTATACCTATTACGATAGGAGCTATTAGTGTTGGAACTAGAGCTACCCAGCCGCCGATAAACCAGAGAATAACAATAAAAACTATCATAAAAGGCACATCGATAAAAAGAACCATTGACGAAGATGTGAAAAAATCTCTGAACGTATCAAACTCCCTTATAGTACTAACTGTTGAAGCACTTGAAGAACCTAAGACCTTCTGGTCGTGTTTTGAAATTTTAGAATAAAGTCTTCCAGCTACTATGTCATCAAGTTTTTGTCCGGCAATATCAATAAAGTAAGACCTTAGCATCTTTAAAATAAAATCAAATATGTGAACAATTACCATACCAATTGTAAGGGCGATTAACGAACTTATTGCGTTATTCGGTACAACCTTATCGTATACGGTCATAACAAAAAAAGCGCTCATTAGGGCGAAAAAGTTTATAAACAATGATGCTAATAAAATTTGATAATAAATACCTTTGTTATCTAAAACAACTTCCCAGAACCAACTTTTTTTATCAAATTTAAACATTACGTATTTCCTTAAAGTTTAATTCTAAACCGACTTAATAGCGATCGATTTAGATGGCTATTTTGTAAGTCAGATAGTAATAATTTTTTTTCGTTTTCAACCAATTGCTCGAAAATATTAATCTCTCGCGATGCCGCTTCTAAAAGCGCAGGTACAGAAAAGTCTGAACTAGAAATACTTTTTAAGAAAGTTTCTCTTTGGAGTCTAACATTTGTATATGCGTCTAGTATTTTATTCCTAGCCTGCAAGGACCCGGTTGAGGATCCAAATACACTAGCGGATCTATACTCTTTATCTCTTTTGCTTTTTTCAGCTCCAACCCTTGCTTGTTCAATTCTTGCTCTAGAGGCGGATACTTGAGCGCTACCTCTTCCAAAATTAAATAGCGGAATATTAAAATAGAATCCGCCCCTTATATCATTATCCTCGTTTTTTTCATCTAGATCATATCTGGTATATCTAGCTTGAAATCCAAGCTTAGGTCTATAGCTGCTTTTAGTAAGCTCTAGATCTGCTTGTTTATTTTTAATATTATTTTTTGCTAAAAGCTCACTGTAGCTTAATTGACCTAGGTTTATTTGATCATTGGACAAAAGGCTTGTTAATTTTACCTTAGGTAGGCCCAGTCCATTATATTCCCTTTTAAAAAACGCTAAGTAGATTGACGCAGATTCTATTTTATTTGCCTGGAGTATAGCTACTCTTGATGCAATTTCGCTTAGTCTGACGTTAACGATAGCTCTTTCACTGTTGGATATTATTCCTGCATCAAATCTTTTTTTAACAATGGTTCTGAATTTTTCTAAATCTTCTAAAATAGCTTCACAGTAATTGGCTACTAGCTCAGTACTTGCAGCACTTAGGTAAATATCTGTTGCATTTAAGATGAGTTCTGACGCGATCTTATTAAGTTCAATAGAGGATTTTGAAATTTCTAATTTTGCCATCCTAATCTTAGAACCAGTTTCATTACCTGTATAAATAGGCTGGTCAATACTAATTTGGCCATCAAGGCTATCGTCCTTGGTTTTTCTTATGGCGTTAGCAAATCGTATATTGTTTGATATAGTCCGGTCATTTAATATTTGAGCTGAAATTGTTGGAAATCTTAGTCTTGAAGCATATTTTTTATTCTCTAAATATTCATTTTTTATAGAGATAGCTTGTCGAAATTCGGGTTGTACAATTATAATTCCTTGTATAGTTTCGATAAATTCTTGCTCACTAAAGAGATTCTTTTCATCTAAAACAGAATAAGACTGAATGTCCTCTGAGATAGCCACAATTGGTATTATTGTAGCTATCAAGAGAGAAACACATAATTTACTTTTAATATTCGATAACATTACTAGATAACCCTAATTAACAATGAAGTTATTACTTCTTTTTATTTGATTTTCCATTAGTGTCTTCTTTTTTATCATCTGAGCTCGGAGTAAGCTTTTCATTAATCTCATTCACGGACGCAACTAGCGAATTAATTACAGATTCTATTGATCCTTTTGGAATTGAAAGTTGACCCGTTTCTTCTACCTTACCATCTGGCTTAGTTGTAAGCGTTCCAACTCTTAAAATATCATTTGAAAATGTAACTTGTCCAATACCTTCTACTAACATAATAAACTCCTTTATTTTTTGATTATATTTAAATTAATACACTATTCTAGATGGGTAGATTCTAGAATAATTACAAGGTTAATAATAATATAAAAGAAATAAATACAATTTAATCAATAGTTTATTTCTATTTTTTTTTTCAAAAGGATAACAAATGGTGGGCGCGGCTGGGTTTGAACCAGCGACCCCTACGATGTCACCGTAGTGCTCTGCCGCTGAGCTACGCGCCCTCATAAATATAGTCTTTTAAAAACTTTCATAATAATATAATAGTCTGATATTATATATGTTATGTGTTTTTAGAAATAAAGGAATTTTTGTATCTAATTTACAATTAAATAAACTAATATTTTCAGTTAATAAAGATTTAGGAAATAAACTAAAAATATTTTAATTTTATGTGCTCACTATGAATGAAAATGATAAAAGGCTTTTTGATAAGCCCTTAGAAAAATTAAGACCAACAAATCTAGTACCACCTATGCAAAAAAAAATAATTAGGTCGGATCTTAAGGATATAGAAACTCTTTTTTTTGAAAGAAAGTATGACCTGGTAATTAAAAAAATAAATAAATTTATAAAAACATATCAGGATAGTCTTAATGCTATGAATATTTTGGGACTAGCCTATAGTCGCTTAGGCAACCCAGATATGGCAATTGGTATTTTTCAATCCTTAATAAATACATTTCCAAATACAAGCCTTCCGTTGACTAACTTGGGTAATATTTTTCTTGCACAAGGAAGGATTGTGGATGCGATTAATTGTTATAAAGGAGCGATAAAATTAAACCCTAAAGAGTTAAATGCCATGCATGGGCTTGGCAATGCTTACGTTGAGCTAGGTCAGTCTAAGAATGCGCTAAGTGTTATACAGCATATTCTTATTCTGGAGCCGAAAAATGATATCGCTAATTATAATGCTGGAAATGTCTTTAGGGGGATGGAGAAATATAAAGAGGCAATTTCCTGTTTTGAGAATACCAACTATAAGCTGAGTAAATCCCATCTGTTAGAGTGTTTTTATTTACTGAATGATAAGCAGAACTTTTTAAAGTGCCTGGAGGTGCTGGAGGGTAATAAAGTATTGAACCCCCTTGTTGCCAGTTTAAGCTCCCATTCATCAATTAAGTACAATCAGGAAAACAGGTGTAGCTTTTGTAAGAAACCATTTGATTATATTTATAGTAAGGATTTGATAGAAAACAATCTGTTGGATGATAAATTTATTAATGAAATTAAATTAGCTACTAAAGAACTAAATCTTGATTTTAAAGAGCAGGATTTATTAAAAAATGGAAGCCAATCCTCTGGGAATATTTTTTTATCAACATCTCCTGTTATAAAAAAGTTAAAAGCTCTCATCCTTAATGAAATAAAATCATACCATAGCCTTTATAAGGATTCATCTGATGCCTTCATAAAGTCTTGGCCTAGTGATTTTACTTTATATGGTTGGGTTGTAAGCATGACAAAGGGTGGTGGTCTATCATCCCATATTCATAAAGAGGGCTGGATGAGTGGAAGTCTATATATTGATATTCCAAAAAAAATATCACCAACCGATGGCGATATAGTCTTTTCTCTTACTGGAGCAAATTATCCTTCAGACGGCATGAACTTTGAAAAAAAAGGAGTTAAGACCAAGAGAGGGGGGCTGGTTTTATTTCCTTCTTCAATTTTTCATCATACCCTTCCCTTTAAAAGCGATGAAAAAAGGACTACTATTGCTTTTGATATTATACCTGATAAATAAATTATTATTCATTGAGAAATTTATCAATTTTATCCCATAAGATTTGTCTTGAAGAATCCTTTTCCATAAAAATTTCATGTTGAGTGTCCTCAAATTCCATATAATTTAAATTTTTTATTCTTTTTGAGTAAGAAAAAATTTTCTTGGAGTCTACAACTGTATCCCCTAAGTTATTGATAATTAATATTTTAGTTTTAATTTCCTCTGCCCAGCCCTTTTTTCGGATTACCTTAAACCTTTTATTAACTGATCTGGCGAAAGCATTTGTTACACCCCACAATCTAATATTTGGTTTTTTTCTGACCAAATCTAGTGTTCTTTTGTATCTTTTTTTATCAGTTGTGAGATCGTTTTCTTCAAAGGGCGTCTCTATACCCATGTTTGGCTTAGATCCAATTAAAAAGTCGGAATCCTTTGCTAAAATATTCATTAGAGATGAGGCTGCTTTAAGAAATATCTCATTTTTAAACCCCAGCATTGGAGCAGAAAGTATTCCTGCTGCGAATTTATTTGGGTAATTATGAAGAGCTGATAGCATTATACAGCCCCCCATAGAATGACCTATTCCTATAAGTGGTTTTGGAAAATGGTTGTCAATTATTTCCTCCAAGATGTACTTTAAATCCTGGTCGTGTCTTTTAAAGTCTTTAATAAATGCCTTGTGAATATCCTTTATTTGATGGTCTGACATACCCTGACCTCGCCAATCAAAAGCAATCAATGAATAACCTCTATCCAAAAATTCTTTTATGGTCTCGTAATACTTTTCTATGAATTCATTATGGCCCTGTTGAAGCAGGATAGTGCCTTTAACGTTACCCACGGTTGTATGCCAATGACAAACTCTTAATCTTACGCCATCATCCATGGGTACGTAATAAGATTTTATTCCTTTGGGAGCCTTATAATTATTCAACTCAATATATGGAGCTTTTTCAAATAGTGGTAATTTAAGTTCTCCCATAATCATCCTCAACTCTCACAATGTCTTCCTCACTTAAATCCTCCCCAAGTTGAATTTCAATAAAGATAAGCTCTTCTTTCCCAATATTTTCTATTCGATGAACAGCACCCTTTGGTATGAAGATATGTTCTTTCTCTCTTAGGTGATATTCTTTATCTGCAAGGGTTATCTTGCTTTCCCCTTTGACTATTTGCCAAAATTCAGATCTATTTTTATGCTTTTGAAGTGATAGTTTTGCTGTTTTATTTACTTTTATCTCCTTAATCTGATAACCAGAATTTTTAGCAATAATATGATAATTACCCCAAGGTCTTTTCTCTACATTCCCTAAATAATTTTTAGTAAGCTGGCTGCTACTTTCTATCTTTTCCTTACCGCCGATTCCAAATTGAAGATCTACCCCTAATTTTTTACATATTTCAGCCTCACGAATATTATGGATATTGCTTCGGTCTCCGCCGTTACAATAACAAATGGTCTTGCCGGGGTTGTTAGTAACAAACACCTCTATTGCCTTACTGCTACTTTGATCAGTTGATGTTTGAATGATTACTTTCGAAACACTTTTAAATTCACTTAGTATTTCCTTTCTTTGATTTTGTTTCATAAACGGTTTACCTTTCTTTTTTATTAACCACTCATCATTGTTTAAAAGAAGAATTACATCATCCGAGAGCTTTTTTGCATCCTGAAACATCCTAAGATGCCCAATGTGAACTGGATCAAAACCACCACTGACTAATGCATAATCATATTTTTTTGTCATTTTTTTCTCTTAATAAACTTATATTATTAAATTTTAATTAAAATACCCAGCTAATATTGACTTAATCACATTATCAATCTAGTTTCGCCACACAAATAGGAAAAGGCTATGAAAGTTAGAAATTCATTAAAATCCTTAAAGGGAAGACACAGAGATAATCGTATTGCAAAAAGAAATGGCCGTATGTACATTATTAACAAAACAAACCCTCGCTTCAAGGCGCGTCAGGGTTAATAATACCCCTACTTTACTGTTGTTACCCTTATAAGATTTGTAGTTCCCTGAACCTTCAATGGAAGACCTGCTGTTATAACAACTTTATCCCCAGGAAAAGCCAAACCACTTTTTTTAACTGTTGCCTTTGTGAGCTCTATCATATGCTCAAGATCACTTTCATCTTTTTGAAGAAAACAGAGAACCCCCCAAGCTAGAGATAATTTCCTAGCCGTTTCGATAACTGGCGTGATTGTAAGGATTGTCTGAGTAGGTCTTACTCTCGAGACCTTAATACCTGTTGATCCAGATTCTGTGTAACAAACAATAATTGGTGAAGATAATTCATCAGCAAGCGTTTTTGCAGCTGTTGCTATTGCATCAGGCGTAGTTGTGTCAGGCGTTTGCTTTAATTGACTAGATAAAATATCATTATAATTTGTATCGTTTTCAATTTCTAAAGCAATTTTATTCATCATCTTAACGGCTTCAATAGGATAGTCTCCGGATGCAGATTCTGCAGAAAGCATCACTGCATCAGCTCCTTCAAAAACTGCATTAGCTACATCAGAAACTTCAGCCCTCGTTGGAGTTAAGGAGAAAGTCATTGATTCTAGCATTTGAGTCGAGACTACCACAGGTTTACCTTTAGCTCTTGCGACCCGGATTATTTTTTTTTGCCATCCAGGAACAGACTCAATTGGAAGTTCGACACCTAAATCTCCGCGCGCTATCATTATGCCATCAGCAAGATCTGTTATATCTTTTATATAGTCTAGAGCAGAAGGTTTCTCAATTTTAGCCATTATTGAAACTTTATCCGTACATATTTTTCTTAAGTCCTTTATATCATTTGGCTTTTGAACAAATGATAGTGCTATCCAGTCAACACCATGCTTTACAGCCAGATTTGCAAATTTCTTATCTATTCTCGATAGGGCTGATGTCTTGATATTAGTCTCAGGTAAATTAACTCCTTTATTAGATTTTATGTAACCGCCCTGTAAGACCCTAGTTCTAATAATATCTTTTTTAACACTTATCGTTTTGAGATGAATTTTACCATCATCTAATAAAATTAGATGACCTCTTTTTATTGATTCAAAAATCTTTTTGTGGGGGAGTGATACGCGTTTTTTGTTTCCTATTTCTTTATTTAAATCTAATAAGAAAATATCATTTTTCTTAAGAAGGTTATCCTCTTTATCTACAGATCCTATTCGAATTTTTGGACCCTGAAGATCAACCAAGATTCCTATGGGTTTTTTTACTATTTCTTCAGCTCGTCTTATTTTTCTTACATAGTCTTTAAGTTCCAACTCATTTAAGTGGGAGCAATTAAGACGAAATGCGTTTGCACCCGACTTTGATAATTCAACAATACTTTTTATTGTACTGGAGGAGGGTCCAAGAGTAGCTAAAATTTTAGTTTTTCTTTGGATTATTTCTTTATTTTTCATGGATACCTTTTAACAGATTCAAATATTTTTTGTGAAAATCTTTTGATATATTTGCATATTCATGGAATTGATAAAAAATGATAAATACCTTTAATGAAGATAAAGAAAGTAATTTTCTTTTAATATGTGATCATGCCTCCAATTACATTCCAACTGAATATAATGGTCTTGGCTTAAGTGAGGCGATATTAAATACCCATATAGCATATGATATAGGGGCAAAAGAAGTAGCGCTGAATATTTCTAAATTTCTTAAGTGTCCTTTGGTAATGACAAATTTCTCAAGGTTATTAATCGATGCCAACAGGGGTGTTGATGACCCAACTTTAATAATGAAAATATCTGATAATAACGTAATAGAGGGAAACAAAAATATATCTTTCCAAGATAATTGTGATGAAAAAAAGAAAAGAATAATTTTTTTTTATGAAGCATATCACAGTAAAATTTCAGATATCATCAATAAAGCAATTAGTAAAAAAGTTTTTCCCGCTATTGTATCTATCCATAGTTTTACATCGCTATGGAAGGGAAAGAAACGTTCAACTGATTTAGGGATTTTATGGGATAGCGATGATAGATTACCAAATATTTTTTTTAACTATTTAAATAAAAACTATAAAGATATGAATATCGGTAATAATATTCCTTACTCAGGTAGAATGAAAAATGATACATTATACAATCATGGAACAAGCAAAGGATTAGCAAATATTCTTATAGAAATTAGACAAGACTTAATTCTTGATTCCAAAGAGCAGTTAAGGTTTTCAAAACTAATTACAAAACCTTTGGCGGATAATATTAACAACACAAGTTTATTTAGAAAAAAGTTTTATAAATCATTCGCTAAATAGTTAGGAGGTTAAATTGGATAAAAATAAACAAATGGAGATAGAATCAGCTGTTTTTAAAAAAATGGTTAAACATTTTCAAAAAAGAACAGATGTTCAAAATATCGATGTAATGGAGGTATCTGGTTTTTGTAGAAACTGTCTTTCGCGTTGGTATTTGGAATCTTCAACTGAGGTCGGAGAGGTGTTATCAAAAGAAGATGCTAAGGAAATCATTTATGGTATGCCTTATGATTTGTGGAAAGAAAAATATCAAATTTAGTATAGTTTTACCTAATGAATCTCTAATTTTTATGCTTAAATTTTAAAATCTTTAAAAAAAAAGTAAATTGCTTAAAAAAAAACTAGAAAATATTAGTTTTTTAACGTAACAAATATTACCTTATTCATTAACAATAGATTGAAATAAATGAAAATTTGTATTTTAAAAGAAAC
>Ga0114997_10000405_pt1 | contig 35127 bp, 37 predicted proteins | sample ArcticOcean_MG_C_2_FD_87045 | JGI IMG/M metagenome (GOLD analysis project Ga0114997, IMG submission 87045) | Marine microbial communities from western Arctic Ocean - ArcticOcean_MG_CB4_136 | ecosystem: Environmental > Aquatic > Marine > Oceanic | place: Arctic Ocean: Canada Basin | collected... | reverse complement strand
TCATCTTCGCCCACGGGCTCACCGGTCATCCTCGCAGCCATGTGATGCACCGCACCGATCTTGCCGCCAACGGATTCGTCGTGGTTGCGCCGGCGTTCCCGCTGACGAACAACGACGTGTCGGGAGGGTTCTTAAACGCCGGCGACATCGAAGGTCAGGTGGGCGACGTCAGCTTCCTCATCGACTCAGTGCTGGCCGACCCTGACCTGGCGGGACGCATCGACCCCGACCGCATCGGCATGGTTGGTCACTCGCTTGGAGGACTCACCACCGCCGGGGCGGCAGTGGGCACCGACGCCGACGTAAGAATCAACGCTGCGGTCGTGATGTCCGCGGGCTTCGGCACGCCACGACCTGGGGTGGCAGTGATGGTGCTCCATGGTGATGCCGATCTCATTGTGCCGTATGTGAGCGGCACCGCGTCATACGCCCAGCTCGTGGAACGTCGGCTGCTCGTCACGCTGGTCGATGGCAATCACCTCGAAGGAATCATCGATGACGACAGTGAGCTCGGTGTCGCGGTTCGGGGTATCACCGCAGCATTCTTCGCCACTGAATTCGGTGTCGTCGGTCCGTCGATCGACTCGCTACCGCTAGCGCGACTGACGGTCGAGGCGGGCGACAGTGAGGGAGTGTTCGACGATTGGCGCGAGTACTTCTAGGTCCGCTGGTTGCGGACCTCGTCCACCCGAGCGATCGCCTCGCGGAGCTCCGTGATCCAATCGCCCTCGTGTTCACCGACCAGTCGAACGCACCAGGCCAATGCCTCGCTGCGGCTGCGGGCGATGCCACCATCGATGAGCGTGTCGAGCACCTGGCGCTCTTCGAGTCGAAGTCGGGTCATGGCCGGCGCATTGACGGTCGTGAAACGCATTTCGGTCTCACCACAGGTGACACCCCAGCTGACCGTGCGCCGGAAGTTCTCTTCTGCCTCGTCGGCAATCGCCATTCGCTGCTCTCGGGTGGCCTCGCGATAGGCGACGATCTGCTGTTCGTGGTTCAACCCGGCACCGGGAGGACCAAGATCCCCCGTGATGAGGATCTCGTCGGCGTCGTAGCGGATCGTTGCCGATCCGTGGAACCAGCCGGTGGGGATGGCGTCATCGAACCATTCCGTGAGTGTGGTCGGGTCGAGGTCGGGAATGGGGTTTCGTAGTTTGGGAGCCATGGGAATATCGAAGACCTTAGATCGTTGTAAGTATGTAAGCAACAGCTTAAAGGAATCGATTACATGACTGCAGACAACCCCGTTCTTTACGACACCCGCACGGTTCCGGTCCTGCCGGCCTCGGGAATAGTCCTCCCCGAGATGGTCGTCACCATCCAGGTCGAGACCTCAGAGGCCACCCTGGCCTTCGCCCGCGCGAGCGACTACGACGATCATCTTGTCCTTGTGCCCCGAGACGACGAAGCCAGCCAGTCGATCGGCACGCTTGTCCACATCGAGCAGCGCGGCGCGCTACCCGGCGGCAGCGAAGGTTTTGTCATTCGTGGTGTTGCCCGTGTGCGGGTGGGCAGCGGGTCGCTCGACCCCAGCGGCGCGCTCCTGGTCGAAGTAACGCTGATCGACGCCGTCGAACCAACCGCGGCAACTCGCGATCTGGCCGAGCGTTATCGCGCCGCGGCCACACGCCTGTTGAAGGCCGTGGGCGGCGAACGGATGGCCCGCCTCCTCCACGATGTGGATGATCCCGGCGCCCTGGCCGACACCATCGCCTGGTGGCCCGGGCTCGAAGACGCGCAGCGTATTGAACTGCTTGAGGCGGTCGAGGTCGATGCCCGACTGGCGATGGCCACAGAGTGGGCCGAGGCCGCAGCAACAGAGGCAGAAGTCTCCGGCGATGTCAGTCGTGCGGTGAACGGCGAGATCGAGTCGGCTCAGCGCGAAGCAGTGCTGCGCCGACAGCTGGCCGCAATCCAAGAGGAACTGGGCGAGGGCGACGGTGACGCGGTGGTCACCTATCGAGCTCGGCTGCAGGTCTTGTTTGAAGCGGGCCTCGCCGAACCTGTCGTCGAGGCGATCGAGAAGGAGATCGTCCGACTCGAGCAGGCCGGCCCGCAGAGCCAGGAGTCTTCGTGGATCCGTACCTGGCTCGATACGACGCTCGAGGTTCCCTGGGTGACTCAGTCGGAGGACGACCTCGATCTCGATCGAGCGCGGGAGGTGCTTGACGCCGACCACACTGGGCTTGACGACGTGAAGGAGCGCATCATCGAGTTCCTGGCCGTCCGCCGGCTACGAACGGAGCGGTCCGTCGACTCGAGCCGGGCTCGGGGTGGCACCATCTTGGCGCTGGCTGGCCCTCCGGGCGTGGGCAAGACCTCACTCGGACAGTCGATTGCGCGGACGCTAGGGCGCGAGTTTGTCCGTATGTCGCTTGGCGGAATTCACGATGAAGCCGAGATCCGCGGCCATCGTCGAACCTATGTCGGGGCGAGGCCGGGCCGAATTGTTCGCGCGCTCACGGAAGCGGGTTCGATGAATCCGGTCATCCTGCTCGACGAGATCGACAAGATCGGATCGGACTATCGCGGCGACCCCGGGGCCGCTCTCCTCGAAGTGCTCGACCCCGAGCAAAACAACACGTTCCGCGACAACTACCTGGAGGTCGATCTCGATCTCAGCGACGTGGTGTTCGTCGCAACCGCGAACGAGATCGAACGTCTACCCGCGCCGCTGCTTGACCGGATGGAGATCATCTCGCTACGCGGGTACAGCGAGGACGAGAAGGTCACGATCGCCCGCGATCACCTATTGCCTCGGCTGTTCGAGCACAACGGCGTGCGCCCCGACGAGGTCGTGATTGGCGAGGAAATCGTTCGCACCGTCGTCGGCGACTACACCCGGGAGGCGGGCGTGCGTTCGCTGGAGCGTCGGCTCGACCGGCTGCTCCGTCGAGCGGCAACGAAGGTGGCTCGTGGCACCGAGGGGCCGATCATCGTGGATGACACTGAGGTCGTCGACGCCCTGGGTCGGCCTGGTCACCGTGAGGTGCCGGCTGAACGCACTATCGATCCGGGTGTCGCAACTGGGCTGGCGGTCACCGGCGCGGGCGGCGATGTGCTCTTCGTGGAGACTGCAGTGATGCCCGGTGAGCGAGGTCTCTTACTCACCGGCCAGTTGGGCGACGTGATGCAGGAGTCGGCGCAGATTGCGCTCAGCTATCTCCAGGCCAACGCCGAGCAACTCAACATCGAGCTCCCCGACGATCGTCGTGTCCATGTGCATTTCCCGGCGGGTGCTGTGCCGAAGGATGGTCCGTCCGCGGGTGTCACGATGGCGGTCGCGTTGGTCAGTCTTCTGCAGGGTCGGCGAGTGCGAGGCGACGTCGCTATGACGGGTGAGGTCACCCTGCAGGGTCGGGTGCTCCCGATCGGCGGCGTAAAGGAGAAGGTGCTCGCCGCTCACCGGGCCGGGGTGACCGACGTGATCTTGCCGATCGCCAATGGTGGCGATGTCGACGACATTCCCGAGCAGGTCCGCAACGAAATGACCGTGCACCTGGTGTCGACCGTCGAGGAAGCCCTCGCCATCGCGCTGGCTGCTTAGCGGCGCATGAACAGCTGAAGGATGTACCAGAACATCGTCATGACCGACGAGAAGAGGCCCAGGCTTGCGGCGACGTGAGCCTGGGCCGGGTACTTCCGAATGATCGTTTGGGTCTGGTAGAGAATCGACACACCCGAGAGGGCGACCATGGCGAGCGAGAACCACACACCGAGGTTGAAGCCGAAGATCAGCGCAGCAACGATCAGCGCCAGCGCCATGACGAAGCCGTACATGACGATCGGTCGCAGGAACGAAAGGTCCTTGCGGGTGACGAAACCAATGACGGTGAGACCGCCAAAGGCGATTGCCGTGACGAGGGCTGCGGCGGCGACCGTGGTGCCGCCGTTGCTCGGGCTGCGGAAGGCCCAGTGGAGCATGGGAGCGAAGAGCACCGCGTAGAGCAGGGCCGAACCGAAGAGGGCGGCGTATTGCTTCTGTGGGTTGAGGAGATCAACGGCCGCCTTGTTCACGATTGTCTGACCCACCATGAATCCACCGAAGATCAGGATCCAGCTGAGGCCGCTGTTTTGGACGAAGTCGTAGATCCCTTCGGCGATCGGCGTATTGAGGAAGATCGCCTCGATACCGACAAAGACGCCGATGGCGGCGAGAAGGTGCTGATACACCCGCACCACGAATTCGCCGCGGGTACCCTCGTCGAGGGCGGCAACCGGGCGGAGGTCAAGATCGCTGTAGCTCATAGCCGAGAGGGTACCGCGCCCTAGGGGTCTGTCTTGATCACGCCAGCATCGAGCAGCGCTTGTCGCTGTTCCGTGGTGATGCCGATCTCGGCGAGCACCTCATCGACGTGTTCGTTCAGAAGCGGAGCCGAAGCCTTGAACTCGGGCGGTGTGGCGCTGAACTTGGCCGACATGCGAGGGCTGCGAATACGACCCGCCGTCGGGTGCTCCCACTCGATGAACGTCTCGCTATGCACGATCTGGGGATCGGACGGCAGGTCTTCCATCTGATTCACGTGTCCGCACGGCACCGAATGCTCGTGCATGCGGGGGAGGAGTTCACCCACGTTCCAGTCGAGGAACGCGTTGCCCAACAGCCCGCCGAGTTGTTCTTGACGGCCAGCGCGTTGCGCGGCGGTGCCCCAAGTCTCGATCCATTCCTCGTGACCGAGGGCGGTGAAGAGACCATGGAACTGACCGTCGGAGATGACGAAATACACCAGGTGGCCATCGGCGCACTGGCTGAGTGTGTAGAGCTCGCTCAGTCGGTAGCCGCGGGGAATATCAGGGTCGAGCATGGTGTCGGCCATGCCGCCGTCGGGCCAGAGGAATTGCACAGCGATGTCGAGCATGGAGAGTTCGATGTGTTGGCCGCCCTTACCTTCGTGACGAGCGTGGAGCGCGCTGGTGATCGCAAGCGCAGCCATCCAGGCGGCGGCCTTATCGACGACGCCGTTGCGCACGAGATCGGGGATCGGTACCTGCGGATTGACCTGGAGGGCGACATACCCCGCCATCGCCTGAATGATCGGGTCGTACACCGCACGATCGGCGTACGGCCCGGTGGCGCCATAGCCCGACATCGAGCAGTAGATGATCTCGGGGTTCACGGCCGAACTGCCCTCCCACCCCACACCAAGACGTTCCATCACGCCGGGCCGCATGTTCTGCACAACAACGTCAGCGTCTTTGATGAGGTCGAGCACGAGGTCGCGGCCCGCGTCTTGTTGGAGATCGACCTGGATCGACCGCTTCCCGCGATTGTTATTGACGACCGAGCTATTGAGCCCACCCTTGGCAAACTGGGCGAGTCGAGTGAGGTCGCCGAAGGCCGGTGGTTCGACTTTGATTACGTCGGCGCCGAGGTCACTGAGCAGCATGCAGGCGACCGGACCGGCTACCACCTGAGTCATATCGACAACGCGAATACCTTCGAGCGGACCGGGCATGTTTGTTCTCCGAGGCGGTTCGTGAGCGCGATCGACACTAGCCGTGTAGCGTAACGCCGCAGTTTTGCTGCATTCGAAGACTCACAATTAGGAGCCCCAACATGGGCATTCTCGACAAGCTCAAGGGCCTCATCGGCGGCAACGCTGACAAGGTCGAAGACGCCATTGACCAGGCCGCCGACGTGGCCAAGGACAAGGTCCCCGACGAACACGATGACAAGGTCGACATGGCCGCCGATAAGGCCAAGGACTTGGCAGACGGCGAAGAGGAGTAGATCCTCGGCCGAGATTCTCGGCCACTCGTCTCAGAACCGCACCTCTCAGGGTGCGGTTCTTTGCTTTTTGGGCAGCGCCCTGCTGGACAAGCGCGTTTCTGCTGTCCGCCGATACTGTCTCTGCGTGGGAAATCCTTGGTTTGAGACGGTCGCAATCGCCCAAGAACGGGCGAAGAAGCGACTTCCGAAATCGGTTTACGGCGCGCTGATTGCCGGTGCCGAAGCCGGCATCTCGATGCGCGACAACGTCTCCGCATTCGACGAAATCGGCTTCCGTCCGGTCACGGCTGGTCAAGCCGCTGAACGTTCCATGGATGTCACCATCATGGGTCAGTCAGCGTCGATGCCGGTGATCATGTCGCCCACGGGTGTGCAAGCCGTGCATCCCGACGGCGAGGTCGCCGTTGCCGGTGGTGCCGCCAATCGCGGGATCCCGTCCGGGCTCTCGTCGTTCGCCTCGAAGCCCATCGAAGAGGTCGCGGCCGTCAATTCGCAGCTCTTCTTCCAGATCTACTGGGCTGGCGACAAGGACTCGATGCTCGCCCGTATCGAGCGGGCGAAAGCTGCCGGGGCGGTCGGCCTCATCCTCACCCTCGACTGGTCGTTCTCACACGGTCGCGACTGGGGAAGTCCAGCTATTCCGCAGTCGTTCAGTTTCAAGGAACTCATTCCCCACGCCCAGTCCGTGATGACGAGGCCGCGGTGGGCGTGGACCTGGGCGAAGGCCGGGCAGATCCCACGCCTGACGGTGCCAAACTTTGTCACGGGCGACGACAAGCCCCCGGTGTTCTTCGAGGCCTATGGCACGTGGATGGGCACGCCGCCGCCCACGTGGGACGACGTCGCGTGGCTCCGCGACCAATGGGATGGACCGTTCATGGTCAAAGGCGTAGTGCGGGCTGACGAGGCCCGTCGGGCTGTTGATGCGGGCGCGACGTGCCTGTCGGTGTCCAACCACGGCGGCAACAATGTTGACGGTGCCCCCGCGTCGATCCGGATGCTGCCTGAGATCGTCGCCGCCGTCGGCGATCAGGTCGAGGTTGTTCTCGACGGTGGCGTCCGTCGCGGGTCCGATGTAGTGAAGGCCTGCGCGCTTGGCGCTGACGCCGTCATGATCGGACGGGCGTACCTTTGGGGCCTCGCCGCCAACGGTCAGGCTGGCGTCGAAAACGTGCTCGACATCTTGCGCGGCGGCATCGATGCCACGCTCCGAGGCATCGGCGTCGATTCGATCGCCGACCTCACGCCGGACGACATCATCGTCCCACCGAACTTCTCACCGCCGGCGCTCTGATCTAGCGCTCGAACGAGATCAAGCTCGGCTCGTAGCCGTCGGGAGCCCGGTAGCCCATCAGGTTCAGCACCGTCGCGGCCACGTTCGCGAGCCCCGCGTCGTCGATATCGGCGAGGCCGTACTCATCGCCGTAACGAGCGTCATGAATCACGAACGGCACGGGACTCAGCGTGTGGCTGGTTTTCGGCGTGACCTCACCGTCGGCCGACTCGGTGTACATGATGTCGGCGTTGCCGTGGTCGGCGGTGAATATCAGCACACCGCCCACTTCGTCGATCGCATCGATGAGCTGCTCGAGACAGCCGTCGAGCACCTGCATAGCGTCGACGGTGGCTTTGAGGTCTCCAGTGTGACCAACCATGTCGCCGTTCGGGAAGTTGATGCGGCCCATGCCGTAACGGCCATCGCGCAGAAGCTCGATGGTGGCCTCCGTGATCTCGCGGAGCTTCATCGCTGGCGCAGTGTTGAACTCCACGTTGTCCGACGGAATCTCGACGTAGGTCTCGAGCGATTCGTCGAAGTAGCCGCTCTTGTTGCCATTCCAGAAATAGGTGACATGGCCGAACTTCTGCGTTTCGCTGACGGCGAAACTCGCTTCCCCTTGGCCGCAGAGGTACTCGCCCATCGTGCGGTCGATCTTCGGCGGTACGACCAGGTGGTTCGTGGGCACGAGGAGATCGCCGTCGTACTGGAGCATGCCGACGTAGTGCACGTTGGGGTGACGGCCGCGGCTGAACTGCGAGAAGTCCGCGTCTTCGAAGGTTTGGCTGATCTCGATAGCGCGGTCACCGCGGAAGTTGAAGAGCAGGACCGCGTCGCCGTCGGCCATTGCGCCGACTGGCTCCGACGCGTCGTCCACCACGACGAACTCGCCGAGGTATTGATCGCCTTTGTCGGACTCTGCGTACATCGCCTCAACCGCGGCCCGGGCCGACGGAAAAGCGCGGCCAACGCCGTGAGCGTGACACCAATAGCCCCGTTCGACCATCGCCCAGTCGGCGCCGTAGCGGTCCATTGTGATCGTCATCCGGCCGCCGCCTGAGACGATCGTTGCGTCGACGCCGTCAGTCTCGTTGAGTTCTGCGAGCACGGCCTCGGTGGCCTCGATGTAGCGCAAGGCCGACCGAGGGTCGACATCGCGACCGTCGTGAAGGATATGGACGCGGATGCGGCGAACGCCATCAGCCACCGCTTGACGCATGAGTGCATGTAGGTGGTTGTTGTGCGAGTGCACGCCGCCGTCGGAATGGAGGCCGAGTAGATGGAGGGTCGCCGTGCGGGCGTGGTCGATGACCGCCGTCCAGGCATCGGTCTCGAAGATCGCCCCGGTCGCGATTGCTTCGTTGACGAGCTTGGCGCCCTGGGCGAAAACGCGGCCTGCGCCCAGCGCGTTGTGGCCGACCTCGGAGTTGCCCATGTCGTCTTCAGATGGCAAGCCAACGGCCGGCCCGTGAGCGAGCAACGTCCTATAGAGCCGGCTTTCGGAGAGCCGGTCGAGGGTCGGCGTTGCCGCTTCGGTGACTGCATTCATTGGACCCGCGGGCGCAACGCCAACGCCGTCGCCGACGACGACAAGTACGGGCCGACGACCGGGGAACGACTCGTGCGAATCCAGCGTCAACAACTCCGATTGCGATGTCATGGGGTCAGTCAAGCGCGAGCGCCGCGCCAATGGCGCGTAGCTGCTGATTGCCGGCGCCAAGGGTGACCTCGAGGTGCTTGTTCCAAAGCGTGAAGCGATGCAGGGGATAGTCGATGTCGACCCCGGCGCCGCCGTGCATGTGCTGGGCGCCATGAGCAACAAAGTGCGCACCCTCGGATCCGAACCACTTCGCGATTCGAAGGTCTTCCCAGGGGTCCTGCTCGTTGGCGATGCGCCAAAGGGCGCTCTGCGTTTGGAGTCGCAGGCCCTCAATCTGAATGAAGCAATCGGCGAGCCGTTGGGTGACCGCCTGAAAGGTGGCGATGGGTCGGCCGAATTGTTCGCGCTCGCTGGTGTACGCGGCGGTCAGGCGGAGTTGGCCCTCGACGACACCGAGCTGGGTGGCACACACGAGTCCGAGGTAGCGCGCCTCGAACCAGCGAACTGCTCCCTCACCCGCGGCGAGGAGTGTGGCGGGCGTGTTCGCAAACGTGAGTTCGTGGACCGGTTCCTTGCGCGACGTGACGCCACGCTCTGTTGACGGGCCCGCAGAGTCGAGGGCGATGAGATAGAGGCCTACCCCATCGGGACCGACCGCGTTCACGACGGCGTGGGTTGCCAGCTCCGCGAATTCGACGACTGACTTCACGCCGGTCAGGGCACCGGACGCATCGACCGCGACGCCGGGCCGAGCGAGGTCTTCGCGGAGCGACTCAGCGGCCGCGATCGTGAGAATCCGACTGCCGTCACAAACACCAGGGAGAAGCTCGGCCTGCATGGCGTCGTCGCCGAACTCGGCGATCACCATCGCGGCGAGCGTCGTGGGCAACATCGGGACGGGGGCGACATGGCGGCCGACGGCCTCGCAGACGAGGCCGGCTTCGATGATGCTGAGTCCGCCTCCTCCGTGGGCCTCGGGCAGTGCGATACCGACGAGCCCGGCCTCGGCCAGCAGCGCCCATTCGGCGCCCGCAAACCAATTGTCACTCGCTTCGATCTCTTTGAGTCGCTCGTGGTCGACCTTGTCGCCGAGGATCTGCATGGCCAGGTCGCTGACCGCTTGTTCGGTTTCGTTCAGGTTGAAGTCCATCGTTACTTCCTGCGCTTTTCGCGGGGGAGAGCCATGCCAGCCCACCCGATGATGTCTCGCTGTAGTTCGTTGGTGCCGCCACCAAACGTCAAGATCCAGACGCCGCGGTAGAGCTCGTCGATACGGCCCGCGAGGATGGCCCCGGGGGACCCCGGGCGGAGGGCGCCGAGGGCGCCGAAGAGTTCCGTCGCTTCCTTGTAGATGATGTGCATCGACTCGGAGCCAAACACTTTCACGGAGCTGGCGACGGCCGGGTTCAGTGCCCCGGTCGTGGTGTTATAGGCGACCTTCCAGTTGAGAAGGTCAAGGAATCGAACGCGAGCCCGCATCTCGCCCAGCTTCATCTGCACCCACTGCTGATCGATCACTCGGCCACCATCGGGATGTTCGGTTTCGCGGCACCAGTCGATGATTTGATTCACCGTGTTGGTGATGCCGCCCGCGGCGCACAATGACACCCGCTCTTGATTGAGTTGGTTCGTGATGAGATGCCAGCCGCCGTTCACCTCGCCGACAACAGCAGTCTCGGGAACCCGCACGTCGTCGTAGAACGTCGCCGTGGTGTTGGTCGTACCCATCGTGATAAATGGGGTGATCGAGAAGCCCGGATCGTCGGTCGGCACGAGGAAGATCGTGATGCCCTTGTGCGGGGGTGCGTCGGGATCCGTGCGAGCGGCGAGCCAGACATAGTCGGCGTCCCACGCGAGCGATGTGTAGAGCTTCTGGCCGTTGATGACCCACTCGTCGCCGTCTTTCACCGCCTTCGTCTGCAGCGATGCGAGGTCGGAGCCGGCCCCCGGTTCGGAGTAGCCGATCGAGAAGAAGAGGTCGCCCGCCAAGATCTTGGGGAGCATCTCCTTCTTCTGTTCTTCGGTGCCGAAGTTGCGCAGCGTTGGGCCAACCGTGTTGGTGGTCAGGAAGGGGATCGGGCAACCCGCCTTCTGCGCTTCGTTGAAGAAGATGTAGTTCTCGACTGGGGTGTAACCCCTCCCGCCGTACTCCGTGGGCCACGCGACGCCGAGCCAACCGTCGGCACCGATCTTCTGGATCAGCTTGCGGTAGGGCTTGTTCTCGCTGAGCTCATCGTTCCTAATCGACGCCTTGACCTCGGGGGTCATCAACGTCGTGAAGTAGTCGCGAAGCTCGGCCTGCAGTTCTTTTTGTTCCGTCGTCAGGTCGACATGCATGTCGAGACCATCTCAGACGAGATCGCCCACCGCCACCCGAGCCATCTCTCGACGGGCCGGGAAGTGGTCGGCGGTCGCGAGATGCTGCGTCGCTCGCTCGTCCCACAGACAGAGCTCACCGATCGTCCACGTGTGCCGCAGACCGTTGTTGGGGTGTACGGCGTGGTCGACCAGGAATCCGAGAACAGCCGCTGACTCGTTCGGCTCGAGGTCGACAATTCGCCTCGTAAACTGCTGGTTCACGTAGAGGAATTTTCGGCCGGTCGTGGGATGAGTGCCGACGACCGGGTGGCGGGTGTCTGGCAGTAACTCGTTGGCCATCTCGTGCGCCTTGCGGCCGCCCTTCGACTTGAACGCTTCGCCATCACCGAGATCGTGGTGGGCGGTGAACCTGTCGATCATGTGCCGGTACGCCTCCGAGAGTCCGTCGTAGGCGGCGTACATAGAGGCCCACAACGTGTCGCCGCCGCGCTCCGGCATATCGATCGGTCGAAGCGACCCGATAGTGGGTGGTTCGAGATCCCAGGTGACATCCGTGTGCCAGCGATCCTGGAAGGGCGGATGATCGGCGTCGTCAACAATGTGGTCGGCCGCTGCTTCGGCGCGGCCAGCCACGCGGGCGAGCGGGTGCACATAAGGCGAGCCCAGACGGAGCATGAACTCAAGGTGGCCTTCATCTCCGAGCGCCTCCTGGCCTTGAATGAAGATGACCTGGTGTTCATGCACCGCGGCGAGAATCGCAGCGGTCTCGTCTTCGTTGAGCTGATCGACACAGGGGAGTCCGCGGATCTCGGCACCAAAGACGCCGGTGAGTGGTCGAACCTCAATCTTGGTCTCGGGATTGTTGGTCTCGGGAACGTCGGTCATCGCGAGAACGTATCCGGCTCGGGCGGAACGAATCGAGTCCACTACGGTCGCCGCATGATCCGTCGCCTTGCCATTCCCCTGTTCGTGGGTGCCCTTCTCGGCGCGGGCTGTAGCGATGACACCGGCGACGATGTCGCTCCCGCGGCGTCGACCTCGACCACTACAGTCGCGTCGACCACCACCGCTGCGGTGACAACAACGACAACTGAGTCGGCGGTCAACCCGCTTGAGACACAGCTCATCGAGATCGCCGTTGGCGACTTCGTCTTCGTAGCCCGAACCGCGGGCCCGCCTGATGGCGACCCCGTCTTCTTGCTCCACGGGTTCCCGAGTACGTCGGCGATGTGGCAAAACCAGATCGACGCGCTCGCGGCTGAGGGGTACCGAGTGATCGCGCCCGATCAGCGCGGCTATTCGCCCGGCGCCCGGCCTTCAGGTGTCGACGACTATCGGATTGAACTCATTGCCGGCGATGTTGTCGGGATGGCCGACACGCTCGGCATCGACACATTTCATGTGATCGGCCACGACTTCGGCGGCGCGGGCGCGTGGGCGGTGGCGAGTCTGTTCCCCGACCGAGTGCGGTCTATGGGGTCTGTGTCCACCCCGCATCCGGCAGCGCTCACCGACACAATCGGCTCTGCGGAAAGCGACCAAGCGAATCGGTCGTCCTACGTCGATTTGTTCGTGCGCGAGGGGTCCGAGATCATCTTCACCGCGAACGACGGCGCGGCGCTGCGCGGCGTGATGGCCGACGCTGGCCTCAGCGCGGAAGAGGCGGAGGTGCAGATAGAGGTGCTCAACGATGCCGACACGTTGATCGCCGCACTCAACTGGTACCGCGCGTCCTTCAACGCTGATGGATTCGATGTCGGTGAGATCGAGGTGCCCACTCTCTTCATCTGGAGCACGGGCGACAACTTCCTGGGTCCGGATCCCGCATGGGCCACCGGTGCGTTGGTGACTGGTGGCCTTCGGTTCGAGGTCATCGACCTTGTGAACCACTGGGTTCCGGAGGTTGCGGCCGACCTTGTCAGCGAGATCCTGATCGAATTTCTCGCGGAGGGTGTCGCTCCGGGCGAGCAGACCACCACGCTCAACGCAGTCCAGGGCGCCCACTACTGCGAAGCTGTTCGTGAGTCGGTGGCGAATACTAACGACTTGGATGCATACGACATCTACACGTCGCTCGGCGTGTACCCGTGCCCCGAAAGCCCGGGTGCATCGTTTGATGTTCGTACGAATATCGCCGACTCGGTGGAGCTCACCGGCGTTATGGCGCTGGAGCATCACGACGGCCGGAATCTTCGCCTCGAGCAGGTTCGCTTCGTCGAGCCGAGCACGGATCCGAATGCCTCTTACACCGCGCAGTTGGTCCAACGGTCGGATGTGCGGCGATTCAATGCCGATCGCGAACTCTTCGAACTGATCGACCCAGAGGGCGGGATGTGGACGATGATCTCTGCGAGCGATGGTGGCTTGTGGGGAGATCTTGTTGCCGACCTCGACCTCCCACCCGGATGGGAGGTCTCGACGCGGGCGATTGACGGCGTGCTTGAACTCGCCGTCGACGGTGAGGCCTGGGAAGTTCACGATGACCGTGGCAACACGTACCAACTGGCGGCCGGTTGATGGATGTCCAGCTCGGAGCGCTGACGAGTGAAGACGTTGCCGCGTGCACGTTACTTCTTCCGCTTGGAGCGACGGAGCAACACGGCCCGCATCTGCCGCTCGATACCGACACCCGAATCGCTCAGGCGGTTGCGGACGGAGTCGCCGACGCCACGCCGGGCACAGTCGTCGCGCCGCCAATCGCGATTGGAGCGTCGGGTGAGCACGCGGGCTTCGCCGGAACGCTGTCGGTCGGCACCAAGGTGCTGAGCGACATGCTCATCGAGATCGTCCGAACCGCAGGTCCGGAATTCGAACGCATCGTCGTGATCAACGGACATGGTGGCAACGCCTACGCGCTGCGGGCGGCGGCGGCCACCTGTGAGGCGGAAGGGCGGCGACTCGATGTGTGGTCGGTCCGCCTCGCTGGCGCCGACGCCCATGCTGGGCGCACGGAGACATCACTCATGCTCCATCTCGCTCCGGAGCTTGTCCGCCTCGATGTGGCTGAGCCCGGGAACGTCGAGCCGTTGGCCGATCTTCTGCCGAAGATGATGGAGGCCGGTGTTCGCGAGGTTTCGCCCAACGGCATCCTGGGCGACCCGGCGGGCGCCTCGGCGGAAGAAGGGGCCGCGCTACTCTCCAATCTGATCGACGACGCGGCCGCGCAGCTCGTCTCGTTTGACCGGTAGTCGCACTTGAGCGCAACACCTGCGACGCTGGTCTACGTGAATCGACCCGTCGCCCTTGTCACCGGAGCTGCCCGCGGAATGGGCGCAGCCACAGTCGCTCGGCTGGTGGAGGACGGCTGGTCGGTGGTGGCCACCGACGTGTGTGCCGACGAGCCCGCAATTCCGTATGCCCTCGGGACGCAGGCTGAACTCGAAGCCGTCGCTGTGGCCGGTGGTGACCATGTCACGGCTGTCGTCGCCGACGTGCGCGATCAGGCTGCGATGCGGGCAGCGGTCGCCACCGCCGTCGATCTTTACGGACGCTTGGACGCGGCCGTAGCAATGGCCGGAGTCTTCGCTGCTGGCGATCGACTCTGGGAAGTCAGCGACGAAGAGTGGGACGCAGTTGTCGACATCGATCTGCGCGGCGTGTTCCACACGGCCAGAGCCGCGATTCCGGCGATTCTCGAAAGCCCCGAACCATGGAGAGGCCGTTTCGTTGGCGTCGCCTCGACGGCCGGCGTGGTTGGACTCGAGAGGATGGCTCCCTACGTCGCGGCGAAACACGGTGTCATCGGTCTCGTTCGTTCGCTGGCGATTGACCTGAGTGGAACAGGCGTGACCGCGAACGCGATCGCTCCGGGTTCGACCCGGACGGCAATCCTCGAAGCGTCAGCGGCGTCCTACGGCATCGACATCGCAGAGTTCGCGACGCACCAACGTCCCATCGGTCGGCTCGTCGAACCCGAAGAGATAGCGGCGGCCGTCGCCTATCTCTGCTCGCCCGGCGCCGCGGCGGTGACGGGTGTGGTGCTCCCCGTCGACGGCGGAATGACCAGCACCATCTGACTCCGGTGGGGTCATGGCGCTACGGTCTGGCCCGATCGTTTGACCGAGGAGACCCCACATGAAGACCCGCGCCGCTGTCCTCCATGGAGCCAACCAGGAATGGCAGGTGACCGACGTCGAACTCGACGCCCCCGCCAAGGGCGAAGTGCTCGTGAAGACCTTTGCCGCTGGCTTGTGCCACTCCGATGAACACATCGTTACCGGCGATCTTGGCAGCCTCGATTCCTCCATGTTCCCGGTGATCGGCGGCCACGAGGGTTCCGGTGTGATCATTGAAGTAGGCGAAGGGGTGACCGACTTCGAAGTGGGCGACCACGTCGCGGTCTCGTTCGTGCCCGCTTGTGGCAAGTGCCGCTGGTGTGCTTCGGGTCAGCAGAATCTGTGCGATCTGGGCGCGGGCACGATGAACCCGGGCATGGTGGCCGATGGCCGCTGTGGCCACCACGGCCTGAACGGCGAAGAGATCAGCACCATGGCCAAGCTCGGCACCTTTGCCGAGCACATGCTCTTGTCAGAAGACAGTGTTATCAAGGTCGACAAAGACATCCCGTTGATTCCTGTCGCCCTCGTGAGCTGTGGCGTGGCGACCGGTTATGGCTCTGCCGTCAACCGGGCCGAAGTCACCGCGGGCGACACGGTGGTGGTTGTGGGTTGCGGCGGCATCGGTGTGAACGCTCTTCAGGGGGCGAAGTTGTCCGGCGCGAAGAACGTGATCGCCGTCGACCCGTCAGAGTTCAAGCGCGAGCAGTCGGAGATCTTCGGGTCGACCCACACAGCGTCGTCGATGGAAGAAGCGATGGAGCTGGTTGGCGGACTCACCGAAGGCGTGATGGCCGACAGCGTGATCCTCACTCCTGGTGTCGTCTATGGCGACATGATCGCCCCGGCCCAGTTCCTCACCCGTAAGGGCGGCACGATCGTGGTCACCGGCCTCGCGCCAATGATGCAGATGGACGTGCAGCTCAACTTGTTCGAGTTTGCCATGATGAACAAGCAGATCAAGGGCACGATCTTCGGAAGTGACTCGCCTCGCCGGGCCGTTCCTCGATTGCTCGGCATGTACCAGGCCGGTCAGCTCAAGCTCGACGAACTCGTCACCCAGACCTACACCCTCGACCAAATCAACGAGGGCTACCAAGACATGCGCGACAACAAGAACATCCGCGGCGTCCTCCTCTTCGACTAGTCGACTAGGGGTCAGACACCCGCACTTTCTCGACCAACCGAGAAAGTGCGGGTGTCTGACCCCTGCCTCTGGCGACATAGCTGTTTTGTTGAGAACGTTTGGAGATGACGGGCGGCAACCGATGGGTTGCACCCGTCATCGTCAACACTGCTGCTTCGGCAGTGAAACCAACGGGGCCCGTGATCTGCCACGGGGTCTCGACTCGCACAAGCCGGGATCATCTTCCGGGGCACGTATCGACTGGCTCAACTCACAGGGCTCACCTCACGAGAGCAAACCTTCGGAGACCGCGCCAGCCTCGGTGAGCACGGTGACGATTTCAGTCAGGTGTTTGACGGTGTTCTTGGCGTAGTTGGTGATGAACCGCTGCGGGAAGCCGTACTGCCGCTTCAGGCGGAGGTCCTCACTCCCGCCGTCGAGGAGCTCTGTGGCATCTCGTTGGCTCACACGACCCCGGGGGTCGACGGCTGTGGGGTCCCCGGTTTGGGCGATGCCGCTCGACCGGCTTGCCGGCGGCTGGGCCGCGCTGGCGGGAACCACCGAGGGGCAGCGGATTTTCGAAGCCATGCGGAGTTCGTCGTTCATGGTTGCCGGTACTGATCGCGCCTGCACGCGGATCATGAACGAGTCGCCGGGGGTCGTCGTGAAGACCGGCGCGGAGGGTGTGTACCGCGGCCTCGCGGTCGACTCCGGGGTGGTTGCCGCGTTGAAAGCCCGGGACGGTGCGACGCGTGCAAGTGAGGCCGCAATCGAATGGGCGATGGCCGAGCTTGGCCTGCTCGACCGCCCCGACGCCTGGCCGTTGAGAAACTGGTCGGGAACTCATGTCGGTTCCGTCCGTATTGCACCGGGCTCCTGACTTTCGTCTCTCCCGCACCGCTGGTACGTTTCCGCGGTCACTCGGCGCGCAATCGCACAACACGCATTCACAAAACCCCAAGGGATCGTCATGAAGACCAGAGCAGCAGTTCTCCGTGAAGTTGGCGCCGACTGGAGCGTTGAAGAGATCGAGCTTGACGATCCGCAGGTTGGCGAGATTCTCATCAAGACGACCGCGGCAGGAATGTGCCACTCCGACGAGCATGCGCACGACGGCACCATGCCCGTCACGCTGCCGCTGGTCGGCGGCCACGAAGGCGCTGGTGTTGTGATCGGACTTGGTCCGGGTGTTACCGAATTCGACATTGGCGATCACATCTCGTGTTCGTTCATTCCGTCCTGCGGCAAGTGCCGCTGGTGTGCCGAAGGCATGCAGAACCTGTGTGACCTTGGTTCGCAGCTGATGGACCCCGGCATGATCGGTGGCGGCTTCCGCCATCACACGGCTGCGGGCGAAGACCTCACGCCGCTTCTCAAGCTCGGCACCTTTGCCGAACACATGGTGCTCAGCGTCGACTCCGCCATCAAGATTCAGAAGGACATCCCCGCCGGAGTGGCCGCCCTCGTAAGTTGCGGCGTCACCACTGGCTACGGCTCGGCGGTGAATCGAGCCGAAGTGAAGGCGGGCGACACGGTTGTCATCGTCGGCTGTGGTGGTCTCGGCCACGCTGCGATCCAGGGCGCGAAGGTCGCCGGAGCAAAGAACATCGTGGCGGTCGACCCGTCGGAGTTCAAGCGTGAGTCGTCTCAAAAGTTTGGCGCCACGCACAGCGCCGCAAACATGGAAGAAGCGACGGCGATTGTCGGAGAGATGACGATGGGCGTCATGGCCGACAGTGTCATCCTCACCCCGGGTGTCCTTACCGGTGACATGATCGCTCCCGCTCAGTTCATGACCCGCAAGGGCGGCACCATCGTGGCGACGGCCGTCGCTAACGCGATGGACATGGACGTGCAGCTGAACCTCTTCGAGTTCGCCATGATGAACAAGCAGCTCAAGGGCTGCCTCTTCGGTTCCACCTCGCCCCGTAAGGAGATCCCGCATCTCCTTTCGATGTACCAGGCCGGTCAGCTCATGCTCGACGAGATGATCACCACCACCTACACGCTCGATCAGGTGAACGAGGGCTACGTCGACATGTTGGCGAACAAGAACGTTCGCGGCGTTATCGAGTTCGACTGACCTCGAGCCGGATATGACTGCACTCGATGATGCCGCCGTTCTCGACGCGCTTGATGCCGCGCTCGTCGGGCGCCGTCGCGAGCTCGAGCTCCTTGCCGCGTCCCTTGCCGCGGATCGCCACGTGCTCTTGGAAGGACCACCGGGCACCGGCAAGTCCACCATGCTGCGCGAGGTCGCGGCGGCCGCGGGAACGGGGTTTGTCTTCGTTGAAGGTAATGCGGAGCTGACCCCCGCTCGGCTCGCCGGCCAGTTTGATCCGTCGCGTGTTCTCGAGGAGGGCTACACCCCCGATGTGTTCGTCGATGGTCCGCTTGTCGAAGCGCTTCGGTCGGGTGCACTTCTCTACGTCGAAGAGCTCAATCGGGTTCCCGAAGAAACGGTCAACCTGCTTATCTCGGTGATGTCGGAAGGTGAATTGCATCTCCCTCGGATCGGCCGCATCTCCGCGGCCGCCGGATTCCGGCTCGTCGCCGCGATGAACCCGTTCGACAACATCGGCACCGCTCGAGTGTCGGGCGCGGTCTATGACCGCATGTGTCGAATCGCGATGGGCTACCAGTCTCGCGACGACGAGGACGGCATTGTCGATCGTCGAACAACATCAGCCGACCCGTTGCTTCTGCGTCGAGCGGTGCTCGTCACGCGCGGCACCCGCAACCACAGTGATGTGCGGGTTGGATCTTCGGTCCGAGGCGCGATCGATCTTGTCGAGGTTGCCGGTCGTCTGGCCGGTATCCGAAACACGACGGTCACTGATCCGGAGATCGGTCTCGACGCGGCGCTGGTTTCGCTGTCTGGCCGGATCCGCCTGCATGAAAGCGGCGACCGCCAGCCCGAAGATGTGATCCGGGATCTCTGGTCGCAGGTCTTGGCGGCAGAGAATCCGGCTGACCCCGCCGACGACGACTCGGGAAAAGTGATCGCCCCATAGGGGGCGACTCGGGCGCCCCACTCACCCTTGAGGGCGACGACGCCCAGGAGGCGTTGGCGGGCGAGAACCGACGTAAGACGCCGCGCCAGCAGCTTCAGCAAGATCCGGCCTTCGACGAGATCTCGCCCGAGGTCGGGGAAATTGACGAGCAGGCCCTTGCGGATCTCGTCGAAGAGGATGCCGACCACGCACTCTCGCTCCTCGCGGAGATGACCGGCGCGACCGACCCGGCGTTGGCCGCGTTGGCCGCCCGGCTAGCGGGCCGTTTGATGATTGACCTCGCCCGCGTCGGGCCCACCGATTCTCGAGGAATCGGCCGTCTTCAATCCTCGCCGGCCGATCGGGCTGATGGTGATCTCGATATTGAGGCGAGCTTCGACGCTCTCGTCGAGGCGAGGGCCGGTCAGTACGGAGTCGCCGCCGAGGATCTTCGGGTGCGGCACTGGACCAAACCCACGATGGCCATCACCCTCCTTGTCGACAGAAGTGGCTCGATGAGCGGCGATCGACTCGCGATAGCGGCTGTTGCTGCTGCGGCGTGTGCCTGGCGTGCACCAGCGGACTGGTCGGTGATTGCCTTCTCGGATCGACAACTTGCGCTCAAGTCGCAAGACGACTCCCGGCCTACGTCCGCGGTGGTCAACGACTTGTTGCGGATACGCGGGCGCGGCACGACCGATCTCGATGCCGCCTTGCGGGCAGCGGCTCGTCAGCTCGAGCGGTCGCGGGCCAAGCGCCGCGTGACAATCTTGCTTTCGGACTGCCGATCGACGGCGGGTGTTGATGCCGCGAAGGCTGCGATGCGTCTCGATGAGTTGTGTGTGATCGCACCCTTTGACGACGCCGAGGATGCCGGCGAATTCTCGCGGGGGGTTGGCGCCCGGTTTGCCTCCATCCGTGTGGCCCTAGATATTCCGGCAGCTCTTGCGAGCGTGCTGTAGCCGTCGCGAGGGTGCGGTGAATACTGTTTCTGGGCAGCTCGACACGCACTATTAGTGCTCTTCCTTCACGCAGAGTGATGCGGTACTCGCGGCCCGATGCGTGTGGAGAAGGATATGAGTGCTGCATCGCCGGCCGCTGCGGTTCCTTCGGGACGCCAGGTTCGTGCGTTCGGCAGCTATCAGAAGGGGCTCGACGGGCTTCGCTGCTACACCATCTTCTGCGTTCTCTTCTGCCACGCGCGTCTCGGCCCCTACGACGGCTTCTACCTCTCGCTGTCGCTGTTCTTTGTACTCTCAGGATTTCTGATCGCGGCGAATCTGCTCGACGATCGCGAACGTGCCGGCCGAGTCGATTTCAAACGATTCTGGGCTCGATGAGTCCGTTGGCTCGCGCCCGCGGCGCTGGGCGGGGGTTGATCCCTCAATGACGGCGACCCGTTATGCGATCGAGATGTGGTTCTTTGCCCCGTCGACGTATCCGACCGAACAGATTCCGATCCTGTTCTGAGCGATGCCGTTCTGAGTCAGCGACGGTCTGCTTGTGGCCCGCGGATCAAACGTCCGGGATGTTCGCCCGTGAATGCGTCGTCGACCACGGTCACTGCGCCTCGACAAATGGTGGCGCCGTAACCCTGGGCCCGTTGGACGTATCGATTCGCGCCGGTCGGAAGATCGCCCTTGAGATGGGGGAGTTCGACGCTGAGTCCATCCATATCAATCACGTTGAGATCGGCCCGCATCCCGGGGGCCAGCAGGCCTCGATCGAGTAGTCCGTAGAGTTCGGCGGTCTGGCGGGTCTGGCGATGGATGATCCATCCGAGCGGCATGTGTTCACCGCGCACCCGATCACGGGCCCAGAACTGGAGCATGAACGTGGGCATTCCGCCATCGGCGATGGTGCCGCAGTGGGCGCCGGCATCGGCGAGGCCCATACGTGTGTGGGGATGCTGATGGAGTTCCCACAGGTGGTCGAGGTTGTGGTTGGTGTAGTTAAAGAGTGGGTAATAGAGCAGCCCGTGTCCGTTCGCGGTCATCAGGTGGTCGTAGGCAATTTCGGCCGGGGTTCGGGGATCGTTCGCGGCCCGCGCGCCGCAGGTGGCGGACGGGTCGGGTTCGTAGTCGGCCTCTCCCGCGAAGGGGTAGAGCTTGTCCCAGGTGCGGGTGATTGAAGCGATGAAGTCGCTCCACACCGCTGGGGCCTCGGTGGTAAGCGCGGTGCGCACATCGTCGCGTCGGAGTTCGGCGAGACGTTCGGCCTCGGGTAGTTGCCCGATGAGGCCCCATGTCGGACAGAGCATGAACGGGTTCACGGTTGCCGACCACGATTCGAGGATGCCCACCGGGCGGCCCGAGACCTGCGCAAGCACGTTGAGACCGTCGGCTTGCGCTTCCTCGAGCAGGCGAATGTCTTCTCGCCAGAGGTCGGGCGCATAGTCGGGCTGATTGAGATTGAAGATCACTGGCTGCTTCGTGATCGCGGCGACGTTGCGCATCCAGGCAAACGATTCGGGCACATCGGCGTGATGGGTGGCGGTCTGGAACACGCCGTGGCCCGCTCGCCGGGTCGCGTCGGCGATGGCGAAGAGTTCTTCGTTCCTGGCAAACGTGCCGGGCACGAGTTCGCCGTCAATGGACTTATGGAGCGGCGTACGGGAAGTAGAGAAGCCCAGTGCTCCACCGTCGAGCGCCTCCTCCACGAGGTCGGCCATTCGGGCGATGTCGTCGTCGTTGGCGTCGTCGAGTGCACGCTCGCGCATGACGTAGGCGCGCAACGCCCCGTGGGGAATCTGGGCACCGAGATCGAGCACCCATTGACGTTGTTGGAGATCGTCGAGGTATTCCGGAAATGTCTCCCAGCCCCATTCGATGCCGTCGGTCAGCGCGGCACCGGGGATGTCTTCGACACCCTCCATGAGCTCGATCAGCCAGTCGCGGCGATCAGCGGCAACCGGTGCGAAGCCGACACCACAGTTGCCCATGACGACGGAGGTGACGCCGTGCCAGCCGGACGGCGTGAGCTCGGGATCCCATGTCGCCTGGGCGTCGTAGTGGGTATGGGTGTCGACAAAACCGGGGGTAACGATTCGGCCGTCGGCATCGATCTAGCGGTGCCCAGCGCCAATGTCACCACCGACGTCGATGATGGTCTCGCCATCGATGGCAATATCGCCGGTGGTTGCCGCGGCTCCGGAGCCGTCAATGATCTGACCGTTGCGAATGACGAGATCGTGCATGGTTGAGAGGGTAGGCGGACAAGGGGCTACCGTTCTGTACATGGACGAAGTGGCCGCCTCGCTCGGCGAAATTGAGTCCTTGCCGCCTGCGGGAATTGGCCTCGCCGCGGCTGCCGGTCTTCGTCGGCTCGATGGTGGTCGTATCCTGATTGGTGGTTCGCCGCTTCGAATCGTGCGGCTGGCTGATGCAGGTGCCGCGGTCGTCGACGCGTGGCTCGACGGCACGCCGCTGGCCGACGTGAAGTCCGCCCGTGGTCTCGCCCGACGGTTACTCGACGCGGGTCTGGTCCATCCGGTGGTTGTGCCCGCGGCGGATCCGCCCGCCGTCACTGCGGTTGTGCCCGCCTGGAACTGTGCCGAGGTTCTGGCGCGCCTGTTGCCCACGTTGCAGGTGCCGGCAATCGTGGTTGACGACGCGTCGGATTCCCCGCTCGACATCGACGGAGCCGCCACCGAGATAACCGTCCTCCGGCTCCCGGAAAACGGCGGACCGGGTGCGGCCCGTATGAGCGGACTGGCGGCCGCCCGCACGGACCTCGTCGCTTTCGTAGATGCCGATGTTGTTCTCCCGTCCGGATGGTGGGCGGGACTCGCTCCGTACTTCGACGACCCCGCGGTTGTTGCAGTGGCGCCCCGGGTTGCCAGCGCGCCGGGGCCCTCGCTTCGCGAGCGCTACGAGGAGGCGCACTCGCCCCTCGACATCGGCACCCGCCCCGCGAGTGTTGGCCCCAAACGTTTCGTCGCCTACGTGCCGTCGGCCGCGCTTGTGGTCCGGAAGTCGGCCGTTACCGAAGTCGGCGGGTTCGATCCCGAACTTCGAGTGGGCGAAGATGTGGACCTGATTTGGCGGCTCGCCGCCATAGGAACAGTTCGGTACGCGCCCGAAGTGGTCGCGTTGCACGCGCCCCGGTCGTCGTGGTTGCGCATGATCCGTCAGCGGGTGCAGTACGGCAGCAGCGCCGTGCCTCTCGCGGCACGCCACGGCGACGTGGTTGCCCCCACCCGCTGCTCGCGGTGGAGTCTTGCCGCCTGGGGCGCCGCGATCGGCGGCTTCCCGATCATCGGGTCGGCGATCGCCGCGGCCTCGTCGGCGGCTCTAGTGAAGAAGCTCGGCGAGATCCCGAATGCGCCTCGTGAGGCGGCCCGTCTGGCCGGTTGGGGCAATGTGCAGGCTGCGCTCGGGCTGTGCCGGGCGACTTCTCGTGTTTGGTGGCCGGTCGCGATCCCGATGGCGGCGCGGTCGCGCCGACTTCGTCGGGGCGTTGCGGCCGCCATGGTGGTGCCTGCCGCTCTCGACTGGTGGCAGGGCCACCGGCCAACCGACCCGGTGCGTTCGGTTGCCCTACGAGTCGCCGACGACATGGCCTACGGCGTTGGTGTGTGGGCCCAGGTTTTGCGGAGCCGAGATTACGGCGCTCTCGTTCCGGACCTGACCGAATGGCCAGGGAGGCGCCAGGCGGTGGAGCCGATTACGGTGCCGAAGTCATGACGACGATTGTTCCCGAACGAATCGCCCGCCTGATCGCTCGGTGTCAGCGAGAGGTCGATGAAGGTCGGATCCCTGGCTGCCAGGTCGCGCTTGGGTTCGAGGGTGAAATCGTGCTGTTCGAGGCGTTCGGCGACCTCACGACTGAACAGCGTCTCCACACCTACTCGGCCATCAAACCAACAGTCAGCCTCACCGTGCTCGAACTTGCGGCCGAAGGGTTATTGGATCTCGACGGCCCCGTGAGTGCGGTTCTCCCCACATTTGGATCGAATGGCAAGGCGGCGATCACCCTCTCGCAGGTGCTGCTGCACGCGGGCGGGTTTCCTCACGCACCAGTGGGGTTGCCGGAGTTCAGCGATCGCGACGCCCGGCTGGCCCGATACGAGGGCTGGCGCACCACCTGGGAGCCGGGGTCGGCGTTTGAATACCACGCGTCGTCGGCCCACTGGGTTCTGGCCGATTGCATCACCGAGGTCACCGGCCGCCCTCATGCCGACGTCATCACCGAGCGCGTAATGGCGCCCGCCGGGTGCTCGCGCTGGTTAGCGATTTCTGAGGATGATCAAGCCAACATTGCCGATGTCGTGTCGGTCGGGGAAGTGCCCGATCTGGAGGCTATGGCCGCCCAATTCGGGATCGAGTCGATGCCCACAACGGAGGTCACCGACGATGCCCTTCTGGTCTTCAACGAGCCCTCGATTCGGGCCGCCGGTCACCCGGGCGGGGGAGGCGTGTGCTCTGCGGCCGAGATGGCGCTTTGGTACCAGGCCGTCATGCACGACGACGGCGGCTTTCTGCGGCCCGAGGTCAAGCAGGATGCACTCGATGTTGTGCGGCAGTACCACGTCGACTGGATGGGTACGGGAGCGAATCGCTCTCACGCGTTCACTATTGGCGGGGACGACGGTCAAGCGTTGATGCGGGGCTACGGCCACACCACAGGACCTCGCACGTTTGGCCATGGTGGCGCCAAAGGCCAGCGGGGCTGGGGTGACCCTGATTCTGGGCTGTCGCTCGGTTTCATGACCCACGGACTCGATCGGGATGATCTGGTTCACGCCCGCCGTGGAGCGGGTGTGTCGTCGGCGGCCGGTTCCTGCACGACGCCGGTCGACTGAATGACGCCTCGCTCGATGGTGATCCATATGAGCGCGAGAGCGAGCGTCGTTGCGAGCACGACGGGCGCCGCGACGCCGACATCGTAACGGTCGGCAAGTAGTCCAATGAGTGTGGGAATCGACGTGAAACCGATCGCCGTTGCGCCGATTTGATACCCCACCGCCTTCGTCGCTCGGGCTGCGCCGAGGTAGACGCCGGTGCGGCCGATCATCACTGGGAACATCGGTGCGAGCGCGAATCCGATAAGCGGCATGACGAGGCCGCCGGTGCCGCCGATGTCGATCCAGAGGTAGAGCAATGACGCGATCACAGTCATTGTTGTGGCCCGCAACGTCCGTTCGGGGTGGGTGCGATTGCCGAACGCGGCGAGGACGAAGCGTCCGGCCATGATCCCGCCCCAATACAGGGCCGTGATCACGCCTGCGCTCACGTCGGTGTAGCCGCGGCCTTCGGTGAGCAAGGTGTAGACCCAACTGCCCAGGCCCACTTCGATCCCCGCGTACACGACGAACCAAACGACCATCAGAACCATGAGGCGGTCGTCTCCGTCGGCCGGTGTGGTCTTGGCGGCGACCTCAGGTGTCGTTGTTGCGAGCGCGAAGCCGGAGCGAGCAATCACTAGCGCGACAACGGACACGGCGGTGAGCGCGGCACAAACGACGAGCGGCGCCCGCCACGCCGTGCCGTCCGCGACAAACGCGGTGGCCAACAACGGTCCGGCAAACGCGCCGACTCCATATGACGCGTGAAGAAGTCCCATCTGACGGGGCCCCTGAGTGATGGCCATCCACGAGTTCACGGCAGCGTCGGCGATGCCCCAGGCCAATCCGAGCGCGAGATAGCCCAACATCACGTATCGCCAATCGCCCGCGAACCCGATGGTGAGAAGCCCAATACCCGCGACTGTCATCGTGACCGGAAGGAGTCGTCCGACGGTAAAACGCTCGGCGAGGTGTCCCGATGTGAGTCCGCCGACGGCGTAGCCCAGCGCGGTGGCCAGAATCAGAAGGCCGAGGCTTGCGTCGGAACGGCCGAAGTCGTCGCGCAGGTTTGGCCAGATCGTGCCGAACACTCCGTCGGGCAGTCCGAAGACGATGTACAAGGCGAACGACGCGATGACGGCTCGACGAATATGGACCCGGTTCGGCATTGAGAGGCAGTCTTGCCGCTATCGACCTTTGGATTTGAGATACCGGGCGGCGACGGCGCGGCTCTCCTCGTCGAACATTGCCGTCACGAACTGGTCGGCGTCGCTCCAGGCTCCGCCGGTCGGGACGAGCGCCTCGGCGGCAACATCGACCGCGTCGAGCGTGGCCCGCAGCGTGTAGCGCGACTTCTGCGCGAGCGACTGCGCCAATTCTTCGACCTCGCGACTGAGGTCATCGTCGGCCACCATACGATTCGCGATGCCGCGAACGTGGGCCTCCATTGCGGTGAACGGACGACACGACAGGACGAGGTCTCTTGTGGCCGCCGCGCCGATCTCGCGGACGAGTCGAGGGATTCCGCCCCAGGTGAGGGGAATCCCCAGGTCCACCTCCGGGATCACGAAATTCGTTGATTCGGCCGCCACTCGCAGGTCGCACGCCATCGCCAGCAGAACGCCACCGCCAATGCAGTGGCCGTGCACGGCCGCGATCGTGACTGCCTGCATCTGCTCGATCGACTCGACCATGATTCGGCCGGTGTCTGCGCCATCACGGACGGTGCGATCGCCCGTCGCAATGAAGCCGCCCAGGTCGGCGCCGGCGCAGAACGCTCGTCCGGCGCCGGAGACGATGACGACTCGGACCCCATCCTGAGCATCGAACCAAGCGGCGGCCGCTGCGAGTTCTTCGAGGCACCGGGTCGAGAGCGGGTTCAGTTTGTTGGGGTTGTTGAGCGTCAGCCGCCCCACTCGATCATCGACGGTTGCAGCAAGAGTCTCGAAGTCCATACGCGACGATGCCACGCCCATGAATTGGACGTGGCACTGAAGTGTGTGAATGGCGAGTCGCGGCTCGCCCCCACCGGTCCCAAAGGGCTGGAAACTCTGTTCTTACGCTGCCCTGGGTCAGGCGATCTGAATGGTTGCTTCAGCGTGGACGTCAATGTTGACGGAGTCTTCGGCAGCGGTCGGTTCGAGGATGGTCAGGTCGCCCGTCATGGCCTCAACACGAGCCCACTCGGTCACGTCGGCGTCTTCAGTGAGGAAGACGATCTGCTGGTGCTCGCTCGAGCGAACCAGCATTTCGAGGAGGAGCGCCTTCAGCTCAGGAGCGAGCCCGTTGAGAGAATCGTCGAGCACCAACGGCAGGTTCTCGCCGGCCGGGCCGGTGCCCCGCACGTTTTCGAGGCGTTGCACCAGGGCGTGGGCGAGTGCGGCGACTTCGTCACTTTCCGAGTCGATCGGGAGCGGGGTACTTGCCATCGCGTCGACGTCGGCGGCTCGGCGCATCGCTTCGTTGATTTCGGTGCGATGTTCGTTGGCCCACTCGACAACAATGTCGCCGGCGGTGTCGAACCATTCCGTCAAGGCGGCCTCGTGATCGCTGGCCGCCTTCATCAGACGTTGACGTGAGGCTTGGCTGTCGAGGAGTCCATTCACCCGTTGGAGGTGGAACCCGAGGTGCGACTGAGCGCCGGCTTCAGCGAGGGCCTGCTCTTCGGCCTTGCCGGCCTTGCCCATCCGCTGGTTCTGCACGAAGGAAATTGCGGTGACCATGCACGCAAGAATCACCAACGCCATAGCGAGCGGCTGGCCAACCCAGAGAACCGAGGGAACGGCGAGGAGCGCGGCGGCGCCGACGAAGCATGATCCCTTGCGGACCTTCTCGGCGCGGGACTGGGCATCTTCAAAGCGAGCGTGGCGCTCTTCGATGCGGGCGACAACGGCCGCATCTTCCGGAGCGGAGCCGCTGGCGTTGGCTTCCTCGTCTAAGGCTTTCTGTGCCGTCGTGACGCGCTCGGCGAGTCCCCACAGCTGATTGGGCTCGACTGCGGCGAGGCGTCGAATGATCTGATCGTGATGGGTGCTGGTCGTGAGGTCCGACGAGGTTAGACGGAGGCGACGTTTGGCGGAACGGGTGTCGAGTCCAGCAACGGCGAGGAGGTCGATGTTGCCGTCGTCGTCGGCAAATCGAGCGCTCACATCGGCCGCGGCCTCGACGTCGATGACTCGGGCACGAGCGCCGAACGGACGGAACACGGCGAACCGGTTGCCGTTGTCGGCGACGATCTCGGCGTGCACGCCGGCCCGGCTTGAGCTAAGCGAACCAACGAGCTCAGTGATGAGTCCCTCTCGCTCCAAACGACCCACACCGCTGATGACGGTCAGGCGGGGGTGGAACTCCAACGAGAAGGTGTTCTCGTCAGCCTCGATAACAAGCCGGTCAAATCGCATGACGTTCTTCTCGGCGTGCGTTCGGGCCAACTTGAGTCGAAAGACTCAACCTGATGGGACTTTGTGACCATGGTCCTCTGGCTCCGATCGGACCCGGTGACTCGTGTCCCTTCTTCTCTGACTACGCGGTCGTTCTACTCATGACGGATTTGGGCGACCCGAGAGGTTGGAGGCGGTGCTGTGTCGTGGCATCATTGCCGACGCCGGTGCTTGCACCGGCAGGCTCCCTTAGCTCAGTCGGTAGAGCGCCTCCATGGTAAGGAGGAGGTCGTCAGTTCAATTCTGACAGGGAGCTCAACGGAACGGTTCGCCGTTCCGAAGGCGGCGACGTAGCTCAGCTGGTGAGAGCGCTCGACTCATAATCGAGAGGTCGACAGTTCGACTCTGTCCGTCGCTACCAGATTTTCTTCACACACGATTTTCTTCACATGCAACTTTTTTCACATGCACAGCAGCATCTGAGTGCGATGAATTCTCTGTGGGCGCCTCGTCCGCCATAATGGATGACGTGACCGCTACTTCTCGCCGACTTCGGATCGTTACCGATCCGTCACGTAACACTCGGGCTGATCGCTGGTCCAAACTCATGGATGCCTCCATCGACGATCTCGTCGAGCGGGCGGTTTCTGGCGAGCGCGAGGCGTTCGACGAAGTGGTTCGCCGTACATATCACGATGCGTACGGCTTGGCACTTCGGTTGACCAGCGACGAGGAGGATGCGAGAGACGTGGTGCAAGACGCCTACCTCCGTGCGTATCGCAGCCTCGACAAGTTCCGGGGCGCCGCGCAGTTCAGCACCTGGCTGTATCGCATCGTCGCGAACTGCGCATCTACCACTACCACCAAGCGGCGCCGGCATCGCCACGACGAACTTCTCGATGATGCGGAGGTGGCCGAACTCCGACCCGATCACAACCCGGTCGTCGCGGTGGAAACCACCGAACTGCGAGACCAGCTCGACTCCGCCATTCATGATCTGCCGCCCCGATTACGAGCCGTCGTTGTGCTGCGAGACGTCTACGACATGCGCCATGACGCGATCGCCGAGGAACTCGGCATTTCGGTGAGCGCCGCGAAGGTACGCCTCCATCGCGCTCGTCGCCGTTTACGCGAACGCGTCTTTCCACTCCCCGGAGAGGAACTCCATGCCGTCTAATCTTTCCCCCCCGACCATCCTCCAGTGCGACGACATGTTCGACAATTTGGCCGCTGATGACGATGTCGTCTTGTCGACCGATGCACGAATACATGTCGCCCAATGCTTGCGTTGCCAGGCCGAAGTAGCGGGATTTCGCCGACTCCGGCGGGCGATGCGGGGACTCGCCGACCGTCCTGCGCCCTGCTCGCCGACGCTCGAACTCGACATTTTGACCATGCTTGACGAGCACGATGGTCGGCTTGGGCGTCGTGTCAACGGCTATGCCGCGGCCACCATCGGCGGCCTCGCTGCCGCCGCCGGCGTGATCGCCCTTGCGGCTCGGCAACGGCGAGGGATGCGACTCGCGGGCTGAACTGCTTTCGCGAGGGCAGTTATTCGAGAGGCGAGTGGTAACGTTGTCTCCGTTCTAAGGGGCGTGGCTCAACTGGTAGAGCATCGGTCTCCAAAACCGAAGGTTGCAGGTTCAAGTCCTGTCGCCCCTGCATGACGGCGCCGTCGGCCGGTGGTGTCGTTTCAATCATCCAAGGATTCTCATCATGTCGATGAACCGACAGCAGAAGCGAATGCTGCAAAAGCAAGGCGAAGTTGACGCCGCGGGCGAACCCGTACGGGGTCGTCGCCAGCCGAACTCTGCACCGCCGCAAGACCGCACGAGCCCAGTCCAGTTCCTCCGCGAGGTTCGTGGCGAGCTTCGCAAGGTGGCATGGCCCTCGCGCGACGAGACCGTCAACTACTCGATTGTGGTGCTTTTCGCCATTGTCTTGCTTGGCGCCTTCATCTATGGCCTTGACTGGGTGTTCGCCACCTTCATCCTGGACCTGTTCGAGAACTGATCGATATGAGTGACGACACCAACATGAGCGACGAAGAGTCGACCGACGAAGCCACCGATGACGCTGCGGAAGCAGTGGTTGCGGAGGCCGAAGAGATCGTGGCCGAGGCAACGGTAGAAGCCTCGGCCAATGCCGCCGAAGCAGTAGCGGCCGATGCTGATGCGAGCGCACCCATCGGTGCAGGCCTCGCCAACGAGTGGACGGGTGGCGCCGTTGAACCGGAAGCCCCGGCTGTCGACACCTTGCTCGAGGAAGACGAACTCCTCGAAGAGGACTATGTCGAAGAAGAGCCTTACATTTCGCCCTACGACCGCCCCGGTCGTTGGTTCGTGCTTCACACCCAGTCGGGTTACGAGAAGAAGGTCAAACAAAACCTCGAAGCTCGTATTGCTTCGATGAACATGGAAGAGCGCATCTACGAGGTGGTTATTCCCACCCGCGAGATTCCAGAGTTCAAAAACGGCAAGAAGGTCATGACCGAGAAGAAGCTCTTCCCGGGTTATCTCCTCTGTCGCACCTCGCTCGACGACGACGCTTGGTACGTCATCCGGAACACACCGGGTGTCACCGGCTTCGTGAACCAGGGCGGCAAGCCTTCGCGGATGCGTCGCAAAGACGTCGAGAACTTCCTCGGCGTCGAGGCCGACCGCACCCAGGAAGCCGCAAAGAAGTCGAAGCCGATGTTCGAATACGACATGGGTGAGACCGTGCGGGTCAAGGAAGGCCCGTTCGCCGACTTCTCTGGCGAGATCATCGAGATCAACGAAGACCAGCTCAAGGTTAAGGTCCTCGTCAACATCTTTGGTCGTGAAACACCCGTCGAACTTGAGTTCGCGCAGGTCGCCCGTCTCTAGAATTCACTGCGAGTTTGTGACACCTCCGGTGTCACTCATGCGCAGATTGTCAGAAAAACCCTCACCGGCGCGAGTTGTTGCTTGGTGAGTCTCCCTCCAGACTTAACAGTCCACGTTCCTTAGGAAATTTGTCATGGCCAAGAAGCAGGTCGCTGCTGTCGTCCGAATTCAGATCCCCGCTGGTCAGGCCTCGCCTGCTCCGCCGGTTGGTACCGCGCTAGGTCCCCACGGTGTGGCGATCATGGACTTCTGTAAGGATTACAACGCCCGCACCGAAGACAAGCGCGGACAGATTGTCCCGGCTGAGATCACGGTCTACGAAGATCGTTCGTTCTCCTTCATTCTCAAGACCCCGCCCACCGCGTTCCTGATCAAGAAGGCTGCTGGCCTCGAGTCGGCTTCCGGCACGCCGGGCCGTGAGAGCGCCGGTTCGATCACCGATGCACAGGTCACGGAGATCGCCGAACTCAAGATGCCCGACCTCAACGCCCTTGATATGGAAGGCGCCAAGCTGCAGGTTGCTGGCACCGCCCGTTCGATGGGCATCGAAGTCATCTAAACGCACACACGTTTTTGGAGGTTCGGGGCGGCGCTTCGCGCTGCGCCGAACTTTCTCAACTACTCGCTGAACCGAAGTTCGGTTCACCTGCTCGTACCGGATTACCTCGCCGGGCGGCAGTACACGGAGGGAGCCAGATATGGCGCAAAGCAAGCAGTACAAAGACAACTCTCAGAAGTACGACCGCGATCGTTTGCATTCCGATGAGGAAGCAATCGCGATCATCAAGTCGCTGGGTACCAAGAAGTTCGATGAGACCATCGACATTGTCGTGCGGTTGGGTGTCGACCCCCGCAAGGCCGAGCAGATGATTCGCGCCACCGTTGCGCTTCCATCGGGCACCGGCAAGGACGTTCGTATCGCGGTCTTCGCTCAGGGCGAAGCCGCTCAGGCGGCCCGCGACGCTGGCGCCGAGCATGTTGGTGGCGAAGAACTCGCCGCTGAGGTCGCGAAGGGCATGACCGATTTCGATCTGGCCATTGCCACTCCCGACATGATGCCCGTCGTTGGCAAACTCGGTCGTGTGCTTGGCCCGCGTGGCCTGATGCCAAACCCTAAGACCGGCACCGTCACCACCGACGTGGCCAAGGCCGTTGGCGAGTTCAAAGGCGGCATGGTCGAGTACCGCACCGACCGTTTCGCCAATGTTCATGTGCCGATCGGAAAGGCGTCGTTCGACCACGCCGCGCTGCTCCTCAACCTTCGTGCGCTCATCGCCGAGCTCGAGAAAGCCAAGCCGGCATCGTCCAAGGGTTTGTACATGCAGAAGATCGTTCTCAGCACCACGATGGGCCCCGGCGTTCGCGTCGATCCAAGCCAGGTCGTCACCAGTACCACCTGAGGAACTCTGCGATCGGGCATCTAGCCTGATCGCACAATTGAATTCAAGCAACGCCGCAGGTGTTGCCGTTCACCGAAGACCTCCGGTGCGCTCCATGGGGAGCGCCAATGGGCAGCTGCCCGCCGGTCGAGGAGAACTTCCTGATCTCACCGATTCGTCGGAAGATGTCTGGGCGTTCGCCGACTCGGTGGGCGCCCAGTTTGCATTTTGCCGAACGCATCTTGCAAAGAATGAAGAAGACCGAGAGAAAGATCAGAGGAGGTGGAGAAATGGGAGACCCGAGACCAGACAAGGTTGCGGTCGTCGAAGAGGTGAAGCAGAAGCTTGCTGATGCTGACGGCGTACTGCTGACCGAATATCGAGGCCTCAACGTGAAGGCGCTTGCCGATCTGCGTCGCGCGTTGCGCGATGCCGGTGGTGAGTACAAAATCTACAAGAACACGCTCGTGCGCCTTGCGGCGCAAGATGCCGGGCTTGAGATTGATGACCTACTCACTGGCCCGACGGCGATCGCCTTTGTTGGCGTACGCGCCGACGGTTCAGCTGGCGATGTCGCGGCCGTCGCAAAGGCCTTGAAGGACTTTGCGAAGACCAACGACTCGCTCGTTATCAAGGGCGGTGTGCTCGACAACCAACTGCTCAGCGCAGATGATTTGAAGGCCCTCGCCGAGCTTCCGTCTCGAGATGTGCTGCTTGCGCAGTTGGCTGGTGCATTCCAAGCACCTATGGCCAAGTTCGCTGGCTTGCTCGCCGCAGTGCCCCGCGATTTCGCGTATGGCCTGCAGGCGCTCATCGAGAGGGGTGGCGGTCCAAACGCGGCTGCCGATGCTCCTGCGGAAGAGGCGCCGGCCGAAGAGCCAGCTGTCGACGAAGCAGCACCTGAGGCCGAGGCCTCAAGCGATGAATCTGGTGAGGCCCCCGAGGCCGAAGCCACCGCTGTTGAAGCGACCGAAGAAGTGGTCGCCGATGAAGCTCAAGAAGAAACCGAAACCGAGGCGTCAGCCGACGCCGACACTGGCGATGCCAGTGATGACGAGGCTGGCGACGCCGGCGATGATTCCGGCGATGCCGGGGAAGAACAGGAGGCCTGAACATGGCTACCAAGGAAGAAATTCTCGATTCGATTGGCGCCATGAGCGTCCTCGACCTCAGCGAGCTTCTGTCGGACTTCGAAGAGAAGTTTGGCGTTACCGCTGCTGCTCCTGTAGCTGTTGCTGCTGCCCCTGTGGGTGGCGGCGAAGCTCCGGAAGAAGAGAAGGACTCGTTTGACGTCGTGCTGACCAGCGCTGGCGACAAGAAGATCCAGGTGATCAAGGAAGTTCGTGGTCTCACGTCGCTCGGTCTCAAGGAAGCCAAGGAGCTCGTTGATAGCGCTCCGAAGGCCATCATTGAGGGCGCTTCAAAGGGCGACGCAGAGAAGGCCAAGGAAGCCCTCGAGGCTGCCGGCGGCACCGTCGAACTCCAATAACGGGAACTCTTCGAGTTCCTCGGCAATTCTCTGAATTGCCAGCCCGCCCTTCGGGGCAACAGGGATTTGAGACTGCGTCGGCCTTCGGGTCGGCGCAGTCTCGCGTTTTGGTTCCGCTGGCCGCTGGGCCGAGTACAGCTAGCCCTCGAAGATGTCTTGCGACTCGGCGGGGATGACCTGATCGAGGAAGGCCAGCGACTCGGCTTCTTTGGCGAGGTTGCGGGCGATCACCATTCGCTGAACTTGGTTCGTGCCCTCCTAGATCTGGGTGATCTTCGCGTCTCGCATGTACTTCTCGACGGGGTAGTCCTTCATGAAGCCGTAGCCGCCAAAGAGCTGGACGGCGTCGGTGCTGACCTCCATGGCGGCATCGCTCGCGTAACACTTCGCCATCGCGGCCAGCTGGTTCAGACCCTTGAGATCACCAGCGTCACCGGCGCCCGCTGCGGCGTAGACCAGCTGTCGTGAGGCTTCGGTCTTCATTGCCATGTCGGCGAGCATCGCCTGAACCATCTGGAATTGATTGATGGTCTGGCAGAACTGACCGCGCTGCGACGTTTAGCGGTTGGCGAGTTCGAGCGCGCCTTGTGCCAAACCGGCACCCTGCGCGGCGACCCCGGGTCGTGCGAAGTCGAGTGTCGCCATGGCGTGGCGAAATCCGCGCCCTGTCTCGCCGCCGAGGAGCCGCGACTGATCGACTTGCACGCCGCTGAAACGTGTTTCGACGACGGGCGTGCAGCGAATGCCCATCTTGTCTTCGACCTTGCCGATCGAGAATCCCTCATCGCCCTTTTCGACAATGAATGCTGAGATACGTGACGACCGGTTGTCTTCCGGGTTGGTTACGGCGAACACTGTGTAGAGATCTGCTGCCCCGCCGTTGGTGGTCCACTTCTTCTCGCCGTGAATGCTCCAGCCGGAATTGTTGGCGACGGCACGGGTCTTGAGGGCCTTGGCATCGGAGCCGGCTGTCTTTTCGGAGAGACAGAAAGAGATCAGTTTCTCGCCGGACGCGATCTGTGGCAGGTAGGTCTGCTTCTGCTCTTCAGTACCTCCGACAAGGATTGGCATTGAGCCGAGAACGTTGACCGCGAACAACACGCCGACCCCGCCGCACGCCCGAC
>Ga0114997_10000403_pt1 | contig 35145 bp, 37 predicted proteins | sample ArcticOcean_MG_C_2_FD_87045 | JGI IMG/M metagenome (GOLD analysis project Ga0114997, IMG submission 87045) | Marine microbial communities from western Arctic Ocean - ArcticOcean_MG_CB4_136 | ecosystem: Environmental > Aquatic > Marine > Oceanic | place: Arctic Ocean: Canada Basin | collected... | reverse complement strand
TGTAACAGTACATTCAAAAAACTCTCTTTCTAAATTTACTCTTTTTTTATCTAGAATTGAATGTACTTCCTTCTCCAAAATCTCACAGTTTTTTGTCATAGTTTTGAATTTAACTTCGTACGGGAAGGGGACAGATGTATCAGATAGTTCTTGAGCTCGTATTCTCGGATCTTTCATGGTCGAGCCTATTTTAATATAATTAGGAAACGATTTATTGCTTAAAATATAAATATAACCCTCTCTTATCTTTTGATTTTCTAATCTATCTTTGTGTCTTTCTCTATCAAGAATGGTGTTTAAACTTCTATTAGTAGTATTTCTTCTCCCTAGACTCTTGCCTAATGATACTTTTTGGATAACATTTTTAAGCTTATTAAAGTTTAATTCCAAATTTTTTTTAAATTCATTTGAATTAATTTTTTGTTTTTTTTGTTCAATATCTTCTTTATATTTAACAAAATCTTTTTCTGTAATAACCATTTCCCCTTGTAGATTGCAGCCTTTTGGTTTTACGTAACTTCCTCCATAATACATATTATAGATTAGATCACTGACTTCCTTAAAATCTGGTCTATCATTATCATTTAAGCCATAAAAGTTAAGGTCTTCGATAGTGAAGGACCCATATTTATTTTCTATTTCTAATATTTTTTTAATTTTTTCATGTATTTCATGATCTTTATGTAATTCAATTTTTTTCCTTTCTTGATCATAAATTTTCTTCTCTTTTTCAAAATTCTTTTCATCATCAATAATCCATTCTGGAACTTCGGTGAAAAATTTTTTCACTTCTAATAATATTCCAGGATCTTCCAGCTCTGGGTTTGGAATATGTTTTTTTAAAGTAAGATTAATTAATGCTTTCTGATATGGTGTGCCTGGGGCGGCTAAAGGTATATAATCTTCCCATGCTTTAAAGTATTCGTTTAATAAGTTGATAACTTTTTCTGTTAATCCATCTATATTTCTATGGATTTGTTTTAGTTTATCTATATCAGTGTTGATTTTTTTTAGCTCTCCATAAAGTTCCGTTTTATTCTCCTTATTTAAATAGTGAAATTTGCTTCTTCTCATAGCTAAAATTTTGATACTACCTTCCAATTTTTCCCTTATGGTAGCAAAAAACTTCCGTTGAGTCTGTGCAAGTATAAAGGTTGATTTCACTGTAAAATTTTATAATTTTTTTCATAAAATAATTTATATTTTCTTTTTTACCAGGAAGAAATTGTTCCTACTCATTGTTCCTACTACTCGGTAACTTCAAGTCACTTTACGTCACTTTTCAGAAGCCCAGCGAGAATCTGCGAAGCAACTGTGAGCTAAAAAGGTTTGATTTATTTAACTAATATGCTAAAAAAACAAAATGCCCTCATAGCTCAATTGGTAGAGCAACTGATTTGTAATCAGTAGGTTCGCGGTTCGAGTCCGTGTGGGGGCACCAATAATACCAGCGTTTCCTTAGTTTTCTAAAAAAAGGAAAATAAGTAATTTTTTAAAACCTTGAAAAGGTTTGTTTCCTATTATTCGCTAAAATCTACGCTGTTTAAATATTAATGATCGTCAGAAATTGACTCTTAAATAATAATATATATAAATTGTTTTATATAAATTAAAAAGGAAGCATAATGAAAAAAATATTATTCATAACAACGATTATAAGTTTTTTAACAATCAATATAAATGCTCAGGCTGCAGATTGTTCAAATTACAAAACTTTTTCACATAAGTGGAATATGTGCAAAGTTGGAAAACTACCAGGAATTAATCAAGAAGGTGCCGAAGTTGAATCAAATAAAACAAAATCTTCAGGTAAAGTAAAAGGCTTTTGGAAAAAAATTAGAACTTTTGGTGGAAAAAAAGTTGGAGCAGAAGGTTAATATTTAATTTTAATTCATTTCACGAATCTGAAATTACAAAATTTATTGTAGTACAGGAAAAACAGGATTTACTTTTAAAAATAATTTTTGATATTCCTGTTTAATACATTTGTCATCAATATAATTTATATTAGCTGATTTACAAATTTTCTCGGCTTCCTCGTTTTGTATACCATATTGAAGCCAAAGAGTTTTTGCTCCTATCTTAACTGCCTCTTCTGCGATAGCAGGAGTATACTTAGAAGGCCGAAAGACATTAACAATATCTACAGGTGTAATAATATCGCTCAACTTTTCAACGGCATCTTCTTTGTTTATTTTTTGTCCAACTGCAGAAGGATTTACAGGTATTACTTTATAACCAAATTCTTGGAGATACTTCATTACTATAATAGATGGTTTGCGTTTAATATTTGTAACTATTTCTTTTTTTTCAGAACTTGTACCAACCATAGCAACTATTTTAGATGAACTTAAAATTTTTTTCATTAATTCTGAATTTAAATTATTATTAGTCATTTATTTATTTTTCCATTTAGGAATTCTTTTTTCTATAAAAGCAGAAATACCTTCTTTTGCATCTAATTCCATCATATTTTTAGTCATTACCTCACTTGTATAACTGTACGCTGATTCTAGTGACATATTTAATTGTTTATAAAAAGCTTTTTTACCTATTTGAACAATCTTATTAGATTTTGAAGCAATCTTGTGAGCCAATGATAAAGTTTCTCTTTCTAAGTTTTGACTTTTATAATAATCATTAATTAGTCCAATTTCTTTAGCATGATTTGCTGATATGGGATCTCCTGTTAAAAGCATTTTCATAGTATGTTTACGATTTACATTTCTGCTTACTGCAACCATTGGGGTGCTGCAAAATAAACCTATATGTACACCTGGTGTTGCAAAAAGTGCATCTTCTGAACTTATTGCTAAGTCACAAGTTGAAACTAGCTGACATCCAGCAGCAAAAGCTGCTCCATGAACCTTGGCTATGACAGGTTTTGAATTATTGGTAATTGTAATCATTAATTTAGAACATAAAGTAAATAGTTTTTTATATTCTGATTTACTCTTTAATAAATTAACTTCTTTTAAATTATGACCAGCGCTAAAACCTTTACCATTACCTTCTATAATAATAACTTTTGTTTTTTTATCATTATTTAACTTATTAAAAGTATTTATTAAAGATTTAAGAGTATTTAATGATAGCGCATTATAAGTAGCAGGTTCATTAAGAATAATTCTTGAAATATTATCTTTTTGTAATTTTGTTATAACTGTCGATTCTTTTTTCATTTTTTATTTTTCATAATTTTTTCTAACTTAATTTTATTACTTAAGCTATTTGATTTGTCGTAAAGCAGTTTAAATTTAATTTTATTGTTAATTTTAATATTTGCCTTTTTAATATTTCTAACTTCAATATTATCAGCAACTATACTAACTGGTCTTTTTTTTATATTTAAATTCACGATTTTTATTAAAGACGAAGACGAGACAACTTTGCCTTTCCATCTTCTTGGTCTAAAGGGGCTTATGGGAGTAATGGCAATTTTTTTTGAATTTAATGACAAAATTGGTCCACTTACTGATAAATTATATGCTGTACTACCCGCTGGTGTGGAAACTAAAACTCCGTCACATATTAGTCTTTTAATCAAAAAATTTTTACCGTAAGCGATACGTAAAGCTGCTGTTTGTCTACTTTGACGCAATAAAGATACTTCGTTTATAGCTATAACTGTTCTAGTTTTATTATTTTTTGTGATTGCTTTCATTTCTAAAGGCGAAATAAAAACAGGTTTTGCTCTTAAAACACTTTTTAATATATTTTTATTCTTAAATTTATTCATCAAAAATCCAAAACTTCCTTTATTCATGCCATAAAACGGCTTGTTATATTTTTGGTATTTTTTTAAGGTAGATAACATAAAGCCATCACCACCTATTACTATTATGACGTCAGATTTATTAGCAGTATAATTTTTATATTTTTTTAATAAATTTACTTTAGAAGCTTGGGCTTTAAAAGATTTATCAATAGCAAAATGTATTTTTTTAATATTCATAATCATGGTGCCCTCGGCCAGACTCGAACTGGCACTCCCAAAAGGGCAAGGATTTTCATACCACTATAACTTTCGTTACAACTTTCGTCTTTGTGGTCTGGACTATACCTTCTCCATTTTACAGGAGCTTGCTGTCTAGTCTCTACACCTTGCAACACGTGTTGCTTTGGCTCGGTATTAGCAGTTAAGCTTTCACCGAATTTAACAAGTTCTACATTTAAGCTTTCGCTTAAAGCACTCAAATTAAATTTAAGTCCTTTGTGTCTACCATTTCACCACGAGGGCACTAAATATCTTTAACATAAAAATTAAAAAACATCTTTAAATAAATCAATTTTTCAAACCAATCAAGCAAACAAGTAGACTTCGTGCACCGGTGCATTAGTCTCCTACTTTAGCGTAACTTTTAAGCAAAATGATATATCCAAACAAAAGATTTAGTAATCTATACAATTTAACTGCATCAAAGTAGTACCTGTAGACTAAAGTCTACTGTAAAAGGTTTAGGTTCTTTGTGCCTACCAATTTCACCACGAGGGCACTGCGTTGTTATTGTTAGTACATTAATACACTAAAATTATAAAGAGACAAAATATAATCTCTTATCCTTTAATACCAAGATGAGTATATTTAATATTTAAATAATCTTTAATTCCCATTGATCCACCTTCTCTTCCATAGCCACTTTGTTTTATGCCACCAAAAGGAGTTTCCGCATTTGAAATAAATGGAGTATTGATTGCTACCATGCCCGTTTCTAGAGCCTCGGAAGTTTCATTAGCAAGTTCAATAGAGCTTGTACATACGTATGCAGCCAATCCAGCAACTTGATTATTAGCTTTTTTTATTACTTCATCAAAATTTTCAAATGACAATATTGGTGTTAATGGTCCGAAAGGTTCTTGTGTCATAATTTTAAAATTATCTTTAACATTGTCAAAAACAGTAGGCTCATAAAAATATCCTTTATTAAATCCTGATGGTTTTTTTCCACCACATAATATTTTAGCACCCTCCTGTTTTGTTGCTTCAACTAGTTGCTCTATTTCTTCTAATCTCTTTTTTGTTGTAATTGGTCCTAGCTGAACATTTTTATCCATTCCATTTCCAATTTTTAATTTTAAAGTTTTTTCAACAAAAGATTTGGTAAATTTTTCTTTTTTATTTTTATGTATATAAAATCGACTTGGTGAAATACAAACCTGTCCATTATTTCTGTATTTAGCAGCCATAGCTATATCAATTGCTTTTTCAATGTTGGCATCTTCATGAACTATAAATGGTGCATGACCACTTAACTCCATGGTAACTCTTTGTATCTTTTCTGCCGCTTGTTTTAAAATTATTTTTCCAACCCGAGTAGACCCTGTTAAAGAAATCTTTTTAACTATATCAGAAGAAATTAATTGTGAGGCTATTGATGCAGGATCACCTGATAATAAATTTATTACACCTGGTGGCACTCCACACTTATCTGCAATATCAACCAGCTCCATAACAGTACCTGGTGTAATAATATCAGGTTTACAAATTACCGAACAACCAGCAGCTAATGCTGTTGAAATTTTTCTTGCAGCTAAAACAAGTGGAAAATTCCAAGGTGATAATGCCACAACTACACCAACTGGTTCATAATTAATTGTTACTCTTGTATCTTCAAATCTACTTTGAATAGTTTGACCATATATTCTTTTTGTTTCTTCCGCATTCCACTCAAAAATATCTGCAGAAGCACTAACTTCAGCCAATCCTTCGGACAGAGGTTTGCCTGTTTCTAAAGTCATCCATTTTGCTAATTCATTATTTTTTTTTCTAATTAAATCTGCAATTTTTCTAATAATCTCTGCTCTTTTCCATGGTGAAAATCTCCTCCATGTTTTAAAACCTTTCTCAGCAGACTTTAATGCTTTTTCTACATCAATGGACGAAGCTTTTGATGCTTTTCCAATTACTTCTTCAGTAGCTGGATTAATTACATCGTAAGTTTCTTTTTTATCTGCTTGCTCCCATTTTCCATCAATAAATTGCCCGAATTTGCTATACATAATTTTTTATTTTAGTTTAATTAATTAAGTAGATTATAAATCATATAAATATAAAAAACATTTTTATTTAAGTTCATACCTTAAAGTTTTCTCAATATTTTTTCCTTCAGTTGTTTTTATACTTATTTTAATATCCTTATTTATTCTCATATCTTTACCGTCTTTCCAAATTCCAGCTGCTAGATGCATAATACCAATTTTGTTGTGAGGCAAATACGGTTCTACAAATGTATTATTTGTAACATCAAATTTTGGTAAAACATTGCTTGCTATCCAGTTGCAATACAAAGGCAAAAATTCTACTTCAGCATCATTTTCATATACAGCTATATTTATAGCTAAGCCTTCCGATCCAAATACTTTGCCAGAAGATAATGATTTTCTTAAGATGCTTTGCCATAACTCCCAACACTTAGAATCATTTTCCAGAGAAAAGACTCCAATATTAATATGTGGAGCAAAAGCTATTTTCCTTGCAACATTTTCGGAAAAACCAGATTTTTTAGCATGTTTGTAATTTTGAGATTTTATTAAAGCAATCTTACCAAAGATCCATTTTACTTTTGTTAAAATTCTATAACCCGGACCTATAGATTGAGTGATTCCAAGTTTTCCATTATCACAAGCTTTAAAGTATAGCTCAATAACATCCCAAGAATTTACCCAAGCATCGCAATCTATCCATAAATATTTTTTAAAACCTGGAAAATATTCTGGCAAAAAAGCTCTCGAAACCTGACTCTTCAACCATTCTTTTCCTAAAACTTTGTATGCTGGTACAGTTATATCCCATTTAGCTTTTTGAATTGAATGAACTTGACTACTCAAAATTTTACATTGTTCATCAGTTAGTCCAGCATCCAATATACAGATTGAAATAGTTTCACTTTTTTTATACTTTTTAATAGAGTTAATAAGCTCTTGAAGTAAATCAAAATAGTTGCTGTCAGCTAAAGTTACTATTGCTCTTGAATTCATTTTATAAAAAAACTTTAATAAGTGTCATTTTTTTTAATATTATCTAGCTGGAATATGTTTTAAGTGTGACAAAGCTTTATTTAAACTCTTTAAATTAATTTTACAGTCTTTATATCCTTGCTTGATAATATTTAAGTAACGTGTAGTAGGTGGAATTAATTTTGTTTTTCTCACCATTGTGTAAGTCATCACTTTTTTATCCTTATGTTTAAAATACATTTTTTTATATACAATTGGATAATCTTCATAATTATCCAATCTACTTTCTGCATATTTAGAAATTATATATAAAGCTCCACAAACTTTTTTACCAATTTTTCTTTGTATATCTGCCCAACCACCTTGATTTCTAAAGACTAATTCAAAATTGCTTAGTGTTAATTTTTTAACATATCGGCATTTGGGGCATCTTTTTTTCATTTGCTTGTGATGTAAATTGCTTCCATATGCAAAATAATAAATCATATTTTTAATTATTTATAATTTCAATTTTTTTCATTTTAACAAATTTTATAATATCAATTATACAATTATCAATTAGTTTTGAATTGCTTGATCTTATAACCAATGATACGCCAACTTTGCCTTGTTTAAAAAATGGATAACTTCCAATTTCCAATTTTTTAAATTTATTTTGAACTTTTTCTAAAGGAATAGAAATTTCACTTTCTACTGTTCTTAAGTTTAATGTTTTACTTAAAATTTTATTTCCTCCAATTATTTTATTATTTAAACCTCCTAACATAGATTTCAGTATTAATGGAACTCCTGGTAAACAATAAACATTTTTGATAATAAAACCCGGCGCGGTACTGGATGGATTATATATTAAAGATGCATTTTGTGGTGTTTTTGCCATTTTTCTCCGCCCAACATTAAATTTTCCTTTATCATAATAATTTTCTAAAAGTTTATATGCTTCTGGGTGGTAACAATATTTAACATTAAAAGCTTTGGCTATAGATTTTGATGTAATATCATCGTGAGTAGGACCTATTCCGCCTGTGGTAAAAACATACTTAAATTTACCCTTTACTTCTCTAATGGTTTTTACAATAACTTTTTCTATATCTGGTATCACTCTCACTTCTTCAAGTTTCACTCCAAGGCTATTAAGCCATTTTGAAATGTTAACTACATTAACATCTTGGGTTCTGCCAGATAAAATTTCATTTCCTATTACGATAATTGCGGCATTTATTTTTTTTATTTTTTTCATATTCTGATAATATTAACTTAACATGAAATTTAAAGAACCACTTTTACAAGGAATTTTTATAAAAAGATACAAAAGGTTTTTTGTTGATATAAAATATAAAAATAAAATTATTACAGCTCACTGCCCTAATACTGGCTCGATGATGGGTTTGTTGAACAGAAACAACTATGTTCTATTTTCAAAATCTGATAATCCAGACCGTAAATTAAAATATACTCTTCAAATTATCAAAGATCAAAAAAGTTTAGTTGGCGTGAATACTCATCTTACTAATAAAATAGTATCAGAAGCATTATTAGATAAAAAAATTAAAATTTTCACAAAATATAATTTAATAAAAAATGAAGTAAAGTTCTCTGAAAAAACAAGATTTGATTTTTTAATTTCAAATAATAAAGAAAAATGTTTTATTGAAGTTAAGAATGTTACTTTAAATAGAGAAAATAAAGTGGCAGAATTTCCTGATTCCCCGACCTCCAGAGGAACAAAGCATTTGAACGATCTAGCTTTAGCAATACAAAAAGGATTTAAATCTTATATTCTTTACATAATACAAAGAAATGATTGTAAATCTTTCAAAATTGCTGGCGATATAGACGAAAATTATAAATATGCCTTTGAGAAAGCTTTAAAAAATGGAGTCAATGTTCTTTGTTACGATTGTAAATTAACTAATGAAGAGATAAAACTTAATAAAGAAGTTAAATTAACTTAATTATGGTTGAAAACTACCAAGAAAATTTTGCTAAATTAAAAATTTCAGGAAAGCTAGCAGCTGGTGCTTTAGATACTGTTACTTCGTATGTTAAGCCAGGTGTTTCAACTGCTGAATTAGATAAAGTGTGTTACGAATTTATTAGAGATAATGGAGGGTGTTCTGCCCCACTTTTTTATAGAGGATTTCCAAAATCATGTTGTACTTCTGTTAACCACGTTATCTGTCATGGCATACCTGGGAGCAAGTACTTAAACGAAGGAGATATAATCAATATTGATGTAACCGCTATAGTAGATCAATGGCATGGTGATACAAGTAGAATGTTTTATGTGGGAGATGTTTCTATAAAAAGTAAAAATTTAATTAACACCACATATGAATGCATGATGAAAGGTATCTCAATTATTAAAAACGGTGTTCATTTAGGAGATATAGGTAATATAATACAAACACACGCAGAAAAAAAAGGTTTTTCTGTAGTTAGAGATTTCTGTGGACACGGAATAGGAAAAAATTTTCATACACCTCCCAATATATTGCATTATGGAAACAAAGGAGAAGGAGCTAAATTAGAAACTGGTATGGTTATCACAGTTGAGCCAATGATAAATCAGGGCAAATACCATACAAAATTATTGAAAGATGGATGGACAGCAGTTACAAAAGATAAACTACTATCAGCACAATTTGAACATACGATTGGTGTAACTAACGAAGGATTTGAAATTTTTACAAAATCTAATAATAATTATCAAAAACCTCCTTACTAGATATGATTGAAAGATATAGCAGAAAAGAAATTAAAACTATTTGGGAAGAAAAAAATAAATACCAGATTTGGTTAGATATAGAGATAGCTGCAGCTCAAGCTATGGAAAAGTTAAAAATTATTCCAAAAGGAGTGACCGCAAAAATAAAAAGAAAAGCTAAAATAGATGTTAAACGTATACATAAGATTGAAAGTCGTGTTCATCACGATGTTATAGCTTTTTTAACTTCTATTAATGAAAAAGTTGGATCAGAAGGAAAGTTTTTGCATAAAGGGATGACTTCATCTGATATTTTGGATACTTGCTTTAATATACAGCTTGTTCAATCAAGTAAAATTATCTCCAAAGGTATAGATGCAATTCTTGTGGTTTTAAAAAAAAAATCCTTAAAATATAAAAACACTATATGTATTGGCAGAAGCCACGGTATACATGCTGAACCTTTAACATTTGGTTTAAAATTAGCAAGTTTCTATGAAGAATTTAAAAGAAATAAGAAAAGACTTGAAAATGCTGTAAAAGAAGTTTCAACATGCGCTATATCAGGCGCTGTTGGTACTTTTGCTAACGTAGATCCTAGAGTAGAAATTTTTGTTGCAAAAAAATTAAATTTAAAAGTTGAGCCTATATCTACACAAATTATACCTAGGGATAGACATGCGTATTATTTTTCTATTTTAGGAATTATTGCTGGATCTATAGAAAGAATTGCTACAGAAATAAGAAACTTGCAAAAAACTGAAGTGCAGGAAGTAGAAGAATTTTTTTACAAAAATCAAAAAGGATCCTCAGCAATGCCTCATAAAAGAAATCCTGTATTAAGTGAAAATTTATCTGGATTGGCACGAATGATCAGATCCTACGTGGCTCCTGCTTTAGAAAATATCTCACTATGGCACGAAAGAGATATTTCGCATTCTAGCGTTGAGCGAAACATTGGTCCAGATTCTACTATTACGCTAGATTTTTGCCTTAATAGATTAAAAAATATATTGGAAAATATGAATGTTTACCCAAAAAAAATGCTAAAAAATTTAAATATAACAAATGGTTTAATATTTTCACAAAAAGTAATGTTAGAATTAACAAATCGTGGATTTACAAGAGAAAAAGCATATTCAATTGTTCAAAAAAATGCACAAATTTCATGGGAAAAAAATATGTCTTTTTTTACAAGCTTGAGCAGAGATCCATTGATTAATAAAAAAATATCTAATAAAGATTTAATAAAGATGTTTGATATTAATTATCATACTAAAAAAATTGATTTAATTTTTAAAAGGGTTTTTAAATAAATATGAACAAAGGTAAAAAACTTTACGAAGGAAAAGCAAAAATTATTTATGAGGGACCCGAAAAAGGAACTGGCATTCAACATTTCAAAGATCATGCTACAGCATTTAATAATCTGAAAAAATCTACTGTAGAAGGAAAAGGTGTTTTAAATAATCGAATTTCTGAACATATCTTGAATAATCTAAATCAAATTGGAATTAAAACTCATCTTATAAAAAGGTTAAATATGCGGGAACAGTTAATAAAATTAGTTGATATAATTCCTGTAGAATTTATTGTAAGAAATATTGCGACTGGGTCTTTAACAAAAAGATTGGGTATAGCTGAAGGCACAGTTTTATCAAAACCTTTAATTGAGTATAGCTATAAAAATGATGATCTAGGAGACCCTCTTATTGCTAGAGAACATATATTAGAATTTAATTGGGTAAAAAATGAACATGATTTAAATTATATTAATGTTCTTTGTTTGAGAATAAATGATTTTATGCAAGGGATGTTTAGAGGCGTAGGCATTAAACTTGTAGACTTTAAACTAGAATTTGGAAAAATTAATGTAGATGGAAATATGGAAATTATTTTAGCTGATGAAATTAGTCCAGATACTTGTAGATTGTGGGATGTAATAAGTGAAAAAAAACTTGATAAAGATAGATTTAGAAAAGATTTAGGAAATATTATTCAAGCTTATCAAGAAGTTGCTAGAAGACTTGGAATCGTTCACGAAGATTCAAATATTAGTTCTGTAAAATTTGGAAAACCAAAATCAGTAGATATTAAGAATAATTAAATTGAAAGTATCTGTAACAATAACATTAAAAAAAGATGTTCTAGACCCGCAGGGTAAAGTAGTGAGTCAGACTATTAAAAACATGGGATATAATAATGTTGCTAGCGTCAGACAAGGAAAGTATTTTGAAATTGAAGTAGATGAAAATAATAAAGATAAGGCTAAAAAAAAAGTTCAGGAAATTTGTGAAAAACTGTTGGCAAACTTAGTGATTGAAGATTTTGTAGTTGATTTTAAATAATGAAATCTTCAGTAATCGTATTTCCAGGATCCAACTGTGATAGAGACGTAGCTGTTGCACTTAATAAATTTCAAATAAAAAATAATATGGTTTGGCATAACGAAACTTCCTTACCAAAAACTGATCTCGTGGTTTTGCCTGGTGGTTTTTCATATGGAGATTATTTAAGAACTGGATGTATTGCTAGCAAATCATTAATTATTAACGACGTAATTAAACACGCTAAAAAAGGTGGTTTAATACTAGGAATTTGTAATGGTTTTCAAATATTGATTGAAGCCGGACTTTTGCCAGGTGTTTTGTTAAGAAATAAAAAACTTAGGTTTTTATCAAAAAATGTTTATTTAAATGTCACTAATACTGATAATTATTTTTGTTTAAATTATAAAAAAAAAAAAATTATTAAACTTCCAATAGCCCACAACGAAGGCAATTATTTTGCAAAAAATGATCTTATTCAGGAGCTAAATAATAAAAACCTCGTTGCTTTTAAGTACTGTGATGAAAAAGGTAATATCAACAAAGATTCTAATCCAAATGGTTCGTCTGATAATATTGCTGGAATACTAAACTCCTCAAAAAATATTTTGGGCATGATGCCTCACCCAGAAAGATTAATTGACCCGCTTCTGTCTGGTGAAGATGGTTCAATCTTATTCGAAAGCTTACGTAAATTTAAATAAATATGAAATTAACTGCTGAAATCATTTCTAACCATGGCATTAAATTAGAAGAATATAAAAAAATTATTAGTTTAATTGGTAGGGAACCAAACTTATTAGAATTAGGTATTTTTTCAGCTATGTGGAATGAACATTGCTCATATAAATCTTCAAAAAAATATTTAAAAACATTACCCACAAAAAATAAAAGAGTAATGCAGGGACCAGGCGAAAATGCTGGAATTATCGATTTTGACGACGATGATGCAATTGTTTTTAAAATTGAAAGCCATAATCACCCATCTTTTATTGAGCCTTACCAAGGGGCAGCCACAGGTGTTGGTGGTATTTTAAGAGATATATTTACTATGGGCGCTCGTCCAATTGCAATACTAAATTCTATACATTTTGGTAGTCACGACCATCCAAAAACTAAAAATCTTCTAAATGGAGTTGTTTCTGGAATTGGTGGTTATGGTAATTGTATGGGGGTACCAACTGTTGGTGGTGAGGTTAAATTCGATTCTTCTTATAATGAAAATATTTTAGTTAATGCTATGGCCGTAGGTTTAGTTAAAAAAAATAAAATATTCTATTCTAAAGCCAGAGGTATAAACCAGCCAGTGATATACGTAGGTTCAAAAACTGGAAGAGACGGCATTCATGGAGCTAGTATGGCCTCAGCTGAGTTTGATGAAAATGCTGAAGAAAAAAAACCTACAGTACAAGTTGGGGATCCTTTCGCAGAAAAACTTCTTTTAGAAGCCTGTTTAGAACTTATGAAAGATGATTCAATAATTGCTATTCAAGATATGGGTGCTGCGGGGCTAACTTCTTCAAGTGTTGAAATGGCTTCAAAAGGAAATTTAGGAATTGTTATAAATCTAGATGAAGTTCCATGTCGTGAAAAAAAAATGACACCATATGAGATAATGTTATCAGAAAGTCAAGAAAGAATGCTATTAATATTAAACTCTGGAAAAGAAGAAAAAGCAAAAAAAATTTTTGAAAAATGGAATTTGGATTTCTCTATTGTGGGAAAAACTACTAATTCAAAAAATTTAGTTCTAAATTTTAATAAAAAAGAAGTTGCTAATTTACCTTTATCAGCATTATCAGATGATGCTCCACAATATGATAGGAAATGGTCTAAAAGTATTATTTCTAAAAAAAAACAAGATAAAAATAAATTTGACAAATTTGAAATATTAGATTCATTAAAAAAAATATTAATGAGTCCAAATAATTCAGAAAAAAGCTGGGTTTGGGAACAGTATGACCAAACTGTAATGGGTGATACTATACAAAAATCAGGAGGGGACGCTGCCGTTGTTCGAATTCATGGCAAACAAAAGGCTGTAGCACTAACAGTCGATTCGTCTGCAAATTATTGTTTATCAAATCCGTTAACAGGTGGTAAGCAAGTAGTTTGTGAATCTTGGCGTAACCTAATATCTGTAGGAGCTACACCGGTAGCTATTACTAATTGTTTAAATTTTGGAAATCCTGAAAAAGATAAAATAATGGGTCAATTTGTTGAAGTTATAGATGGAATTTCCCAAGCGTGCGAATACCTAGATTTCCCTGTAGTTTCGGGAAATGTCTCTTTTTATAACGAAACAAAAAGCAGAGCTATTGCTCCTACACCAACTATTGGTGGAGTAGGATTAATTAGCAATGTAAGTAATATGATCACATTAAATTTTAAAGATGTGGAGAGTTATATATTTGTAATTGGCAAAACTTCTGGACATTTATATCAAAGTGAATTTTTTAAGTTGGTCGTGAGAGATAATAGCGGTCCCCCACCTGATATCAATTTATTTAATGAAAAAAGCAATGGACTGACATTAAAAGAGCTAATTAATAAAAAATTAGTAAAATCAGCACATGATATATCTTCTGGAGGTATACTTGTCTCTTTAGTAGAAATGTGTATAGCGGGAAATATTGGCGCCAAAATTAAAATTCCTAATGACAAAATTAATCAGCAGGAGTACTTATTCGGAGAAGATCAAAGTAGGTATTTAGTTGAAGTGGACAATAAAAATAAGGAAAAAGTGAGTAAATTATTAGAGAAAAATAACACATATTATGAAATTATTGGAAAAACACAAAAAGAAAGTTTTGAATTAGATAAAGAATTTAGTATAAAACTAAGTAACTTAAGTAAATTTAATTCTTTTTGGTTTAATAATTTTTTTAAAGATAGTGCGTAGGTATATATGGGACTTAAACTTGAAGAAATAGAAAATTTAATTAAACAAGCTATACCAGATGCTCAAATTTCTATCCAAGATTTAGCTGGAGATGAGAATCATTATTCAGCAACAATCAAATCCAAGATTTTTGCTGGTAAGAGTAAAATTGAACAACATAAATTAGTGTACAAAGCTTTAGATGGTAAAATGGGTAATGAACTTCACGCTTTGGCATTAAATACTAAGGAGATTTAATTATGAATGAAAATGCTAAAAATAAAATAAACGAAACTTTAAAAAATAATGACGTATGTCTATTTATGAAAGGGACACCTGAGTCACCTCAATGTGGTTTTTCATTAGCTGTATCAAATGTACTAAAACATTTAAATGTTAATTTTAAAGGAATTAATGTTCTTGAGGATCCTGAGGTAAGAGATGGAATCAAAGCTTATAGTGATTGGCCTACTATCCCGCAATTATATGTTAAAAAAGAATTTATTGGTGGATGTGATATAATTAAAGAAATGTTTGAAAGTGGAGATTTACAAAAAAAATTTACAGAAAAGGAAATTAAATTTGAATTATCAAAAAATGATAATTCTAACTAAAAAATTTTCTTATTCTTTTGCTTAAATATTTTTTAACAATTTTAATAAATGATATTTTTTGAAAACTTTCATTTCTTAATTTATTGTTAATTGTATATTCGATTGAATTCTCCCACTCTAATTCAATAACTAAACTTTCTCTAAAAAATTTTTCAAATATTTTTGCACTACTGACACTTAAAAAGGGTTCTATCATTTGGTTTTTAAGAGATGCAACAAGCTCTTTTTTTATATCGTCATAAGCAAACCACCAAATATGGTCTTTTAAATTTTCAAAAACTAGATTATCTCCTAGTCTAGAAGGTAGTTCAATGTAACCTTTATTTGAAATTCTTTCGAGTTCTTTTAAGAAAAACTCAAAATCCTTAACATGCTCAATCACATGACTGGCTATTACAAAATCAAACTCTTTATCTTTAAAAGGTAATACTTGTTCATTAATTTTAACAAATCTTTTTCCTTTATAAAAACTTGACAAATCTTGCTGATCAGCAATTTCTGTTGCATATTTATTTGCAGTGTAACCACATCCTATATCAAGAATTTTCCAGTTTGGATTTTTTTCGAGTAGACTATTTACGTGGATTATAGATGTTCTTCTTATCAAAATAAGTTTTATCTAGAATAATATTCTATTACTAAATTTGGAGACATGATTACTGGATATGGAATTTCAGCAAATTTTGGAACTCTTACTAGTTTAGCTTTTTTATTTTTATCATCCATTTGTATATACTCTGGAACTTCTCTCTCTTTACTTGTGATGGCTCCAGATATTGAAACAATATCTTTTGATTTATCTCTTATTTCAATACTATCTTCTTCTTTTACTAGGTAACTCGGAATGTTAACTTTCTTACCATTTACTTTTATGTGGCCATGATTAATCAATTGTCTTGAGGAAAATACTGTTGTTGCAAACTTAGCTCTATAAATTACCGTGTCCAATCTTCTCTCAAGCAATCCTACTAAATTCTCTGTTGTGTTCCCTTTTTTTTGTAAAGCTTTACGGTAAACATTTCTAAATTGTCTTTCGTTCATATTTCCATAATAAAATCTCATTTTTTGTTTTGCTTCTAACTGAGTGCCGTAATCTGAAATTTTACCTCTTTTTGATTTTCCGTGTTGTCCCGGTGGATAATTTCTCGAGTTAAAAGGGCTTTTTGGTCTACCCCATAAATTAACTTTAAGTCTTCTGTCTACCTTATGTTTTGATGCTAATCTTTTTGTCATAATTAATTATTCGTGACTTATAAACTATGAAAATTTTTTGTCAATTCAGCTTTTTCTATTAAGTTCATTTAAAGTAGTAAAAATTCCAAGTAATATACGTATTTCTTGCTCTGATAAATCCAATCTATGAAAAATATTATGTATATTTCTAATCATGCTTTGTCTTTTATGATTTGGCTGTAAAAACCCCTTTTTATCTAAACCTTTTATAATAAAACCCAGAAATTTATTAACTTCTAATTTTGTAGCCAATGAGCTTTTGTAAGCTGAAATGAATTTAAAATCTTTCTTCGAAAAATGCTTAAAAATCTGGAAACAAAACAAAATTAAACTATGTGATAGATTTAAGGAATTAAAGTTTTTATTAGTTGGTATTTTTACTAAGTAGTCAGCGCAATTTACTTCATCATTTGATAATCCCGACGACTCAGATCCAAACACTATACCAATTTTTTTATTTTTCTTAATTTTTTTAGTAAAATCTGTAAGTGAAATTATTTTTTTATTTACTTTTCTTATTCTTGATGTTGTGGCAAAAACAATATCTAAGTCGCCTATTGAATCATTAATAGATTTGTAAATTTTTGCAGATTGTAAGATATTTTTAGCTCCAACAGCTGTTGCCATAGCTTTTGGGTTGGGCCAAGCACACCTGGGATTTACTAATCTTAAATTTGTTAAATTAAAATTTTTAAGTGCCCTCGCAGAAAATCCAATATTTTCACCCAATTGAGGTCTACATAAAATAAAAAAAGTATTTTTAAGACTCATTAATTATTTGCAGGTGCTTTATCTTTATATAGTTTGTAGTCCAAGCTATCAATTAAGGCTTTGAACGAAGCTTCGATAATATTTGGTGAGACACCTATCGTGAACCAACTTTTACCATTGCTATCAGTGCTCTCAATAGAAACTCGTGTAGTTGCATTAGTTCCAGTATTTAAAATTCTTACTTTATAATCAACTAATTTCAAATCTTTTAAATATTTTGAGTATTTCCCCACCCTATCTACATTTGATCTTATTGCGTTATCTAAAGCATTTACAGGTCCATTTCCAGAACCTTCGCAAACAATTTCTTTACCATCAACTAATATATGAGCCTTAGCAAAAGAATTTATTTTGTCTTTTGATTCTTTGCGAACAGAAACATCATACTTAGAAATTGTTAAGTATTTTGGTATTTTGTCTAAAAGCCTCCTAGCAAGCAGTTCAAATGAAGCATCTGCACCATCATATGAATAACCAACAAATTCTCTATCTTTAACTTCATCGAGTAAGGTTTGAACTCTTGGATCATTTTTATCAATTTTAATTTCAAATTTATTTAATCTAGACATTATGTTAGACTTGCCCGCTTGGCTGGATACAATAATATTTCTAACATTACCAACTAGACTTGGCTCTATATGTTTGTATGTTTTGGGATCTTTAGAAACAGCAGAAACATGAAGTCCACCTTTATGGGCAAAGGCAGATGGGCCAACATAAGCGGCTCTTCTATTTGATTTTCTGTTTAATATTTCATCTAATAATCTTGAACACTCTGTTAATGTTTTTATTTTGTCTTTACTTATTTTAATTTTAAAATTTTCAGAAAAAGATTTTTTTAATACCAAAGATGGAATTAATGAAATCAAATTAGCATTTCCACATCTTTCGCCTAATCCGTTAATAGTACCCTGTACTTGACGAACTCCTGCTAAAATAGCAGTTAAAGAATTTGCTACAGCATTTTCAGTATCATTATGAGCATGTATACCTAAGTTTTTACCAGGAATTTTTTTACAAACATGGGAGATTATCTCGCCAATTTCATTTGGTAAAGTGCCTCCATTAGTATCACATAGCACAATCCATCTTGCTCCTTCATCGTATGCAGTTTTTATACAACTTAGTGCATATTCGGGATTATTTTTAAATCCATCAAAAAAATGCTCTGCATCAAACATAAATTCTTTTTTGTTCTTGATGAATAATTTTGCAGATTCTTTAATATTTTCTAAATTTTCCTTTTTAGTGATACCTAAGGCTACATCGACATGAAAATCCCAAGACTTTCCCACTAAACAAATAGCATTAACTTTTGTGTTTAATAAAGCAGATAAACCAGGATCATTATTAGCACTTCTTCCTGTTTTTTTTGTCATACCAAATGCTGTAAGAATTGTATTTTCTAACTTTGGAGGATTATTAAAAAAAGTTGTATCTAGAGAATTTGCTCCAGGCCAACCGCCTTCCAAATAGTCAACCCCAAGTTCAGATAATGCTTTTGCAATTTTATTTTTATCATTTATAGAGAAATTAACGCCTTCTGTTTGAGCTCCATCTCTAAGAGTTGTGTCAAATATATATATTTTTTCTTTACTCATTTATATTTCCATCTTGTCTGTTCTTGTTTGTCTTCTATAATTATACCTTCAATTTCTAATTCTTTTCTAATACTGTCAGCTAATTTGTAATCTCCATTATTTCTAGCATTATTTCTATCTTTAATTTTTTTATTTATAAAATTTTCATCAATAGTAACTTTTGATTTTTTAAAATTTTCCCAAGATTTTTTATCTTCTTCTAATAAACCTATAAAATTGCAAGCTTTTAAAAATTTAACCTTTGCTAAATTATTTCCCTTAGAAGACTCTTCATAAAGGTAATGTAGTTTAGATATATATTCTGGAGTATTTAAATCTTCTAATAAGGGTAAAATTATATCTTCATCTAGTTCACTTGTGTCGATTTGCTCAAATTGGTTATACCATTTATTTAGTGTATTTTTACTTTCATCAATTAATTTCTCGTTCCAATCTAAAGGTTGTTTATAATGAGAACTTAAGAGAGCCAACCTAACAACTTGTCCATTAATTTTTTCACTCAGACTTTTAATTGTTACAATATTTCCAATAGATTTTGACATTTTTTCTTTATCAAATGTAACGAAACCATTGTGTATCCAGTAATTTGCAAATTTATCATTTTTATTTGAGCAGCAAGATTGCGCTATTTCGTTCTCATGATGTGGAAAAACTAGATCAAGTCCACCACCATGAATATCAAAATATTTACCCAAAAACTTTCCACTCATTACAGAGCACTCTAAGTGCCATCCAGGTCTTCCTCTTCCCCAAGGAGAATCCCAGCCAGGTTCTTTTTCATCAGAGGGTTTCCAAAGAACAAAATCTAAAGGATTTTTTTTGTATTTTGAAATTTCTACCCTTGAGCCCGCAACTAGCTCGCTAGAATCTTTGTTTGATAATTTTCCATAATTTTTAAATGATGAAACAGAAAAATAAACATGCTTTTGGTTTTCATATGCATTTTTATTTTTAATTAATTTTGTAATCATATTTATCATCTCTTTAATATGATCGGTTGCCTTTGGTTCAAAACTTGGTTTTAAACAATTTAAATACATGCAATCTTTATTAAAGCTTTTAGAAATATCATTTGTTAGACTTTCAATGCTTATTTTTTTATTTTTGGAAGATTCAATAATTTTATCGTCAATATCAGTAATATTTCTGACGTAGGTAACATTGCTGTGACCATAAACTTTTTTTAAAAGTCTAAACAAAACATCAAATACTACTAATGGTCTTGCATTGCCAATATGAGAAAAATCATAAACTGTTGGTCCACAAACATACATGCCTACCTTATCTTTGTTTATTGGTATAAATTTTTCTTTCTTATTAGATAGAGTATTATAAATATTTAAATTTTTAATCATTATTAATTTTGCAAACAGGGATTGATTTCATTTTGTGCAAATTCCTTTTTCTAATTTCTAAATATTTTTTATGATTCTTATTATTATTATCCAATATTGCTTTTTCTAATTCTTGATAATTCATACCGAGCTGATTAACATCGCTTCTTCCATCGTCCCATAAACCATCGGTTGGCTCTGCTTTAATAATTTCATCTAATATTTCCAATTCTTTACCCATTTCCCATACTTGGGTTTTTGTGCAATCTGCAATTGGTGAAATATCTACTCCACCGTCTCCATACTTAGTATAAAACCCTACGCCAAAATCTTCTATTTTATTTCCAGTTCCAACAACTATTCCATTGTTGGCTGCTGCGACTTGATAAAGAGTAGTCATTCTTAGTCTAGCTCTAGAATTTGCAAATCCATGCTCATTATCAAATTCACTTAATGAAACTTTAAATGATTTAAACAAATTGTCTAAAATAATCAGATGACTTTCTACATTTTTAAATTTATTTTGAAGCCACTCTTGATGCTTTAAACTTAAATCTTGTTGTATTTTTATTTGTTTTATTGGCATAGAAAGAACTATTGTTTTTTTTCTCGTGAGTGAACAAATCGCACTAGTCACTGACGAGTCTATACCCCCAGAAATTCCTATAACTAAAGATTCTGGTTCTTTTGGCATTGATTTACAATAATCTTCTATCCATTTTTTTATATAATTAATTCTTTCTATTGTTTGCATAAATATTAATATTTAATTTTTAAAATAAATCTTAATAATTAAAATCCAATTATTAAGATGCTGCTTGAATAATATTCTTTGAATATTCAGAGTTTTTCTTAATTTCATCTGAAATAAGGAAAGCCAGCTCTAATGCTTGGTTTGCATTAAGTCTGGGATCGCAATGTGTATGATATCTATGCGATAAATCTGTTTCTGTTATTTTTTGAGCTCCACCAGTGCATTCAGTAACATTTTGCCCAGTCATTTCTATATGAAGGCCACCAGCAAATGTACCTTCAGATTGATGAACTGCAAAAACATTTTTAACTTCCCTTACCACATTATTAAAAGGTCTTGTTTTAAATCCAGTCACAGACTTAATTGTGTTTCCATGCATTGGGTCGCACGACCACACAACATTTAGTCCTTCTTTTTTTATTGCTCTAATTAATTTAGGTAAAAACTTTTCTACTTTGTCATATCCAAATCTTGAAATTAATACAATTTTACCTTTTTCGTTTTTTGGGTTTATTGCATTGCAAATTTTTACAATTTCATCTGGTTTAGATGTAGGTCCACATTTTATTCCAATAGGATTTTCAATACCCCTGCAAAATTCAACATGCCCTCCATCAAGCTGCCTTGTTCTATCTCCAATCCATACAAAATGTGCTGAAGTAACGTGATGCTCACCCGTAGTAGAGTCTATTCTAGTCATAGACTGCTCAAACGGTAATAAAAGTGCTTCGTGAGATGTCCAAAAATTTACTGTTTTTAATCTTCTGTTAAAATCTGAATTAATTCCACAAGCTTCCATAAAAGCTAACGCATCAGCAATTTTATCTTCAAGCTCTTTAAATTTTTTATCTTGTTGACTTTTTTTTATAAATCCTAAATTCCATGTATGAACCATATTTAAATCTGCAAATCCGCCATGAGAAAAAGCTCTTATAAGATTTAAAGTGGATGCAGATTGAGAGTATGCTTTAAACAATCTTTTGGGATCGGGAACTCTGGATTTTGAATTAAATTCTATACCATTAATATTATCACCTAAGTAACTTTGTAATTCCAATCCATCTTTCGTTTCTGTGGGTGAGCTTCTAGGTTTTGAAAACTGTCCTGCAATTCTTCCTAATTTAACTATTGGTAATGACGCAGAATAAGTCATAACTAATGACATTTGCAACATTACTTTAAAAGTATCTCTAATATTATCTGGATGAAATTCTGCAAAACTTTCCGCGCAGTCGCCGCCTTGTAGTAAAAATGCTTTTCCATCCACAACTTCAGCTAACTGGTTTTTTAAGTGTCTAGTTTCACCAGCAAATACCAATGGAGGAAAATTTTTGATTTTTCCTAGAACCATATCTAATTCCTTTTTATCCGGATATTCCGGAATATGTTTAGAAGGAAAGTTCTTCCAACTATTTAATGACCATTTTTTCATATTCAACCTAAGGTATATATATTATATACAGGTTAAAAAACCAAGTTTGAATATGTTATAAACTTAAAAAATGACTAAATTTTCAAAAATTATAAGAGAAAACAACCAAAAACAATTAATACATAAGTTTATTGAAATATTTAGAGTCAAATTAAATAAAAAAATCAACAAATCTAAAAGATTCACTTTTGTGCTCACGGGGGGAGTTAGCCCAATAAGACTTTATAAAGCATTAAGCAAAGCTAAAAAAATTGAATGGGAGAATGTTGATTTCTTTATAGGTGATGAAAGATATGTAAAAGAAAATTCTAAACATTCAAACATTAATCTATGTAAAAAATATTTGCTTAACAGTATTAAGATTTCACCAAAGCAAATATTTAAAATTCAAACAAACAGTAAATCAATAAAAAAAGATACAAAAAATTATGAAAAGAAAATAAAAAATTATTTTTTCAATAAAAAAATTGTTTTTGATATCATTTTGCTTGGTATAGGAAATGATGGACATATAGCTTCATTATTTAAAAACAATATTAATAATAAAACTAAAAAAAACGTTGATTATGTGATTAAAAAAGATTTTAAGAGAATTACATTAACTATTAAATGCATTAACAGTTGTCGGGCAATTTTATTATGGGCCCCTGGGAAAAAAAAATCTATGATAGTAAAAAAATTGCTTTCTAATAAATTATTAAATCTTCCCGTCTCATATTTAAGGAAAAAAAATAGTTTTCTATTCTACTGTAACTGATTTAGCTAGATTTCTAGGTTTATCTATATCAAGATTTTTTAAAGACGCTATGTGATACGCTAGAAGTTGAAGGGGTATGGTGGTTAAAAAAGATGTTAAATGGTTTTCTATTTTAGGAATCACTAATGTAAATCTTAAATTTTCTCTTATTATACTATTTTCTTCATTGGTTATTAATAATACTTTTGCTCCTCTTGCTATAACTTCTTGCATATTTGATATTGTTTTTTCAAAATATCTATCTTGTGGAGCTATAATCACAACCGGTAAACCTTCCTCAACTAAAGCCAGAGGTCCATGTTTCATTTCTCCAGCTGGATAACCTTCGGCACTAATATAGGATAATTCTTTAAGTTTCAAAGCTCCTTCTAGAGCTATAGGAAAAGATGGTCCTCTGCCTAAAAAAATAACTCCTTTAGAATCGTAGATATCTTTTGCTATTATTTTAATTTGTTCTTCACATTTTAATGTCTCTTTAATTAATTCAGGGAGTTTTTTGAGGTTTGTAATTTTTTTTATATATTCTTCATGAAAAATTTCTTTTCTAATTTCAGAAAACTTTAAAGCCAACATATATAAAACTAGCATTTGTCCAATAAAGGCTTTTGTGGAAGCAACTCCTATTTCGGGTCCAGCATGTATTGGTAAAACAAAATCTGAATGTCTGGCTATAGAACTTTCTACCGCATTAACAACTGAGCAAGTTTTTACATAATTTTTTTTACATAAATCTAAAGCAGCAAAAGTATCTGCAGTTTCGCCTGATTGAGAAACAAAAATATATAAATTTCTTTTATTAAATTTAATTTTTCTATATCTAAATTCAGAAGCTACATCGGTTTCAATTTCTACACTTGTAAGTTCTTCAAACCAATGTTTTGCTGAAAGACAAGCATGGTATGCTGTTCCGCAACCAACCAAAACTATTTTTTTAACCTCTTTAGGGTTAAGTGGAAAATTATATAAATTAATATCTTCTTTTAAATGGTTGACATACTCTTTTATACAATTTTTTATAGTAATCTTTTGTTCGTTGATTTCTTTTGACATAAAATCTTTATAATCACCTTTTTCAGAAGTGTATTTATCATCGGAGAGTGTCAGAATTTTTTTGTTAATTTTTATGTTTTTTTGATTATAAAACTTTATTTTATTATTTGACAAAATACATATATCTCCATCATCCAAGTAGGTTATTTTATTCGTCATAGATTTAAGAGCGTATGAATCAGATCCAAGATAATTCTCATTAGAGCCATATCCTACCGCTAAAGGACTTCCTCTTCTCGCCCCAACAACAATATCGCTATATTTTTTAAAAAGTATGCCTAAAGCAAAACTTCCATTTAGCTTTTCTAGAGTTTTGTTTATAGCTTCAATAAGATCAAAATCTTTTAAAAAATCAGTTAGTAAAACTGTTATAACTTCTGTATCGGTTTCTGATTTAAACTTATAGCCTTTTTTTTCTAAATTTTTTTTTAAAATATTAGAATTTTCAATAATACCATTGTGAACAACAGCAACATCATCAGATGAATGGGGGTGAGCATTAATATTGCTTGGCGCGCCATGCGTTGCCCACCTAACATGTCCTATTCCTAAAATTCCTAATGAAGGTGTTTTAAAAAGAATCTTTTCAAGATTTTCCACTCTTCCTATGCATTTTTTTTCTTTAATTTCACCATTTGATATTGTTGCAATGCCAGATGAATCGTAACCTCTGTACTCAAGTTTTTTTAAGGATTGAATTATATTTGAGCTTACAGGTTTGTTGCTTACTATTCCTATTATGCCACACATTATTTTTTTTTATAATTTTTAATTTCAATTTGATTAGATCTTGTTAAGGCTAAAGATTTATCTTTAACATTTTTTGTAATTGATGATCCTGCTCCTATAATGGATTTTTTTCCTATTTTAACTGGAGCAATCAAAGAGGTGTTGGAGCCTATAAAAGCGCCATCTAAGATTTTTGTTTTATTTTTCTTTTTGCCATCATAATTACAAGTAATAGTTCCTGCTCCTATATTTACGTTCTTGCCAATAAAAGAATCTCCAATATAAGATAGATGATTTATTTTAGAATTTTTTCCTATTTTACTTTTTTTGACCTCAACAAAGTTACCAACTCTTGAACCTTTAGACAAAAACGATCCAGGTCTTATTCTTGCAAAAGGTCCAACACCAGCATTAGATTCTATTGTTGCATTTTCTATATGTGTAAATGAATGAATTTCAACATTATTTCCAATTTTTGTTTTTTTTCCAATAACAACATATGGGTCTATAATCACATTCTTTCCGAATTTTGTATCTTGCGACAAAAATACTGTTTCGGGTGATTTAAGTGTCACACCTTTTTTCATTGCTTTATTTCTAAGATTTTCTTGGTTTAATTTTTCAATCAAAGCAACTTTTTTTTTGTTTATTGCTATCATCAACTTTCCTCTTTACATTAATATAAGTTTTATAATAACTCACAAAATATTTCTTTATAATACTTTTTTTATGAATCAAAGACTAACAATATTATTCGATTTAGATGGCACTCTTATTGATACAGCGCCAGATCTAATTCTGGCACACAATCATGTAATGAAAAAATTTGGTTTTCCGACTAAGTCAGAAGAACAAATAAAATCTCTAGTTGGCATGGGTGCAAAAACATTAATAGGAAAAACGTTATGGAACACAGCAAAAGAAGAGATTAAAAAAATTAAGGAAAAAGATATAAAAGATAAAATGGTAAAAGAGTTTATAAACTTTTATGGAAATAATATTTTAATTGAAAGTAAATTAATAAATGGAACAAAAGACTTTTTGATATGGTGTAAAAAAAACGAAATTTCTATGGGTGTTTGCACTAACAAGCAAGAACATTTAGCTGTTGATCTCTTGAAAAAAATAGGGATTAATCATTTTTTTGAATACGTTGCTGGATGTAATACTTTTGATTATTGCAAGCCAGATCCAAGACACCTGACATCTGTTATTGAAATTATGGGAGGAGATATTAAAAAAACTATTATGATCGGTGATAGTGATGTCGACGCCAAATCAGCTCAAAATGCAACTCTACCCTTTGTTCTATTAGAAGGTGGTTATACAGATGTAAAAGTTTCTCAAATGAAGCACGATCATTTTATAAAAGATTTTACTGAATTAAGTAAAATAATAAAAAATTATTTATGATTGAAACAAAGCTTTTTTTGGCCCTCATTAGTTATTACTTTGTAATGTTTGCTACCCCAGGTCCAAATAACGCAATGCTTACAGCTTCTGGCATTAAATTTGGTTTTAAAAGAACTCTACCACATCTTGTTGGTATACCATTTGGTCATGTAATCCAAATTACATTGGTGTGTCTTGGTTTAGGAAGTTTGTTTCAGAAATATCCGGTTGTACAATTTTACTTAAAATGGATTTGTTTTTTTTACTTACTTTATTTAGGTTGGAAAATTTTAGGATCATTTTCAAATAATGATAAAGAAACTGGCAGACCTTTAAAATTTTATGAGGCTGCTCTTTTTCAGTTTATCAACCCAAAAGCGTGGGTTGTTGCTTTAACAGCAGCAACAGCATTTTTTCCTAATGATGAAAGTTTTATTGTTGCAACTGCTTTTGTTGCTATTACAGCGCCTTTTATTTGTTTTCCTTCTATCTGTATTTGGGCTATTTTTGGCTCATCAATTAAGTCTTTAATAAAAAACCGCAATATAAAAAAAATTGTTGAATATTTATTAGCTGTATTATTGGTTGTTACTGCTAGTATAATAATAATTGATTAATAGATGGCAATATGCATTTTACAAAAAAAAATTCTTTTCAAAAAAGAGAAGAATTAAAAAATAAACTTAAAGATAAAAAAATACTCAAATTTCCAGGTGCTTATAACGCTTTAAGTGCAAAATTAATTACAGAAATTTCTTTTGATGGTATTTATATCTCAGGTGCGGTAATGGCTAATGATTTAGGCATCCCAGATATTGGGCTTACCACTTTAGAAGAAGTTAGTTACCGAGCGAACCAAATATCTAGAGTAACAGACCTTCCTTCAATTGTTGATGCAGACACTGGATTTAATAATTGTGAAAAAACGATACAAACTTTTGAAAAACTAGGACTTAGTGGTTGCCATATAGAGGATCAAATTGAGCAAAAAAGATGTGGTCATTTAGATAATAAAGAAATTATTCCATTAGATGAAATGGTAAAAAAAATTAAGTTAGCAGAAAAATCTAGAAAAGATAAAAATTTTTTAATTATTGCGAGAACAGACGCAAATACTGTTGAAGGAATAGAAAAAACTATCGATCGTATTAAAGCATATGAAGATGCTGGTGCTGATATCATTTTTCCTGAAGCAATGAAGAATGAAAAAGAATTTGCGAAAATAAGAGAAAATTCAAAAGTCTTCTTATTGGCTAATATGACTGAGTTTGGTAAAACAAAAATTCTATCAACGAGAGAATTGGAAAATCTAGGTTATAATATTGTAATTTATCCTGTAACTACACAACGATTGGCAATGAAGTCTGTTGAAGATGGTTTGCGTATTATTATGCAGGATGGACATCAAAACAATATTTTAGATAAAATGCAAACACGTAAAAGATTATACGAACTGGTAGAGTATGAAAAGTATAATACACTAGATAATAAAATTACTGATTTTAAAACTGATGGACACGAATAATTTATGAGTGAAGATATAAAAAAAGGATTATTAGGAATTGTTGTAGACGAAACAACAATTTCTCAAGTAATGCCTGACATCAATTCATTAACTTACAGAGGTTACGCTGTCCAAGAACTCTGTGAAAAATGCACATTTGAAGAAGTTGCTTATCTTATACTAAACAAAGAATTGCCAAATAAATTAAAACTTAAAAAATTTAAAAAAGATTTAGAAGAAAATAGAAATATCTCAATAAATTTAAGGGAAATTATAAAACATATACCTAAAAAAGCACATCCAATGGATGTTGCGAGAACGGTAGTTAGTGTCATGGGTCTTGAAGATAAAGAAACAAATAGCAACTCACCTGCAGCTAATATGAAAAAAGCAATAAGAATATTTGCAAAAACACCAACAGCCATTGCTGCTTTTTTTAGAGCAAGAAAAGGTAAAAAAGTTATACCAGCAAAAAAGGGTTTAGGTTTTTCTGAAAACTTTTTTTATATGTGTTTTGGAAAAATTCCTAGTGATGCAATTGTTAAAGCTTTTGATGTATCTTTAATTCTTTATGCAGAACACAGTTTTAATGTTTCCACCTTTACTGCGAGAACTATTACGAGTAGTTTATCAGACATTCATAGTGCAATTACTGGTGCGATTGGAAGTTTAAAAGGTCCTTTACATGGCGGAGCTAACGAAGAAGTAATGCATATGATGAAGAAAATTAAAAAACCAGAAAGTGCTTTTAAATGGATAAATAATGCTCTTGATAATAAAGATGTAGTAATGGGATTTGGTCATAGAGTTTATAAAAAAGGCGATTCAAGAGTGCCTACTATGGAGAAATATTTTAAAAAAGTCTCCAAAATAACAAACGATAAAAAATTTTATAAAATTTATGACATTGTTAAAAATGTAATGATTGAAAGGAAAGATATCCATCCAAATGTAGATTACCCTACTGGCCCCACTTATCATTTAATGGGTTTCGATACTGATTTTTTTACCCCAATATTTGTTCTATCAAGAATAACTGGTTGGTCTGCGCACATAATGGAGCAGCATGCAGCAAATAAATTAATTAGGCCGCTTTCTAAATACAATGGTGCAAAGCATCGTAAAGTAATGCTTCTCAACCAAAGATAAAATTACTTTTCTGGCGTTTTACATTTTTAGTAAATTGCACTGTTTTTTATCTAGCTGTTCTGGGTATTTTGTAAAACCTTTAAACAATTGAGCTATATAATTTCCGATTGCACTAAATTTTCCTACAACGACTCATTTCGCAAAGATGTTGCTTTACTAATAGTTTTTGTATTTAAGGAAGTTAATTAGATACTAAATTTATTCATTAAATTTACCATTAAAACTCCAATGATAATCAAAATTAAACCTATGATAGTATAAAAATTAGGAATTTGGTTATATTTAAAAATTCCAACAATTGCAGTTGTAATAATTGTTAATCCTGCGAATGACGCGTAAGTAATTCCAATCGGTATTACTTTCATGACGTTAGACAGTGAATACATACATAAAATTATTGTAACTGCACTTATAAAAGTTGGAATTAGTAATGAGAATCCTTCGGCACTTTTCGCAAAACTGTTTGATGTTGTTCCAAAAAAAATTGCTATGAGTAAAAATATATATGGAGTTGCAGCGTTCATTTAAATTAAGAAAAAGCTTCTGACCAATTACCTTTTGTAGAAGCTTTTGAATATTCTGTAGCTCTTCCCTCAAAGAAATTCATATGTTCAACCGCATTCAGCATTGTATCCAGCCAAGTCAAAGGATTTTTATCAATTTTATATATGGGTTCAAGCCCAAGTTGAGTTAGTCTTCGATTGGCTATCCAACGAATGTATTGTTTTACTTCATCTGGCTTTAATCCTGTAATGGGACCCATTTCAAAAGCTAGGTTTATAAAAGCATCTTCATGTGAAATTATTGTTCTGCAAGCATCATAAATTTCCTTTTTTAATTGAGGTGTCCAAATTTTTGGATTTTCATCAATAAAAGTTCTAAATAATTTAATCATTGAGTTGCAATGTAAAGTTTCATCTCTTACAGACCAAGTAACTATCTGTCCCATGCCTTTCATTTTGTTATGTCTTGGAAAATTTAACAAAATTGCAAAACTAGCAAACAATTGAAGTCCTTCTGTGAATGCGCTGAAAACTGCAATTGTTTTTGCTATATTGTGATTTGATTTTACATCAAATCCTTGCATATAATCATACTTATCTTTCATTTCTTTATACTTCATGAATGCAGAATACTCTGACTCAGGCATACCTATTGTATCTAGTAAATGTGAATAGGCTGCAATATGAACTGTTTCCATAGAAGCAAACGCAGACATCATCATCAATGTTTCTGTTGGTTTAAATACACTCATATAATGTCTTATATAACAGTTGCTAACTTCAACATCGGCTTGAGTAAAAAATCTAAAAATTTGAGTTAATAAATTTTTTTCAGGTTGGCTTAAATTTTTTTGCCAATCTCTAACATCATCTCCTAATGGAACTTCTTCTGGTAGCCAATGTATTCGTTGTTGCGTTAGCCAAGCATCGTAGCACCAGGGGTATCTAAAAGGTTTATAAACTGGGCTTCCAATTAATAAACCAGATTTTTCTTCATTAGTTTGATTTTTTATTTTTGTTACTGGCATGATAAACATTCTTCATAATCTTTGCTCTCATTCGATTCCTTTTTTGTCACATTTGTTGGTAAGCTGTTATTAACATTTTCTGCTCTTTGTATTGATTTTGATCTGCAATAATACAAGCTTTTTAGTCCTTTTTTCCAAGCTTGAAAATGAATTTGGTGTAATTCTTTTTTATGAACATCCGCAGGAAGAAATATATTAATCGATTGGGCTTGAGAAACATTAGCTGTTCTGTCTGCGGCAAGTTCGATAATCCATTTTTGATCGATTTCAAATGCTGTTTTAAAAACATCTTTTTCATTTTTAGTTAAAAAATCCAAATGTTCAACTGACCCTTGATTTGTAGTAATTGAAGACCAGATTTCGTCATCATTTTTTTTATATTTTTCAAGAATTTTAATTAAATATCTATTTTTAACATTGTAGGATCCTGAAAGTGTTTTGTGAGTGTAACTATTAGCAGCAACAGGTTCCACTCCAGGAGAAGCTCCTCCACATATTATTGAAATAGATGCTGTTGGTGCAATTGCTGTTTTGTTGGAAAATCTTTCTTTGAAACCATATTCTTCAGCATCCGGACACGCTCCTCTTTCCTCTGATAATTTTTTAGACGCTTCGTCTGTTTTAGTTTGAATATGCTCAAAAATTTTATTATTCCAAACTTTACTCATCACCGATTCCAAAGGTATTGAGTTTTTTTGTAAAAATGAATGAAAACCCATAACTCCCAATCCAACACTTCTTTCTCTCATAGCAGCATACTTTGCGTCTTTAAAAGATTCTGGAGCTCTAGTTATAAAATCTGTTAGTACGTTGTCTAAAAAACGCATTACATCTTCAATAAAATTAGGCTCATCTTTCCATTCGTCGTATGTTTCAAGATTGACAGAAGATAAACAACAAACGGCAGTTCTGTCATTGCCGTCTTTATCTATCCCTGTAGGCAAAGTTATTTCACTGCAAAGATTAGATGTTTTCACACTTAAGCCTGCTAGCTTGTGATGCTGAGGAATAAGTCTGTTAACAGTATCTATAAAAATAATATACGGCTCACCAGTCTCTACTCTAGCTGTTAAAAGTCTTATCCATAAATTTCTCGCAGAAACTGTTGATTGCACAATTCCATCTTTAGGACTTTTTAATGCCCACTGAGCATTAGTTTCTACAGCTCTCATAAATGAATCTGTAACTAATACTCCATGATGTAAATTTAAAGCTTTTCTATTTGGGTCTCCTCCAGTAGGTCTTCTCATTTCAATAAATTCTTCAATTTCAGGATGATCAATTGGGAGATAACATGCAGCAGAACCTCTTCTTAAAGATCCTTGGCTAATAGCCATTGTTAGTGAATCCATCACTTTAATAAATGGTATAATTCCTGAAGTTTTGCCAACTCTACCAATTTTTTCTCCTATAGATCTAAGGTTTCCCCAGTAGCTACCAATGCCACCTCCTTTAGCTGCTAACCATACATTCTCACTCCATAAATCTAATATTCCATCTAGACTATCTCCAGCTTCATTTAAAAAACATGAAATTGGGAGCCCTCTTTCTGTTCCTCCGTTTGACAAAATCGGTGTGGCTGGCATAAACCATAAATTACTCATATAATTGTAAAGTCTTTGTGCATGCAAATTGTTGTCCGCATATATGCTTGCTACACGAGCAAACAGATCTTGGTAAGATTCATTTTCGCCAAGATACCTATCTTTTAAAGTGGCTTTTCCAAAATCAGTTAATTTTTCATCTTTAGATCTATCAATTTTAATTGTTATTCCTTTATCATTTTGAAAAAGCTCTGTTTGTGAAGTTAAGGAAAAAAGGTCAGGTTTTCTTTGTTCTTTATTTTGTTTATATTTTGGGAAATTGGATGTTGGGTTAATTTTTGCGACAGCTTTCTCAATTGCAAAAGATAGATTTTTATTCATAATATGTCTGTTTTGTTATTTATTTATGTAAAAACAACTACATGTTGTGTACATTTAGTATAAGTATACCACATGTTTAATCAAATCAACAGAACATTATAGGAACATAGTATATTATATCAAGGATAAAATTTAAATATTAATAAAAAATATTAAATAATAGATAATGAGTATTGTGAATAAATTGCTAATTAATCCTCTGGGATTTAGAGAGTATGACGCCAGATGGCTATATAAAAAAGACATAAATAAAGCTGGTATAGAGAATCTTGGAAAAGGATTGGGAACTCAAATTATTAAACATACCAAGAAAAATAATCCAAGAATTATTGTGGGTCATGATTACCGATCTTACAGTGAAGAAATAAAAGCATCATTGAAAAAGGGATTAATTTCAACAGGATGTTATGTGGAAGATATTGGTTTGTCTTTATCTCCTATGGTTTATTTTGCACAATTTAATTTAGATGCTGATGGTGTAGCAATGATTACAGCAAGTCACAACGAAAATGGCTGGACTGGAGTTAAAATGGGAATCAAAAAAGGATTAACTCATACACCGGAAGAAATGAAAGAACTTAAAGACATAACTTTAAATGAGAATTTTATTATAGGAAGAGGAAGTGAGAAAAAAATAGATGGTTTTCAAAAGATTTATAAAGATGATTTAATAAAAAAAAATAAAATTAATAAAAAAATTAAAGCTGTCGTGGCTTGTGGCAATGGAACGGCAGGAATATTTGCTCCGGATGTATTGCGCGGAATTGGTTGTGAAGTAATAGAGCTTGATTGTAATTTAGATTATACGTTTCCTAAATATAACCCCAATCCAGAAGATTTAAAAATGCTCAATGCAATAAGTAAATCTGTAAAAGCTAATAATGCTGATATTGGTTTTGGATTCGATGGTGATGGAGATCGTGTTGGTGTAATTGATAATAAAGGTAATGAAATATTCTCAGACAAAATTGGATTATTAATTGCAAGAAACTTATCTCATAAATATAAAGGATCAAAGTTTATAATAGATGTTAAATCAACATGCTTATTTGGAAAAGATAAAATTCTTTTAAAAAATAAATGTAAAACTATTTATTGGAAAACAGGACATTCACATATCAAAAGAAAAGTTAATACAGAAGAAGCTTTAGCAGGTTTTGAAAAAAGTGGTCACTTTTTTTTTAATAAACCTTTGGGTTTTGGTTATGATGATGGGATTAATTCTGCTATTCATATTTGTAATTTATTAGAAGGGCAAAATAAAATGTTAGATCAGATCATCGACGAACTGCCAAATACTTTTCAAACTCCTACAATGGCACCATTCTGTAAAGATGAAGAAAAATATCAAGTGGTTGAAAATTTAGTTAGGAAAATTAAAGAAATTAAAAAAAATAAAATTGTAATTGACGATCAGGTAATTTCAGAAATACTTACTGTTAATGGTGTAAGATTTTCTTTTCAAGATGGATCATGGGGATTGATTAGAGCTTCATCTAACAAACCTTCGCTGGTTGTTGTTACCGAAAGTCCAACTTCTGATAATAGAAAGAAAAAAATTTTTTATTTCATAGATGATTTGCTTCAAAAAACAGGAAAAGTTGGAAAATACGATCAAAAAATTTAATAGCTGAAGTATTCGTAAAATAACTTAGCTGATACAAGTAAATTAAAAAAACCAAATAGTTTAGTAATCAATTTTTTTTCTATCTTGTGTACCGTTTTTGCTCCAACTCTCGCCATAACTATTGTAATCGGTACAAAAATTAAAAAAGCTGGTACATTTACAAAGCCTAAAGATAATGGAATATTTACATCTTTAAAAGCGCCAGTTATAAAAAATCCAACTGAACCTGTTGTAGAAACTAAAAATCCAATAGCAGCAGCACTACCTATTGCTCTATTTATTGAATAACCAAAAAACTTTAATATAGGTACGTTCATAACAGCTCCACCAATACCCATTGGTGCCGAAATAAATCCTGAAATTAAACCAAAAAGTAATTTCTGGTACATCTTAAAATCAGTCTTTATTTTGATTTTTTTTTCTTTTAAAAAGATTAAATAAATACCTAAAAAGAAAGTAACAATTGAGAAAAATAATATTAATTGTTGAGTTTTTAGAATTGAAGCAAATATTGTACCAACAACAACCCCCATCATAACAAATATCCCATAAGATTTAACAATATCAAAATCTACAGCTTTAAATTTATTATGAGCAAGAACTGAAGATATAGACGTCGGCATTATAATTGCAAAAGAAGTTCCTACAGCGAGATGCATGATGTGCTCGCTATCTACATTCAAAGTTCCAAATATATAAAAAAGAAAGGGTACTGAAATTAATCCACCACCTATGCCGAATAATCCTGCTGCGAATCCTACCGGAATAGCAGTTAGAGCCATCACAGTTGCAAAATATATTATCTGACTCATGGATAGGTTTTCAATCATATAGATATTTGGTTAGACTTTTCGTTGTTTTGAACAATAG
>Ga0114997_10000397_pt1 | contig 35353 bp, 34 predicted proteins | sample ArcticOcean_MG_C_2_FD_87045 | JGI IMG/M metagenome (GOLD analysis project Ga0114997, IMG submission 87045) | Marine microbial communities from western Arctic Ocean - ArcticOcean_MG_CB4_136 | ecosystem: Environmental > Aquatic > Marine > Oceanic | place: Arctic Ocean: Canada Basin | collected... | reverse complement strand
TTTTATTGTTATTTTTTTATATATTATATTTGTTTTATTTTATTTTTTTCTTTTTTTTTTTTTAATTAATAATTATTTATATTTTTAATTTTGATTTTGTTTCAATGTTACAAAGAATGGGCAAACATTAATCATAAGTATTTTTTTAAAAAAAATAATAATAAAATAGACATGTATTCATTAATAAAATTTATAGGAATTTTATATTTAATATTTGTTTTTTTGACTGCACTATTTTTAAGAGGTGACAATGGTATATATCTTATATTTATATTATCAATTTGTGCTTTTTCAGATATAGGTGGATTTATTATTGGTAAAATAATAGGGGGAAAAAAATTAACTAAAATTAGCCCCAACAAAACTATATCAGGAAGCGTTGGTTCTTTTATTTTTTCAGTAATTCCTATACTAGTTTTTGATTTTGAAAATCTTATTTTTTTAAATTACAAAATAACATTTAATGAAATTTATTTATGCTTAATGATTTCTTTAATTTGTCAAATTGGAGATTTAATTATTTCATTTTTTAAACGATTAAACAAAATTAAAAATACTGGTAATATTTTACCAGGACACGGTGGTATTTTAGACAGAATAGATGGAATAATTTTTTGCATACCTTCTATTTATCTTTTAAAAGTTGCAGAGTTATTTTAATATGAAAATGAAAATAGCTATTCTTGGATCAACTGGATCTATCGGAAGATCTACTTTAGATGTTATCAGAAAAAATAAAAAAAACTTTAATGTTGAATTAATATCTGCAAATAATAATTATAAAAAACTAATTAAGCAGGCAAAAGAATTTAAAGTAAAAAATGTTTTAATACATAACAAAATATTTTATAAGAAAGTTGCAGATTCATTAAAAAAAAATAAAACAAAGGTTTATACTTCCCCAACACCAATAAATAAAATTATTAAAAAAAAATTAGATTATTCAATGTCTGCAATTGTAGGTTTAGCTGGATTGCAACCTACAATTGACCTTATTAAATTAAGTAAGAAAGTTGCTATTGCAAACAAAGAAACAATTATTTGTGCTTGGGATATTTTAGCAAAATATATAAAAAAATATAAAACTGAAATTGTTCCAGTTGATTCAGAACATTTTTCAATTTATGAATTAACAAAAAATATTACAGATCAAGAAGTTGAAGAAATTATTATAACAGCATCCGGTGGTCCATTTTTAAAAAAAAATTTAAATCAAATAAAAAAAGCTACTCCCGATGAAGCAATCAACCATCCTAACTGGGAAATGGGAAAAAAAATTTCAATTGATTCAGCTAATTTAATGAATAAATTTTTTGAAATAATAGAAGCTCATAAATTATTTAATTTCAAAAAAAATAAATATAAAATAATGATACACCCACAATCTTATGTGCATTCTATTATTAGATTTAGCAACGGTTTAATTAAAATGATTTTATATGAGACTGATATGAAAATTCCTATATCAAATACAATTTATAAAACTAATAATAAAATTTTCCAAGAAAAAATAAGTATAAAAAAATTAAATAAAATGAAATTTCTAAATGTTGATGGTAAAAAATTTCCATCTATACATTTTATAAAAAAGTGTCTCAATTTGGGTCCCTCTACACCTATTATTGTAAATGCCTCCAATGAAGTATTAGTGAACCTATTTTTAGATAAGAAAATTGGCTTTCTAGATATAGTTGGAACGATTAATAAAGTATTTAAAGACAAAGAATTCAAAAAATATGCTAAAAGAAAACCTAAATCAGTAAAAGATATTATTATAATAGATAAATGGGCTAGATTAAAAACTATGAACATGTGTATAATATAAGATTATGAAATTCTATAAAAAAAAATTTATTTTAAAAATTTTATTTTTCTTATTTTTTTCAGCTAATAGTTATTCTGAAATTGTAAATAAAGTAGATTTTAAAGGAAATGAAAGAATTTCTCCAGAAACGATTATGATTTTTGGTGATATAATTATTGGCAAAGATTATTCCGAAACTGATATTGGCCAAATAATAAAGAAACTTTATGAAACTAAATTCTTTTCAAATATATCTATTGAGCTTGAAAACAATAAACTGATAGTTTTTCTTAAAGAGAATCCAATAGTTGATTCTATATCTTTTAAAGGAGTTAAAGCAGAGAAGTATAGAGAGAAAATTTTAGAATTACTTAACATAAGAGAAAAAGCTCCCTTTGTAAATAGTTATGTCAAGCTAGATGTTAATCAGATCAAATCTTATTATAGAGCTCTAGGGTTTTATTTTGTTAAAATTAATGCTGAAGTTGAACCCTTAAAAAAAAATAAAGTAAATATAATTTATACAATTGATAGAGGAGAAAAGGCAAAAATATCTAAAATTTATTTTTTGGGTGATAAAAAATTTAGGGACAAAAGATTAAGAGATGTTATTACTTCTCAAGAATCTAAGTTTTGGAAAGTTCTTTCTAGAAATGTTTATTTAAATGAAGGTAGAATTCTAATGGACAAAAGATTATTAAATAACTTTTATAAAAACAAAGGTTATTATGAAGTAGATTTAACATCCAGTAGCGTAGAATATTCAGAAGGAGAAGGTTTCATATTAACTTATAGTATTAATGCTGGCAAAAAATATAAATTTAATAAAATTTCTGCAGACATTTCAGAGTCTCTTGACAATAGTGCTTTTTTAACTCTTGAACCTGATTTTAATAAATTGATAGGTAAATATTATTCTCGAGCAGATTTAAATAAAGTTTTAGAAAAAATTGACAAAGTTAGTGAGTCTAAAGAATTACAATTTATTAATCATAGGATTGAAGAGACTTTAGAAGGTAATAGTGTTGACGTAAAAATTATTATATTTGAAGGTGAAAAATTTATTATAGAAAAAATTAATATTGCAGGAAATACTGTAACCAATGATTCGGTTATTAGAGGTGAAATGTTAGTTGATGAAGGAGATCCTTTCAGCGAACTCCTTGTTAATAAATCTATCAATAAACTTAAAAGTAGAAATATTTTTGGAAAGGTTGAGCAAAAAACATTGCCTGGTTCAACCACAGACCTTAAAGTATTAGAAATAAGTGTAGAGGAAAAAGCTACAGGTGAAATTATGGCTGGAGCAGGTGTTGGTTCTGATGGTGCAAGTTTCCAATTTAGTGTAAAAGAGAACAATTGGTTAGGTAAAGGATTTAGTTTAAATTCAGGAGTTAATGTTTCTAAAGAAAAGATTACCGGTAGTTTGTCTTTATCAGATCCAAATTATAATTTTACAGGAAATGAGGTTTTTGCATCATTAAATGTATCTTCAACTGATAAATCTGAAACTACTGGTTTTAAAAGTCAAAAGTCAGGTTTTAATGTAGGTACAAGTTTTGAACAATATGAAAATCTTTATTTTTCACCTTCTATTGAAGTTGCTTATGAAGAAATATCATCTGAAAGTGATGCATCTGCCAGCATAAGAAAAATGGATGGTAATTATTTAAATAGCGACTTTTCTTATGGTATTGCATTAGATAAAAGAGATCAACCGTTTCAAACTACTGAAGGGTATTACGTAAAATTTAATCAATCTTTACCTATTATTCAAGACACATCATCTATTATGAATAATTTAGATCTAGTTACATTTCATGAGATTAATGAGGCCATGGTGGGTAAAATAAAGTTTCACGCCAAAGCAATACATGGGGTAGATGATAATGTAAGGTTAACTAACAGATTATTTATACCACGTAATAAACTTAGAGGATTTGTTAAAGGAAGGGTTGGACCAAAAGATGGAACTGACTGGGTTGGAGGAAACTATGTATCTGGAGTAAGTGCAGAGACTATGTTACCTAACTTATTACCAGAAGCATATAAAACAGATTTTAACGTATTTATTGATGCTGCAAATATATGGGGGATTGACTATAATAATTCTATAAACGACTCAAGCAAAATAAGATCATCTATAGGTATAGGAGCTGTAGTATTTACACCAGTTGGACCTCTAAGTTGGACTGCATCTCAAAATATAAGCAAATCATCCACAGATGAAACAGAAGCATTTACTTTTAGGTTAGGAACATCATTTTAATGAAATATTTAGTAAAAATTTTTGTGTTTGCTTTTTTCACTATTGTTAGTAAACAAGTCTTTTACAATATAGAGATTTAAATTTTTTTATTATGAAATATATGACCAAAGCATTATTATTCACTTTTTTTTTATTTATTAGCACACAAGTCTATGCAGAACAGAAAATTGTTGTTCTAGATTTGAAACATGTATTAAATAATAGTAAAGCTGGCAAAGAAGCACAAGAATTACTTAAAAAGAGACTTGAAGATGATTCAAAAAAGTTTACTGAGATAGAAAAAAAATTAAAAAAAGAAGAAAGAGATTTATTAGAAAAAAAAAACGTTCTTAGCAAAGAAGATTATAAAAAAAAAAGTGACTTGTTAAGAAAAAATGTAATTGAGTATCAATCTGAAAGAAGAGAATCTCTGGATAAAATTGGTAAACAACGAGCTAAAGCCAAATCAATACTCTTGAAAAAATTAGACCCTATAATTGATTCTTATATTAATAATAATGATATATCTTTAGTGATAGATCAAAAAAATATGATAGGTGGTAGAGTAGAGTTTAATATAACTGAAGTTATTTTAGAAAAACTTAACAAAGAACTTCCCTCGCTAAAATTATAATAAAAATGAACGAAAATCATTTTTTTGAAAAAAAGGGGCCTTTCCTTTTTTTAGAAGTTGTTAAAACTATAGGATGTAAAAAAGATTTTTCAAATTTTAATGAATTTAATATTCAAGGATTTGAATCTTTAGAAAACGCTACTAATAAAGATATAACTTTTTTAAATTCAAATAAATATCAAAACTTATCTTTAAAAACAAAAGCATTTGCCTGTATTACTTCACCAAATCTTTCTAAGTTTCTGCCTGACAAATGTTTAAAAGTTGATGTTAAAAATATTTTATTTGCAGTGACACTAGTGGCAAAGATGTTTTATCCAAAAGCTGATGTGGATTATCCTGATGATAATTTAACCAGCCCAGACAATTCAAAAAAATTATTCAATAATTCAGAATTTGGAAAAAATGTATTAATAGGTAAAAATGTAAAAATAGGAAAAAATATTAAAATTGGTAGTAATACAATATTAGAGAGCAACGTTACAATTGGTGACAACTGTATTATTGGTACATCTGTTACAATCAGGAATTCAATAATTCATAATAAAGTATACATTCAAGATGGATGTAAAATTGGTTTAAAAGGTTTTGGTTTTATTCCAATTAATGGTGAAAATATAAGAACCCCACATATTGGAAAAGTTATATTATATGATGGTGTTGAAATTGGATCAAATAGCACTATTGATAGAGGTTCCTTTGGAAATACTATAATAGGAAAAAATACTTTCCTTGATAATCAAGTCCATGTAGCTCACAATGTGCAAATAGGAAAAAATTGCATGATAGCAGGTCAAGTTGGTTTCGCTGGCAGTTCTACACTAGGTGACAATGTTATTATAGGAGGACAAGCAGGTATTTCTGGCCATTTAAAAATTGGGAGTAATGTTAAAATTGGTGGTGGGAGCGGTGTAGTTAATGATATTCCTGATAATACAAAAGTAATGGGTTATCCTGCTGTTCCGTTAAAAGAGTTTGCTAAGTTAAGAAAAAAAATATGACAAATAATTCCATAGATAGAAAAAAAATAGAAAGTTTATTACCACATAGAGACCCAATGTTATTAATAGATAAATTAATTAATATTGTTCATCTTAAATCTGCCACAGCTATAGTAAATGTAAAGAAAAAATCTTTTTTTTTGCAAGGACATTTTCCAGGTCAACCAGTTATGCCTGGTGTTCTAATTGTCGAAGCATTTGGTCAAGCAGCTGCTGCATTAACTGCTTATGGAATAGACCCAAAAGAATATGCAAATAAATTAGTGTATTTAATGAGTGTGGAGAAAGCTCGATTTAGAAGCCCAGTTTTGCCTGATTGTGAATTATACCTAGATATAGAAGCAATAAGATCACATGGAAAAGTATGGAAGTATAAAGGAATAGCAAAAGTTAATGGAAAGAAAATGGCAGATGCTCAATGGTCAGCAACAATTGTTGATAGAAAATAATTTTTTATGATTCATAAAACTAGCATTATAAATAAAAATGCTAAAATTTCTAAAAATGTTAAAATAGGTCCATATTCAGTTATAGGCCCAAATGTAGAAATAGAAGAAAATGTTGTAATACATTCTCATGTAAACATATCTGGAAATACTAAAATTGGAGCTCAAACTAAAATATATCCATTTGCAAGTATAGGTACTGACCCCCAAGATTTAAAATTTAAAGGAGAAAAAAGTTATTTAATAATAGGTAATAATAATACAATAAGAGAATATGTTACAATAAATCCAGGAACAGAAGGAGGGGGAGGTCTAACCACAGTAGGAAATAACTGTTTATTTATGATTTCTTCACATGTGGCACACGATTGTAAAGTAGGTAATAATGTTGTTGTGGCAAACAATGTTCCATTAGGAGGACACGCTATAATTGAAGATGGAGTAATAATTGGTGGGAACTCAGCTGTTCAACAATATACAAGAATAGGTAGATTAGCAATGATAGGTGGTATGACAGGTGTTCTAAAAGACGTTATTCCATTTGGGTTGTCTTTTGGTAATAGAAATTATCTTAAAGGATTAAACTTGATTGGCTTAAGAAGAAGTAAATATGAAAATAAAGAAATAATTGAATTAGGAGCTGCTTATAAAAAGATTTTCACATCTGGAAATCTTTATGAAAATGTGAGTAAAACTAATGGTGAATACAAAGAAAATAATCTAGTTAATGAAGTAACAAGTTTTATTTTAAAGGATAAAAAAAGACCTATTTGCTCACCTCTAACTAAAGAATAAAATGATCGGTCTAATATTTGGTGATACAGATTTTCCTAAAGAGGTCTTAAAAAAAGTAATAAAAAAAAGAAAAAATTATTTTATTATCGATCTTAGCAAAAAAAATATTTTTAAAAAAATTAAAAACTCACACAAAGTATCAATAGGTCAGTTTGGTAAAATAATTAATATAATAAAACACAATAAGTGTAAAAAAGTCTTATTTGCAGGTAAAGTCAATAAACCAAACTTTTCTAAGATAAAATTAGATTTTAAAGGTCTTTACTATATCCCAAGAATTATAAAAAAATTTAAACTTGGCGACGCTGCTGCTTTGAAAGAAATAATACAAATTTTAAAAGAAGAAAAAATTATTACAATTAGTTCATTAATTTTTAATCCAGAATTAACTCTTAAAAAGGGAAATTATACTAAAAGAAAACCTAATAAACATGATCAAATAGATATTAAAAAAGCACTAAAAACATTAAATAAATTAGGAAAATATAATTTTACCCAGGGTGTTGTTGTAAGAAGCAATAAGATTGTTGCTATAGAAGGTAAAGATGGCACAGAACAAATGCTAAGAAAATGTCAAAGTAGAAACTTTATAAATAAAGGTGTTTTAGTTAAGTTTCCAAAAAAAAAACAAGATTTACGAATAGATTTACCAACAGTAGGATTAAAAACTTTAATTCAATGCAAATTAGCAGGTTTAAATGGATTAGTTTTAAAAAGTAAACAGAATGTTTTTTTAGAGGAAAAAAAATGCGTAACTTTTGCTAATAAAAACAAGATGTTTATTGTAGCAGTATGAAAAAAATATTTATATTAACTGGTGAGCCATCAGGAGATAAATTAGCCTCTAAGGTAATCGGTCATCTCAAAAAGACAAGATCAGATATTGATTTTTTATCTGTTGGTGGAGAGCATTTAAAATCATTAAAGATAAATTCCCTTTATGATTTGCAAGAAGTTACTTATCTTGGCTTTACTAAAGTTTTATTAAATATTTTTAAAATAAAAAAAAAAATAAATGAAACTGTAAAGGAAATAATTAAATTTAAGCCAGACATATTATTTTCTGTAGATAGTCCAGACTTTACATTACGAGTTGCAAAAGAGGTTAAAAGAATTGACCCTAATATTAAAACAATTCACCTTGTAGCACCACAGGTGTGGGTATGGCGAGAGAAGAGAGTTAAAAAACTTAAACACTTCTTAGATCATATATTATTACTTTTCCCATTTGAGAAACACTATTTTGAAAAAGAGAATGTGCGCTCAACTTTTATCGGCCATCCTCTATTAGAAAATAATGAAAAAAGCAAGATTGATATAAGTCAAATCATAAAAGATAATAAAAAAATATTTTCTATTTATCCCGGAAGCAGATTATCTGAAATAAATATATTAATACCAATTTTATTTAAATTTATAAAAATGATGAATAAAAAACATAAAAATTTATTTTTTGTTTTCCATTTAACAACAGAACATGTACAAAAAGTTCAAAACTCACTTCTTAAAGAAGGCTTCAAAAATTGCGGTGCAATTTCAGATGGAAAAATAAAGTCTGAGATCTTAAAGTCATCTATATTTGCAGTTGCTAAATCAGGAACTATATCTCTAGAAATCTGTAATGCCAAAGTTCCGTCTCTTATTATTTATAAAATGAATTTATTAAATTTTCTTATTATAAAAATGTTAGTAAAAGTAAAGTTTGCCAATATTATAAATATTTCTGCAAATAAGGAAATAATACCTGAGCTAATACAGTCAAAATGTAATCCAAAAAACATTTACAATACAGTTGATAAACTTTTAAGTAATAAAAAAAAACTTGAGCAACAAGTGTATGATTTTAGTGTTGAAATTAATAAATTTAAAACTGAAAAACCTTCTAAAATTGCTTCTTCGGTATTAATTAATCATTTTTAATCTTTTTATAACATTATTTTTCCCAAGAGATTGAATGATATCATAAATTCCTGGCCCAAACTTTGATCCAGTCAATGCAATTCTCAATGGTTGTCCTACACCTTTAAAGTTTGTATTTTTTGCTTTTATCAAATCTTTTATTATTTTTTCTAATGCTTCTTTACTAATTTTATCAATTTTTTCGTAACTATTTAAAAAATCTTTAATAATTGTTTTAGATATATCATCTAACAATTTACCGTCTTCATCTGAAATTATAATATTTTCACTGAGTATATACCCAGCATTATTATAAATGTCTTCAAGTTTTTTAGCTTTATTTTTCAAAAAATGGATAGAGTTAACTATGTCTGTTTCATATTTATCATCTATTTTTTTCTTATATTTTGCAGCGTATTTTTTTAAATTATTATATAATTCTTTCTCATCAAGATTTTTGATGTAATGTTCATTAATTGATAAAATACGTTCCATATCTAATTTCGAAGGTGATTTACCTATACCAGTTAAATTGAAGTGTTTAATACTTTCGTCTAAAGTGAATATTTCTTTATCTTTAAAAGACCAACCTAAACGTAATAAATAATTTCTTAAAGCTTCAGGTAATATGCCAATTTTAATATAATCATTTAACGTTGATGCATTGTCACGTTTTGAAAGTTTTTTACCTGAGGCGCTGTGAATTAATGGTATATGAGCAAATTGAGGTACCTTCCATCCCATTGCTTCATAAATTTGTTTTTGCTTAAAGGTATTTATTTTATGATCATCTCCTCTTATTACATGTGTAATTTTCATTTCATTATCATCTACTACTGCTGTGAGCTGATATGTAGGCGAACCATCTTTACGTAGTATTATAAAATCTTCAATTGTTGAATTGGAGATATTTATTTCCCCTTGTACTCTATCATCGATAGTATTATTTCCACTTATTTTACTCTTAAATCTTATTACAGGATTAACATCTTTTGGAATCTCAAGGTCTTTTGAATCTCTCCATTTTCTATTATATATAAAAGGAACTTTAGCTTTTTTTGCTTTTAATCTTTGCTCTTCAATTTCTTCAATAGAACAATAGCATTTATAAGCAAATCCTTTTTCTAAAAGTTCATTAGCAACTTTTTTATGCTTATTTATATTTTTAGATTGAATATATTCATCACCATCATACTCTATCCCAATCCATTTTAAAGAATCTATAATTTGATTTTTAAATTCAACTTTTGATCTATCTTTGTCTGTATCTTCTATTCTTAAATAAAATTTACCTTCATTATTTTTTGCAAATAACCAGTTAAATAAAGCGGTTCGTACACCACCTATATGTAATGGTCCTGTTGGAGATGGAGCAAATCTTGTTGCCACTAAACTCATAAATTTATTATTAGACTATTTTATTGGAAGTTTCTATACAAAGATACCAAAACACCTTGAACTTTAACTCTATCTGGACCAAAAATTTTTGTTTCGTATCTTTTGTTTGCACTCTCAAGAGCTACAATTTTTCCTTTTTTTCTTATTCTTTTTAACATCGCTTCATGGTCATCAATTAAAGCAACAACTATTTGACCATTACTTGCTGTATCACATTTTTTTACAATAACAGTATCTCCGTCATTAATTCCTGCTTCAATCATCGAATCTCCTGATACTTTTAAACCAAAATGTTCGCCACCTTTGCTAAGTTCTTCTGGTATAGAAACTTTACTTACTTCATTTTGTATAGCTTCAATCGGTGTTCCGGCAGCAATTCTACCTAATACAGGAACTTCATGAACACTATTTTTAGAAACTTCTTCATCTAAACCACCTTTTATTACGCTGGGTGAAAAGGAATTATAAATATCATTAGCACTTGCGGTTTCTGGAAGCTTTAAAACTTCTAAAGCTCTAGCTTTATGTGCAAGTCTTCTTATGAAACCTCTTTCTTCTAACGCAGATATAAGTCTATGAATTCCTGATTTCGATTTTAAATTTAAAGAATTCTTCATTTCTTCATAGGAAGGAGAAACACCGGTAGATCTTAATTTTTTATTTATAAATAAAAGTAAGTTTTTTTGTTTTTTTGTAAGCATAGAACAAATATCGTACATCTATGTTCTACAAAAGTTCTTTTGCTTACACAATAGCTTAAAATACCCTAAAATAGGGCTTTATTTGATTAGAGGACACTAAAAATTGAATTTTTATCTAAATTCTTTAGAAGTGATTCACCAATTAAAAAAGTTTTAATTTTGGTTTTACTCTCGATTTCCAAAACCTCTTCTTTTGTTTTAATTCCACTTTCACAAATTAAGGGAATAGAATGATTTTTTAATGCATTATTAATATCATAGGTTGTATTTATGTCAGTTTTTAATGTTTTAAGATTTCGGTTATTAATTCCAATTAAAGCTTCTTTAAATCTTAAAGAGTATTCGGCCTCTTCAATTGTATGAGCTTCAATAATTACTGATAAATTTAATTTTAATGCCTCTTCATATAACTCATTGGTTAATTTTTTTCCAATTCCAGCAAGAATAAGTAATACAGCATCAGCGCCCTCAGATTTAGCATGATACAATTGCCATTTGTTTATAAAAAAATCTTTACAGAGAATAGGAAGTTTTATTCCCTCTTCTTTAATCCAACCTATGTGAAGTATATCTCCTTTAAAATAATCCTGTTCTGTTAACACTGATAAACAAGTAGCTTTATTACTATTATATATTTTTGCAATTTTTATTGGATTGTATTCTCCATTAACTATTATACCGGCTGAAGGACTTCTTCGTTTCATCTCTGCAATAATTGAAAATTTATCAATATTGATATTATTTTTAATTTTTTCTACAAAATTAAAAAATAATTTTTTTCTTTCTTTTTCTATTATACGTTCTTTTAATTCTTCAATTGAAGGACCATGTTCCATTAAAGAATTTAATCGAAGAATTTTTGCATCAATTATTTCTTTTAAATAATTAACGTTATTAAATTTACTCATTTTGCATATTCTTTAGATGTTTATATGTGTTTCCACTTAATATATGCTCTCTTGACTTTTGATACGCATCAATGAATTTATTATTTTTCCCTGCAACTATAAGACCAGCTGCTGCGTTAAGACATACAGCTTTAGAGAAATCATTATCATCACCTTTAAATATACCAATCATTTGGTTTGCATTAAATTTAGCATCATTTCCTATCAAATTATCAAAACCATCTGCATTAATATTTAATTTTTTAGGATCAATTAATATTTCAGAAATTTTGTTATGATTTATTTGTATTACATTTGTTTTAGCGTAGGGAGATATTTCATCTAAACCATCCTCACTATTAACTATCCAAGCAAATTTAACATTGATATTTTTTAAAGCATTACCAAATATTCTAAGTAATTTTTTATCGAACACACCAACAACTTGCTTTTCTACCAACGCAGGATTACTTAAAGGACCAATCATATTAAATATAGTTCTTTTTCCAATTTTTTTTCTAGTAGGACCAACATATTTCATGGCACTATGATAATTTGGAGCAAACATAAAACCAAAATTATATTTCCTAATTTGATCTTCTACATCTTTTGGTTCTAAATTAATTTTAATTTTTAATTCCTCCAATACATCACCAGATCCACATTTTGATGAAACAGCTTTATTTCCATGTTTAGCCACTCGAATTCCCATACTCGCTAATAACAAAGCAGAGGCAGTAGAAATGTTAAGTGTATTTTTACCATCTCCACCTGTGCCGCAAGTATCAATGCAATTATCGACGTTAACTCTTCTAGATTTATTTCTTAATACATAAACACCACCAGCGATTTCACTAGATGTTTCCCCTTTTTCTGAAAGAAGAGTTAAAAAAATATAAATCTCTTCATCTAACGCTTTACCATTCATTAAAATTTCAAAGGCAGCTTTACTTTCTTTAAAAGTTAAATTTTGTTTATTATATAATTTTTCTAAAAATACTTTCATATGGTTTTATAATTAATGAAATTTTTTAAAATTTTTAAACCCATTGTTGTTTTAATACTTTCAGGATGAAACTGAACACCGTGAACATTATGTTTGGTATGCATTATTCCCATTATTATCTTATCTTTGGTTTCGGCTGTAATAATTAGACCTGCACCTAGACTTTTTTTTTCTACAATTAAACTATGATACCTTGTTGCAGATATTACTTTTTTAATTCCTTTAAAAATACCAATTTTTTTATGGATAATAAGGCTAGTTTTTCCATGCATTAGTCTATTTGCAGGGACTATCCTGGATCCAAAAACTTGACCTATAACCTGATGTCCTAAACAAACACCTAGAATTGGTAAAATTTTATAAAAATGTTTTACAATTTTAAGACAATTCCCAGCTTGATCAGGGTTTCCTGGTCCAGGAGAAATTACTATTTTTTTAAATTTTTTTTTTTTAATTTCATCAATTTCAATTTCATCATTCCTTCGCACCTCAACTTTGCATTTTAGTGAAGAAAGATAATGATACAAATTGTAAGTAAAACTATCATAGTTATCTATTAATAAAACTTTCATTTTAGTTTAAAGAACTAATCAAAGCTTTTGCTTTATTTACTGTTTCAATATATTCTTTTTCAGGAATACTATCAGCAACTATTCCTGCACCAGATTGTACATAAAATTTATTATTTTTAATTAAAGCTGTTCTTAGAGTTATACAAGTATCAAAGTTTTTATTAGCTGAAAAATAACCAATAGAACCAGCGTACATTTTTCTTTTTGATTTTTCTAGTTCATCTATAATTTCCATCGCTCGAATTTTAGGTGCTCCAGATACAGTGCCAGCTGGAAACCCTGCTAACATAGTATCAAGTAATGAATGTTTTTGGTCAAATTTTCCTTCAATGTTAGAAACAATATGCATAACATGTGAATATTTTTCAATTTTAAATTTTTCAGTAACTTTAACCGTATTAATTTTTGATACTTTCCCAGCATCATTTCTACCTAAGTCTAAAAGCATTAAATGTTCAGATAATTCTTTTTTATCATTTAGAAGTTGGTGTTTATAAAATTTATCTTTTATAGCATTTGACCCCCTTGGTCTTGTTCCTGCAATTGGTCTTATAGTAATTTTGTTATTTCTTAGTCTTACTAAGATTTCAGGACTACTACCAATTATTTGAAAATCACTAAAATTAAAAAAAAACATAAATGGTGAAGGATTATTAATTCTTAACTTTTTATATATTTCCAATGGACTTTTAGTTAAATTTGTTTCAAATCTTTGGCTTAACACTACCTGGAAGATATCACCTTTTTTAATATACTTTTTAGCTTTTATAACAATTTTCTTAAACTCTTTTTTAGAAATGTTAGATTTAACTATATTTTTTTTATTATAATTTTTATATAAAAAAACTTTATTCTTAGGTTTGAGGCTTAAGTTATCAAGACATTTTAAATTTTTTATTGAATCAAGATAATATTTTTTATAATTATAAATTTTTTCATCAGCAAAACAGTTTATAATAAAATAAATTTCTTTAAGTAAGTTATCATGTATAATTATTGTCTTTGGTCTTAATAATCTCACGTCAGGTATTTTTAAATCATCTTTACAATTATTAGGAACTTTTTCAATATATCTAATTATATCATAAGAAAAATAACCAACTAAAAGAGAACAAATTGGTGGAACATTTTTTGGTAAAGGAAACTCAAAACTTTCAATAAGTTTTCTCAAATAGTTATATGGCAAGCCTTTAATTTTTTTTTTTTTATTTTTTTCAATTAAGAAGATTTTTTTTCCATTAAATTCCCATATTTTATCTGGATCTGAACCTATTATCGTATATCTTCCTCTAATTCTTCTTTTCTCCACAGATTCAAATATAAAACTATTTTTTTTTGAGAGAAAATTACTTATTAAATTTTCTATAGTTTTTTTATCGTAACTTTTCTTTTTACAAAATATGATCTGGTTTTTTTTATTTTTGTGTTTTTTTTTAAATTTACTAAAACTTATATTTATCTTCATTGGTTGTTATAATTTTTAATTTTATCAATAGTTTTATAATTAATAATTATTTCGTACTTTTTTTTTAAATATTCATCATACGTATTATATAGGTTATTTATTATCCTAGCTTTAGATAAATTTGAATATTTTTGATATTCCTTTGAATTTTCTGATATTTGAGCTCTTTTAATATTTTTAATATATATCAAATAGTTTTCACTTAAACCAAGCTCATTAACTACAATTATTTTTTTTTCTGCGAAATTATAAATTTGGCCAACTATGTCAGTTTTTAAAATTTTACTGTCATTTTGATTGGTTAAGGTGATTTTCTCAATTTTAACCCCATAGTCACCAGCTAGTTTATTAAAGTCAGATTTCTTAAAATTATTTTTATTTATTTCATCAATTATTTTTGCGGTGAGGCCTCTTTTGATTTCTTTTTCGACTGCATCTGCAATTAGTTTTTTAAAAGAAGGATCACTTATACTTTTTTGTAATTTTTCAGTTTTTAAAACTTCAACAATAAAATACTTATTATCAACATCTAAGAGTGCTGTTTTATTACCATCATCTAAATCAAAAATACTTTTAACTAAATTTTCTGTAATATTAGCAGCTGTATTTGAATTAACTTTTTTTCCAAATTTATTAATTTTTAGTAAAACTGGATTATTTAAATTAAAATTTAATATTATATTATCTAAATTGATTCCACTTATTATTAGATCGTCTATTTCATCAATTTTTTTAAAGAAAAGGTCATTAAAATCTTCTTTTTTACCCAAAACATTTTTAGGTGTTAATTCTAATAATTTGATAGATTTATAAATCTCATTATATTTATTTTTATTTTCTTTAAAATATTTTTCAATATCAACATCTGATACTTTTAAATTTTTAGAAAAAGCAGTATTTAAATTTATTAGCTCAATATCTCTTTTTTGATTTACTCTATCATAGCAGCATTTATTAAAAATTTTGATGAATAAACTCCTCCACCAATCAAATCAAGTATTTGTTTTTTTCTTTCTTGACTTGCTAAAATATTTTCAAAATTAACGGCAGTAATATTATTTTTAATTAAAAATTTTTCATATTCAGTTCTAGAAAAGTCACCATCTCTTTTAAACTGTTTTTGGTTTTTAATTAACTGGCTCAATGATTTATCAGAAACTTTAATTTTATAATGATTAACTTCTTTTTTTATCAATTGTTCGCCAATAAAAGCTGAAAGATATTCGTTAATTTCTTCATTAGACTCAATTTTTTTATAAGCAGTACGTTTTATAAATGCATCAAAATCCTGTATTGAGTATTTGTCTTTATTTATTTTAACAACAATGTTTTGATCGCCCCCACTTAGAGAGCTACCCATTCCCCAAAAAACAAATGGAATTATTATTATTATTAATAGAATTTTTGCGTATAATGAGGTTGAAAATTTTCTAAATGACCCTAACATAATTTATCCTTACATATTTTATTGTTTTTATATATATTCAGATACTCTATAAATTATATTTTGAATCATGACAAATAAATTAAAATATTTTATTGGAAATTGGAAAATGTTCGGTACTTTTTCAGATTTTAAAATTATTAAACATATAAACCAATATACTCAAAAGACGCAAAAAATATTAAAAAATAGGAAAATTATTTTATGTGTGCCTAATACTCTAATTTATTATTTTAATAAAAAGCTTAAATCTAAATTTATTGCTCTTGGTGCACAAAATTGCCATTCTCAAAGCGAAGGACCTTTTACCGGTTCTGTAAGCGCATCTATGCTAAAAAATGCAGGAGCTAAATATATTATTTTAGGACATTCGGAAAATAGACACGAAGGTGAAACCAATAAATTAATTAAGAAAAAAATTATTTTATCCCATAAAAATAAATTAAATATTATATATTGTATCGGAGAAACTTTATTTGAAAAAAAAAGTGGTAAAACACTATCTATTCTCAAGAGTCAAATCCAAGTTTTATTTGATAAAAATGTGAGCATAAATAAAATAATAATTGCTTATGAACCTGTCTGGTCTATAGGCACTAATAAAATACCCAAAACTCTTGAGTTAAAAAATATTATTAAATTTATAAAAAATTATTGTAGAAAAAATATAAAAATTAAGAAATTACCAAAGATACTGTATGGAGGCTCTGTAAATTCTAAAAACATAAGTTTGTTTTCAGTAATACCTGATATTGATGGCTTTTTAATAGGTGGTGCCTCACAATCTCCAAAAAAATTTATTGATATAGTAAAAAATTACTATAAGTAACTATTATGGAAAATATTATTTTGGTATTAAATGTAATTTTAGCGATTCTTCTTGTGGGTATTATACTTTTACAAAAATCTGAAGGAGGAGCCCTAGGTTTGGGAAATTCTCAAGATAGTTATATTTCATCAAGATCAGCTGGTAACTTTTTAACTAAAGCAACAGCAATAATAGCAACGTTATTCATTATTACTAGCATTTCATTAACCATAATATCAAAAGAAGAATTTTCTAATTCATCAGTTTTAGAAACGGTTGAAGAAACAGAAGATACGTCAGAACCAAAAATTCCTAAATCTGAGTAAGAATTATCTTTATTTTTGTTAAAAAATTTAATATAACATACTTCCATGGCGCGATATATATTTGTTACTGGCGGCGTGGTCTCATCATTAGGAAAAGGACTTTCCTCTGCATCACTAGCTAGTTTATTACAGTTAAGGGGTTTTAAAGTTAGAATTAGAAAATTAGATCCATACTTAAATGTTGACCCAGGAACAATGAATCCTTTTCAGCACGGTGAAGTTTTTGTAACAGATGATGGAGCAGAAACAGATTTGGATATAGGTCATTACGAAAGATTTACAGGAATATCAGCCACAAAATCAGACACTATTACAGCGGGTGGTATTTATAGCGACATCATAAAAAAAGAAAGAAAAGGTGATTATTTAGGAGGAACAGTTCAAGTAGTTCCTCATGTTACCGATAGAATTAAAAAATTTATATCTTACAATGTAAAAGATGAAGACTTTATTATATGTGAAATAGGTGGAACAGTTGGAGATATAGAAAGTTTGCCTTTTCTAGAAGCTATAAGACAGTTTGCAAACGATGTAGGTAGAAAAAATAGTTTGTTTGTACATTTAACTTTAGTACCATATTTAAAAGCCTCTGGTGAACTTAAAACAAAACCAACTCAGCATTCTGTTAAAGAATTAAGAAGCTTAGGTATTCAACCTGATATAATTATTTGTAGATCAGAAAAAAATATTCCAACAAACGAAAGGAAAAAAATATCTTTATTTTGTAATGTTAGTTATAAAAATGTTATCGAAACAATTGATGTAAGAACTATTTATGAAGCCCCTATTAGTTTTTATAAAGAAAAATTTGATGAAAGGGTACTTTCTTATTTTAATATAAAAAGTAAAAAAAAACCTAATTTGACAAAATGGAAAAAAATAAGCTTAAATGTTTTAGGATCAAGAAAAAAAGTAAATATTGGTATAATTGGTAAATATGTTAATTTTAAAGATGCTTACAAATCTTTAGATGAGGCTTTGGTGCATGGAGGAATATTAAACAATCTTAAAGTCAATTTTACTAGAATAGATTCTGAACATTTAAAGATTAAAAAATTGCAACCTATATTAAAAAAATTATCAGGAGTATTAATTCCTGGTGGTTTTGGAAAAAGAGGTAGCGAAGGTAAAATTGCTGCCATAAAATACGCAAGATTGAATAATATACCTTTCTTTGGTATTTGTTTTGGAATGCAAATGGCAATAATTGAAGTGGCTAGAAATTTATTGAATATAAAAAATGCATCAAGCAGTGAGTTTGGTAATAACTGTACTCCTGTTGTTGGTTTGCTAGAAGAGTGGCAAAAAGGAAATTTAGTTTTTAAAGGAAGTAACAAAAATTTAGGAGGAACGATGAGATTAGGTTCTTATGAAGCGGTATTAAAAAACAATTCATTAATATCAAAAATTTATTCATCAAAAAAAATTCATGAAAGACACAGACATAGATATGAAGTAAATATAAAGTATAAAGAACAATTTGAAAAAAAAGGATTAATTTTTTCTGCTTTATCTCCAGACGGAACTTTACCTGAAATAGTAGAATTAAAAAACCATCCATGGTTTGTAGGTGTACAATTTCATCCTGAGTTTAAATCAAGACCTTTTACACCTCATCCGCTATTTGCTTCTTTTATTAAAGCTGCTTCAAGAAGGAAAGTAATAAACTAATGGAACAGAAGATTATTAGGTGTGCAAATTTAAGTATTTCAAATTCAAAAAATTTTACATTAATAGCAGGACCATGCCAATTAGAAAATGAGAAGCATGCGATTAGTGTTGCTGCAAAACTTAAAGAAATTACTGACAAACTTAATATTGGACTAATTTATAAAACGTCTTTTGATAAAGCTAATAGAACAAGTCTTACAGGCAAGAGAGGAACAGGTTTAGAAAAATCATTACCAATTTTTGATAAAATTAAAAAAGATTTAGGAATACCAGTACTCACAGATATTCATACGATTGATCAATGCAATATAGTATCTAAACATGTTGATGTATTACAAATTCCAGCATTTTTATGCAGACAAACAGATTTATTAGTAGCTGCTGCTAAAACAGGAAAAATTATTAATGTTAAAAAGGGTCAATTTTTAGCACCTTGGGATATGGTGAATGTTACAAAAAAAATAGAAGACTCTGGTAACCATAATATTTTAGTTACCGAGAGAGGGGCTAGTTTTGGTTATAACACTTTAGTATCAGACATGAGGTCTTTACCTATTATGGCAAAAAATGGTTATCCTGTAGTTTTTGACGCAACACATTCGGTGCAACAACCTGGTGGAATGGGTGATAAAAGTGGAGGACAAAGAGAATTTGTAGAACATCTTGCAAGAGCAGCTATTGCCGTAGGTGTTGCTGCTATTTTTATCGAAACACATCCTGACCCAGACAATGCACCATCCGATGGTCCAAATATGGTTCCACTCTCAAAAATGCCAAACCTATTAAAACAATTAATTGAAATTGATAGATTGGTTAAAAATGACAAAAATAAATAGTATCAAAGCAAGACAGGTTTTTGATAGTCGTGGCAACCCTACCATTGAATCTGAGGTTTATTTAGATGATGGCAACTTTGCATCAGCTATAATACCTTCTGGAGCTTCTACAGGTTCTTACGAAGCTTTTGAATTAAGAGATATTCAAGATCAAAAATATCTAGGAAAAGGAATGAGTCAAGCTGTTGAAAAAGTAAATGGAGAAATATCTAAAGCTTTAAATGGTATTTTAATTGATGATCAAAAAAAAATTGATAACATTTTAATAGAATTAGATGGAACAAAACAAAAGAAAAGACTAGGGGCAAATGCAATTTTATCGGTATCAATTGCATCTAATAAAGCTGCTGCAATATCTAAAAAAATACCCTTGTACCAGAATATAAGTAATGGAAAAACATTACCTTTACCTTTAATGAATGTTATTAATGGTGGCTCACACTCAAATAATTCATTAAGAATTCAAGAATTCATGATACGTCCTGATAAAGCAAAAAATTTCAAAGAAGCTATAAATATATGTTTTTTAGTAATACAAAAGTTAAAATCTCTTATAATTAAAAAAAAATTTTCTACAAATTTAGGTGACGAAGGTGGTTTTGCACCATCATTATCTAACAATGAAGAAGCTATCGAGTTTATATTAGAAGCTATTAATATGGCTGGTTTCGAGCCAGGCAAAGATGTGTCAATATGTTTAGATGTTGCTGCTAATGAGTTATATAGTGATAAAAAGTATTCTGTGAATTCAACAAAGTTAATTTCCTCAGACAAAACAATAAAATATTATTTAGATTTAATTAAGAAATATCCAATAAAATCTATAGAAGATCCTTTTTTTGAAGATGATTGGGAATTATGGACAAATTTAACAAAACTTTCGAATAATAGCTTGCAAATAGTAGGTGACGATTTATTTGTTACTAATAAAGAACGCCTTTTAAAAGGTGTGGGTATAAAAGCAGCTAACGCTATACTAATTAAACCAAATCAAATTGGAACATTAACAGAAACGCTAGAAGTTATTACTTTAGCTCATCAAAATAATTACAAAACAATTGTATCACATAGATCAGGAGATTCAGAGGATACATTTATATCTGATTTGGCTGTAGCAACAAACTCCACACAAATTAAAACAGGTTCATTAGCAAGATCAGAAAGAGTAGCTAAATATAACCGTTTATTAAAGATAGAAGAGGAGCTTGGCAATTCATCAAAAATGACTAAAGTTTAATATAATGCGATTTATAGAAATATTAAATAAAAAAAAATTTACTTTAATTAGTATTTTTTTATTAATTTACGTTCTTCTCAATTTTTTTGATGGAGAAAGAGGTCTAATATCATATTACAAAAAGCAAAATGTACTTAAAAAACTATACCAAAAAAATGATCTTTTAATAAAAAAATTAAGTTCTATCGAAGAAAAAAATAGTTTATTAAGCGATAATATAGATAGCGACTATTTAGAAATTTTATATAGAGAAAAATTTATGGTAGGAAAAATAAAAGAAAAAATTTATATTAATTAATGAATAAACATAGGCACCCTGAAAAAGTAAATAACCCGATTAACCCAATTAAAAAAAAACCAATTTGGATAAGAACAAAAATTGTTGACACCCAAAGCTATTTTAAAACCAAAGAAATTATTAATAAAAAAAAATTACATACAGTATGCGAAGAAGCAAGCTGCCCAAACATTTCTGAATGTTGGAGCAATAAGCATGCTACATTCATGATAATGGGAGATGTTTGCACCAGAGCGTGTTCTTTTTGTAATGTAAAAACTGGTAAACCAATATTTTTAGATCCTCTTGAACCCAAAAAAATTGCTAACGCAACAAAAGAATTAAATTTAAAGCATGTTGTTATAACATCTGTTGATAGGGATGATCTTGAAGATGGAGGTGCAGACCATTTTTCTAAAGTAATATCAGAAACAAGAAAAATAAATAAAAATACTACTATAGAAGTTTTAACACCTGATTTTTTAAGAAAGGGAAATGCTTATAAAAAAGTTGTAAATGCTGCGCCTGATGTATTCAATCATAACATTGAAACAGTTCCTAGTTTGTATAGAAAAGTAAGACCAGGATCTAAATATTTTGCGTCAATAGATTTATTAAAATCTGCCAAAAAAATTAATAATAAAATATTTACTAAATCAGGAATCATGATGGGTCTTGGCGAAACTAAAGACGAAGTACTTCAAGTAATGGATGATTTATTATCAGCAAATGTAGATTTTTTAACAATAGGACAATACCTTCAACCGACAGTTAAACATTATCCATTAGATAGATATGTTCACCCTACCGAATTTCAAGAACTTAAAGAATTAGCTTTATTAAAGGGATTTTTAATTGTTGCATCTTCTCCACTTACAAGATCATCTTATCATGCGGACCAAGATTTTGCCGAGATGAAAAAATTGAGAGAAAAGCAATCTCAATGCCAACAGCTTCAGTAAAAAAAATAATTTCTTGTTCAAAAGAAAATTTAATCAAAATGGTTCTTGATATTGAAAAGTATCCTGAATTTGTTCCATGGTGTATAGGTGGAAAAATTAATAAAATTACTGACAAAGGTCAATCAGTTGAGATTATAGCAGAATTAACAATAGGAAAGAGTTTTTTTAAAGAAACATATAACAGTTTTGTTGTTTATAAAAAAAAATTAGATTCTATTTCAGTTACAAATATTAACGGTCCACTGAAACATCTTGATAATAAATGGTTTTTTAAGAAAATTGGAAACAAGAGTGAAATAGATTTTCAAATTGATTTTGAACTAAAAAATAAAATTTTAAATTTATTAATAAGCAAATCATTTGATTTAGGATTAAAGAAAATTGCTAATGCATTCGAAAAAAGAGCTATTGATTTATTTAAGTAAATTTAAAACTAGTTCCAAAGACTTTCGGGTTGTAGCATTTTGTATATATCTGCGTCCTTTATTTTTAAATAAATACCTATTAATATTAATTTTTGCACCTTTTTTGATGCCAATATAAACCAATCCAATTGGTTTATATATTGAACCTCCACCAGGACCAGCTATTCCTGTTACCGAAACACATAAATTGCATCTACTTATTTTACTTAAATTTTTAACCATAGATAAACAGCACTGCACACTTACAGCTCCATACTTTTTAATAATTTCTTTAGGTACTTTTAAAATATTAGTTTTTGATTGGTTAGAGTAGGTGACTAAACCAAGTGTAAATACTTTAGAAGAACCACCAACAGACGTAATATTTGCTGAAAGTAAACCACCAGTGCAAGATTCTGCAAAGGCTATCTTAAGTCTCTTTTTTTTTAATAAGTTGACAATTTGAATACTTTTATTTTCCATTTTTAAAATAATTTTGATTTAGCTATCATAAAAATAATTAATGTAAGAACTGTATATATGCCTGCTATAACATCATCAAAAACTACACCAAATGCATTTTTAAATTTTTTATCAAAAAAACTAATAGGAAAAGGTTTTTTAATGTCAAAAAACCTAAAAAGTATAAAAATATAAACATAAAATAAAATAGCTTCATTTGTTTCTTTGTTTCCTCCGTGAGCTATTTCGTATAAATATAATGGAATCGATTGACCAATCAGTTCATCTATAACAATTTCTTTTGGATCTTTATTATCTTTTTTTTTAATATAAGTACTAATAGCATAGAAAGAATAAAAAAAAATTAACACTAATATAACTAGTATTATTTTGTTTGCTATAACTAACACGTGAAATAAAAAAAATAAAATAACAGCAGTTAGTAAAGAAGCAAACGTTCCTGGAGCAAATTTTATTTTTCCAATCCCACATATAGTTACGAATATTGAATTAAATTTATAAATCATATTTAATTATAGAAGCAATTACTTCACAAGCTATAGCTTTTTCTTTGCCTATTACACCTAACTTTTCTGTTGTTTTTCCTTTAATATTAATCTGATCTTCAGCAACATTACATAGCTTAGAAATATTTTTTATCATTTTTTTTTTAAACTTTTTAATTTTAGGAGTCTGATTAATTATATTTATATCTATATTATTAATAATAATTTTTTTTGATCTAACTTCATTGATAATCTTCTTTAATAAAATTGTTGATCTAATATTTTTAATTTTTTTACTTTTATCAGAAAAAAATTCACCTATATCACCCATTCTACATGCACCAAGTATTGCATCCGTTATCGCATGTAAAACTGGATCTCCATCTGAGTGTCCTAGAGTTCCAAGTTTTGATTTAATATTTAACCCAGCTAAGTACATTTTTCTATTTGGAACTAATCTATGCACGTCAAATCCTATGCCAAAATAATATTTTCCATTATTATAAGATTTAAATATATTTAAATCTTCTTGATCGGTAATTTTTAAATTTTTTTTAGATCCTTGAACTGTAATTACTTTTTCTTTGTCTATTGTAAATAAAGATGCGTCGTCATCAAAAGAATTTTTTTTATTATTTATATGTTTTTGATAGATTTTTTTAAATGTAAATCCTTGTGGAGTTTGTGAGAACCTTAATGAATTTCTTTCTATATTTTTATATATAATTTTTTTTTTAATTCTTTTTGTAGCATCTGAAGCTTTTATTACTGGTACTACTGCGTGATTTTTTTTGAGATAAAAAATTACATTTTTTATTAATGTAATTGATGGATTTGGCCTTGCACAATCATGTATTAGCACTTTTTGACAATTCATATTTTTTATTTTTTCTAAAGCTTTAAATGTTGATTGTTGCCTTGTTTTTCCTCCTTGTATTTTTAGTGTATTTTTTATTTTTAGTTTGTTTAAATACTTTTTATGTTTTTTATTATAAATAATTATAGTTTTTTTTATTTCTTTAAAATCTTTAAAAGCATCTAATGAGTACTCTAATACGCTTTTGTTATTTATAATTTGGTAAGGCTTAGGAACACTAGATTTTAACCTTTTACTATCACCAGCTGCTAATAACACAAGAAACAAGCTCATTTTTTAAATTTCCATATATATATTTAAAATGTTAACTATTATTTATTAGATGATACATATCATTAAAAATTACAAATGGATAATAGCTTCATCCTCAATTTGCATAATATTTGGCATCTTAACATTTCTTACATTTACTAACCAAAGCTTTATTACACTTCAGAATTTTAATCTACAAATATTGCTATCTCTAGATTTAATTTTACTAGTAACATTTCTTATTTTAATTATTTATAAAATATTTGAAGTATTTAAATCAACTAAACAGAAAAAAATAGGTTATGAAACTAATTTACGATATATTTTACTTTTTTCAATAACAACTTTGGTCCCTGCAATACTAATAGCAATTTTTTCATTAATATTATTTAACGTTGGTTTACAAAAGTATTTTGATAAAAAAATTAAAAGTGTAGTTAACAATTCATCAGAAATTGCAAAAAATTATGTAGAACATACAAGAAACTCAATTGAAGCTGACATTACATTAGTATTGCTAGATCTAAACAATAAATCAGATTTATTTTACGAAAGACCAAAACAATTTTTAAATTTGTTAACATCACATAGGTTATTAAGAAAACTTGATGAAATTCATCTTGTAGATAGTTCGGGCAATTTAATTATGTCTAATATAGTTGATCCAACAATTAGTTATGTTCCTCCTACTGACGAAGCTTTTAATTCATCTTTTACCGGTAAGCCTGTGAGAATAATTGATACAATTTCAAATAGAACTTCAGCTTTAATAAAATTAGATAACTTTATAGATACCTATCTTTACATAGTAAGATTTATGGATCCTAATGTAATTAACTATTTAAACCAAACAGGTGAAGCAGTTAGTTTCTATTATAATGTACAAGAAAGTAAAACTGGAATAAAAATTACTTTTGCAATTATTTACTTATTAATAGTCACTTTATTTTTGTTTCTTGCTATCATTATTTCTATGAATTTAGCATCTAAACTTTCAATACCGATTGTAAATTTAATTAAAGCTTCAGAAAAAATTAGCACAGGTGATTTAAGTGCTAAAGTTCAAATAATTAAAACTGACACAGGAATAAAAATATTAAATGAAAATTTTAACCTAATGATAGATAAACTTAAAAAACAACAGGATAAACTATTATTATCAGAAAGACATATGGCCTGGGAAAATGTAGCGAGAAAATTAGCTCATGAAATTAAAAATCCTCTTACTCCCATACAATTATCAATAGATAGAATAAGAGAAAAATATGTTCCGCAAATAAAAAATGGAAATGAAAATTTTACTGAATATTTAAATACAGTAACAAAACAAATTAAAGATATAGAGTCATTATTAAATGAATTTTCTGATTTTGCACGAATGCCAAAACCTATATTAAAAAAAATTAATCTTAATAAGCTAATTTTAAGATCTTTAAATTTATACAAGATTGCAGAAAAAAATATTATTTTTAATTTTACTGAATTAAATCATGTAATTTCAATAAACGGGGACGAAGAACAATTAAATAGAGTCTTTATAAACATATTTAAAAATTCGATAGAATCTATTAATGAAAAGAAAACTAAAAATGCTGATTTTAAAGGAAAAATTGAAGTAGAAATTGGAAAACATAGTGACTATATATATGTTACAATTATTGATAATGGAATAGGCTTTGATCAAGTCAATAAAACAAAGATGGTTACCCCATACTTTACAACAAAAAAAAAGGGAACAGGCTTAGGCTTGGCAATTGTTACTAAAGTTATAAGCGAACACAATGGTTCAATTGCATTTAAATCTATTAACAACGGAGCAAAAATAGAAATTTTTCTACCAAAAAAATATGATGAATGAAGTTTTAGTTATAGATGATAATTCTGATATAAGAAAATTAATTTCTGGAATTCTAAAAGATAAGGGGTTTGCAGTTAGAGAAGCTGCTAACTTTGATCAAGCTACGTTCGAAATTAAAAAAAAATTACCAGATGTTGCTGTTGTAGATGTTAAGCTAGACAAAGGTGATAATGATGGAATCGAACTTCTTGTAAAAATTAAAAAAATTGACCAAGATGTTCCTGTTATCATGATCTCAGGTCACGCTAATGTTCAAATGGCAGTTGATTCATTACAACTAGGTGCTTTTGAATTTATACAAAAACCATTTTCTGCTGAAAGATTAGTAAACTTTGTAAAAAGAGCTGCTGAACATATTAACTTAAAAAAAGAAAAAAATATTTTAGAAGGTAAATTATTTCATTCATATGAAATTATAGGTTTAAGTCAGTCTATAGAAAAAATAAAAAGTTTAATTACAAAACTTAGTAATACCGAAAGTAGAGTTTTTATTTTTGGACCAGCAGGCTCAGGAAAAGAATTGGTTGCTAGACAAATTCATAAAAAATCTTCTAGATCTAAACATCCATTTGTTGTGATAAATGGAGCTTTGCTAGATCCAGAAAAATATGAACAGGAGCTTTTTGGTTCAGAAAATTTAAACGAAACAATTAACTATGGTTTTTTTGAAAAAGCTACTAATGGAACTTTACTTATAGATGAAATTTCTGAAATCCCTCTAGCTACTCAAGCTAAAATATTAAGAGTTTTAATTGATCAAAAGTTTAAGAGAGTTGGTGGCTCTAATGAAATAAATGTTAATGTAAGGATTATGAGCACTACATGCAAAAACATTAGAGAAGAAATTGATAAAGGTAATTTCAGAGAAGATTTGTATCATAGACTAAACGTAGTTAATATTACCATACCCCCTCTAAAAGAAAGAACAGATGATATCCCTTTATTGTTAAATTATTTTGCAAAGAAAATTTCCGAACTAAATGGTATAAATAAAGTTAAGATAGATACTAACTTGAGCTTGTTGTACAAGTATGAATGGCCTGGCAATGTAAGAGAACTTAGAAATTTAGTTGAAAGAATATCAATTTTATCTATTAATGAAAATTCTAATAATATAAACCAATTAGTGCAAGACTCTCTTTTTAGTAAAAATGTTCCTTCGAAAACTAATGATGAAAATGTTCTTTCATTTCCATTAAAAGAAGCGCGAGAAAAATTTGAAAAAAACTACCTATCCTCACAACTTAAAAAGTATAAAGGAAATATATCTAAAACAGCTGATTTTGTAGGTATGGAAAGATCAGCTCTTCATAGGAAACTTAAAAGTCTTGGCATTAAAGAAATTAACTAAATGAATATAATTATATGTGGTGCAGGCAGAGTAGGATTTTCAATTTCAAAACAATTGTCAGCACAAGGACACTCTATAACTGTTATTGATCAATCCAGTGATTTTATACAAAAAATAAATGAAACACAGGATGTTAAAGGTGTTGTTGGAAGAGCTACTTTCCCATCTGTTTTAGAAAAAGCTGGGGCAGAAGATGCTGATATGATTGTTGCAGTTACCCAAAACGATGAAACTAACATGGTAATTTGTCAAGTTTCACATTCAATTTTTAAAATAAATAAAAAAATTGCAAGAGTAAGAAGTCAAGAGTTTTTAGGGGGTAAATGGGGCAAATTGTATGGAGAATCTAATTTACCAATAGATGTAATAATTTCACCAGAATTAGAAGTAGCGAAATCGTTACAAAGAAAATTAGATGCACCAGGTGCATTAGATAGTGTTCCTTTCTCAAATGGGAAAATAAAAGTTTTAGAAATCAATATTGGAAAAACCTGCCTTTTAGTTAATAAAGAATTAGGACAAATTGCAGACGAATTCCCAAATTTAAAAGCAAATGTCTTAGGAGTAATTCGAAATGAAAAATTTTTAATACTTAAAAAAAGAGACAAGATGATAGTAAATGATAAAGCTTTTGTAGTTGTAAATGCCACGCAAGTAAATACAACTTTGTCAGCTTTCGGTCATGAAGAAAAAATGGCAAAAAAAATTCTTATTGTTGGTGGCGGAAATATTGGTTTTAATTTAGCTAAAAATTTAGAAACAGATTCAGAGGGAGTAAGAGTAAAAATTATTGAAAAAAATAAAGAAAGAGCAGAATTTATTGCTAATGAGTTAAATAATACAATAGTAATCCATGGAGATGGGTTAGATGAAGATGTTTTAAAAGAAGCTAATATAGAAGAGTCAGAAACAATTTTATCTCTTACGAATGATGATGAAGATAATATTATGGTAAGTGTCTTAGCAGAAAAAAAAAATCCTAATAAAAGAACAATTGCTTTAGTTAATAAACAAAATTATAGCTTATTACAATCTTCGCTCAAAATTAATGATTTAGTTGACCCAAGACAAACAACAATATCAACTATTTTAAAACATGTTCACAAAGGTACTATAGAAACAGTTTATACTTTATTGGATGGTGAATATGAATTTATAGAAGCTGAAGTACTTGAAACTTCTGAGTTAATAAGCAAATCAATTAAAGATTCAAATTTACCAAACGAGGTGAGGATAGGAGCAATTGTTCGTGGTAAGGAAATAATTATACCCAAATCAGATTTTATTTTTGAAAAGAAAGATTTAGTTGTTTTTTTAACCAAAAGAGAACATCTTGAAAAAGTAGAAAGTTTATTTAGAATAAGTTCATTAATTTAATGAATTACAAAAGTATACTATATTTTTTAGGTATAAATTCTTTAATAGTATCTTTTTTTAGTATTATTAATATTTTATATTCTATCTATCTCGACTTTCTTATAGGTTTAAATTCATATTTAATTACACTTTTTGTTTCACTATCTATAGGTTCTATTTTTTATTATTTAGGACGTAATGATAGTAAAAATGTAACTCTAGCAGATCAAATAGTTTTTATTATTTTAAGTTTTATTTTAATACCATGCTTAATAAGTATCCCATATTTTTTAAGTATTTATGATATGAGTTTATTAAATTCGTATTTTGAGTCTATTTCAGGATTTACTACAACAGGTTTCACAACTTTAAATAACGTAAACAAAATTGATGAACCTCTTTTATTATGGAGATCTAGCTCTCAATGGATAGGAGGTTTTTTATTTTTACTAGCTATTATAGGTACACTTGGATCGGCACAAATTAAAATAAAACCTGCTTATTTAGTTTCTGGTGGAACTTCTGGAAGAAATTTTTACAATAACTTTAATTATAATTTTATTAAAATTTTATTAATTTATTTTTTTTCTACAGTTTTTATTATTTTTTTATTTAATTTAGTAGATATAAGACTTTTAGATTCTTTTCATTTGGCTTTTACAATAATTTCTTCAGGTGGATTTATACCAACTGAAGACCTAAAAAATATTTTGTTAACAAACTTACAAATTTTTATTATTTCTATTGCTTTATTATTGCCAATATTTAATTTCTTTTTGATATACGACATTATTACAAAAAAATTTTCATTTAGAAATAACCAGGAAGATCTTCATTTAGGCCTTTTTATTATATTTTTATCTATAATCTTTTATTTCTTTTTAATAAAAAATATTGGATACCCCAATGTTCTTTTTGCAATTATATCATCAGTTTCTACCTCAGGTATAACAACGTACTCTTCTAGTATAGATTTATCTCTATCTTTTATAATTTTAACAATTATTGGTGGTTCCTTAATATCAACATCTTCTGGTTTTAAATATACAAGAATCTATATGCTTTTAAAAATTTCTTACCAAGAAATTTATCGACTTGTTAAACCAATAAATATTATTGATAAAAATTTATTTAATTCAGACGTTAAAATTGATGATGAAGATTTAAAAATAGCTTTTTTAGTTTTTTTATCATTAATTATATCTATATTTGTTTTATCTAGCATACTGTCATTTGATTATTTAAATTTTGAAGATTCTTTTAAATTATCTATTTTAACACTTACCAATACTGTTAATTCTGCATTATATGGTATGGAAAATTTAAATTTTTATGATTTAAACGCCTTTACAAAAATATCATTAATTCTTTTCATGATATTAGGAAAAATTGAAATAATTGCAGTAGTATATTTAATTAAAAAGTTTATTTTTAGAGAATAATTTATGGCAAAAATATTAATTCTAGGGGCTGGTTCAATGGGGGCAGCCTTTTCTTTACCTTGCTCAGATAACAATCATAATGTCTTTGTAGTTGGCACACATTTAGAAAATGAATTTATTGATAAAATTAATGCTACAAAAATACACCCTATACTAAACTGCAAAATTTCAGAAAAAATAAAATTTTTAAAATTCGAAAAACTTGGAGAAATAATAAAAAAAGAAATAGATCTTATTGTTATAGCAGTTATATCTAAAGGAATTGAATGGGCATCAATTGAAATAAATAAATTTACTAAAGAAAATATTCCAATTTTAATTTTAACAAAAGGTTTAGCAATACATGGTGATTCATATGAAATATTGGCTCACAAAGTAGAAAGATTGCTAAAAATAAATGGTACACAAAAGACGAATATTACTGCTGCGGGAGGGCCTTGTTTAGCAAAGGGTTTAGCAAACAAAATTCATACCTCAGTAGTTTTTGCTAACACAAATATCAAAGAAGCTGAAAAAATATCTAAACTAGTTTCAACTGAATATTATCACATCTTTACATCAGATGATGTTATCGGAGTCGAAACTTGTGCGGCAATTAAAAATATTTTTTCTATGATTGTAGGTGCTTCTAAAGGTTTATGTCACTCAAACCCATATCAAACTATCAATAATAATATTTATTTAAATACTTCAGCAGCACTTGTTCAAGAATCTATATATGAAATGATTATTTTCACAGAAAAATTAAAAGGAAAGAAAGAAACTGTATTGGGACTCGCGGGTATTGGAGATTTATATGTAAGTGTTGATGGAGGGAGAAATAGCAAAATGGGTCATTATTTAGGTGAGGGAATGACTTATTCAGAAGCTAAAAAAATTAAAATGCCCAATGAAACAATAGAAGGAGCTGATCTTGCTTTAGAAATTGGAAAAAAAGTTAAAAATGAATTTAGAAATGATGAGCTGCCTTTAATGATCAGTATGATTGATACTATTTGTAATGAAGTTCCCTTAAAAATTGAATGGAAACATTTTAAGTAAAATTTATTGAAAATAAATAACTTATTACTAATATAAAATTAATATTAAAAAAAATTGTTAAAAATATTATCTATAGATGAAAAAAGGTCTTTTACAATTAAGTTTTTATCTTAAAGAAGCAGCAATGTTCCCACCATCAACAGTTAACACGGCACCAGTAGTTTTTTTAGAGATAGCTAAATGAAGAAAAGCTTTAGCGACATCATCAGCTTTCACTTCATCTAATAGTAAATTTCCACGCATATAATTATCAGTAGTTACTGATCTTGCTTTTGCCCTTCTTTTAATCATCTTGTCAGTCATTAAACCACTTCTTATTCTATCAGCATTGACTCCATTAGATCGAATTCCAAATGATCCATAGTCTACAGCATACTGTTTACATAAACTCAGTAAAGCAGATTTTGGTAAACCATAAGGACCAAAGTTCCTTCCAGGGTTTACTGCTTGTTTTGAAATATTAAAAAGTAAGCAGCCATTAATGTTTTGTTTTTTCATAATTTTAACAGCCTCAGAGGCACAATTTTGGTGGGAAAAAAAATTAATTTCAAAACTTTTTCTCAAATAATCATCGCTAACTTCAGCTATTGCTCCGCTAGGAGCTGTTCCAGCGTTTGAAATTAAAATATCAACACCACCAAATTTTTCACATATTTTTTTAAAAGCATTTTTAACACTTTTTTTTCTTGTTACATCACAATGTATACAGAGATCACTAATTTTATTTTTTAAGTGATTTAATTTTTCTAAATTATTATCTAATAAAACAACTTCGGCACCATGACTTTTAAACATTTTATAAGTTTCAAAACCAATAGTTCCAGTAGCACCCGAAATCACAACCACATTACCTTCTAGAAGTTTTTTTTGCTTTTTAATTTTTGCTTGCTCTAAAGACCAATATTCAACATCAAAAAGATCTTTTTCTGAGATAAATTTATATTTGGAGGTTTCTTCCACTGAAGAAATAACTTTTGCATTTGTTTCAGTTAAATCTCCAGCAATTTTTGCTGCGTTTAAGTCTTTACCAACAGTAAACACCCCTACATTTTGAACCAAAATAACTCTAGGAGAAGTATCTAACATCACTTTTTTACCTTTAACTTTTTTCTTATTCTTATTGAAATAATTAATATATTTTTTTCTATAATTAGACATATTTTTTTGAGCTATATTTTTAAAATCATTTAAAGTTGAGTCTTCTTTGGGTGTTATTATTAAAGGAAAAGGTTTTACCCTAATTACATGATCTGGTGTTGCGGTACCTTTTGAAGAGTAAGTTCTTATATTTTTTCCATTCATAAAATATTTTAAGTGATTGTTTAATTTATAATTAACTATAAATTTTTGATCTGGATGATTATTAGACAAAAGACCTCTGATTATCGGTGCTATCTCGTTAGGTTCAAATTTTGTGGAGAATTTTTTTATTTGTTTAATCTTTTTAACTTTTAATTTTTTAATAGCTCTTTCTGCTTGAGACACGTATTTAATCATTAAACTGTAAGCTTCATTAGCTTCGTTAGCAAAAGTAAAGATTCCATGATTCATTAAAACAAGGCAGTTTATTTTTGGATTTTTGACATAAATTTCATAAACCTTTTTAGCAAGCATAAATCCAGGCATAACATATGGAACTAAAGCAACTTTATCGTTGAAAATTTTATTACAAAGTTCAAATCCCTCTGGTCTGTTGGTAACATTTAAAATAGCATCAGCATGCGTGTGGTCTACGAATTTATATGGCAAGAAAGCATGTAAAAAAGTTTCTACACTTGGATTTGGTGATTTAATATTAATTAGATTTCTTTTTTGAAAATTCACCATATCTTCATCAGATAAGTATCTTTTGTTTTTAAGGCTTAAGAGAGGATTTAATTTTACCGCTGGCAATCCTTCAGGCTCAATTTCACCCATATCCCAACCACTTCCTTTTACACACAAAACATCATATTTTTTTCCATCAATATCATTAACAGATGTTTTTACTGAGGTGTTACCACCTCCATGCAAAACTAGCTCACTATTCCTACCCAAAAGTCTAGTTGTATAAACCCTTAAAGCCAAATCTTTGCTAACACCAATTTTTTTATATTTATTGATGTATTTTTTTGCATTTTTTGAAGACCAATTATTTTTCAAAATTTAAACTCCTAGCACTTATTAACAGCCTATTTTTTAGTTGTCATATAAAAAATATCAAGTATAAAAAATATAAGGAGATTCTATGATAAAAGTTGGTGAACACATAACAATAGATTTTTTAGGTGTTAGGCAAGATTATTCACCCAAATTTTATAATAAAATTATTTATAAAATTGCGAAAAAAGCAAAAGTTGAAATTCTGAATGTTTCTGATCATGTATTTAAACCTCAGGGTTTTACACTGGTTGCTCTTTTGGCTGAAAGCCATATGAGTATCCATACATTTCCTGAAAAAGGAATAATAAGCTTTGATTTTTTCACTTGTGCTAAAGTTTCACCAAAAGTTGCATTAGATATTCTTAAAAAAGAAATTAAACATGAGCGTGTGGTTGTTAAAAATTTTGATAGAAGTAGCGTAGCTTTATATGATGATATTTACAGCACACCAGGTCAAAAAAAATATTATGTTGTGAATGATATTTTAGAAAATTACATTTCAAAAGTCGGCCAGCATATAGAAATTTTAAAATTAGAAGAATTTGGTAATGCGCTTTTTATTGATGGTGAACTACAGGTTTCTGAAAAAGATGAAAAAAAATATAGTAGTCAGTTTGTAAGTTCAGCTCTTAATTTAAATGCTGCAAATTCTTCTGCTGCCATTATAGGTGGAGGTGATGCCGGTGTTGCTAGAGAGTGCATAGCAAAAGGGTTTAATCTAATTGACTGGTATGAGTTAGATCCTCAAGTTGTTAAATCTTGTTATAAATATCTTCCTAAAATTACAAGCAGAGTTAAAGATAGCAATAGTATAAAATGTTTTTGGGGAGATGCTTTTGAAAGTATTAAATCTGCAGAAGATTCAAAATATGATAAAATTTTTGTGGATTTAAATGATGATCAATATTGCATAGATCTTGCTGCAAAAAATATTAATGGATTAAAAAGAATTTTAAAACCTGGTGGAGTTATTACTGCTCAAGTTGGATCTAAAGATAAAAAACCTAAACAAGTAGATAGTTGGTTAAAAGTTCTTTCTAAAAACTTTGGAAATGTAAAATTAGATGAAGTTCACATCCAAAGCTTTGATTGTCGTTGGAATTTTGCCTCTTCTATAATGATTAGTTAATATAATTCAACTATATCACGTATTATTTTTTCTGGAATAATCTTTTTTTTAATTCTAGAATTAATCTTTTTTAACAGGAGGAAAAATGAAAAATATATTTAAACTTTTTCTATCTT
>Ga0114997_10000393_pt1 | contig 35523 bp, 43 predicted proteins | sample ArcticOcean_MG_C_2_FD_87045 | JGI IMG/M metagenome (GOLD analysis project Ga0114997, IMG submission 87045) | Marine microbial communities from western Arctic Ocean - ArcticOcean_MG_CB4_136 | ecosystem: Environmental > Aquatic > Marine > Oceanic | place: Arctic Ocean: Canada Basin | collected... | reverse complement strand
TTTTATCTAATTCAAAATTATCACACATATCTTAATATACTTTATAATGGAGCGGGCAAAGGGATTCGAACCCTCGACCTTCTCGTTGGCAACGAGACGCTCTACCACTGAGCTATGCCCGCGTAATAATATGAGTATAATACATTAATTTTGGCAAGGTCAACATTAATAAAATGTCACTGTATGAAAACTAATTTTTCCACTATAGTAAAATAATGAGTAAAAATTTTCCTAAACTAATTCCAATTTTTCCACTAAGTGGTGTTATATACTTTCCAAAAACAAATTTACCACTAAATATTTTTGAACAAAGATATTTAAATTTAATAAACGACTGTATGAAAAGCAACAAACTCATGGGCATGATTCAGTCAAAGAAAGATAATGATGATGTATATAGTGTTGGTTGTTTGGGTCAAATAAATGATTATCAAAAAAGTGCTGACGGTAGGATTTTAGTGAATTTAACTGGCTTAACAAGATTTGAAGTTTTAAAGGAAGTTAACAATACTAAACTTTATAGAGAATTTGAAGTAAGTTATCAAAAATTTACTACTGATTTTAATGATAAAAATAATAATGAGCTAAATATTAATTCTCTTGAATCTCTTCTAAATAAAGCTAAAAAGTTTTTTAAAAAAAATGGCCTTCTTCTTAACTGGAGAGAATTTGAAAAGCTAGACCAGTATCAACAAATAAATACTTTAGCTATGATTTCACCTATTTCTAACGAAGAAAAACAAAAACTATTAGAAAGTATAAATCTAAATGATAAGGCGGAAGTTTTGTCAGAGATAATGGAATTTTACTTATTTAATGATAATTCTAGCAATACTACTATGCAATAAATTATGAAGTTGTTGTTAACTTGACTTGTTCATAGAATCAAAAAAATCTGCATTATTTTTTGTGTTCTTTAATTTTGAAATTAAAAATTCTATTCCGTCCATGGTTCCCATCGGACTAATAATCCTTCTAAGCACATTCATTTTTGATAGGTCATCTTTTTCAAATAACAACTCTTCTCTTCTGGTTCCAGATCTTGTTATATCTAATGCTGGATATATTCGTTTGTCAGCAACTTTTCTATCCAATATTAATTCAGAGTTACCCGTTCCTTTAAATTCTTCAAAAATAACTTCATCCATTCTACTACCCGTATCTACTAAGGCTGTAGAAATAATTGTGAGCGAACCTCCTTCTTCAACATTTCGCGCTGCACCAAAAAATCTTTTGGGTCGTTGAAGTGCATTTGCATCGACACCTCCTGTTAAGACTTTTCCAGAACTTGGTATAACGGCATTATAAGCTCTGCCCAGTCTCGTAATTGAATCTAATAAAATAACGACATCTTTTTTATGTTCTACTAGTCTTTTAGCTTTTTCTATCACCATTTCAGCCACTGCTACATGCCTAGAAGCAGGTTCGTCAAAAGTTGAGGCAACTACCTCACCTTTTACTGATCTTTGCATATCGGTTACTTCTTCAGGCCTTTCATCAATAAGTAGTACCATTAAAAAACATTCCGGATGGTTGGTGGTAATCGATTGAGCAACATTTTGTAGAATTATAGTTTTCCCAGCTCTTGGGGGGGAAACTATTAGTGCGCGCTGTCCTTTACCAATAGGACTTACTAAGTCTATAAGTCGAGCAGTGTTATCAGGTTTTTTTTCAATTTTTGTGGTCTCAATCTCAAGCTTAATCCTTTCGTCAGGATAAAGCGGTGTTAAATTATCAAATGCTATTTTGTTTTTCACTTTTTCCGGTTCATCAAAATTTATTTTATTAACTTTAAGTAATGCAAAATATCTTTCTGCATCTTTTGGTCCTCTAATTTCTCCCTCCACTGAATCTCCTGTTCTTAATCCAAATCTTCTTATTTGACTTGGGCTAACGTATATGTCGTCGGGTCCCGGTAGATAATTTGACTCGATCGCTCTTAGAAAGCCAAATCCATCTTGTAAAACCTCCAATACGCCCGTCGCAGTAATTTGTTCATTTTTTTCAGCTAATTTTTTTAATATAGCAAAAAGTATTTCCTGCTTCCTCATGGTGCTCGGATTTTCAATTCCAAGTTTTTCTGCATGAGAGATGAGTTCCGCTGGGTTCTTTTGCTTAAGTTCTTGTAGATTCATGTGTGATTGTTTGTGTGTGTGAAGTTCAAATATATGCCTTTTAAAAAATATATCAACCCCTATAAAGGTTTAAAAACAACAATAAAAATAATGATTATTAGCAAAACAGTAGGTACTTCATTAAGAATTCTGTAGAATTTAGATGGTTTTGTATTTTGACCCCAGGCAAAAAGCCTGGTGCACTTACCTAGATAAAAATGATAATGAGTTAATAACAATATCAGAACAGTTTTGATTTGCATCCATAGCTCAGAAAATATTGAAAAACCAACGCTATGAATTAAAAGCAGCCCAAAAAACCAAGTCGAAATCATGGCGGGCATCATTATATAATTATAAAGCTTCTTTTCCATAATTTTAAAAGTCTCACTTTGGACTTTATTATCTCTTGTCTCTACGTGATATACGAAAATTCTCGGTAAGTATAATAGTCCGGCCATCCAAGAGACCATGGCTATTAAATGTAAAGATTTAAACAATAAATAAAAATTCATCTTATTTTAAAGTTATGTGATTTTTGACTAGCTTTTCAAATAAATTTATATGATCATCATTGTCATTTAGACAAGGAATTAAATCAAAATTTTTTCCCCCGTGCTGAAAAAAGCTGTCCCTGCCCTGTATATTAATTTCTTCTAACGTTTCAACGCAATCGGAAGAAAATCCGGGACATATAACTAATATATTTTTTTTCCCCCCATTTGGCAATGCTTCCAATGTTTTATCGGTATATGGTTTGAGCCATTCTTGCGGTCCGAATCTTGATTGAAAGGTTGTTTCTAAGGGAACATCGTTAAATTTTTCTTTTATTAATCTAGATGTTTTTTGACAATAGCATTGATAAGGATCACCTTTATCAAAATAGGACTTAGGTATTCCGTGGTAAGAGGCGACTATTAAGTCTGGCTTCCAATTAATTTCTGATATTTTTTTTCTAATACTTTTAACCAAAGATTCAATATAAAGTATCTCACTTTCATAATGAGGAATAATTTGGAGACTTGGTTGCCATCTCATTTTCATTAAATTTCTATAGATTTCATCGCACACAGTGGCTGTTGTTGCTGCTGCGTATTGTGGGTAAAGTGGTAAAACAACAATATTTTCACATCCCTTTTCATGTAAAATTTGAAGTCGACTTCTTATGCTTGGATTTCCATATCGCATTGCAAAATCAATAATAATTTTTTCATTTCCAATTTTTTTATTTAGTTTTTCGGCTTGCAGCTTTGTATAGAATCGTAGGGGTGACTCATCTATATCTTTCATCCAAATCTGTCTGTATGCATGTGCTGTTTTTGAAGTTCTAAAAGTTAATATAAATAAATTTAATATTATCTTCCAGAGAATTGGGTTTACTTCGATTACTCTCTTGTCCGATAAGAACTCTTTTAAGTATTTTCTGATATCCCACCAGCTTGTGGAATCCGGGGTCCCTAGGTTTACTAGTAACACGCCTGTTTTACCAAAGTTTATTTTTGGGTGTTTGTTTTTTTCTGTCATCATTTATCAAACTCTCTTACAAATTTTACTAGTCTATCAACTTTTTGTGGGTCTGTTGCCGGTAACAAACCATGTCCTAAATTAAAAATATATGGAGAACCTTTAAAAATTGTTAAGTACTTTTCTGCTTCTTTTAAAATTTTGTTTTCGTGTAATAATAATATTTTTGGGTCCATTCCACCTTGAATACAAATATTGTTTAAATTTGAGCTTGCCCATTCAGGGTCTAAATCATAATCAATATTTATTCCATCTGGTTTTACTGTATTAACAAACTCTAAGTATGCCTTATCCAACCCCTTCGGAAAACATATAACTGGTATTTTGTTGTTTTTACAGAAAATTACCAATTTTCTATTTGGCTCATAACAATATTCGTTGCGCAAGTCTTCGGGTAAAAGTCCAGCCCAAGAGTCAAATATTTGTACTGTGTCAGCCCCAGAGTCAATTTGACTTTTAATGTGTAAGCAAAGGAAGTTTACTAATTTATCAATCAAAAGCTTAATTTCTTCTTTCTTATTTTTCATTATTTCAAAGTTTAAAATGTTTTTTTCTTCTTTAATTCCCAATATATAAACTATTAAAGTCCACGGTGCCCCTATGAAGGATATTAATGATTTATTGTTATGAAGTTTTAGTTTTGTTTTTGTAATAGCTTGATAAATAGGATTTAGTTTTTTTGTGAACTCTTTTTCTGTTGTATTAATAAAATTACTTATAATTAATTCAGATAAAATTGGACCTTTGTTTTTTTCAAATTTTACTTCTTGTCCAAGGCCGTATGGAACCATTAATATATCAGAAAAAATTATTGCAGCGTCCAAATCAAATCTTTGTATAGGTTGTAAAGTTATTATTGAACTTAAATTACTATTTAAACAGAGTTTAATAAAATCTAAATTTTTAGATCGTATTTCTCTAAATTCAGGAAGATATCGTCCTGCTTGTCTCATAAACCAAATAGGTTTGCAAGAAATGTTTTTGTTTATTAAACAGTTTGTTATTTTATTCATTACTATAATATATATTTATAAGTATATAATTTGTAATAGGTCATGTTAGTTAGTGATATAAGTATTTATACATTTTTTATACCTATTTTATTCAATTCAGATCATTAAAAATTAAAAGCAATATCTAAAATTTGAAAATATACTCACAAAATGTATAATTTTATTTCAATTTTATTAACATAGAACAAAATGTTATATGATTGTGAATTAATGTTAATATCTTTTTAATATTTAAAAATAAAATGTATAAAAGATAGTTATAAGAAACCTATCAACAGACTTATGACCCATAAATACAATGTATATCTTATATCTGACGCGACAGGAGAGACTTTAGACAGAATATTTCTATCGTTAAAATCTCAATTCGCTGATTTTGAATATGAAAAAAAAGAATATGTATTTGTTAGAACCGAACAACAAATTGATAAAATCATCAATGAATGTATAAGCTTAAGTAACACAATAATTTTATATACAATAGTAGAGACAAAGTTAGCCAAATACATTTCGCAGCAAAGTGAAAAAAATAATATTCCATGTTTTGGTATTTTAGGAAACCTTATTTTATCATTTTCAAAACTTTTAAATCAAAAAGCATCCCATACACCGAGTGCACAACATGTTTTAGATGACGAATATTATAAAAGAATAGAAGCAATTCAGTTCACCATGTCACATGATGATGGAAAGAAGTCAGAAGATGTAGCTACATGTGATATAGCTTTACTAGGTGTAAGTAGAACGAGTAAAACACCAACCTCGATTTATTTAGCAAACAGGGGTTACAAGACGATAAATATTCCACTTGTTTTAAAACAAGAAATCCCAGAATACTTAAAAGAAGATAATTTAAAAACTTGTGTTGTCGGGTTGTATGCAGATCCAGAAAGACTATCCGATATTAGAAGAAATCGAGTAGCTATAATGAATGACACAAGAATACCAACATATACAGATTTAGAACATATTAAAAAAGAAGTAGAAGACTCAAAAAAATTATTTAAAAAATATAATTGGCCTACAATCGACGTTACTAGAAAATCTGTTGAAGAAACAGCGGCATCAATTATTAAAATTCATGATATTAAGAAAAGCAAATGAAATTAATTTTAGCATCTAAAAGCCAGGTAAGAAAAAAAATTTTAGAAGAAAATAAAATCAAATGTGAAGTAATTCATTCTAATGTAGATGAAGATCAAGCCAAAGAATCCTTAGAAAGTGCAGGAGCTAGTCCACTCTTAATTTCAAAGAATCTTGCGGAATTAAAGTCAACGAAAGTTAGCAGTAAGTTTCCAAATATAACTGTGCTCGGGGCAGACAGTGTAATTTCGTTAGATAGTAAACTAATTAACAAGCCAAAATCTAGGGAAGAGGCTTTTGTTATTTTAAAAAAGCTCAATAACACAGTTCACAGTCTGATTAGTTCAGTATGTATTTCTAAAAATGGTGCTATGATGTGGAATTACACAGATTCTTCAGAGCTCAAAATGAAAAACTTAACTGAAAAAGAAATTAAAGCTTATCTAAGCAAAATAAACACTGAAACGTTATTAGCATACGGAGTATATCAAGTAGAGGCAAATGGATTAGATCTTTTTGAAAGCATAAAAGGAGACATGAATTCTATCATGGGGTTACCTGTAAAAAAAATTAAGGAATATTTAAAAATTATAGAATGAAAAATTTTCTTGTAATAGGAAATCCTATTAGCCACTCTTTATCACCCAAATTACATAATTATTGGATAAAAGTTCATAACATTAATGCAATTTATGAAAAAAGAAAACTGGTAGAATCTGATTTAAAAAATTTAATCGCTGAAGTAAAGCTTAACAAAATAGTAGGAATTAATATTACGGTTCCATTTAAGAAATCAATCGTTCCACTAGTTGATGAGCTTTCTGAATCAGCAAATAAAACTCAATCGGTAAACACAATTTATAAAAAAAATGAAAAAATAATCGGGGATAATACAGATATAGGTGGTTTCGAAAAAGCTTTAAAACATGTTGGCTATAACGTTTCTAATAAAAAAGTTTTTATATTAGGAGCTGGTGGTGTTTCTGCCTCTATAATTTATTCTCTAGAAAAAATGGGTGTCAAAAACATTTCTTTAAGCAATAGAACAAAAGAAAAAGCTCTGGAATTAAAGAAGATGTTCCCAAGTATAAATATTGTTAACTGGGGAGACCATATCGATTTTGATATGATCATTAACGCAACTAGCCTAGGATTAAATAAAACAGACAGAATTGAATTAAATTTTAACGACAATTATAAAAACAAATTATTTTATGATATTATTTATAATCCCAGTAAAACCAAATTTCTAACAACAGCTGAGACTAAGGGTTCGGATATTGAAAATGGCAAACTAATGTTTATTTATCAAGCACAATTAGCTTTTGAAATTTGGCACGGTGTAAAACCAAAAATTGACACCGAAACAATAAAATTTTTAAATGATTAAAATAGGAATTACAGGGTCGTTAGCTTCAGGCAAGTCCACCGTATCTAAGCTGATGTCGTCAAACAAATATCCATTATTTAGTGCTGATAAAGTGGTAAAGAATTTATATAAAAGCAACCATTTTATTAAAAATGTACAAAAAAAGTTTAAACTTAGTAAAGCAAAAAAAACTAAACAGCAGATTAGAAATCTAGTTTTAAAAAACGACCAAAATCTCAGAAAACTTGAATTGTTAATTCACCCCATAGTTAGACGAGAAATGAAAAAGTTTATAAAATCAAAAAAAAAACATAAAATAATATTCCTAGAAATTCCACTATTAATAGAAAGCAAGCTTATGCAATATTTTGACGTTATTTTTTTTGTAAACGCAACCAGTCAAAATCGGTTATATAGATACTTAAAACAGGGTGGAAATAAAAAAATATTTATAACATTAAATAAAAGACAATTAAATTCAAAAATTAAGTCTAAGCTAAGTGATTATACTATCAACAACAATAGTTCTTTGACTCAATTAAGAAAAAATGTAAAAAATATAATCAAAAATTATGCGTGAAATTTTCTTGGATACTGAAACGACCGGGCTTTCGCCGAACGATAATCACAAAATAGTAGAAATAGCGTGTATTGAAACCGAAGACTTAATACCAACAAAAAAAGTATTCCATAAATTAGTTAATCCTCAACGCGATGTCCCTGTAGAGGCATTCAGAATACATGGTTTTTCTACAGAATTTTTAAGTAATAAAGAAATATTTGCCAATGTTGCTGATGAATTTTTAGATTTTATTAAAGAAAAAAAATTAATTATTCATAACGCTCCATTCGATCTAGGATTTTTAAATTTTGAGCTAAGATTACTCAAAAAAAATGAAATTAAAAAGGATTATATAATTGATAGTTTAGATTTGGCTCGCTCTAAGTACCCAGGAACTACTAATTCTTTGGATGCCTTATGTAGAAAATTTAACATAGATCTCTCTAGGAGAAAAAAACATAATGCTTTACTCGACTGCGAACTTTTAAGGGAGGTTTATGTTAATTTATTAGGAGTAAAAGAACCAACACTTAATTTTACCCATGAGAGTAATTCAACCACTCAAAATAAAAATCAATTAGGCAATTATTGCAAAAAAACTATAAAATTAACTGCTAATGAAATAGAAAAGCATAAAAACTTTTTACAAAAAAATTTAAAAAAAAACTTTTATTGAATTTTTCGTTGCTTATGTAGTAGTTTAAAATCTACTTTTTCATCTATTTTGATATCCTTAAATCCAGATTTTTCAAATAAAAAAATAAAACTACTCCTTATTTCTTGATAAATTTCTGATGGCACCTTGATTAAAATAATTTCTTCTAAACTTTCCTTATCCTTTATATTTTTGTCCAGTTCAACTATTGTTGAGTGAATTATTTTTGTTGTTATTTCTTTAAAATTGTTTTGTATCGGTTTAAGGCTTAAACATGTCTCAACTTCTATTATCTTGTCTCTAAATTGATTACTTTTTATATCTATTTGAATCTTATAATTACTAATATTTTTGGATAATAAAAAAAATGTTTTTGGATCAGGAATTTTAAAAATTAAATCTTTAATATACTTTGCAATTATTTTATATTTTATTGTCATCTTTTTTTTTATCTTCTATTATTTCTGCGTCAATAATATTGCTATTACTCTGTTTTTTAATCTTATTTTTTGATATCCAATTATTTATTAAAACTTTTCTTGTAAAAGGAAACAATAATGCAAAACCTATAAAGTCGGTTATGAAACCAGGAAGTATTAGTAAAATAGCTGCCACAGCAATAGAAGCTCCTGATATGATTTCATAAATCGGAGTTTTATTTTGATATAAATTTGTAAACCCAGACTTAATGGTATTTAAACCCTGTATTCTCACAAAGTAGATTCCTATCGTTGCGGTAAGAAAAATTAGTAAGATTGTGTTAATAGCGCCTATTTGCTGTCCCATTTTAATCATTACAAATATTTCGATGATTGGAATTCCAATTATTAAGAGAAATAATGTGTTCATTTGTCTATTACAAAAATACATTAATAATGTATATTTATCAAATAATGAGCAACAATTTTGGATATATAGACATCATACTCCTTGCAATGATAGCAGGGTTTATCATTCTAAGGCTAAGAAATATCCTTGGAAAAAGAACAGGACATGAAGATAAAGTGTTTAGAGGCTTTGCAGACAAAAAGTTTGAGCAATTTCAAAAAGAAGAAAATAAAATAGATAAAGAAAATAATTTACAAGATATTGATAAGAAAGCATTTCTAAAAGGAGCTGAAATAGCTTACGAAGGAATTATCACATCCTTTGCCAAAGGTGACACAAAGAAATTAAAAGATTTATTAACACCCGAGATGATATCGTCTTTCGAAGAAGCAATATTACTAAGAAATAAGAATAACTTAACATCAGAATTAACCTTCGTTGGCATGAAAGAATCTAAAATAGAGAAATATGAGAAAATTAAAAATAATTTTCATGCTACAGTAAAATTTGTATCAGAAATAATTTCAGTAAAAAAAGATCAAAAAAATAAAATTATAGAGGGAAGTCCAGATAAAATAAAAGTAGTTACTGATCACTGGAAATTCACTAAAAGCATTTTAAGTAAAAGTCCCAATTGGTTTTTAGCTGAAATTATTAGTAAGTGAAAAAAAAAAAAGAAATTTCTGCTTCAGACGAAGATGATTGGCAGAACTACCTAAGTAATCCCAAAGATATTTTTGATAAAGACCTAAAAGAAAATAATTATACGGAGAGTCGATTTAAATTTGATCTCCATGGATTTACACTTGAAAATGCTAATTTAAAAGTTAAAGAAATAATTTTCTATTGTCTAAAAAAAAATTATAGAGAACTATTATTAATAACGGGCAAAGGACTACATTCAAATACAGATAAAGATACGTATTCTTCAAAGAATTTTAGCAAGTTGAGATATTCCATTCCGGATTACATCAAACATAATGAAGACTTAAATGATTTGATAATTTCAATTAAATCTGCGTCTATTCCTGATGGGGGTGACGGAGCTATTATTATTAAATTTAAAACTATAAAATAAATTTTGAGAGATCAGTATCTTTTACCAAATCACCTATATTATCTTTAACGTATTTTTCATCTATAGTGATTTTTTCACCCGATCTATCAGATGCGTTAAAACTTATATCATCTAATACTTTTTCTATAATAGTATGTAATCTTCGTGCACCTATGTTTTCTACAGATAAATTTACTTCAGCTGAAACTTTAGCTAACATATCAATTCCGTCTTCTGTAAATTCTAGCTCAACATTCTCAGTCTTTAGCAAAGCGCGGTATTGTTTTATTAAACTGTTATCAGGTTCTCGTAAAATTCTTTTAAAGTCATCTTCGTTTAATGCATGCAATTCAACTCTAATCGGTAATCTACCTTGAATTTCTGGCAATAAATCAGAAGGTTTAGCCATTTGAAAAGCGCCAGAGGCAATAAATAAAATATGATCTGTTTTTATTGGTCCATGTTTAGTGCTAACAGTTGTTCCTTCAATTAACGGCAACAAATCTCTTTGTACTCCTTCTCGCGAAACATCACCGCCCGCTCTGTCACTTCTTGCTGAAACTTTGTCTATTTCATCTAAAAAAACTATGCCATTTTCTTCAGTAGCTATTTTTGCCTCTTTAATAATTTTCTCTTCCTCTATCATTTTGTCTGACTCTTGAGCTATAAGAATATCATAGGACTCTTTAACAGACATTTTCTTTTTTATACCTTTTTTGCTATTAAAAGATTTTCCAAGAATTTCTCCAATATTTACCATGCCGACGTTTGAACCAGGCATTCCAGGTATTTCAAAACTTTGCATATTAGTCTGAGATGCGCTTACTTCAATTTCTATTTCCTTGTCATCTAAGTCACCGCTTCTTAATCTTTTTTTAAAGCTTTCTCTTGTCGCTATACTTGCATTTTTTCCAACAAGTGCATCTAATACTTTACTTTCAGCTGCTTGTTGTGCTTTAGTTCTTACTTCTTTCCTTTTTTTCTCTTTTTCCATAGCTATTGCTATTTCAATTAAATCTCTAATAATTTGTTCCACGTCTCTTCCTACGTAACCAACTTCTGTAAATTTAGTTGCCTCAACTTTGATAAATGGTGCTTGCGCTAATTTTGAAAGTCGTCTAGATATCTCAGTTTTTCCAACTCCTGTTGGACCGATCATTAGAATATTTTTTGGAAGAACCTCGTCTCTCATTTCATCCGTTAAAGCCTGTCTTCTCCACCTGTTCCTTAGCGCAACGGCTACAGCTTTTTTCGCATCTTTTTGACCAATGACGTATCTATCTAATTCTGAAACTATTTCTCTCGGTGACAATGCGCTTACTTTTGAACTATTCTTTTGACTATCTACCAAGTCAAGCTTGGTTGTTTTTTTTGTATTTACCACAATTATACTTTCTCAACTGTCACGTTGTTGTTGGTAAACACACAAATGTCAGATGCAATTTTTATAGCTTTTCTTGCAATTTCTTCAGCCTTAAGATCAGATTCAATCAAAACTTTTGCAGCAGCCAGCGCAAAGTTTCCACCGGATCCAATTCCAATAATACCATCTTCAGGTTCTAACACATCCCCGGTTCCAGAAATAATAAAACTATTTTCTTTGTCAGCAACCGCCATTAAGGCTTCCAATCTTCTCAAATATTTGTCGCTCCTCCAATCCTTTGCCAATTCAACAGCAGCTCTAGGTAAATTTCCTGCGTGCTTTTCTAATTTTGCTTCCAGTCTCTCAAATAAGGTTAAGGCATCAGCAGTTGATCCGGCAAAGCCAGCTATGACTCCTCTTTTTTCAATTTTTCTAACTTTTTTTGCTTTGCTTTTTAAAATTGTATTTCCAAGACTAACTTGCCCATCGCCCGCAACAACAGTTTCATTGTTTTTTCTTAATAAGATAATTGTTGTGCCATGCCATTTTTCAGCTGTATTCATCATATTGTATGTGGAGATTAATTTAATTTCTTCAATAGGTATTTTGGATTTATTGATAAAAGTCTCATTTATATATATATCTTTCTTATATTCTATTAATTTTATGAAAAGAAAAGCTAAAATATCTAGAAAAACCAAAGAAACAAGTATTGTTGTTGAGGTAAATATTGACGGCAAGGGAAAGCATGACATTAAAACAGGAATAGGTTTTTTAGATCACATGCTTGAACAGCTTTCCAAGCACTCACTTATTGACATTAATGTGAAAGCCAAAGGTGACACACATATTGATCTTCATCATACAACTGAAGACACGGGAATAGTAATTGGAGAAGCCATCAAGAAGGCTGCGGGCAATAGAAAGGGAATTCAAAGATATGCTTCGAGCATGATACCAATGGATGAAACTTTAAGTCGTGTTTCGATTGATGTGTCTAATAGACCGTATCTAATTTGGAAAGTAGATTTAAAAGTGGAAAAGTTAGGTGAGATGGATACCGAGCTTTTTAAAGAATGGTTTCAGGCCTTTTCACAATCTGCTGGAATTACTCTGCATATTGAAAATATTTATGGCGAGAATAGTCATCATAAAGTGGAGTCTTGCTATAAGGGGCTGGCCAGATCTCTAAAAGAGGCATTAACTATTGATCAAAGGATTAAGAATTCAATACCATCTACTAAAGGCAAGCTTTAATTATAAATGCTATTAACAGTTGTTGATTATGGAGTTGGCAATTTAAGGTCAATAGCTAAATCTATTGAAAAAGCTAACTCTGATAATAATTTAAACTATTCAGTTAAGGTAAGTTCAGAGCTTTTAGATGTAAAGAAAGCAGATAAAATAGTTTTGCCTGGACAAGGTAGCTTTAAGGCCTGTAAAAAAGGTATTGATAATATTCAAGGTCTACAAGAAGAGTTGAACGAGAGTGTTCTAATTAAGAAAAAGCCAATTTATGGAATTTGTGCAGGCATGCAATTATTTGCCACCACTGGATATGAAGAAGAAAAAACATCAGGGTTAAATTGGATACCCGGCGAAGTAAAAAAATTAGATTTAAACTCATTAAAATTTAAAATTCCTCACATGGGTTGGAATGAACTAAAAGTAGAAAATATTTCTAAAGTTTTTAAAGGTGTAATCAATAAAAACCATGCTTATTTTATACACAGTTATGAATTTATTCCTTCGGACAAAAAAACTATATCTATAACAACTGATTACGGTAAAGATGTAATAGCTGCTGTCTCATTTCAAAATATTTATGGCTCACAATTTCATCCAGAAAAGAGTCAAAAAACTGGAATTAAAATTTTAACTAATTTTCTAAATTTGTAAATTTCATGAAAATATTTCCTGCCATAGATATTAAAGAAAAAAAATGCGTGAGATTGATTAAAGGAAATTTTGACAATCAAACTGTATATGAAACCTCACCAATTGATCAAGCTGGGAAGTACAAAGATCATGGTTTTAAAAATTTACACATTGTTGATTTGGACGGAGCTTTAACTGGCAATACAGTCAATTTAGATATCATTCAACAAATAGTAGGTAAATACAATTTAAAGATTGAAGTTGGAGGGGGCATCCGATCTATAGATAGTATTAAGAGGTATGTTGATTCAGGTGTAGAAAAAGTAATTTTAGGTAGCGCTGCAATAAAGAACAAAGCATTTCTAAAAGAAGCCTGTGCTAAATTTAAAAACAAAATTGCTTTGGGATTAGACGTTAAAGATGGAAATCTTTCTGTTTCAGGCTGGAAAGAAAATTTAAATATTAAAATTGTAGATTTTTTAAAAGAAGTAAATGAATTTGGTGTAAGTAGACTGATCTTCACAGATATTGAAAGAGATGGAACCAAATTAAGCCCAAACTTTGACGAGACAATTAAAATAGCAAACATATCTAAGTGTCCTGTAGTTATTTCTGGAGGTGTTTCGTCTATTGATGATATTAAAAAATCAAAAGAGTTGGGTAACAAAAATATAGAAGGTATAATAATTGGCAAAGCTATCTTTGATGGTGATATAAAATTAAATGAACTTGCTAAAGAAATTTAGATTAAAAATGATAGAAAAATGTTAAAAATTAGAATTATACCTTGCCTGGATGTAAAAAATGGAAGAGTTGTTAAAGGTATAAATTTTGTGAATTTAAAAGATGCTGGCGATCCAGTTGAGCAAGCAAGCATTTATGATCAAGGTGGAGCAGATGAAATTTGTTTTTTAGATATAACCGCTAGCAACGAGAATAGAAATACAATTATAGATATAGTCAACAAAACAGCTGAAAAATGTTTCGTTCCTTTAACTGTGGGAGGAGGAATTAGAACTGCAGAAAATATACGAGATTTATTACTTGCAGGGGCAGATAAAGTTTCTATCAACACAGCCGCAGTAAAAGACATCAATTTTGTTAAAGAAGCGGCAAGAAAATTTGGCACTCAATGCATGGTAGTAGCTGTAGATGCTAAAAAAGTCTCAGAGGGGAAATGGGAAATATTTACACACGGTGGTAGAGAAAAAACTGGAATTGATGCAATAGAGTTTTCTAAAAAAGCAGAGGCTAACGGAGCTGGCGAAATTCTTCTTACTTCAATGGATAAAGATGGAACTAAAACAGGATATGATTTAGAACTTCTTAATACTATCACAAAGACAGTTAGTATTCCTGTGGTAGCCTCTGGCGGAGCGGGTAATCTAGAGCACCTATATGAAGCAATCAAAACCGGAGGAGCAAGCGCAGTTTTAGCTGCATCTATTTTTCACTATGGAGAATTCACTATTAAAGAGGTTAAAGAGTATTTGAATTCTAAAAATGTACCAGTAAGATTATAAAATGTTTGAAAATTTAGAGCATCTAATAAAGACAATCAGAGAAAGAAAAAATTTACCTCTCGACACATCATATACTAACAAATTACTTAATGATAAAAAATTAAGTCTATCTAAAGTTAAGGAAGAGGTTGATGAGTTGATTGAAGCTGTTGAAAAAAATACAAATAAAATACATGAAGCTGGAGATGTTATTTATCATTTAATGGTTTATCTTGAGGCTAACGGTGTCAAGATAGAAGATGTGATGGCTGAACTAAAGAAAAGACAAAAATGAGTTATGATAAAAATAATATTTTCGCTAAAATTCTTAGAGGAGAAATACCTTGTAAAAAAATTTATGAAAATAATTTTATCTTAGCTTTTTACGACATCAACCCGCAAAAGAAAATCCACGCCTTACTTATCCCTAAGGGTGAGTATATAAATTTAGATAATTTTCTTGAAAAAGCTAGTGACAAAGAAATAATAGAGTTTAACAAAGCTATTTTAACTGTCGCTAAAATGCTTAAAGTATCAAATCAAGACAGAGGGTATAGAGTTTTATCAAATATAGGAAAAGATGGTGGACAAGAAGTACCACATTTACACTATCATTTATTTGGTGGGGAAACAGTAGGAAAAATGGTTGTTTAAAAATGTTAAAGGTTCGAAGATATTTTTTAGAATTAAAGAAGAAGGACTATACAAAGAAATTTTTTGCTCCTACAAATAATTTGTTAATAGAAAAAGACAAACAAAAAGACTTTAATATTAATAAATTTTTTTACAAAGAAATTGGTAAAGACCATTACTGGAGAGATAGGCTGATCTGGTCCGACAAAGAATGGTCTAAGTATATTTCCAATAAGAATTTAGAAACTTGGACCATGAAAATAAACGATGAATTAACAGGTTTTTATGAAAAAGAGTTTCATCCAATGCAGAACGAAGTTGAACTTATAAATATGGGTATTCTTAAGGCATATAGAAAAAGTAGATTAGGCTCAGTTATGCTCGAGCATTTTATTTTTAATTCCTTCAAAATTGATCCAAATCGTTTATGGGTGCACACTTGTAGTTTAGATCATAAATATGCTTTACATAATTATAAATCTCAAGGCTTTAAAATTTTTAAAGAAGAAGAAATAGACTACGTTGCTTAATTGAAAGAGGGTATATCAAACTCATTTTCTTCAATATTGATATTTTTTGACTTAATTTTAATTAAGAACTCAACATCATTATTTAATTTATCTCGAATTTTCCAACCGACCAAATTATAATTTATTTTATCAAATAAAATAATGAAATTATCACCAGACTGTAATGAATTTGATAATTGAATTTGATTTTTTAGTTTGGTTAAAGTACTTAAATTTATTAATTTTATTAATTCATCTTTATCTAATATTTTTATAAATGGAGATTTCGAAACTGGATAATATTGTATTTTACTGTACCTTTCTTGTATAATAGCTAATCTATCATCTTTTAAAATAATAATTTTTTTATTTTCATATTCACATTTAAGCTTTTTTGGAAACACAATAATACACTTGCCCTCTTCTAGTGCCCCCCTAATAGTCTGCTTGAAACTAAATTTAATTGATTGAGTGTTGTTTAATTTTTGAATAATATATGTTTTATCATCAGCTATTAAATTTTTAACATTTAATATAAAAAATAAAAAAATAAATACTAATTTCTTTTTATACAATTCTAAAGTACCTCTCGTTTACCTACATGATTTGCTTTGCTCACAATTCCCTTTTCTTCCATCATGTCAATAATTCTAGCAGCTCTATTGTACCCTATTTGAAGTTTTCTTTGTAAAAAACTGGTTGAGGCCTTGCCTTCTGATTTAATAATTTCAAGCGCGTTAGAATATAGTTCATCATTTTGTTGGTTATTATCAATATTTATATTTTCATCATTATCTTTTGTTGTAATTTCCTCTATATAGTCTGGCTGACCTTGAGCTCTTAAAATACTTGTAATTTTTTCAATCTCTTGTTCAGAAATATAGGGTCCATGAATACGAATTATTCGATTAGCAGAAGACATAAACAACATGTCACCTTTGCCTAAAAGTTGCTCAGCACCCTGTTCCCCCAATATTGTTCTGCTGTCTATTTTTGAACTAACTTGAAAAGATACTCTTGTTGGGAAATTTGCTTTAATTGTCCCAGTTATTACATCTACACTAGGTCTCTGCGTAGCCATTATAATATGAATACCCGCAGCTCTAGCCATTTGTGATAACTTCTGTATGTAATTTTCAATTTCTTTGCCAGCCATTAACATTAAGTCAGACATTTCATCAACAACGACTACAATATATGGCATTTTTAATTTATGCTTTTGATTGTATCCGTCTATATTTCTAACTCCTACTTTGCTCATTAATTTGTAACGATTATTCATTTCTTTTACGGTCCAGCTCAATGCTGCTGTAGCTTTTTTTGCATCAGTTATAACTGGTGTTAGTAAATGTGGAATACCTTCATAGGAAGATAGCTCCAGCATCTTTGGATCTATTAAAATAAATTTACAAATTTCAGGACTTAATTTAAAAAGTAAAGAGACTATAATTGTATTTATACAAACAGACTTGCCAGATCCCGTGGTTCCTGCAATCAGCAAATGTGGCATAGAAGTTAGGTCGCCGATTATAGGCACTCCTGAAATACTTTTCCCAAGTGCAAGGGGTAATTTGATTTCTTTTTGTTGAAACTTTGCGTTTGATATAATTTCTCTTAATAATAGGTTTTCTCTGATATCATTCGGTATCTCTATTCCAACTGTATTTTTTCCAGGAATTACAGAAACTCTTGCAGATGTAGAGCTAGTATTTCTAGCTATATCATCAGATAAATTTATTATTTTTGATACTTTTATACCTGGTGCAGGCTCAAATTCATAAAGACTCACTACGGGTCCATTGTTTATTTTTGTAATTTTTCCATCTACACCAAAGTCTAGTAATATTTTTTCAATAAAATCTGAATTGGGCCTACTTTTTTCTATTTGAGAAGTATTAATTTTTTCCGTATTTTTTTCAAGCAAATCTACTGACGGCAGTCTATAACTTATTTTATTTACAATTTCTTTTTTTAAATATTTTTTTTCGAATGTAAATGACTGTTGAGGTTTTTCGTTCTCAATATTTTGTTTTTTATCTAGCAGTTCGCTGTATAAATTAGTTTTTTTATCATCTTTATTTCTTTTGAATATAGAAACAAATTTGTAAAATATTTTTTTTAGATTTATGTCTGTTGCGATAAAAAAAAACACAGAAGCTAAAAAAAATAAAATAAAGCTTAAATAATTATTTTTAATATTATGAAAATATTCTAATATAAAATTGTAGATAATTTCTCCTAGAAACCCTGAGTTGCCATTATCAATTAGCCAAAATGAATTGTTAAAATTTATATAAAAAAAAGTGCATCCAAAAATTAAATATAAAACTGTAAAAAATAATTTTAATAAAATTCTATTAATTGATTTATCTATTATTAAGCTGCCTCCCCAAGATATTATGGTAACAACTATTAAAAAAGACATGAGACCAAAACTTTGAAGTAAAAAGTCAGAAATTATACTTCCATAAATTCCAAATAAATTTTGCACAATAAACTTATCATCGCCATAAATGATTGATGGATCATTGGGTGTATAAGTAATAAATGAGATAGCCATAGCTATTCCTGTAAAAATCAGCAATAAACCAATTAACTCAAAGGTTCGTTTTTTCACAAAATTTGTTACACTATTTAAAAAATTAGTATTCATATGTCGAATCATTAAGCTTACTTTTTAACATTATATGAAATTGATAAAAATTTATAAAATATGAAAAATCAAAAAATCTGTATAATTGGCGATGGTTTAACAGGTTTAACCACCGCTTTAGCGCTGAAGAATCCCAATTTGAATATTGACCTATATTTTCCAAAAAAAAATTATAATACGCTTGATAGTAGAATAACGGCAGTATCAGACAGCAATTATGTTTTTTTGAAAAAAATATTACATCCATTTAATAAGAAAATATTTTGGAGTTGCAACGAAATTAACCTTTTTTCTGAGAACAAAGAAAGACTATTAAATTTTTTAAATTTTAAAGAAAAAAGTCAAACATTAATGCATATTTTTGAAAACGGAAGATACAAAAAAGATTTATTTAAAAAATTTAATAATAAGAATATTAAATTTATTAATAAAATTGTTACCAATGTGAATTATAAAGATGGCTACGTCAGAACTAATAAATCAAAAACTTCTTATGATTTAATTATTTTATGTCTTGGCTCTAAATCAAAATTATATGATGGAATAACAGGCAATAAATCAATTCATAAAAACTATAATGAAATTGCTATAACTGGCTATGTATCTCACAAGTTAGATAATATTAATCCAAGTCAATATTTCCTCAAAGAAGGCCCTCTAGCCCTTCTACCCTTTAGTAAGAATAAAATCTCATTTGTATGGAGTCTGGATAAAAACTTTTACGAGCAAAATAAAAATGGTTTAAAAAAAATTGTTAAAGAAAAAATAACAGAATTACTAAAAATTAAAAGTAAGCTAACACTTTCTAAAATTCAGAATTTTCCAATACATCTTGATTTAAAAAAAAAATATTTTGAAAATAACACACTCATTTTAGGAGAAGGTTTACACTCCATACATCCTATAGCTGGGCAGGGTTTTAATTTAGTTATCAGAGACATTAACAAGCTTAGTCAAATTATTAATAATTATTTGAACTTAGGAATGACTTTAAAAAATTCATGTATTCTAAAAGAATTTTACGAAGCACGAAAAGCTGAAAATTTGTTTTTTGGATTAGGTGTTGATTTTACTAACGTATTTTTTAAAAAAAATAAATATCTTGACCCATTGAAAAATATTATTTTAAAAAATATATCTAGCTCTTATTACATAAAAAAGTTTAGTAAGATTGTTTCGAATAGAGGCATAAATATATAATTTCAATGAACATTTTTGCATTATCAACTGGTCGTGGTCCTTCAGGAATTGCTATTATTAGATTGTCTGGTAAAAATACTTTTCAAATTTCAAAGTTGATTTGTAAGAATAATAATTTGAAATCAAAAGAAGCAAATCTTACCAAGTTCTATGACCCTCTAAACAATAATATTATTGATGAGGGATTATTATTGCTATTTAACAAGCCAAATAGCTATACAGGAGATGATGTAGCGGAATTTCATATACATGGCAGCAATGCAGTAATTAATAAATTTTTAGATGTATTATCTAAAACAGAAAATTGTAGGTTAGCTGAACCAGGAGAGTTCACAAAAACAGCTTTTTTAAATAATAAATTAGATTTAGTTGAGTGTGAGGGGATTGAAGATCTTATAAATTCAGAAACTGAATTACAAAGAAAACAAGCTGTTCAACATTTGCAGGGTAAAACTTCTGATTATTATAATAATCTTCGAGAAAAACTTATTAAATCACTAGCTTATGTAGAGGCAAAAATAGATTTTGCCGAAGATGATTTACCAGAAAGTGCAATAAAGGAAGCACACAAATCAATCAAGGAAGTTTATAGAGATATAAAGATAATACTTGAAGACGATAAAATAGGAGAGAAAATTAGAGAAGGATTTAAAATCTCCATTATTGGCGAAGTAAATGCTGGAAAATCTTCTTTAATGAATCTTATTTCTAAAAGAGAAGTGGCAATAGTTTCAGCGGAAAAAGGAACTACAAGAGATATCATTGATACTTATATAAATTTGGATGGCTATCCAGTTATTTTTTCTGATACCGCAGGTATAAGAGAATCAAATAATGAAGTTGAAAAAAAAGGTATAGCACTAGCAATTAGTAAAAGTAAAGAATCTGATTTAAACATTATAATGGTAGATAGTTCCTCTAAAAAAATAGCTTCAAATATAAAAAAATTGATAACTAAAGATTCTATTATAGTTTTTAATAAGTCAGATATTAATAATATTCAGATAGGTGATGTCGATCATGAGGACACTCTGTTGATTTCAGTTAAAGAAAATAAAAATATTGATAAATTAGTAATTAAGATTAAAGAAAAATTAAAAAATAAATTTATAAAATCAAATAACGTTTTAGTTACCAGAGCCAGGCATCGAAACAAGCTTAATGCTTGTATATCAGAAATTGATAAATTTTTACAAAAGACAGATAAAACAAATATAGAATTAGCAGCTGAAGATTTAAGGATGGCAAGTAGACACCTTGGTTCAATCGTGGGAAAAGTGGATGTAGAAGAAATTTTAGGATCTATTTTTAAAGATTTCTGCATTGGAAAATAAATTAAATTTCAGCTTGTAAAATCAGTTTATAAGGATACATTTACCACATGAGTAATGAATACACTTATGATGTAGTGGTAATTGGTGGTGGACACGCTGGGTGCGAAGCAGCGGCAGCATCAGCTAGAATAGGCGTCAATACAGCATTATTTACTCACAAAATTGAAACTATAGGTGAGATGTCATGCAATCCAGCCATAGGAGGTTTAGGTAAAGGCCATTTGGTAAGAGAAATTGATGCCTTAGACGGTGTAATGGGTGAAGTTACAGATAAATCAGCGATCCAATTTAGACTGTTAAATAGAAGCAGAGGCCCTGCTGTGAGAGGTCCCCGCACACAATCTGACAGATCGCTATACAAAGAGCATATGCAAAAAACTTTATTAAATTATAATAATTTAAAAATTATAGCTGATCCTGTAGTTAAATTCTTATTTGCTTTAGATGAAATTGTTGGGTTCATCTGTAAAAGTGGAAAAGAAATTAAATGTAAAAAAATAATACTAACAACCGGAACTTTTTTAAATGGGTTGATCCATATAGGTGAAACTCAGATTCCCGCAGGCAGACATGATGAAAAGCCATCCACCGGGTTAAGTGAACAATTGGCTAAATTTAAAATGAAAATTGGGAGGTTAAAAACTGGAACCCCACCAAGATTAGATGGTAACACAATTAATTACGATGATATTGAAATGCAAGAAGCGGATCCTGAGCCCTACTATTTTTCTTTTTTAACTGAGAAAACTTATAATAGACAAATTGCTTGCGGTATTACTCGTACAAATAAAGAAGTACATAAAATCATAAGTGATAATATTAATCGAAGTGCCATGTATTCAGGCAATATTAAAGGTGTTGGACCGAGATATTGTCCAGCAATAGAGGATAAAATTGTTAAATTTAAAGAAAAGCAAAGTCATCAAATTTTCTTAGAACCAGAGGGATTAAAGGACAATACTATTTACCCAAATGGTATTTCAACCTCACTTCCTGAGGAGGTACAATTACAATTATTAGCTAAAATCAAGGGTTTAGAGCAAGTAAAAATGATTAGGGCTGGATACGCAATTGAATACGATTATGTGGACCCAAGAGAGCTTAAAGTAACACTGGAAACCAAAAAAATTAAGTCTCTATATCTAGCTGGTCAAATAAATGGAACTACTGGTTATGAGGAAGCAGCAGCTCAAGGATTAATAGCTGGAGCTAATGCTGCATTGGAAATTAAAAATAAACCATCTTTTATACTCGATAGATCGTCTTCATATATAGGGGTAATGATAGATGATTTGATAACCAAGGGAGTTTCAGAACCTTATCGCATGTTTACATCAAGAGCAGAATATAGATTGTCTTTAAGAGCTGATAATGCGGATCAAAGATTAACACCTATTGGTATTAAAAATAACTTAATACATATTGACAGAGAAAAAAAATTTAATAGTAAGCAAAAGAAAATTTTGCAAGTAAGAAATGATTTAGAAAAAATATTTATTACTCCTACTGCTGCAGAAAAATATCTGATAAAAATTTCTAAGGACGGGATTAAGAGAAGCGCTCTTCAGGTTTTGTCCCACGCAAATGTGGATATAAAAAAATTAAGGTCAATATGGCCTTTAATAACTCAAAATGGACATAGCATAGATAGACAGGTTGAAATTGATGCCCATTACTCAGGATACTTGAAAAGACAATCTCAAGATATAATATCATTTAAAAAAGATGAGAAAATAATCATACCAGCAAACATAGAGTATAATTCTTTTAGCGGGTTATCAAATGAAATCAAATTCAAACTTACTGAAATCCGTCCTTCTACTTTAGGGCAGGCGCTACGTATCGATGGAGTAACACCTGCTGCGGCTATAATTATTTTACGTTATCTTAAAAAGTCAAAAAGTAAAGCCATTGCGTGAAGAGAGACGAAGTTATCTCAGTTCTAAAAAATAAACTTAATTTTAGTGACCAATCTGTTCATAAATTAATATTATTCCATAGTGAATTATTAAAAGCTAACGGAAGATATAATCTAATTTCTTCATCCACCGAATTAACTGCTTGGAATAGACATATTTTAGATTCTGCCCAGTTAGTTAGCTATGTTGATTTTGAGGACAATAAAACGCTATGTGATTTAGGTACTGGTGCTGGTTTTCCAGGTCTAGTTATCTCAATTTTTAATAATAATAGTAAATTTCACGTGAAACTTTATGAAAAATCACCTGTAAAATGTGATTTCTTGGAAAAGATGATTAAATTATTAAACCTTGATTGCAAGGTAATTAGGACCAGCTATATCGATGAGCCAAAAGCAGTGGATTATGTAGTAGCGAGAGCTTTTAAAAAATTTACTGAAGTATTGAGAATTTCACGTGAAATTGGAAAAGATAATCACATATTAATAGTTCTCAAGGGTAAAAATGCACAATTTGAAATAGATAATGCTTTAAATTACTATAAATTTAGCTATACCTTGAAGAAAAGCATAACAGAAATTGATTCTAAAATAGTTATAGTAGAAAACATTGAATGATGAAAAATAAAATAATAGCGGTCATTAATCAAAAAGGTGGAGTGGGTAAAACTACTACCGTAATAAATTTGGCTACAGCATTAGCACAAATGGGAAAAAATATATTAGTGATAGATTTAGACCCGCAAGGAAATGCTACTACTGGACTTGGAAAATCAAATAACAATACTGAAAAAAATATTTATAATCTCCTTATTGAAAAAATAGATATTGAATCGTCTATACAAAAGTCCAATATAGGTCGACTTGACCTAATTAGCTCAACTGTAAATTTATCAGGGTTAGAAGTAGAAACTGCAAGTGATTCAGACAGAGCCTTTATACTTAAAAAAATATTACGCCAAAATGAAAGCAAGGTTTTAGATAAGTATGAGAATATATTTATAGACTGCCCACCCTCATTAAGTTTGCTAACAATTATGTCTCTTGTGACAGCTGATGAAGTATTAGTGCCATTGCAAGCTGAATTTTTTGCACTAGAAGGCATAACTCAATTGGTAAAAACAATTGAGAGAATTAAAATAAGTTTAAATACGGAATTAAAAATAAGAGGAATATTATTAACTATGTATGATAAAAGAAATAAATTATCATCAGAAGTTGACAAAGAAGCAAGGGGTCATTTTAAAGATAAAGTTTATCAAACTGTAATTCCAAGAAATGTAAGATTATCAGAAGCACCCTCTCATGGTATGCCATGTGTAATATACGATAAAAATTGCATAGGTAGTAAATCATACGTAAGGCTTGCAGAAGAATTTTTAAATCAACAAAAAAATATAGAAAGTGCTGCATGAGCAATATAAAAAAAAAGGGTTTGGGCAGAGGGCTATCAGCGTTATTTGGGGATGCAGATAAGAATGAAGATAAATTAGAATCCAAAAAAGTTAATAGTCAAAAAACTGTATTAATAAGCAACATAACTAGAAATCAATTCCAACCAAGAATAAAGTTTGATGAGCAAAAACTAGATGAGTTAGCAAACTCAATCAAAAACAATGGTATTATCCAACCAATAACTGTCAGATCAAATTTAGTAAATCAAGGGGAATTTGAAATTATAGCTGGTGAGCGAAGGTGGCTAGCCGCCCAAAGAGCGGGTCTTCATGAAATACCAGTAAATATTTTGGAATTAAGCGATAGCGAAACATTAGAAGTCGCTATAGTTGAAAACATTCAGCGTGAAGATCTTAATTCTATAGAGGAGGCAAGGGGTTACGATAGACTTAGAAAAGAGTTTAGTTATGATCAAGACAAAATAGCTATCTTAATGTCTAAAAGTAGAAGTCATGTCACTAATACACTTAGATTATTAACTTTACCCGGTGATATAATTGGCTTGTTAGAAGAGGGCAAGCTAACAGCGGGTCAAGCTAGACCTTTGATTGGTTTGTCTAATGCATCTGAAATTGCAGAAGCTATTATTAGTCGAAAATTAAGCGCTAGAGCAGTTGAAACTTTAGCAAAAAACAAAAAAAATTCCTTAAAGAATAAAACAACAGCTGACTCAAATATTGAGACTGTAATAAAAGATTTAGAGGATGCTCTTGGTTTGTATGTTGATATAAAAAATAGAAAAAATAACTCTGGTAAAATAATAATTGAATATAAAAATTTAGATCAATTTGAATTAATAGCTAATTTGCTTAAGAAACACTAGTTACTTTACAACAAATATTAATAATTAGATTCTTTATTACTGTATCATTATCAATCTTAGAATTTTTTTTTAAAGTTATTTCTGCATTTCCTATTTCTTCTAAAATTTGTTGTAATTTGTTTAAGTTTATTTTTTTCAGTTGCTCTAAGTAAATAGGTTTATCTTTCCAAAAAATTTTCGGTTTAATTTCATCTATAGCTAAATTTAAATCCTTAAGATTTACATTGATTTGTTTTACTTCTAGAAGTTTGTTTACCCGCAAGTTCATTTGATTTAAATAAAAATAAGTATCCTCTTTAACTATATCCATTTCACCAATTAAACTGTTCACTAGACTTTTATTACCCATTAATGTTGCGTCTCTTATTTGTTCAAATTTGATATTAGTTTTTACATTTAAGATTTCTTTAATTTTATCTTTGTTTAATTTTTGTGCTCCAAAGTATGTTTGTACTTTTAAAATTTCAGCACTAATAATCTTTCTATCCATATTCGAATTATTTATAATTAAATTTATTATTTCCTGACTTAAGCCAGTAATATTTTTTAATTTAAATCTAATATATTCAGATAATGTCCTTTCATTATCTTGGTAACATGCGATAGCCCCGAGTGTTTTTTCTTTTTCAAAGAAAGATCTTATTTTCGATTTTTTGTCCAACAAATTTGCAAATATAAAAATTTTAGTTTCATCACTAATATTTGACAAACACTCACTTATTGTTTCAAATAATTTATCTGTGATTTCATGTAAGAAAAGTATTTTTCTATCTTGAAATAAAGATCTATTATTTACTTCGTGGCACAATACATCTCGGGCTTTAATTAGATCTTCTTGAAAAAAATTAATTACTTTTATGTCGCCATTTCTTTTTTTGACTTCATTTTTTATGTCTTCCTTGATGCCATTATTTTCACCGTATAAGAGCACAGCCTTATATGTGCTTAAGATATTTATATTTTGTTCAACTATGTAACTTTTTAATATCATTTACTTATATTTGATTTGTAAATATCTGATAATTTCTTCGACAACTATTTGTGTGGCACTTTCAATACTTTTATTTTCTTTTATAACAGTACTTGAATGACTTTGCCCGACATCAAAATCTATCGAGCTATTAAAATTCTTTGTTTTTTTATTTATTTCATTAACCTCCTGAATTTCAAGATCAACATTTAGCTTTAATGTAAATTTAGTTATTGTATTTGAAATATTTTTTTCTTTGCTAACTTTTTTTTTATCTACTTTTAAATTTATATTGATTCTATTTTCGCTTCCTGGGTTGGAGTAAACCATCATTGTATTTCTAATATTATATCCAATTTTTTTATTACCGTTTAATTTTACTTCTTTAATATTAAAATTATTTTTATTTGTTATATTCATTCTTTCGAATCCACAGTTCGTCAGCAACACAAATATAAAGAAAGTTTTAATAATATTTATTTTTTTCATTAATTATATTAAGTAATTTACGATTTTATTTTTTATATAAATTGTTCTTGTAATTTTTTTTCCTTCTAAAAATTTTTTAATTTTTTCGTTTTTTAAACAAATTTTTAGAAGATTATCTTGTGTCATGTCTTTCTCAATTTCAATTAAATTTTTTGTTTTTCCATTAATTTGTATAACTAATTTTATATTTTCTTGTTCTATTAGTTTTTTATCAACAACTGGCCACATATCAGCATCTTTTTTTCCCAGTTTTTCAAGGCATTCATTCGATAAATGAGGGACAAATGGAATCATAATTTTCATGAAATCTATCATTATCTTATGAATGCACTTATTACTTATTTCCTCTTTGATATTTTTGTTAATTAAATGATAAATTTCATAAACATTGGCAACAACAACATTAAGATGAAAATTTTCAATTAGTTTTGTTATTTTATTAATATAATTATAAAATTCTTTAATAAATTCGTCTTCAGATTTTTTTGAGCCTGTTACATTTTTTCTTTGTAATAATTGGGTATTTAGATTCCATATTTTTTGTAAAAATTTATTTGATGCATTAACGCCCTGATTTGACCATTGCACATCTTTTTCTGGTGGACTATCAGATAAGATAAACCACCTCACAGCGTCAGCCCCATATATTTTAATCATACTTTCAGGATCTATTGTGTTCTTCTTAGATTTTGACATGGCCTCAGAGGAACCAACTTTTACTTTTGAATTATCTTTAATATTAATATAGTTACCGCTGTTATCTTTTTTAATTTGTTCTGGGCTTAACCACTTACCACTAGTGTCTTTATAAGTTTCGTGACATACCATGCCTTGAGTAAACAGGCCTCTAAAGGGTTCTGAATCTTTAATCTTATTATCAATTTTTTTAACTGCTTTGGTAAAAAACCTGGAATAAAGAAGGTGCAATATAGCATGCTCTACGCCTCCAATATATTGGTCAACTGGCATCCAGTAATTAAGCTCTTCTACATTAAAAGGTGCGTCCTTATATTTAGGAGAGCAAAACCGCATAAAATACCAAGATGAATCAACAAATGTGTCAAGAGTATCAGTTTCTCTTATGGCCATTTTTCCAGATTTTTTATGTATAGTTTTTTTCCAAGTGGGATGATTATTTAAAGGATTTCCACCAGATGATAAATCCACGTCCTCAGGCAATATTACAGGTAATTCACTTTTTTCCACAGGAACTATGCTTCCATCTTCAAGATAAATCATGGGTATGGGGCAACCCCAATATCTTTGTCTTGATATTCCCCAATCCTTCAACCTAAAAGTAATCTTCTTTTTTCCAATCTTATTATTTTCAAGCTCTTTTATAATTTTTATTTTAGCGCTTTCCACGTCTAAATTATTTAAAAATGAAGAATTAATAATAGTTCCGCTACCTGTATAAGCTTCCATAAGCGTGTTTTTTTCACCAGAAGACACTACTTCTTTAATTTCTAGACCATACTTTTTTGCAAAATCAAAGTCTCTTTGGTCATGCGCTGGACAGCCAAATATTGCACCAGTTCCATAATCCATTAAAACAAAATTCGCTACATATATTGGTATTGTTTTATCTTTTATAAAAGGATGTTTTGCAAATAAATTTGTTTTGAACCCTATTTTTTCAGCTAAAGCCAAAGCTTCTTCTGTGGTACCAGCTTTCATGCATTCTTGTTTAAATTTTTTAAATTCCATATCATCTTCAAAGTCTTTGCATAGCGGGTGATCAGATGAAACAGCAATAAAACTTGCGCCAAAAATTGTGTCCGGTCTTGTTGTGAAGACTGTTAGATTTTTTAAAGATTTAAATTTTTCTATATTAAAAACTATTTCGCACCCTATGGATTTTCCTATCCAATTTTTCTGCATCAATTTAACTTTTTCAGGCCAGGCACTTAATTTTTCCAAGTCATCTAGTAAAACATTTGAAAATTTTGTTATATTAAAAAACCATTGAGATAATTTTTTTCTTTCAACAAGGGCATTGGATCTCCAACCTTTACCATTAATAACCTGTTCATTAGCAAGCACAGTTTTTTCTACTGGATCCCAATTTACATAGTTTTCTTTTTTAGAAACATAGCCATTATTGTATAGGTCAATAAATAATTCTTGCTGGTGCTTATAATAATCTTGATCGCATGTAGAAATTTCAAGATCCCAGTCTATAGACAAGCCCAACATCTTAAGCTGCCTTTTCATTTCATTTATATTTTTTTTAGTCCATGCTTTAGGGTTTAAATTATTTTCTTTGGCAGCATTTTCCGCAGGCAAACCAAAAGAGTCCCAACCCATAGGGTGTAAAACATTATGTCCATTCAGATATTTATAACGAGCTATTACATCGCCAATTGTGTAATTTCTAACATGTCCCATATGTATTTTTCCAGATGGATATGGAAACATCTCTAGACAATAGAATTTTTTGTTTTTCTTGGACCTATAAAGTTTTTTGTTTATCCAACTTTTTTGCCATTTTGACTCAATTAAATGAAAGTTAACTCTGTCCATCTATAAGACTATTTTTTTTTATTCTTATTTTCTTTTTCTAATAATACAGCTTTTCGAAGTATCGAACTTCTTAATTCTTCTTCAATTTTAGAATCTATTTTTTTTACCAGACAAGAAGAAGAAGTGCCACATACTTTTTTGTGAACTATAATTTTGATACTATTGCTTTGTATTTCGTTGGATAAAAATCTAATTGTAATCTTTATAGAGTCATCAGTGCTTGATGCGTCGTTGTACCAATCTGTAATTATTATTCCACCAGAGTAATCAACTGTTACAAGCGGAAGAAAATCTAAAATCTCAAGAGACGATCTCCACATTGGATTTGACGTGCTAAATTCATAATTAGTTCCGGACCCTTTTCCAAGCTTACCTATGCTCAAACTTCTACCTTCTGCTACATTTTTTTTAGCCCTGTCTTGGGCATTGACAGGAACTTTTCTTGCATCTGTTTTCTTATAAATTCCACAACTATTTAAACTCACGATAAATATTAATAAGATGAAAGTTTTAATAAAAAAAGTTGTTTTTTGACTAATTGATGAAATCATAAATATAAATTCTTAATATGGTTAATTAGAATATCTACACTATACAGAGAAAATAATTAACATATTAGGTAAAAAAAACCCCATAAATGTGTGATATTTTTACAACATATAGCGAAAATATTATGTGTAAGAGCAGTAAAGTGAGACTAGTGTGGTCTAATTCAAATATAAACAACCCAATTAATATATATATAATAATAATAAACACAAAAAACAAAGGAAACAACAATGAACAAAATAACTAAAATATTACTAGTTGCTTTTGCTTCTGTAACATTGACAGCTAATGCTATCGCTGGCGAATTATCCATAAGTGGTGGCGCTACGGCTAGAGTTAGAATCAATAGTTCAGATAGTGCAAGTTCAGCAGTAAACGCAGGCAAAGGTCTTGGAGTAACAAACGAATTTTCTCTAGGTGCCTCAGGTGAGTTAGACAATGGTTATACATGGAATTACGCCATGGACATCGATCCAGATGCAGTAAGCGCAACAGCAGGTAGTGTGGATGTTGATGATGTTAAATTAACATTAACAACTGACTACGGAACTGTTGGAATGTTTATTTCCGAAGGTTCGCTTTCAACTAAATATGGTTGGGATACGAGTGCTTACGGAGTAGCAACAGATACAGGTGATGGTTTTGGATTTATACATCCAACAAACATTTCTTCTTACGACAACATTCAATATCATGTGCCAGCAGATTTGCTTCCATATGGTTTGACAGCAAAAGTTGCACATTCATTTGATGGTAGTTCAAAGTATTCATCAGGCGGATCACCAACAGCTAACTCTGGTGCTGCAACAGAAATGCAAGGAATAACTGAGTACAAAGTAACTGCTGCACCTTACGAAGGTTTAAGCGTTGGTGCTAATTACATGCAGTATTCAACATACGCGTCTGAATCAGAAAAAGAAGGTGGAGCTTGGTATGCTAAATACGCATACGGACCAGTAACAATTGGTTATGGTAAGTCTTACCAAACGGATAACATTAGCACATTAACAGACGCTTACGCTGCTGCTGCTGACACTGCTTTGGCTGGTTATGAAAGTGTTGAAAACACTTCATACGGAATTGGTTTTGCTGTAAATGATGACCTATCGGTTTCATATACAAGAGAACTATCAAATCCAGATGCTCAAACAGCTGCTACAGCTACTTTCGATTTAGAAATCAACTCAATCCAAGCCGCATATACTATGGGTGGAATGACTCTTTCTGTATCGCAAGATAAAGCTAGTAACACTGATTACGTAAGTGCAAGAGACGAAAAAGAGACTTTATTTGCTGTCTCAATGGCGTTTTAAGTACTAATAAAATCTAAATTTAAAAGCCGGTTGACTTAAATGTTGACCGGCTTTTTTTTTAGCCTTTTAAATACTTAGGATATTTTTTTAGCTCACTCATTGTTGCAAAGTCTGCACAATTCACCATTTTTAATTTCTTAAAATTTGTTTCTTTTATTCCACCAAGAGCAATGTATTTATAATTAATTTTTAATTTTATTAAATTAAATTTGACAGTATTTAAATAACCCAACTTAGATGTTTTAAATAATCTAGATAATATTATTTTCTTACATCCCTGTTCCTTTTTCTCTAAAATTTCTTTTCTATTGTGTGCACTGCCAATTATTTTAATTTTATTATTTGTCTTTTTGAGCCATTTATACTGTTTTTTGTTATAAGCAGAAATGTAAAATCGATTAGTCTTAAGTTTAAAAAGTAAATTGATGTTGTTAGAAACATATACATTAATCCTTCTTTTCTTACATTCATTTACAAATTTCTCATATCCATCAAATGTATTATTAATTTTATTTCTTAGTATTAACGATGCTTTTGTTTGTTTTACATAATCTAGATTTAAGCCTTGTATATTATCAATATAAAAGTATATTTTTTTCTTAATCATGGAAAACAATGTTATAAATAATTATCTTTCTATTCAACAAAATATTAAAAAAAATTTTAAATCACAAAAAAATGTAAATATAATATCTGTAAGCAAAACTTTTCCTCAAGAGAAAATATTACCTCTAATAAAATATGGAAATATTCATTTTGGAGAAAACAAAGTTCAGGAAGCTCAAGCTAAATGGATAGATTTTAAAAAAGAATACTCTCACGTTAAGCTACACATGATAGGTAAGCTTCAATCTAATAAAGCTAAAAATGCAGTTCAACTATTTGATTATATTCACACGCTAGATAATCAAAAACTTTCAGATAAGTTGAGTGAAGCTGAAATAAAGTTTCATCAAAAAAGAAAATATTTTATTCAAGTTAATTTAGGAAATGAAAATCAAAAATCTGGCATTAATATGAGTCTTGTTGATCAATTTTATACTTATTGTACTAAAGAATTAGATTTAAATGTCATTGGTCTTATGGCTATTCCACCCCAGGATAATAATACAGAGAAAAACTTTAAAGAATTATATGAATTAAATATGTCTCTCGGTCTTGAAGAGTTAAGCATGGGAATGTCTTCTGATTATATTAAAGCCCTGAAGTATAAGGCAACTTATTTGAGGATAGGTAGTGCGATATTTGGTTCTAGAAATTAATAAATTATAATTTTTGTTTTTTTATTTATAAATTTTAAAATTAAATACATGTCTTTTTTTTTAACAGCTATGCATCCTTTTGTCGGCATATAATTACTTCTTGCAATATGAAAAAAAATAGCACTTCCCATATTCTTTACAACTGGACTAATGTTATAATTTAATACTATAAAAATATCATAGATATTATCCTGACGATATAATTTTTCAGCTGTATATTTTGTGGCACTTTTTAAAAGTTTATTATATTTAGGTGATCTAGGGTCGTCACACCATTTCATATTTTTTTTTATAATTGTTTTTTTCAAATTGCTTATAACTTCTAACACTCTGTCTTTTCTATAAAATATTTCATTAAATTTATATATTCCCTTTGGCGTACTTAAATCACCTTCTTTTTTTACTTTTGAAATTCCTCTTTTACCTATTGCACATTTTATATTATAGTTATTGAAGTAAAGTTTTTTATTTATTAATTTTATATGCATAAAAATACTAAAAAAATAAGTGTTCTTTGTTTGGGTACTAAAGAGTTTAACAATTCTTTAAATGAAATCAAAGATTTTTTACATTTTAATATTGTTTTTTCAGATAACATATTAAATGAAGTTATTTTAAATAAGTACGCTAGCTTGTTAATAGATTCTGATTTTTTATCAGATTCAGTGATTAAATATCTGAATTATAACATCAATACACCTAAATTATTAATTACTAGTGCTACAAATGTCATTAAATTTAAAAATACCGAAATTTTTTTAAGGCCTATAAGTATTAACGATATTAATAAGATAGTAGTTAAATTAGATAGCCAAAAACAATTTACAGATAATTCTAAAATTAAGATCAAGGATTACATATTAGATAAAAATGAAAAAAAGCTTAAAAAAAATGAAAGCTTTATAATCATTACTGAAAAGGAAATTCAGCTATTAGAACTTTTATTTAATAGCAAAACATGCATTCCAAAAAAACAAATACAAAAAGAAGTCTGGCATTATTCAATTGATGCCGACACACATACAGTCGAAACACATATTTATAGATTGAGAAAAAAAATATTTGATCAATTTAAAGATTCAGATTTAATTTTAAATAATAAGAAAGGTTATACCATATGAAAAAAAGAAATATTATAGCTAAAGATTTGCTTTCAAATAAATATAGAAAAAGAGTAGTTAAACCAAAAAGAGGTAAAGGAAGCTTTAAAAGAAAAAAAAACAATTATTAGGTTTTTCATTATCAATTTAGTCTAGCGCCAATTTGTTGAATTATTCTTGATGCCATTTCAGTACCTTTATTTAAACTTTCTTTTAAAGACATCTTATTTATATGCCCATGAAGAAAACCAGCTGCAAATAAATCACCAGCACCTGTTAAATCTACAATTTTAAGATCTGTTTGACTCTCACACTCTACAATTTCATTTTGTCCAATTGCAACACTACCTTTATCCGATCTGGTTATAACTAAAATTTTATTTAATTCTTTACCAAAAGAAACAACATCACTAAAAGATTTAGCATCGATTAATTCTAAAATTTCCTGTTCATTAGCAAAGGTAATATCTAATTTATTTTGAACTAATTCTAGAAAACTTTTTTTATGTCTATCAACACAGAATTTATCTGATAATGATAATGCTGTTTTATTAGAATATTTTATAGCTTCGTTGAACGCTTTTTTAGGTGCGCCTTCATCCCATAAATAGCCTTCAAGAAAAGTTATTTCACTATTTTTAATAGCCTCAATGTCTATGTCATTTTTTTCTATTTTTCCTGCTGTACCAAGAAAAGTGCACATTGTTCGCTCTGAATCTGGAGTTATAAGTATAAGACAAGTTCCAGTTGGCAAAATTTCTTTTTTCTTATTATAGAAGTATTCAACTTTCTCTTTTTTTAAACCCTGCTCGTATTTTTGACCTAGTTCATCTTCACTTACCTTTCCAATAAAACCTACTTTGTTTCCAAGTTGAGACAATCCAACAATCGAGTTAGCTACAGATCCACCTGACACAGTTTCTTCAATTTTAAGATTACCTAATAATTTTTTAAATTCATGTTCATCGATTAGTTTCATATTACTTTTTACTAAACTATTTTTTTTTAGAAATTCTTCATATACTTTACAAATTACATCTACTATTGCATTACCAACACCGATTATTTTCATTTAAGCCTTTTTTGTTTTAATTGATTTTTTTCTATTTGGATAACAACTTTTGCAGATTTTGCAAGTAATACCATAACAGTCCCGAGCCTTACAATATTGTCTTCCATACCAGATTATTTGTAGATGAAGTTTATTCCAGTTCTTTTTAGGAAATATATTCTTTAAATCTTTTTCAGTTTGTATGACATTTTTTCCGTTAGTTAAACCCCATCTTTGAGCTAATCTATGAATATGTGTATCTACTGGAAATGCCGGAAATCCAAATCCCTGGGACATGACTACACTTGCAGTTTTATGACCAACACCAGGTAATTTTTCTAGTTCTTCATATGATTTAGGAACTTGCCCTTTATTTTTTTCGATTAGACTTTTTGAAAGGTAATAAATACTTTTTGCTTTAACTCTAAAAATACCAATTTTATTTATTAATTTTTCTATTTTTTTTCTACCTAATTTTACAAAATGTTGCGGCTTATTATATTTTGGATAAATTGTTCTAGTAACGTTATTTACATTTACATCTGTACATTGTGCAGAAAGCAAAACAGAAATTAGTAAAGTGAATGTATTTTTATAATTTAAAGGAATCGAAACTTTAGGGTAAGTTTTATTAAGTATTCTTAAAATTATTTTAGCCTTTTCTTGATTGTTCACTTAAAGTTTAAAAGATTACGCATTGAATATAGTCCAGGTTTTTTTTTAATCAACCATTTAGCTGCTGTTAAAGCACCTTCTGAGTAAAGAGCTCTATCAAAGGATTCGTGATTTAAAG
>Ga0114997_10000391_pt1 | contig 35629 bp, 37 predicted proteins | sample ArcticOcean_MG_C_2_FD_87045 | JGI IMG/M metagenome (GOLD analysis project Ga0114997, IMG submission 87045) | Marine microbial communities from western Arctic Ocean - ArcticOcean_MG_CB4_136 | ecosystem: Environmental > Aquatic > Marine > Oceanic | place: Arctic Ocean: Canada Basin | collected... | reverse complement strand
CTTCTTGAAACCAACATTTTTTCTTTTACGTAAAGCATCCATCATACCAGTTTCCTTTTTAAAATAGCTTTGCGATACCAACCGCATAGGTAATAAAATCCAAAAACATAAAATGAAGATAGATAACTGTCTCATACCGCAATAGTTTTACAAATGATAATTATATTTAAGTTCTTTTCGTATTTCATGTAATTCATCAATAATATTATTTAGTTCTGACCAAAAATGTCTACTATGGTTCTTTATCTTCGTGTGCATCAATTCATGTAATATAATGTAGTCTTGTAACTTTTGCGGCAAATGGCTCACACATATGTTGATCCTTATACTATTATTATAACTACAACTGCCCCATCTGCTCTTCATGCGCCTTGTAGAAATTTTATTATGTTTGAAACCAAACTCTCGGGCTAAATATTTTACTCTGCTTATAATAGCCTCTTTTTTTTGCAATCGCTCCTCTTTTGATTCTAGGTCACTTTTTTCATAAAGGCTCGTAGCTTCTGAAATTGAAAATTTTTGAATCTGCTTATGTAGCCAAGCCTCTTTTTCTTCTGCAAATTTTTGAGCTTCTTCAAAACTAACCCCAACAGGAACTGCAACACGGATTTTTGAGGGTGGCTTAATGGACATACGTATATGCTTCGCGCGAGTACTTCTTTCTAAGAATACCTCGCCCACGATTGGCAGGGTGATTTTAATCGATTTATTGGCCATAAAGAGATAATGTTTCTATTATTTCGTTTCCTTTTTTATCCCATTTTTTCATATCAGTCAGGTTTCCCTCATCATCATATTTTCTTACCAGCTTCTTGGAACCGTCTCTATACCACTCTCTATATTGCCTGTAGATACCAAATTCCCACACTGTTTCATAACTCATTAAGCCATTTTCATCCCAACCAATCCATGCTCCATGCTTGTTACCATATTTGTCATACTCTTCTCGACTCCATTTTTGGATACCTTTGCCATGTTTAACATTATTTGTAATGGATTTTATATTCCCATTAAAATGCACTTGAGTGTGAGTTACTTGACTTTGTTGAGAAAGTGCAAATGAAATAATTAGAGTGAAAAATATAAAATTATAATGCAGCATGAATTCTAATCAACCAAAGAAAGATATATCTCGCCATAATAAACGCCCTGAGGATCTCCGGATTCTCTAATCGAACGCTAATTAAATTTTCATTTCGCAATACAAACCTATTAAACCACTTGCCCAGCAGCCCAACCTGATGACCAAGCCCATTGGAAGTTATAGCCCCCTAACCATCCTGTGACATCAACTGTCTCACCAATGAAATACAACCCTGCCTGCTTGTTTGATTCCATCGTCTTCGATGAGAGTTCATTTGTATCAACACCTCCCACACAAACTTCCGCTGTACGCATTCCCTCCGTGCCACTAGGAGTTAAACTCCAACTATTTAGACATAGACCCAGAACAGCAAGATCACTTTTCTTTATCTCACCCATAGCTGAATTCGCTAACTTTTTTGGACATAACGTATCACCAAAACGCTCTGCTAGCCTCTTCGGGAAAAATTCACATAAAACAGTTTTAAGAAGAGACTTTCCATTTTCTTGCTGCATCTTAAATAAATATTCAGAAGCATTTAAGTCAGGTAATAAATTAATATTAATGGGGGTACCCTCTTCCCAATAGGAGGAAATTTGCAGAATAGCTGGTCCGCTCAACCCTCTATGCGTAATTAGTATACCTTCTCTAAAACTAATCTGATCGCAACTAACAACGGCATCTAATGATATTCCTGATAGTTTTTTAAAATACTTATCAATATCTTGCTGATAAAAAGTAAAAGGTACTAAACCCGGCTTAAAAGAGACGGATTTTAATCCAAATTGCTTAGCAATTTTAAGTCCAAAATCTGTTGCACCCATCTTCGGAATACTAGGTCCACCTGTTGCTATGACTAAAGAATTCGTTTTATAATTACCATGGTTAGTATCAATACTATAATTATGCTCTTTATGAACTGTTAGCGTTTCAACATTTAGCTCCATATGTGCCTTATTACAATTTTTATGCAAAGCACTTAGAACCGCTCCAGATTTTTGGTCACAAAATAATTGTCCGAGCTTCTTTTCATTCCAAGTCAATTGAAAAGATTCAAGCAATGCAATAATATCCCATTGCGTATAACGAGATAAAGCCGATTTGCAGAAATGAGGATTATTAGATATAAAGGCTGTAGGCTCAATATTTAAATTTGTAAAGTTACATCTACCTCCTCCTGATATAAGAATTTTCTTTCCAGCCTTATTGGCTTTTTCTAGGATAAGAACACTGCGGCCTCTCTCTAACGCCTCCGCCGCACACATAAGACCAGCTGCACCCGCGCCAATGATAATTACATCATACTGTTTCAAATGACTAGCCTAAAAAACAATAAGAGCAAAACTTTATTCATTAATTAATTTCATATTTATTAGTTATAATATTCATAATCTGGCTTTCTAATTTTTTTTATCAAGCAGTCATGTAATCTGAAAATTGTCTTTTTGCGGACTCATTATTATCAGCATTTATAATTAGAAATGCGTTATAGCCATTTTTTTCTAAATGTTTTTTATACAAGCTATTGCCACGAACACCAATATAAACACCAATCCCTGTACTTATTAGAGGAATAATTGCTTCAGGCATTCCAATTAATAACATTAAAGTGGAAAAAATAAAAATCTCTAAAGCCTTTAAATACAACCCTTTATAAACTAGCCACATTCCTGAAAATAAGAAAGCAAACCAAGACCATCCGAGTTTAATTAACTCAACTGTATTTGTTGAGTTTTTATAAACTATAAAACATTTATTGCCCGTGCCAATTGATCCAAGGCTGGCATCAATTTTTTCTTTAACTAACAATAGTATTTACCATTCATATAAATAATAACAAAGTCATAATTAATTTAAATACTTATTTAACGAACTCATTATGCATCACTTTTAAAAGAGATTTTTTGTGATTAACAGGAAGATCACCAGCAAGTTGCCAAAACATAACACCTGGTAAATTTAACTTTTTACCTTGCGCGACTTTTCGAATTACAACCGCAGTACCATTAAAACCATACTCTTTTTCACCTAAAACATTTTTATTATGTACAATAAAATTAACAGTATCGTCGAGGACAGGATTCATGCTTATAACTTCTTTATAAAATAACCACTCCTCCCCCCAACCAGCACGAGCATAATAAGGAACTCCAAATACTATCTTCGCTTGAGGAATACCAAACTTTGTCCAATATTCTACCGACCCTTTTGAACCAAATACTGATTCATAAGTAGCGTGTTTAACGCCTACATCATTATCATAATTCATCAAAGAAACCCAATCTAAATAATTCCACCAACCATTTTGAGGGAAATGTGCAATTTGCTTCTCGCTTGAATACCAAATACTATTATCATTTAAAACAGCAGCTGTAAAAACCTTATTGCCTTTTCCAAACTCGGCATCCAACGCCTCTCGAAATTCTTTTATAAATGTTATATAATATCTTGTTATTGCGTTATTAATTTCCTCCATCTCAACTTTATCATCAACCCAAGTTGGCTCCCAATCACAATCAAATCCATCTAAGTTGTGTTTTTTCATAAATCCAATAATGTTTCTGATAAGGTTTTGACGGTTTTTTCTAACACCCATGAGTTTAGAAGTAACTTTAAACTCTCCACCACCAAATGAAATCAATACCTTTACATTATTTTTGTGTGCAGCTGCTACTACTTCATCTATGTTTTGCCAGCCAGCCGTCATTGTGATCTCTCCGTTAGAATTTGAAGCACGCAGGAATGAAATTGAGACATACGACATCTTTTTAAATTGAGCTTTAGTTGGTTTATAGCCATCAATTAAATAGCCCATCATTACTGAGCTTGGAGCGATCGGGTTTGTCTGGTAATCAGACTGTGTTGCTAAAAATGTTGAAGGCGTTTCTAATTCTAGAGGAGCAGTAGATTTATTTATTGAATCAGCGGAGTACATTTTTTGTTTTTGGCTAGTGCTACAAGAAGCTAATGCTAGTGCCAGTGCGACAGTAACTATATCTTTTTTCATTACTTTAAAAGCAACATTTTTTTGGTTTGTCTAAATTTTCCCGTTTCAATTACATATAAATAGACACCTGCAGATACTAGCTCATTTCTATGATTTGTAGCATTCCATTGAATTGATTTAAATCCTTTTGATTGATAGGTATTTAGAAGCGTTTTCACAATTTTTCCTGCCATATCGTAAATAGTGACATTAACAAAGCCATTTTCTGCCAAATCATATCCCAATGAAGTAATAGGGTTAAATGGATTCGGAAAGTTTTGATGAAGTCTAAAAGAGGTTGGTGCACTCGCAGTGAATGAAGTTCCTAGCTGTTGACCTTCGTAATCATCGCATTGGCCTATGTCAGTTCCTAACCTAAACCAATTTGTACGCTGGCTATTGAAATCCACTACCTTACCATCACATAAGAAAACGACTTTCTCTTTAAAAATATTTCCGAAATGTAAATCAATGGTCAGTGTATCATCTACAAATGCATATGGATGTCGCGCTGGAATTGCATCTGAACTATCTAAGGAGTTCCAATACGTTGAATCGCAAGCATCAGTAGAACTACAATAATAGGTTAGTCTTACTTGTCCATCAAACTCATACATTGTATTCGTAAACTGTTCTAGAACCCATCGCCCTTCAATAGAACTCGATGTTGAAGCACAGTTTGATACGTCTTGATCTCCAACTGAAAACTCAATGCACGATGGATATGTTGGGCAAAATTGGTTTCCTCCAAAATCAAAAAGTTGATCATTCGATCCAAAGTTGTCCCATTCTATAGGTAAATTACACATGCTTTGAGGTAAGGATCCTGAAAACTGATTGTTTGAGATATCAAGAGCGCTATACGTTGTTGAGCTATTATGCGCCGTGGTTATTACACCTTCAAGCGATGTTAAATCGCCGATTTCTGTTACAATTTCACCAGAAAGTGAATTATCGCTTAGATTTAAAGATAATAAATTTTGCAAGCTATACAATTGAATTGGTATAATGCCTGTTAATTGGTTTGAAGAGAAATCAATTGATTTTACCTTACTCAAGTTTCCTATGCTTTCAGGAATCTGTCCAACCAACATATTATTCGACAGATTCAAACCATGCTCGAATACTGTTCCCAAAATTGCTCCTCTAATTCCGCCTTCCAGATTTGTCAAATTTAGAATTTCTAATGGAATTTCACCCGTCAATTGGTTTGAGCTTAGATTCAGCGAAGATAAACTGTCTAGGCTTCCAATTTCGGATGGAATGCTTCCAGAAATTTGATTACCAGATAAATTCAAAGTCACCAGCTGTGCAAGGTTGCTAATCTCAGAAGGTATCGGACCTGAAATATTTGAAGAGTTTAGAGAAAGCAACGTCAAATTAGTCAGACTAAATATTTCTTGAGGAAAGATAGATGCCGTGTCTGGGATTGAAATAGGGAATCCTAATTGAGTGGTGTTGCTAATTGAATAACAGTTTCCCCAAATCTCAACACCTTCAGTGCTATCAACAGCATAACAATCTACATCCTCTAGCATTTCTAGCGCACCTTCATCTATCCATTGTGCAATTAAATCAATATCTGATTGAGATAATGCAGTACCAAGTTTTGGCATAAACTGTTGATTGCTTTCTGGGAGAGTAATTCTATTATATAATAAACTATTAGAGTGTTCTAAAGGCATCACCGCATTCCCACTATTTCCACCTTCCATTGTTTCAGAATAAGATGAGAGATCTAATAAACCTGCATATCCACCACCATTCACATGGCAACTTATACAGTTATTATTAAAAATAGGTTGTATTTGCGTGTTATAATCGATTTGACTGACCAAGCTTGAGACCAGAAAGATGATGGCTAAATATTTGTTCATTTCATGACTCCAGAAGAATTTATATAAGAATGTATTTTTAAACAAAAGCTTACAACTATTTTAAACAACTCTTTAAAATAAAAAACCCCATTAACCATATCTCATCGTAATAAAATTCGGGTACACTTTGTATTAGTAGAAGCATTTAACACTAGTTCTAAACGCAAAAATAGGGTGATTATGGACCACCCTATTCTCTACTCATGAAAATCCGTCGAAATTCACATCAGTAAAATAGCAAAGTTTTGATTAGTCCTTTAGAACTATTTAAATATAGCACTATTCTTGCTTCTACTAAACGCTCCTAATTATATCGCCGTTGAGCATAATCCCGACCACACAATCATTTTTTTAAATGAAAAAATAGTTCATCCATGCTTCTGTTTAAAAGCTCGGACATATTGAAGATATTTTTCTTTATTTACTATAACATTATTCCACGTATCCTCTAAAATAAAATTTATTTTCTTATCAACTAAAAATTGTATGTGTTTCCTGTACTCTCTATAAGCATAATAGTCTGTTTTGGTAAAAGCATTTATTTTATTCTGAAAATAAATGACAGGATTTAATAAAAAATAGCTTTTTACAAATTGATTTTTAGCCTCTTTAGAGGTCTCAATTTTATGAGAAACTTTTTTATTATACGTGTTTACTATTCCAGAAATACTTCGATTTATGACACTTTTATTCAACGTTGTATCATTTGCATGCAAGGTACTCCGCAAATTAGGAAATGATTCTAATAATTTAGTTTGAAGGATATCGGTAGATAAATCAAAAATCTCATATTTTTGATTTCGACTTACATCTAGATAGTCAGTCATATAATTTGCGGAATACTTCAACGAAGAAAACTGGTGAAAAGCACCAGGAATAATGATGCAAAAAGCTAACCAAGTAGAAATCATTTTTAAGGCTTGATCAGGACTACCATTTCCCCAATAGTTTATTATGTAAAAGATGCTAAACCAGGTCAGAACATAGACTAATATCAACAATGATAGCTTTAGGAAATTAATTAATTCATTTTGAAATACACCTGACAACAAACCAAAAGGTAATAGGAACGTAAATAATAAAATAATCACCAAAATAAAATAAAATGTAAAACGCGCTATTAACCATTCTTTTTTAGAAATATTATTGACATAGATTAAATGGATAAATTTCAAATCTATCTCTAAGCCACCAATGTTAAACAACATAATAATTAGCAGTATTGGAGTTAGGTATATCAGAACAAAATTAAAATCTAAAGTGCCTATAGAAAGTCGTTCTGGGTTTGCAATTTCTTCAGCAAGATCATTATCAAAAGTTGTACTCCAATTAGTTACTTTTTTGTAATAGCCATATTGTTCCGATTGTCCTAAACTAAAAACCATCATCGGAGAGGGATATTTAAAAGCATATGATGGCGTATTCCAAATCGCCCAATATGGGATGGTTGGATCTCTTCTTGGTCTTTCTAATGTTCCTTTTTCAATTTCTTCATACTGGAATAACATTTTTGCCTTTTGATCTTCGTAATTAGCTTTTATAGATATTATTTCATTATTGTGCTTTTTAAATAAATTATATCCATTTTGACAACCATAGATAACAGCTAATAAATAAAATATTAATGAGATAATTTTAAAAGGCGATCGAGTTAAATGAGAAATTTCAATAAAAACTATTTTTAAATATCTCTTCATAATAGAATATTTTTATTGATATAAAACCTTATTAAAATAGTAGTAAATATCACCCAAATTAGTAAAAAAACTATATCTCTTACATAATGACTTATTTGATCTTCAATGCTTGGGTTTTTATAATTAAATTCTTTAACTGATTTAAAAAAAGCGCTGTCAACTGTCCACTTCCAATTCCCTGTTTTTGAACCACCAAACGCATGTTTATCATTTAACTCTTCAATTAAATATCTTCGGTAATTTTCTGCTTTTTTTAAAAAATCAAGATGATGAACCATGTCATTACCACAAAAGCCCATGCTTAAACTTTGCAATGAAGCAAAAGGATTTAATACCCCTGAAAGTTGATATAGTTTTTTTTGCTTTTTAAAAATAGAGTAATTATTTCCAAAATGTTTATCCCAAACAAGATTGCCATATTCTTCATCTTCTTGCATTACAATTCCATCGAAATTAATAGGAAGCTGTTTTAAGCTATCAACATTGTATTCAGTCAAGTACTTATTTTTTAATTTTTCGCGTCTTTTATCAGATGGATTATGACCATCAATTCCTTTTGAGCGGTCTTCTTTCATAGCTGATTTAAAAACTTGTCTACTTGGTAACGGATGCAACTTTTCAACCGTATTCCCCCATATTTTAGGAAGAAAAATTGTCCATATTATCCATGTAGCCAATATTGATGATAAGGCAGAGGTATTATCTTTTAAACTGGCTGAAAAATAAGTTGCTAAACAAGTAATAATATAATAGTAGCAACTATAAGCCATGAAGATATATGATAACCTTTGAAGAGTCTCAAAATCAATTGAACTCAATAAAATTTGTACGGAAATTGTAATAATGAGTAAAGACACACCATAAAGCCAAATGCTTATTGATTTTGAAAAAATCAATTTAAATATAGAAACTCCCTGAAATACTAAAATTTTTAATCTACCAGTTTCCTTTTCACTACTTATTGCACTATAGGCTAAAAAAATAAGAAATAATGGAATCACATATTGCAAAATAAGAGAAGTCTTAAGTTTTCCAAATTTTGATAAAGCAATAGATTGTGAAGCCTCAGAATACATGATTTCATTTTGGACGTGCCCTTCAAGTTTTAAGACATTTCCCGTTATCGCACTTATTCCATCATCGACACTGTTTAATACACTCATTGGTTTAAAAACATATGAGCCATAATGAGCCGCACGATGAGGATTCATAGGTTTTAAGTTGTCCCATTGGCTCCGAACATGTTTTTGAGCAGATATTTGAATCTGTTTTTGATTATTATTTTGTACAATACCCATCCAAATAATGGATACTAAACTCAAAACGAAAATGATTGTTATATATACAACCCCTCGATTACGAATGAGAATTTTCCATTCATTTAAAATTATAGTAAGCATAAAGTGATCTTCTTAATTCTGCATGTATTCAATATAGATTTTCTCTAATTCTTCAGTGGTCACACTAGAGGTCTCCATTTCTTTCACTAGTTTACCAGCTTTTAGTATACCAATACGATTACACGTCTCACGTACTCTAAAGATATCATGCGAAGCCATTAAAACAGCTGCTCCTCTTCTAGATAATTTTTTAAGTAGTGCGGAAAGTTCAGTACTGGCCAAAGGATCTAGACCACTTGCGGGTTCATCAAGTAGATAAACTTTAGCTTTTTTTGCAAGAGCAATTGCGATTCCAACTTTTTGTCGCATCCCTTTTGAGTAAGTATCGACTTTTTTATTAGTAGCAATAAGATCAAGCCCACATTCAATCAGAATTTCTATTAATTTTTCGTTAGAATGATTTTTACCACCAAGGCTACAAAAATAGTTCAGATTCTCGATTCCAGTTAAATAGGGATATAAATTTACATTCTCCGGTATATAACCAATATTTTTGCGAGCATTATGAGTTTCGGAAGTAGCATTAATACTATTTACAAATGCTTCTCCAGAATCAGGCTCTAAAAAACCAAGAAGAATATTTATTGTAGTTGACTTTCCAGCTCCATTTGAACCTAGCAAACCATATATTTCACCCCCAGCTACTTCTAATGAGAGGTTATTAAGAGCTTTAAAAGCTTTAAATGTTTTTGTAATATTTTTAACTTTAATCATAATTCTGATTTCCAAGTTTTTTTAAAAATACCCCAAAAAATAAATTGTACTGATCGACTGCAAAAATATGACAGTTGCATAAAAATATTCCTTTAATTAATTATAAATATCATGCTATGATACCTTAGCATAATTCTAACTAGTTTCTTAATTAAGAGACAGCGGGTGGAGGATGATTATGTAAATCGTAAATTATTGATTTAAAATAAACAATATCATTTGAGGCAAAATAGTTGCCTGCTTTTTCATCACTAGAAAAGTCGATTTTAGTTAAATCGTAAAATCGTTGATTCTTATTCAAACATTTTTCACATTGATGGGAAATCGAATGATGATTTTGATTTTCACAATCTATATTACAAATACTATATTCATCATGATTTTGATGATGATTTGTATCATAATGAACTATTGCTGATAAGAACAGCAGGGATAATCCATACGCAATTAAAATTTGTAATAGTTTTTTCACGAATAAAAATTGCCTTCATAATTATAAGTATAGCAATATTTTTTTTAAGTTTTTTTTTAAATTAAATATTAAAAATTTGATTATTAAACTAATTAAATGAAGATAAATATATAATTGCGAGATATGACTTTAGATCTACTTATAAATCAAATTATGCTTAAAAGAAACTTTATTATTTCCAGGTCCCTTAACTGTTTTTCAAGCTTGGCAGGGTCTTTTGACAGTTTGTTTTTCTTCACGACGCGTTCGTCATTATATGTTTGTTAACACATCAGGTTAGTTTATAAACGAAAAAACCGCCATTTCAGGCGGTTCCACTTTTTCCTCTTTCAAAGCACATCTTCCGTTTAACAGAACTAACCACCGTAGCTTTGAGGCTCGGTTGGTGGGCTTCTAGATAGAAACCACTCCTGATGATTTTAAAATTTAATAAATAATTTAATCTGAAAAGACAGATTAGATATTTACTATTTTTTCTTAATGCTTAGGTTGACTGGCAAAGCCACGATTAATCCTGCGAAAGCACCAACAACAGTAGAAGTACTAGTTGAAGATGAAATGAAACACGCGGATGGATCACAGCCGGCAAAAGATGCATAAGCAAATCCTGCAAGACTACCGATTACTGTTAGTATTATTGTAGTTTTCATAAGTAAATATACATAAAAGTTCTTACTAAACTAATCTTTTTTAAAATAAACTAACCGGCCAGGTTATAAAAGATAAAAAGACAAACCAATCAATAAGGTGCAGATTAATAAATAATGATGCGATTTCATCATTCATTTTTTACACTTCTTCTAAATTAACCTATCTAAAAATTCAAGTTACAATAAACTCTCTTTGATACCATTTATAAGATACTATGACTGTTATAAATCCATTTACTAGTAAAAACACCATATCATTAATTAAAAATGCATGCACTGTTAATACAAGACTTGCGACAGCATCAATTGGAATAAACAACTTACTCCATTTGGTAACTAATGTTATATATGCTAATGCAAGTAGCGACAACCCGACCCATCCGATCATACAATTAATCTCCTATTATCTTATTCTAATATGTTAGTTCTATGTTAAAATATCCAACTATCAAAGAGGACATGTAGAATCTTCAAAAAATTACTCTAGCGAACTAGGTTGCGCGTAAAAACCAAGTTGTTCATTTATTTTATACATTGGATTATTAAGCTCATTATCAGTTCGGACTTGCGTAATACCCTTACTTATTAATTTTTCAATAGCTTTTATTTTCATTTCGACCCTGATTATAAGAAACAAAACCAATTCTATTATTGTTTAAATTGAGCAGTAATCTGTCATGTAAAAGACTTCTATCTCGATGAATCCAATTTTCTTTATCATCTTTATAATGAGTAATGCAATCATGTTCAACTAGATTACTAATTCTAGCGATTTCTTTGAATTCAGAATCAATAGATACGAATCTCTTAATTTTAATCATACGTATTGAGCTTTATAATACTAAAAAAGTTAAAAGTAAGAAAAGGCCATCAAAAGGACCACCTATATTATTTTAATTCGTCTTTTTTCATCCTCTTTGCTAACTTTTTTTCTTTGGCTGTTTTTAGAGGTTTTTTCTTTTCACTCTTTTTTGCATCTTTGCCTTTTCCCATGATAACTCCTTTTTTTTATTGACAGTTTAATAATGAATTAAATCAGGTATTTTCTGAAATCTTATATAGATATAAAAAACCCATAAATGACGACTACTAAAGGGTTGATTTTATAATAGATACTATTTTAAATAGTATTATTTTTTATTATAAGTCGTTTTTTTTAATGCCTTGTAAACAAACCAGTCATCACTCGTTATTCCATGATAATAATCAGCCTCATCAATTAATATTTTTGCCGTATTTTCTTTAACCGCAGCAATCTCAACTCTAACACCTTCCGCTTTTAAATGAATAACTGTTTCAACAAAATCTGAATCTCCAGACATAATAATAATTGTATCTACCTTAGAAGCTAATTGCGTAGCCTTAATAGTTAATGGGATATCTGCCGATTTATGACAAGGTACTACAGAACCATAATAATTTTCGTGAAGCCTTTCTGCAAATTTTTCAGATATTGATCGACCCTCCCTAAAATAAATCAACCTATTTAGGCCTCTACCGTTTAAAAGCTTAGGTATCAGTTTATCAAAATTTATCATTGCATTCTTTGTTTTTGACCTGTCGTGTATGCTTCTTTCAATATTATTTCCGTCACATAGAATAGCAACAGATTGGTTTATAATAATTTCTGACATATTTTTTATCTCCTATTTATTTAATCTAAAAAAATTATAATTTTGTAAAAATTCACAAAACAACTCTCAAATATTTTTAAGCCATAAAGCATAGTCAGTCGAGTCCATCTTACTAATTGCTCTTTCTAAACGACTTATCGCATAGCTTTTAAAATCATAATTTAATCTAGAAACTTTGGATTGTACATAGCCCCATAAAGACCAACCTATATCACTAACGATACCTTGTAAATATAGTCTTGAAATTTTATCCTCTTGAACTTGTCCATAGTAGCTTTTAACGAGCTCGTTTACTTGATTATAATCATAGTCCATCTCAACCGCTAAATTTCCAAGTTCAAAACAAGGATCGTTATTACCGCTATAATCAAAATCTACTAAAAAAAGCTGATTCTCATTATTGATGATATTCCCAGGCACAAAATCATTGTGACATGGTACCAGATTCTCTCTATAAGGTGCAAGTTTTTGAGATAGAACATCCATCCTATTCAAAATCGGAATTATTAATTCTGGCAATTTTTCTTTTTTTAAAATATCAATACAATGATAAATATAATTAAACATATTAAAGTTTCTATAAAACGGTTTTGAGCCATGCAATATTTTTATCATTCCTATCAATTCAGCTAATCTTTTATAACTCCGCAATGAAGTTGATAAAGGTTTTTTTGAGGAGATAAACTCCGTAACCAGTAATTCTTCAGTTTTGATGCAATGAATGATTTTTGGCGATAAACCAATGCTTTCACAAATTTTATTATTATAATATTTATTATTAAAATCAATATTTAATAATTTTGAGTCTGTTCCTGGAGTAGATACAAAAAATACTTTTCCATCTACGATTAACTTAAAATTATTATTAGTAATGCCTTTGGGTATTCTCTTCAACGTAACCGACCGACCCCTAAACTCAGGAATCAATCTTTTAACTTTTTCTAATATGCTATCTTCTAATAGTTTTTTCCTCACTCTTTTAAATATACTAATTATCGCCCAAACATAATACTATACGAAAAAGGTTTTTTTAGGAGGAAAAGAATATAATAAAAACTATTTTACAAATCAGTTAGAATGCTGACGCCGAACTCGTGGTTCATAGAAGTTCAATCCGATGCTAACTGCAAGTTTCATCACTGAAAGCAGAAAGAGCTCTCGCGCTTCTCTTTCCGTTTTTCCTGAACTAATATCCCAATACATGTTGATGTTGACGTCTACACTTTGAGGACCTAGGGCCTCTACACAAGCCCATGATGATTTTTCATTGGTGGTCTGCTGGTTATCGATAATAATCTTAAGTATGTCATTGCAAAATGTCTGAACTTTATCTGGACTACTATCTATATCTAGATGGAAGCTTGGCTGATATCTACGCCACCTACGCTTCCCATAATTCTCAACGGCCTGATTAACTAAGTTTGCATTAGGAAGTGTAATAATCGTGTCCGCGCCAGTTCGTAGTAATGTTGTACGCAAACCAATCTCCAATACCTCTCCTTCTACATTTTTTGTCAATATCCAATCACCAACTTTAAACGGTCGATCAATCAGAACAGTAATTGCACCAAAAAAATTAGATATGGTATCTTTAGCTGCCAATGCAAGAGCGAGGCCTGAAATGCCCATTCCGGCTATAAGGGTTGCTAGGTTGAAATTAAGCGCATTAGCAATCAACATCGCACCAAAAATAACTATTAAAAAGCGTAGCACACTTTCAAGCGCGCTGATTAATGTTTTCTCTGTTCCATCCAAGCCATCTTCATCAGCCCACCAATTGACAACAGCTCCTATCAACGCTACCTCTTTTAAAGCCCAGGCTAAAAGAGCACCTAACATCAGTAGCTGGGAAAGTGCAGGAAGCCAGAAGACCGCAATTTTCGGCATCATCACGAATGAAGTTTCTAGATCCATATTTAAGGCGAGTTGTTCACTGAGCTGCCAAAATAAAGCGGCAGCTGCGGCAACACCGAAGACTCCTCGACTTTCGCTGATTGTTTTCGCAGCAAGAGGTGAAAGCTTTGTGATTTTACTGAAAACGCGTGTAACTATCGTCATGGCTATTAATCTAAAAATAATACTGACCACGACAAGGACCAAAAGGATACCTAATGTACCTTGATTAAAGCCTAAGTACTCGTTCTCCCAACCAGGGAACCACTTTATGTATTGTTCCATTAACTTACATTCCTTACCATTATGATGAAAAAAAATTAGACTGGTAATCTATTGTTTAATATATCATATCAGTTTATGATTCATACTTTTTTAATAATTAAACATACCAGTTTTTAAATTATTTTTATTTATTTCAAAATTATAAAATTTTTCAAGTTTTTAACTTGCCTATACTAAATAGTATAATATAGTTTAGTCTTCGCCGAAAATAGCGTTATAAAAATGCGTATCCAAGATATCTGCAACGACTTTTGAAACCTGAACCATTTGCCAGTGATGGCTAGCCAGATTTTTATTAGGCTCTTTTATATTGTATTTATTGAAACGCCAATAAGACGTTGCCACGGCAGCATACCGAACAAATAACTGCAAGCTTTCTTTTTCATTCTGCGCTAGTGGCCTTACCTGTTGGTAGCCATTAACAAAGGCGCGTGCCTTATTCAGGTCGATCGTATTATCATTTGTGCAACAGCCCAATATTCCCATACCTAACTCAAAAACCAGATAATAATTACAAGCTTCTTCAAAATCGATAAAAGCTTTAAATGCTATCGAATTATTGACCGATAAGTCAAAAAGAAGATTGTCATAAAATAGATCACCATGAATTAAACCATGCGGCAAACCAGGAACAATATGATTGTCTATATAAACCGTTTCTTTGGAAAGCCACGATTCATATTTAGCATCAATATTTAATCCCACAGTACTTGGGAAAAGTTGAAGCCCATAAGGATGATTTCTTGGCAAATAACCTGGCGAAGCTATCATGTTCAATCTAGCCACTTCTTTACCAACTTGAAATAACATAGTGTCATCTATCTTCTTGATGACACGCCCTTGAATGTGCCTTTTGAGCATTACAGGTTTGATTTTTTTAGATACAGTTAAAGTACTCAGTAGCTCATTATTTGAAGTTAATACGAGACGATTACAAGGTACATCATGAGATTCAAGAAACAACAGTAATTCACCCATTCTAGATACTGCTTTTAATTCTTTATCATCACAAACTGTTAACACATAACTAGATTGGTCATCTTTTAGTATGTAGCTAGAGTTACCGCTACCACCTTCAAGAGGGCAAGATTCAACAATCTTTAATTCATAATTATCAGCTAATAACTGAAGACTTTGGTGATTCAGTTTAGTATATGTTGCCATTGGCGATTACTCAAATTAATTATAACATTTAAAGCTAACAATGTTCTTTATCACTCTACTATTAGACAAATAGCTATTTTCTCATGGACAAACTGTAATCTAGATTTATCATTCTTTTAACGTTTGTTTGAGATTTCAATTTATAAGCATTACAAAGAACTGAAAGAATCAACTCTTGAAATGAGGATAAAAGAAGCAATTAAAAGAATCGCAACATTAGTAGCAAGTGCCTGAAAATCATCTTTTCTTTTAATGTGCAGAATAAAAGCTCCTATCATCGTAAAAATCGTACCGATTGCGGCCATAGGTACTAACCATATCTGAATTTCTAATAATTGAGGAAGAAACAAACCGATACCAATCATAAATTCAAAAAGTCCAATCAATTTCAACTGAGGAACTGTTAGACTATCAGCCCAATCAAGATTTCCTTTTCCCAATGCCTTAAATTGTTCTCTATTAGTAGCTAATTTTAATAGCCCTGTCGTTAGCATCATCATTGCTAAAATACCTTGAAGAACCAAAATTATTTGATCCATATTTATATCCTTTTTCTTATTATTCAATCTAAACCTTAAGTACCCGTCCAACAATGCCTTTGATACTTATTCAGTCTCAGCAAAAGTAGTATACTTTATATTAATTAGTTTAATAAATAAGCTCTTTTTTGGGTTTGTCTTAACTCGCCTGATTTTATCATTTAGCAATATAAACCCACGGATTGGTAATCATTTCTATGTTTGGAAATATCCGAATTAAATAATCAGTTTATGATAACTTTTAAAAAGTGCGAACTATATTAACGACAATCCAAACAGTTAGGTTTACTATAGTTAGAAAAGTATTTTAATTATCTAATTGTAACGACTGCAAAACTTTTCCATCCATGTTCTTTAACATTAAGGAAAATGTATTTTTTAATCCATCTAGATATATAGCACCATAGTTTTCTTCAATAAAAGTGCTTCCAATCCGCAATGGACCATTCTCCTCTGCATTTGGATAAGCTACATTTAAACTACTTGAGGTCATTTCTGAAATTAAATTGCCTTGCTCAGTTTTAAATTGGTATAGCCCTCCCCTATGCCGATCACCTGAAAGTATAATAGTGTGATCAGAATTGGAGTTATCAATTAGTTCAATCATTCTCTCTCTTTCATATGGCAGGTTGTACCAACACTCCCAACCGTGTCCAATCGGTAAGAACTGAATAGATGATATAATTATTCTATAATCAGTAGGTTCTAATATCGTCTTCTTAAGCCACTGCCACTGTTCATCTCCTAATATGGAGAGAGAACTATCTCTATGCGGGATGTAACGCTCTTTGCCAACAGCTCCTTTTTCATCAGTCGGTTTTAAACTATCTCTAAATGATCGTGTATCGAGAAAAATAAATTGCATTCTTTTACCTTTAAAATCCATCGACATATCATGATATAATCCACTTCTTAATCTGCGCGGATCATTGGACGGAATATTCCAAAAGTCTAAAAATAATTCTTTTGATTCCTTCTTAAACAAATATTCGTTGCCACCATCATTTAGCCCGTAGTCATGATCATCCCAAGTAGCTTCAAATGGAAAGTCAAATTTCATGTTGTCAAAATTTTGTTTTTGGCGTTTATAAGCCGATACCAGTTCTTCTAATCCCTCAGTGTTACTATCTCCATAAACATTGTCACCAAGCATAAGAAAAAGATCAAAACCTTCAGATTTTATAGAATTAAAAATAGGCATTGGTTTATTTTGACTTAAACAAGACCCAAAACCAATTCTCATTTGATCTGAATTATCAAAATTGTTTTTATCTAAAGTGCCTATTTTTGATGAGCAGCCCCAAATACAGATTAATAAAACGATAACTATATATTTTTTCATTATTTTAGTAAAACTATTTTCTTTGTCTGCCTGAATTTACCTACTTGCATTGTAAATATGTATAATCCTGCGGACACTGGGTCATTTCTATCATTAGTCGCATTCCATTTTATCGATCTAGACCCTTTTGATTGATATTCATCAAATAAACTTTTAACATGCTTTCCCGTTGAATTATATATATTTAAAGAGAGTTTAGAATCTTCTTTTAAATTATAATCAATGGCGATGTTTGGATTAAATGGATTTGGATAGGCTTTAGTAATTTTAAATTTTTGAGGATTATAATTTTCATTATTGATCAGATTTAATTGATTTGTATCAAAGTGTAATTCTAAAATTATATTATCATCAGGAGATGCTATATTGAACACATCTAGTTTGATAACGCCTTGCCCCAAACCATTAGCCCATGCTAAAACGCCTAATGAGACTGAGTCACTGGTCCCTAAATAGACTGATGCACTATCCACAGACTCATTATAACAGAGCTCGCCTAAACAAATTGAGGTGCTCCAGCCATCTGGCAGAACTATTTCTTTACTAATAACAGCGATAGATATACTATCTGATGAGGAATTAATAATTGAGCCGTAAAATTTACCTGTCAAATCTTCACCGACAGCTATATCTGTAGATTCATATACTAATTCGAAGGTCAGGTCTAATGCTAAAATTTTAGATGCAGAAAAAAATAATACTAATAAGAATTTATTCATTTTTTATATTTTATTATTAATTAGATGAACCATATCCAACCATAATGGCACCACCCTGAATTTGTACCATATTACTATTGGAGCCCGTAACAACGCCATTATTAAAAACTTTATTAAAACCACTGGCACTAGAAGCCTGCCAGTCTACAGAACCATCTGAATTCAATTTTGTAACTGCACAACCTGATGTCATAAAGAATCCACCATCTTCTGTTTTAAAAATCTTTCCATATGAATTGCAAATGTAGTCATCATATTTTTTTCGCCATTCTTCATTACCATTTGAGTCGGTTTTAATTAAGGTTGCATAAGGAGGTGGGTCAGTAGAAGCAAATATAAGAAACCCTCCATCATTTGTTTCAATAACATCAAGAGGAGGACCACTATTTTCAGTCTCCTGGTTCCAGATTTCTCTCCAGACTTCATCACCTTGACTATCTATTTTTAATAAATAAGTAGGACTATAGCTTAAACTATCTGATCGCTTAATAAACCCTGTCACAACGATACCTTCACCTGATGGTGAAGCTGCTGTTGGAAAATAAAGCCCTAGATAGTCTTTTTCAGAAACAATATCACCGCTAGCATTATCTACGACCTTTAATACTAGGCTAGAATCAGACCTGCCAAGTAACACTAATTGACCGGAAACGTTTTCAGTCATTGCACTAACATAAAACTCTTGGTGCGCTCTGCTCCAGATCAAATCACCCTCTTGATTCATTGAAATGACATTAGAGCCCGCCCTAGATCCGGTCAGAGTAGTGAAAAAAATATCATTTTGGCTAGTTTTGAAAAGTCCGGGAGCGTTACGCAAATTTAAATAGTTTTCTGCTGCCCCATAATTTGAATAGATAATTTCTTTTTCCCATTCTATCTCACCCAAGCTATTCAGCTTTATTAAATCCCTGGTGTCTGCATCAAAGGTATAGCAGCAGCCACCCCACTCGATTGCGTCTAGTTTTCCCAGTACAATGTAGCCACCGTCGTCAGTTGTCGTTATAGAAGTTCCAATATCCCATATACCGCCATGAATATATTTTTCCCATAATAAATCACCATTATCACTAACAACATATATCATCATGTCGACAAAATTTTTTGTATTTTCATATTCTTGTTCGCATACAGGCGTAAACAACAATTCGTTATCTTTTATTTTGTCCCATCCATGCTCAACTCTTTCATTCATTTCATCATACGATAAAATTATGAGGCTATCTGAAATGATTTGAATAGTACCATTACTGATTTCACTATTTTCATTCGATATGTTTAAAATAGTATCTCCTAATAGATCGGAGATATCAAAAACGTCGATAGCATAGCAACCAACAGTGTCGTCACAACTGTCTCCTAAATAATCAAAAATTGAAACCTCAGATTTACTAATCGTTAAATATTGAATATCAGTTCCTCTGCAGTCATAGTCCACAATACTATAAGTACCATAACTAGTGGAATAACTCACGTCACTATTGCTATTATCAGAACAGGATAGGAAGTACAAAGAGAAAAAAATGATAGAGAGGTTTTTTAGATTTAACAAGTATTATAAATGCTATTAGTAATTAGTTAATAAAATTAGGTATTTTATTGCATAATTAAGGCATATATATGATATCTTCAAACCGACTAAGGTTCTATTTTCTATTTTTACCCTTTATTTTACTTTCATGTGGTGATGATGATAACGGTTCCAATTTTTCAGATTGGACCGCTATTGGTTCTGGGCTAGAATCGAATGTTTTAAAAAATGTACTCACGGAATTTCAAGGCTCAACAAATTGTCCATTTTGTCCGGCTGCTGATGCAAAACTTTTGAGTTATTTTGATTCTAACAGTGATGAATATGTTGGTTCTGACATTACAAGTAAATGGTTTCTAATTAACTACCATACATACTCACCTAGCCGTGGCGATCCGATGTATGAATTTCTCAGAGCTGAAACAGCTGAAGATGATTATTGTTATATCCGTTTTGAAGAAGGTAATTGGTATCAGGGAAGTGGTGTGCCAGCCACCTACACTAATGGAGTCCGTACATCCATATATCCTGAAATGGCATTAGTACCAATGTCACAAAAAACACCTATCCAAATCAGTTTATCAGGAACCAAAATTGAAGGATCTAATATAGATATCAGAGTATCAATAAAAAGTAGTATTGACATGGTTTCATCTGATTCTCTTCATCTATTTATCTGTGCGACAATGGATAATGTAATGTACACAGGGTATAATCAAGAGCCTCAGCATCAAGATGTTTTCCTTGGCTGGATTACAGCTGGTCAATCGGGAGAATTGATTTCCATTGGAAATGAAGAAATTGCAAAAAATTATTCTTGGGAAATGCCAAGTAATTGGCCTCAAAATAATTATGAGAATAGTTGGGCGCAGGTTGAATGGGATAACTCAAATCTTGCAGTAATAGCATTCATTCAAAACAAATACACAAAAGAAATAGTTCAGGTATCTGGAAAAGATAACTAAACTCGCTGACTTGCATCCCATGTTACCACTCTTTGTCCAGTGCCCTGATTAGTATTAATAAATGACTTCACCTTAAAGACTTTAATATCATATATATCAATATTTACGAAATCACTATTTGGTAAGTCGTAACGTATTTTCGTAGTGGGGTTAAATGGGTTTGGATAGTTCTGATTTAGCCTAAATTCTTCAGCGGTTAAGCTTGACACATTTTTGCACATTTCTCGCCATCAATAGCGGCAGAGATAATTCCGCCCGCATAACCAGCCCCTTCGCCACAAGGGTATAAGCCTTTTATTTGTAAATGTTCTAATGTAGCACTATCTCTTGGAATACGTACAGGAGAAGAGGTCCTGCTTTCAGGAGCATGTACCACGGCTTCATTTGTAAAATACCCTTTCATTTGTTCTCCTATTCTGCGCAATCCTTCTTGTAAGTTTTTTGAAATAAATTCAGGGAATATAGTGTTGATCATCGCTGATGTTGTGCCTGGGATGTAAGAAGTTTTAGGGATATCAGTCGACAATATGTTATTAGTATAGTCAACCAACCTTTGAGCAGGTACTTTTTGTGTCCCACCTGCTAATTTCCATGCTGATTGTTCTATCTCTTTTTGAAATTGGACTCCCGCTAAAGGGCCGTATTTTTCATATTTTGCGAAATCTTCTACTTTTAGTTCTACAACTATACCTGAATTTGAAGTAGGGTAATCTCTTTTAGATGGCGACCATCCATTAGTCACCACTTCGCCTGGGCTAGTGGAACAAGGGGCAATTATTCCCCCTGGGCACATACAAAATGAATAGACGCCTCTACCACCGACTTGTTTAACTATAGAATAAGGAGCAGGCGGTAAAAACTCACCTCTAGTTTTACATTTATACTGTATTTGATCAATCAGTTCCTGAGTATGTTCTACTCTCACACCGAAAGCAAAAGGTTTTGCTTCTATTGCTATTCCTTTTTGATGTAATAGTTCAAAAATATCTCGAGCAGAATGTCCAGTTGCTAATATGATTTTGTTAGATTCAATTTTGGTTCCGCTTTGTAACACAACCCCTTTTACGGAATTATTTTTTATACTAATATCTATTAAACGGCTATTGAAAAGTACTTCTCCCCCATATTGGATAATTGTATCACGCATAGATTGTATGATTTTAGGTAATTTATTAGTTCCAATATGAGGATGAGCATTTACCCTGATCTCTGAAGATGCCCCATGTCTAACCAATACATCTAGAACTTTATTTACATCACCTCTTTTTTTGGAACGAGTGTATAGCTTTCCATCTGAAAAAGTACCAGCACCACCTTCACCAAAACAATAGTTGGAATCTTGATCCACAATATGGTTTTTTGTGAGGTTAGCTAAATCTTTTCTTCTAGAGCGAACATCTTTTCCTCTTTCAATAATGATGGGTTTTTTACCATTTTCAATCAATTTGAGAGCGGCAAAAAGACCAGCAGGCCCAGCTCCAATAATAATAACTTCATCTTTACCATTAACGTCTTGATATTCAGGAAAATCTTCTACTTTTAGAACAAACTCTTCCTTAATATAAATAGCAATATTAAGATTAATCTTTGTCGCTCTTTGTCTAGCATCAATAGACCTTTTTAGAATCTCGATATGTTTGATTTCAAGATCAGGAATGTCAAGCTTTTTTGCTATGTATGTTTTTAGCAAATTTGGATTTGAGGCTACTTCAGGAAGTACTTGTATCTGTAAGGTATTTATCACAATTCAAAAATACAGACAACCTTATTGTCTAGGGACAACTTATTTTAGATACTACTTAAAATTAAATTTAATTCAGTATAACATATTCGTAGCAAGTCTAAAAAAATAGTCTCTGAATGCCTGTGGCATAGTTCCATATGGAGAGTTATTTGAAGTAGTAGCTAACCAGCAGTGGGAAACCAACCAAAATAGACATCGGTATTCATTAAAATATGCATTACAGTAAAAAAACCTATTGCTCCAACAATGCAAGATTTATATTGAGCACCATTTCTTTTTTTCTTTTTTTCTTCCTCGTAAATCTTGAGATATTCTTTTTTTTGCTCATTTGAAACAAGGCTTTTTGGATAGACTAAGTCACTTTCTACGAATGTCTGATTTTTCTTAATTAAGGCAATATTTGGATATAAAGAACCTAATAATATGCCCCAAAATCCAATCTCAGGCATAATTGTAAATCCCAAAAACCCATATGCACAACCGCCACAACAACTTCTCTTAATAATTTTGCCAATGGATAGCTCTTTAATATCTTTTTTTAACTCATTTTTTGCTAATTGCTCAACGTTTACATAACCGCTGTCTAATTGGCCAAAAGCAAAACTAATTAATAAGATGATGAATCTATATATATTTTTCATTATAACATAATCTACAACAAATCATCAAACGTTATGTTAGCATCTCTTATATAGAATTATTCTATTTTATGACACAACGCCAATTGTATTTTTAATATTTAGGTACTCTAACTTCAATTACCCTACAATTATAAATAAGAGACATTAATATGGAAAAAGTAAATCAGAGTATTGTATATCGAAGTAAGGATAGCGATTTGGACTGCGAGATTTTTCGCAAACACGCGATACTTCAATGGGATAAAAAAGAATTCGAATCTTTTAAATCATGCGTAGAGGATGCCTTAAATGCCTATAATATGCCTGATGGCACAGATACTCCTGAAGTAGATGATATCATCTTTAAACCCCCAAGTAGACTGATTAAAGATATAGATAATCCAGTAAAGAAGGTTTTAGTTACTGAACAAAAAGTTGATAAAAATTTAAATGTAATTAATATCCTTCAAAAATATGTTATTGAAAAAGGATCAAAGTTCTATTGTTTAGAAAAAAAAGCGAATTGCATTATTGCAGGTTTCGAATCTTACGATTATGATAACGAGGATGAACTACATGTTATTGTTAAATATGATAATGGTGAAAAAGGCATATCATATATAGACTCACTACGTTCGAGTTAAAGCCTACTCAAATTTTGTGAATTAATATATATCAAGCCCTTTTAACAAGCATAGCCTTTACTTTCGTTATCACTTGAAACTTAGAAGTATCAAAATTAGAGCGATGGAAAAATTATATTTTCAAAAAGCATAATTAAATCAAAAATATTAGTTTGTCCATCAAAATTTAAATCCGCGTAATAAGTGTCAAAATTAAAATAATCGTTGTTAATAATAATAGATAACATATTCGATATATCATTGACATTTAATGTGCCATCATTATTTATATCGCCTAATTGATAGGGATATAAAACATCGAATAAAAATGCATATGCATCTTGTTTAATTATTGTAAAATATTCATTTGGACCATCAGCCCAGGTCCCATTTGAAGTACCCCAATATTCATGTGGTAAACCTTCTTCACCATAGAGTTTGCTATCAAAACCAAGATTGTTAAGCCGATTATGTATAAGATTTGAGCCATAAACAAATGGGAGAAAAACATCTATTGTAAAAGGATAGCCTGAATTAAAAGGAACTACAGCATCAGCTGTCCCATGGAACATTATTAAAGGAGTTTTATTGTCTTCATTAATCCAGTTCAAATTAGCTATCGCCCCCCAACAGCTCACAACAGCATTGGGTTTGCTATAATGATCAAAGTCGTTGCCCTCGCAGTCAATACAACCTAAGTCTGGGTCACTACCTGATCCATAGGTTGACTCAGGCCTTTCAGACTCTTCAATATAGTTTAAATGAAGACCAATAAAAGACCCCGCGCTGGAGCCCCAAATAAATATTTTATCGTAGTCTATACCATAATTTGCATTATGCTCTCGAAGATACCTAATTGCAGCGCTGGCATCCTGCACACCACGGTAAACGGCTCTTTCACCACTATAACTACTCAGTACATTGAGCCCGAGTCTATATGTTAAACTAACAGCTACATAACCCATTTTTGCTGATGATATCGATAGAGACACCATGTCATCAGCTTCATTGTCCCCTCTGTAAAAAGCACCTGGGTGAAGAAAAATAATTACAGGTCTATTTGTTGCTGTATCTCCTGAAGCTTCATAAATGTCCATAGTGAGATCTATGTCAAAAGTATTCCATTCGAAACCAAATATAAAAGGTAAGTCTGGCGCGTTACCATAAACTACATTTTCTGTCTTTATTACTTCATTAAAAATCTCATTTTTATAACGTGTTTGTGATTTTATAAAAGAAAAGATACAAATAAGTTGAATTAATATAATTGCAATATTCTTTTTCATTACCTTACCAACACCATCTTCCTGGTTTGTCTGAATTTTCCTACTTGTATTGTATAAAGATATAATCCTGCGGATACTGATTGACCTAAATCATTGGTTGCATCCCAAGTAATTGACCTGTATCCGGCTCCTTGATAAATACTAATTAATGACTTTATATTAGCGCCTTTAACATCATATATATCTATATTTACAAATTCATTATATGGCAAATCATAACATATCTGCGTGGTGGGGTTGAATGGATTAGGATAGTTTTGATGCATTAAATAACTAATCGGTAATAATTCTGTATTGCTACTTAGTTGATAATTAAAACTGTAAGAATTTGATAGTGTAGGACAACCATTTGAGAAGAAAACCTCCACCGTGTACTCACCGCTTATAGTAGGAATATAGTTTATATTATTTGCGTCAGTTATTATATTACCATTTAAATACCATTGATATTCCGAACCATTAACTGTCGAAGTTAAAACTCTTTCATCTTCAATTATATTTGCTGTAGGGTTTTGTAAATGCAATTGATCATATGTAATCTTATTTGAACTGACTAACGAATCCTGAAAAACTAAATACTGTTCACAATTATCTTTTAGTGTAAAATCTAGCCATAAGTTTAAAAAGTCAAAAGTTATCTGTTGCTGTTCACCTCTCGATATTGAAATTCCATTTGAAGATGCATTTTCTCCAAGGTCACAAAAAAAGTTAAAATTCCCAAAATAACAATGACCCCCGCCAGAAATAGAGATTAAAGTTTTATAATTCGACATAAGATTATTATACATGGGCAATTGATGGTCAGACAGAGGCGTTACACCATCTTGGCTACCTGATAGAATTAGAGCAGGAATTGTTATATTTGCTGCAGAAGCTATTGACGACACCCCATTAGATGAAGATTCAGCAGCAGCTAATCCGACAATTGTTTTTAGTTGATTATTCTCATTTGCACATAAAGAATCTGCGGCTAAAAATGAAGCCCCTCCTCCCATTGAATGTCCTAATAGAGCTGTATTATTAGCAACTATATTATAAATCGGTGATGTATTATTATTACCTTCTTCTTGGATTTTAGTTACCAAAAATTGAAGGTCCCATCCAAACTGTTGATGATCTGTATTTAAACCTACCTCTGTCATTGGGAAAACCATTATATATCCTCTTGGAACAAATTCTTCCCATGAGCTTTGATACGCATCCGAAGACATAAGAAACCCGTGACCAAATACAATAATTGGAAATTGACCATCCGCTGATGAAACATTCTCACCTTGAATAGAAGCTGGGTAATAAATTTCTGTTAAAATATTTCTATTTAATCTGCTGGAATCTTGAAAGACTCTGCTATAATTGCCAATAAAATGTTGAGCGTTAGTTCCTGTTGAAAGAAATAAAAATATTAGAAATTTTATAAAATAATTCAATTTAAACTTGTTTTCTAAAGACGTCAAATCCCAATTAAAAAAACAATGAATAGATATTTTTTCCAAAACCTTTTATTCCTCATCACTTATGGTTTCGCTCTTATTTTTATTCAACCTGTAAACCATTTATAAAAAGCCAATAGCCAAAAAAATATATCCTACTAAATCATATCCAATTATCAGACAAATAAATGCACAAACAGATATTACAAAAAAAATGATATCTAATATTTTTTTATCCATATCTAAATCTACAAATAATTCACCCACAATATTTGTAAGACAATAAACAAAAAATGTCGCAGATGCGTAGATTTCTTGTAGTGCGTTGCATCATTACACTATTACGCACCAAGATATGGATCTGCGAATTATTTAAATGAACAATATTGCCCGCATGTATTTTAAAAATTAGAGTTTATCGTTATTTAATAATATTTTGGATAGTATTTTATAACGCTAATAGGTTAGGTTATGTTAATTAAGTTTATTTTAGCTTCTTTATCATTTTTAAATATTTCTTTTGCTCAGACACATTTTAATAAATTGATAAATGCTCCTTTCGTCATGAACAAACTATCTGGTACGGAGGCGGATGGCCTCAGTAATCCACGTGACCTCGATTTTCATACAGACCAAAATAGAAATAATGAACTTTGGGTTATCAATGAGAATTCTGCCACATTTGATTTAAACTTTGGTGGAAGCACTGTCACCTACTATGATGCCGGCTTGGAAAATCAGTGGGTAGATTATAGACGAGACTCCTATTCTTCTCATTTCATGAACACAGCAAGTGCAATAGCATTTAGCAACAATGGCGGATTTGCAAACACTTTAGATGTTAAGGACGCAAATGGAAATCAAAACGGGTATTTTTCAGGTTGCACTCTCTGGGATTCAGATACATCTATTTATGCAAGAGTAAATCAAAATGGGCCCGAGCTTGGTAGTCATTGGGATATGTTACATCAAAGTCCTTATAGCGTCGGCATTGCGGCTGAGGAAGATAATATTTATTGGCTCTTTGATGGTTATCATAACACTATAGCTAAGTATAATTTTCAAGAACCGCATCCGGATCATGAACATGGAGGCGAAAATCACTCTGATGGAATCGTATACCGTTATGACGAAATTGTATTAGAACGTGTTAGTGGCTTGTCAAGCCATATTGTCATGAATCAGACATTAGGCGAACTATACATATGTGATACCGGTAATCAGAGAATTTTAAGAATGAATACTAACTCAGGCAGCATAAACTACAACCTCACCCCTTACGGAGAGAACATCGAAGGCTATTACAGTATGAATGGTGCCGAATATGAAACTATTATAGATAGTGGCCTTGTCTCTCCTACAGGTATTGACATTTACGATAACTATTTACTAGTGAGCGATTACTCTACAGGAGAAATCATCGTTTATGACATCAGCCAAGAAAATATTATTCAAGAGATAAAAAGACTCCAAACAAATATGATAAACGAAGTAATGGGCATTAAGGTCGGTCCTGATGGGTCGATTTGGTATGTCTGCACAAATTCAAATAAGCTGTATCAAATGCTGCCACCGATGAATGGTGATTTAAATGGAGATAACAGTATCACGCTTGCTGATTTTATGATGATACTAGCACATATAGTGAACTCAAATTCGCTCTCTCAAGACTTTTACTATCTCGCAGATGTTAACTCAGATAGTAATATTGATATATTCGATTTAATATTTGTTATAGACTCTTTTTAATGATGTGTTCAGAGATTTATCTATAACGATGAGTAGAAATCTTTTCATCGTTTTCAAACCTGCAAAGAATTGCCTTGCAATATTGTTCAAATTATAAAAAAATATATTTTATAGTAATATTTTTTAGCTAACTGATACTGTTTTTAAATAATTAGCCACTATCAAATGCTTCGTATAGAAGGATTGCCCTTCAGCCACCTACTTATGTATTCGACCATACAAGAAATGGTAAAAGGGAGAGTAATAATTTGGTTTATGCTATATTAGTAATTTTAGGCATAGTTTATTATCTGATATAGTATTTATAATAGCCTCTTGCCTAAATTGAAAATTGCTTATAGTAGTAATGATAAAAATATTACTAAGTTAGAATTGTATAATAATCTTCTGTATTTTTAAGATATGCAATTAATGTTTTAGCTCAAATAAGTTCCCATCAAAAAAACGGATTTATATCTAAAACTAATTTTTACAAAATTATTAATAGGACAATTTAAATGGTCAATTATATCGATACTCTAGTCGCAATGTGTAAAGTTTTACTATGTACTTCCTTATTTTTTGTTTGGGTTGTTAGATATGAAAACATTACAAAAGAATTTGAAGATTACAAACTTCCAGACCAGTTTCGTGACCTAGTTGGAATTTTAAAACTATCTTTTTCAGCTATGATTATTCAAAGCAGAAATGATTTAGTAATACTAGGATGCCTAGGAATTATTGTGCTCATGATAGGTGCTCTGGCAACTCACTATAGAGTCAAGAACCCATTTAAGAAGACTATTCCAGCTTTTGCTGTTTTAGGGCTTTGTCTTTTTATTATGTACTTTTCAAATGATATTAATTCTTACGCTCTTTAATAGTATCTATTAAATCCATTCATCTGACTAAAATACTATTTACTGCAAAAACAAAAACCCGCGCGGAAGTGGAGTTTATCCTTTAAATCTAGATATGAATTAAAAAGATATTTAGTTGATATCAATGCACCAACAAAATAAAAAAAGGCCACCTTCTATCTAGTACTTGTTTTTTTATACCACCAAGTATTTAAATTCAATAAAATGGGAATAAACCAAGCCATAATTGTGTAATTAGTACCCCATATGTAACCAGTCGAACGATAACTCATCCACAATAAAATGATGAATAAAGTCATCGCTAATGCTCTATGATTTTTGGTTACTTTGAACGGCATTCTATTTCTCGGTTTTTATTTATTTTTATTATTTATATGTTTGACCATGAACAAAAACCCATCAAGTACTCAAAAACTTAAAATGTATTGTCCTAAAGAAAAAATATCTAATAAGTTGACATTACTATCCTGATTATAATCTGCTAAATGGTTATAGTTTTCATTATCCAAAATATTGTCAGAGATCATAAGTATATCCATAATATTTACAGAATTATCAAAATTCATATCACCTGTATCTGCTATGATTAAATATTGACTGAAAAAACCCCAGATTTCTTCGCCAGCATTAATATCCATATTTCCCGATTCTCCTGGCCATTCATGTCCACCTCCAGCAATCTTATATAACCAAACCTCATTATTATTTATTCCATTAGTGTGTTTCTCAACTGTAATAGAACTACCATCAGATGGATATATGTCAGGAACTATCTCAATAATAGTTTGTGTGCAATTATTGATATTGGCCCAATAATTGATACCTTCTTGGATTCCGATATATGGCCCCCATCCACCTTCATTGTTAGGATCTCCGTCCCACAAATTAACTTCATCTAGTGTACCATGAATTTCTAGGACAGGAATAGGTAGAGGATTACACGTATTATAGAAAGATTCAAACATTATGCCAGTGACAGAGGCCACGCCTCTAAATACATCACTCGGCTGGCAAGCTAGCATGTATGACATTTCACCACCATTCGACATTCCTGCACTAAAAGTATTATAGCTGCTAAGACCATATTCTTTTTGAAGATAATTAGCTAATGAGGATAAAAATTCTAAATCGTCAACTGCCTCATTCGGATGAAAATCATAGCCCACATTCCAAAATGCATTATCCATATCATCAATAAGACCTTGCGGATAACAGACCACAAATCCATTCTGATCTGCAATCTGATTAATATCTGAATAATTCATAATAGATAATGCCGACCCCGTATAACCATGCAAGACAAATAAGAGCGGGACACCTGGGCCGAGTGAATCAGGAGTATATAGATAATATTGTCTAGTTTCATTATTTATGGAGAATGTATGTAATTGAGGCTGTGCGCTTATAAATGAAATAGAAAAAAATAGAGGATATAAGATTTTTAGCATATTTAAAATTAAAACATTATCCCGTAAAAATGTATATCAATGCAAGCATCACTATAACCACAAAGAATATTTCCAGGCAGTCCCAAAATATATACTCATAACTAACAATCTATACCCTTATGTAGTTTTGATTTTCCATACTTGAAGATAATAACAGGGCTTTATTGGGGCACATTGCAAATTCGGCAATCTTCCATTGAAAGCTTATCTTGCTGAAAAGGACTTTACTATCATCAGACTTTTACTTAGATACAAAATCTTTATGTTTCGTCGCAATAACCATATCATCAGGAACTAAATAAATAAAATGATAAATAGATATTCTTTCATAATATTGAATACTTATATTAATTAAGGCTCATTTCAAAAAGCTATTTAACATTATAATTAACAATAAAATCAGTACTGTTTTCTTCCCTTAATTTAAGGTTAAGAGTTATTGTATATGCGTCGGCGGTTGGGTTTCCCAAATACTTGGAATAAATAACTATGCCATCCTCTTTATAATAATGAATATGATGACATAAATTAGGTAAAAAAGTATTTGCAACTAGATTAGTGTCGTTACTTAATAATTCTTTAGTCAAAATCTCACCTAAAGAGTCTATCTCAGATATATAATAACTATCCTCATTAATTAAATCCGAATTTGAAGGAATATAAGCAATATTAATTGATCTCAAGTTTAAATAGGGGAATTGCTGGTCATTTTCACAACTCCAAATACCAACCAATAAAATCATGCATAGATATTTTTTCATTACTTCAGCAGTACCATCTTTTTGGTTTGTCTAAACTCCCTTGCTTGTATTGTATACAGATATAATCCTGCGGATACAGGCTCATTTCTATTATTGGTGGCATTCCATTGGATTGCTTTGAATCCTGCAGTTTGTCGAGCACTTACAAGCGTTTTAACTATTCTGCCATTCATATCATAAATATAAATATTAACAAATCCATCTATTGGCAAATGATAAGCAATAGATGTGTGAGGATTAAATGGATTTGGAAAGTTTTGATGTAGTATATATTTATATGGTAAAATATCATTATCAATTGCTAATACAGCATCACAGCCCACGGGCAGAGAGCCCATATTTAAATTATTATAGCCAGAAGCAATACATGGTGAATTCTCAGCTAATGTATAGTTGCTTGAATCAGTTATACAAAATAAAGGATCACTATTAATATTGGCCTCTCCTAGCCAACCACCTTTGATATTCGAAAAAGTTATTTCAATTGTAGAGTCGGGTGGAGATGTAACCTGTGGTGAATATTCATTCCATATTATACTATTTTGTATAAAAACTGAACAAGCCTCCATAAAATTTATCGCGCTATGTGGATAATTATCTGCTATAGTCGAGTTCAATATATAAACTGATGAGTTGGATTCTAATTGAGCTCCGCCACCACCATTTGATGACCTATTTTGTACAATTGTAGCATTATTAACAATCGGATTTGAAGAACCTTGAATAAAAATTCCCCCTCCCGAAAAACCATAGTTATTAGAAATGATTACATCTGAAATAATTGGGTCAGATTCTGATTTGATTGAAATTCCACCACCGACACCTGCTTCATTTCCTGAAATAATTAGGTCAGTAATCGTTGGATTTGATGAGTTTTTAATTGAGATCCCCCCTCCATCACCGCTAAATGGTGAAGCATGGATAGAACTTTCAAAAGCAAGACCATTTGTTAATGTAAACCCCTTTAAAACTGCCGAAGAGTCTTCACCATTATTTATTTCGACAACACTCTCAGCTTGATTACCATCAATAACTGTAGTGTTTCTATTTTCACCCATGACCACAATATTCTTTCCATGAAAATTAATATTTTCAATATATGTACCGGAAAAAACATAGACGGTATCACCGTCAGATGAATAATTAATACCATTTTGAATGGAAGAAAAAGAAAATTGTTCAGAGCCGTCACCAGTGTTATCAGAACCAGTTGTTGACACATACCAAACAGGACCATTGTGAGCAAGTGGTTCGCAATTAGTTATATCCTGGACTCCAATAATATCTGCAATGCAATAGGGGTATGGAGAACAAAAATTATTTTGACTAAATGAAATCATAAATTCCACATCCGGATGATTCCAAGGTAAAAACGAAGAACAAATATCTGATGGTATAATACCAGAAAATTGATTATCAGATATATCTATCGCTGGGTATATTTGTCCGCTACCCATATGACCTGTATAAATACCACTCAAATTCACAAGATTTATTATTCCATCAGGAATGTTTCCTTGAAATTGATTTCCGCTTAAATCAATAGAACGCAAGTTAATCAAATTAATAATTTGAGGTAAGATTTCTCCTTCAAGTAAGTTATTTGAAAAGTTTAGAGATTGAATATTATCTAAACTATTTAGGCCATCTGGAATAGTTCCAGATAATAAGTTGTTCGATAAATCTAATCCAGGATTCCACCCCGCGCCACCTGGACCATAGCTACCACCAGATAAGTTTTCTAAATTAAATAATTCCGCAGGAATCTCGTTACTTAGATTATTATAATTCAACGACAGACTTGTAAGGTTGATTAAATTTCCTATTTCTAACGGAATCGACCCATCAAGATCGTTTCCACTTATGCTAAGTAAAGATAAATTAATTAAATCACCAATTTCTGGCGGAATATTTCCATATAATCCACATGAATCAATTTTTAATATTTGAAGATTTGTTAGCATGCCTAAAGATGACGGAATAGGACTATTTAATTCAGTATTATAGTATTGAATTGTGGTTGTATTTTCTATCGAATAGCACTCACCCCATAATTCAACACCAGCAGTGCCATCATTTGCAATACAAGTCTCTACCGAACTAAAGGTAGATTCAAAAGCACCCATGTCAGGTCCAATACCATTGTATGGCTGACTATTAAAATTTATCAAAGTATCGGGCACATCACCTGTAAGCATCTGATCAGATAGGTTAATAACTAAAAAATCTATTCCCGCATCAATGCAAGGTGAACCATCTGAAAGGTTAAAATTAGTATCTCCTTGAACAAATAAAGGGTCCATATATATATTGTTAGTTCCTGTAGGAATATCTATGTTTGAATAATATGGAAAAATTAAACCATCTGCATTTGTAGGTAGGTTATTCCAAAAAATAGAATTAGCAATAATAGCATAGTCACCCATTGAGCCCGAGTTAATTCCTCCTCCCCCATCAATCGCCGAATTATTAACGATTGTAACACTCTTAACAATAGCGGAAATCATAGCCCCTGAAAGAGAAACGCCTCCGCCATAAGTGTTCGCGTTATTATTAGATATAACAGAGTTTTCAATATGTAATATTGTTGGAATGAAAGAGGACGAGCCTTCCCCTTCAATATAGATACCTGCTCCAATTTGAGCTTGATTATTATCCACTTTAATATTTTTTAACAAGATATCACCAACCATCTTTAAGCTTAATCCTCCACCTCGCCCAGTTGAGTATCCATTTTGAATTGTAAGATTACTAATCTCTATGGGGTGAGAGGTTTCATCAGAATTGTCAATTACTTTGCCAATCCCCCCGCCATCTATAATAGTTGAATCCATGTGAGAACCAATTAGTCTAATATTATTTGCCATAGACCAGTTAATATTTTCAAGATACGTTCCAGTTAATACAAAAATAGTGTCGTTATCATTAGCAGAGTCAACGCCTTTCTGAATTGTAGCAAAAGGATTTTGCTCTGAGCCATCACCAATATCGTCTGAGCCGTCAATAGATATATACCATGTAGGTCTATAATCTTCTTCAAACCAAATTCTACGTACTAGTGTAGAGTCAAGAATATATGGATTTGGCTTATTTTCTTGATATTCAGCTATAGCCCAAGTACGATTTAATTCATTCGCATCTACTGGGTCTTGCTTATGCCAGGTATATAATATTTCTTTTTGTATATTAAAAAAGTCTGTATCAGCAACTTCATTATACATTGTAAAAAAATAAAACATGCTCCTTGCTATATTGCCTTTAACCTCTTCTCTTGGTTCAAACGCACCATTATTGTTTGCGACTTCTGAAAACTCATCAATATATTGATTTGGTATACTTGTTTCATAATAATCTAATCTCCACCACTTATAGGTATCATTATCATCAATATCTGCAAACGGCTTATTCCCTCGAGATGAATTAACATTCCCTCGAGCTGGATAGAGATGATGTAAGTCGCTTTTTTGTGGTTCAGATCCCGCTCCCATACTCTGTGGCCATGAATGCTCACAATTCATATTTAAAGCATTTGTTTGCGGCCTGGGATCTTGATTCGAATCAATAAAAATTGTATAATTAGTATAAATCCCCTTAAGTGAGTCATCATCTTCTAAATCGATTATTGAATACATTACATCCCTTGCATTATTGTATCCGAGTGTTGAAGATGACTTATAGTTTAAAATAACATGATACATAAGTGGCTGACCTGTAATACCATCTCCGCCAATGATTTCTTGTGAAAATAATATTGGGAAAGAGCATAAAACGAGCACTAGATATTTTTTCATTATATACATTTAACTTAATTCCTCGATGATCTTATAAAGTAACTTGGTTGACTCTTCTCTTTCTATATCAAATTTACGATTACAATAATGATATACAATATTCTCTAAGTAATTTTCGTACTCATCTTCAGAATACAGGTCGAGAAGCTCTTCTAGATATTCACTAATCTCTGCTTTTTGTAATTCATTTAATGCCATAATTAAATCTACTGATAATGATATTAAATATGTCCCTCAATTTTTGCCCTTATTTAGGTGTATTTGAAAATACTTGAGTAAATATTGAAAATAAAAAGAACCACCCCATGTAGCCTATCTCAGCTTGTCTATTTAGATGAAAAACTTATTCTAGGTATGTTACCTTGGTG
>Ga0114997_10000390_pt1 | contig 35632 bp, 21 predicted proteins | sample ArcticOcean_MG_C_2_FD_87045 | JGI IMG/M metagenome (GOLD analysis project Ga0114997, IMG submission 87045) | Marine microbial communities from western Arctic Ocean - ArcticOcean_MG_CB4_136 | ecosystem: Environmental > Aquatic > Marine > Oceanic | place: Arctic Ocean: Canada Basin | collected... | reverse complement strand
TCTTCTTCTTCAGCATAAGCCTCCTTCTTCTTTTCGTTCTTCTCGACGACTTTTACGTCGTCGTCTTCCGAGGAAGAGTCGTACGCGTCGTCCAGACCGAAAGACATTATTGAGATTGATGAGTGAAGGGGTGGAAGAAAGTTTTCCCAATTGAGTTTTTTTGTATCATGAGGAAAATTTTGCCATACCCTAATTTGGAGAGCTCTTCTCTTCCTCCTCTTTTTTTCCTTTTTTCTCCTTGTTGTTTTGGGGGCCAGAAAAAAAAGTCTTCTTCTTCTTTGCGGAGAAACGAGGAGAGGCCAAACGTCGCCTCGAACAAACTCCACAGCGAGTGAGGTCGTGTGCCCAAGTGTATAATAAATCCGTCCGCCGGGAAGGAATAGTAGTGTTATACCATCATGAGTGCGGCAATCGAGAGCTTCGATAACCCGGGGATTCTCTCTTCGTTGGTAATCAACGCACCAATTTATATCGATTGTCGAACGTCCGTGTGCCCGGAGAAACCAATCGGGAAAGATGTCTTGAGCGCTTTAGTAAAAGAAAGGAATACTAACGATGGTTCCACGGGAGGAGGAGAAACCGATGAAACATCTTCGCAGCGGCAACAACAAAACAACAACATCAACGGGGCCGACGATTCATTCGAAGAAGGTGGTGGAGAAAAAGGATTGGTTTTCTTGCGAGGTACGGTTGTAAAGAACGATCAACAAGGGGAGTGCATGGATGTAAACGCGTTCGTTTCCGACGGCGAAACGACTTTGCTAAAAGGCGTGTCGTATAAGAGAATTTTCGCAGGTAATCCAGCCAACTTGATTGAGTCGCTTTCGGACGTCGCGAGATTGACCAACTTGAATCCACCATCGATCGTTCATTTCTTAGAGGACCGGTTCATGAGAAACACCAAGAAAAGTAAGAATTCGTCGTTGAGAGAAATCTACTCTAAGGCTGGACCTATTCTTATCGCGTTGAATCCGTGCGAGCCGCTGCCGAGTAAATACGACCGGGAAGTGATGAAATTTTACTCGCCGAGGAACGCGGCGAGCGGAGTGAAAGCGACGGCATCCTCGACGACGACTGGCGCGGAAGGGGAAGCAACTTCGTCTTCATCTGTAAAGGATCTACCTCCACATTGTTTCCAAGTCGCCTCGAACGCGTTCGAACAGATGATGGAGAATCAATTGGACCAAGCGATTGTGATTTCGGGAGAATCCGGGTCTGGGAAAACAGAAACGACCAAGTTTATCATGAAGTTTTTAGCCGCAACGACATCTCACGATAGCAGCAGCAACGACGAAGAGAAGCACAACATCGATATGTTTAACGCAGTTTCGAGAGATTTGTTAATGACAAATCCGATTTTAGAGGCGTTTGGGAACGCAAAAACGGCGAGAAACTTGAACTCTTCGCGATTTGGTAAATTGATCGACATCAAGTTTGATAAAAAGTCCAACGGAAAGTTAGCGCAGGCGATGATAGAGACGTATCTCTTGGAAAAGTCTCGAGTCGTGCACCACTCGAAAAGAGAACGATCGTTCCACGTGTTTTACCAACTCTTAGCCGGCGCGTCCAAGGAAGAGAAGAAAAAGTGGTTCTTGGACGATGCGAAAGAGGGATTCAACTATTTAGGCGGATTCGGCGTTCAAAGCAAAAAGAGCGTGGAAATCAACGACGAGAACAAGCACAAGGAGACGAAGGAGGCGTTGAAGGCGATTGGTATCGCGGATAAAACCATCGACGACATTTATCAAACGCTCGCGTCGGTGTTACATCTCGGGAACGTCGAGTTTGACATATTGAATGAATCTGGTCACGACGCCGCTGTTGTAAAGACAAAAGACGCTTTGAAATACACGAGTCAATTGTTAGGGGTGGATTCTGCGGCGTTAGAGCGTTCATTGATTAAGCGTGTTATTTCTGCTGGTGGAGAGAAGATTGAAACGGATTTGACATTGACGCAAGCGAATGACGCGCGCGACGCGTTGGCGAAGGCCATGTTCGAAGCGTTGTTCGAGTATTTGGTTAGCAAAATAAACGAATCCTTCGCGCGCGACGGTGCCGTGCAAAGAGACGACGAAGATTTGGTTTCTTTGAATATTTTGGATATTTACGGCTTTGAGAGCTTCCAACACAACACGTTTGAACAGTTGTGCATCAACTATGCCAACGAATCCATGCAGAAGATGTTCAACCATCACTTATTCGTAGTGGAACAGAAAGATTACGAGATGGAGAACATCGAATGGTCGAGAATCGAATTCGTCGATAACTCTTCTACGCTCGAAGTTATTGAAAACAAACCCATGGGTTTGTTTGCACTTTTAGATGATCAGGCCAGTTTCCCAGGCGCGACGGATGAAACGTACCACGCGAAAATCGTCAGCGAGCTCTCCAATATGGAAAAGTTTTCGTGCATGAGAAAGAAAGGAACATCAGAGACTTCGTTTGATATCGTTCACTACGCCGGGAGCGTCACGTACGAGTGCGCAGGGTTCCTCGAAAAGAACAGAGACGCGTTACCATTAGATTTGGCGACGGCTTTGTATACAGATAACACTTTCGAGTTTATGAAGACAAACATCGGTGAAGCGTTGCACAACCGCGCGATGGAAACAATGGTAACGAAAGCCTCAAAATCAGCGAAAGTGAAATCAACCGTTTGCACAAAATTTCGCAACCAGTTGAGTGGACTACTTCAAAAGCTGAATTCGTGCGAGCCGCACTTCATTCGATGCGTAAAGCCAAACGCTTCCCTCGTTCCAACCGAAACCGATCAAAAACTCATTTTGCACCAGTGCGCTTGCGCTGGTATTTTGGAGGCGACTCGCATCGCTCAAGCTGGGTACCCGACACGTCCGCTCTATGAAGATTTTGCGCACAGGTTCGGTTTCTTGGTCGGTAAAGATGTTATTGAGTCCTCCGGAGTAGACAGTAAAACTGTCACGAAGATGATTTTGGAGCATTTCTCCGTTGACGCCGAAGAGCACGTCAAGTTTGGCACCACAAAAATTTTCTTCAAGCAAGGCGTCTTAGGCGCCTTGGAAGATGCACGATCGAACGCGATTTACTATTCAAAGATTATCCAGGCCTCGTATAAAGGTTTCAAGCAACGCAAAGAGTACCAACGCATCCGTTCCGCGACGATTATCGCGCAAGCGAGCTGGAAAGGCACAAAACAGCGAAAGGAGTTCATCACTTTAAGAGATCGAAACAGAGCTGCGCTTAAGATTCAAATGGCAGCGAAAAAGAAAGCATTCAATGCGCGAGTCCAATTGCGTGTCGCCGAGCGCGAGCGACGCGAACTCGAGATGCGTCTGGAGGAAGAAAAGAGAGAAAAAGAGGAGAAAGAACGTCTTCGAAAGGAAGCGGAGGCAGAAGCTGCCGCGGCGGCGCGCAAGAGAGAAGAGGAAGAAGCAAAAGCAAAAGCAAGCGCAAAAGCAGAGACCGATGCTGCTGCCGCCGCTCTCAAACGCAACAACTCTCCCGAATCCACTCTAGATCGCGAAACTTCGTCCGCGGCGTCGTTATCCGAGGACGTAGACGCGTTGAATAATCCGTTCGTCAAGGCTCTTAAAGCCGAAAACGAAGCGTTGCGAGCATCTGTGGAGGCCGAAAGGGAAGAAAAGATGGCGCTCGAGAGGCAAATAGAGGAGTTACGAGAGCAAATTACCGCTGCGGACGATGCGCTAGTTGCTGCTATGATGCAAAATGAACAAAATCAACAGAGTTCGCCGTCCGCTTCGACGCCGACTGGCAAACAAGAACCTCCGCGTTTGGACAAGCCTTCCGCGCATGCGAACAAAGTCCCATCTGGTCAAGCCTCGAGAGTCATTCAATTTGTAGACGGTATGAAAGGAGAGTTTAAATCAATGACGCGCGTCTTGGACGATGACGTTGAATACATCAAGGAAGTTGCGGCGGATGAAATCAGCGGGGTCGACGGCATGGACGTGCAGAAAGAGTTCAAGGTTTTGCAATCTCGCTTCGAACATTGGAAACATGATTACAAAGAGCGTCTGAAATTCGGCGAGCGCTTCTTAAAGAAAGAATCGATGGATAAGGGCACACCAGAGCTTACTAAGAAGAAGGGTTTCTTCGGCGGTAAGAAGTAAAAAACACAATAAATAGCGCACAGTAACGTTTACATAAAATCCTTTACTCATAGAGCAAGTCAAAGAACAATGACGCGTGTAACTAAACAATTCGCGTTTTTTACAAACGAATCAATATATCCTTCAAATCTAATTGCACACGATGGAGGAACCGAACCCGCCCGGCAATCCTCCCTCTCGACTACAGCTCTTGGAATCGATCAACTCGATGTCAAACACCTCCCACTGTTTGGAGGAGAAAAACGTCGCAGGACCAATCGGCGGTCCCAATTCCGGAGGCACGACAATCCGTCTTTTCCCGCCCGGTTTCATCGTGCTTAACCCTTCCTCGAAGCCAGGAATCATTCCTTTAATGCCCAATCGGGCTTTTGCAGGCGCATTTTTTCTATAAGTCGAATCGATAACTCCACCATTTTCGTTATACGCCACGTAATGAAATGTAACCTCTTGATCCTTCCCCGGCAACTTCCCACTTCCTTTAGCGAAATCGTAATACATTAAACCGTCCTCCGTTTTTCTAAAGCCGCTCGGGGTAACCACGTTCACCTCGTATCCTTCTCTGATGAACGTTGGAAAATCATCCGGCGCGTTATTGAACTGTTTAATTTTGGCGTTATTAACTGCTTGTTTCAGCGTCTTTTCGTCCACTTCTTTTTGCGTGGCCGGGACGTATCCCGGCTCCACCAAATCGATATCTATTTCAATCACATTATCTTCTTCTTCTTGTTCTTGTTGTTCGTAACTACTACTACTATTGCTACTAGCACTGCTGTTGCTTTTAAAAACGTCTTTTGGATCTCTCACCGGTTCAGGAGGAGGTCTCACAATCTCCACGTCTTTCTTCGCCTCCGTCCAGTTTTCGTTCGGCTTGTATCCATCGGGTTCGTTTTCCAGTGTAATCCGTTTCGGGTTCACAATCCATTCTTCGTCGTCGTCGTCCTGATTGAATTTAGCGAACGCAGCGTTGTTCTCGGCGTTCAAGTTTAGTCCAGCCGCGAGGGCAGCGAGCGCGGAGGAGGTCAAGAAATGTCGTCTTTTGTTGTTGTTGTCGTTATTAAGAGTGACATCACCCAAACATCGATCGCCCTCTTTCGTTGCTGAAATCAAGAGGAATACTTTTTTCCCCGCCAATAAGCGTGCTCCTTTGAGACTCTTTTTCGTCTTCAATAAAGACGACAACGTGGCAAAAGATGAGCAAAGGCCAGGATTCCTCCTCGAGGAGACTTTAAAACTCAAAAGTCGGAGAGAAGAAGAAGAAGAAGAAGAAGAAGAAGAAGAAGATGTCATCATCGTTTTTTGTTCTCTTCTTTATTTTGTCTTCTGTTATTTTGTGAAGATGTGTTTTTTAGGGGGCAAACACACAAAACAAAAAAGTTGAAAAGAAGCCAAAAAACAGTTTATTTACACACACGCTCGTCACAAAAGGAGGGAGGAAGACGACGATGATATGATGATGATGTCACCACCAGAACCACCACCACTTTTATCGTCGAAAGAAGAAGAAGAGGAGGAAGAAGAAAGAAACAACGACGAGTGCGAGAATAATAATAATAACAACAACAACAACAACAACAATACGAAGAGAAGAAATCCTCTTCTCGGCGTGAACGACGACTCGTTCGATTTCGAGCAGTGGTTACTCTACGAGTCCAATACTACGAACGCCTCTTTTATAGGAAACAGAAGACAGAGGAAACGAAAAGACATCGAACGGGCGATCGTGCTGATGGAATCTCGCACGGGGAAGAATTTGAAAGAGTTATCGGACACGCAAGAGTCGTTGGAGAAGTTCAAAGGGAAGAAACCAGAGATTGTGTTGAAGTTCTTGCGCGAATTGACGACATCTCTTGTTCGTTCCAAGTCCAAGTCAAACACCACCAAAAACGAGAAGAAAAAAATCAATGGACGCGACGAGGAGGAGGATGATAACGAGGACGAGGAAGACGCGACGAGAGATTGGTTCGACAAAAAAACGGTGAACGTTTTGGACGAACGGATGATGGCAAAAGTAGTCAACGAAAACGTGTTGGCGTTTCAAAGCGTGCGCAGAAAAGTAGAAAGAGAAACATTCGCAGAAGAGAAGAGAGTGTGGATGGAGAAGAGGAGGAAAGAGAGGGAGAAGGAGCACATTGCAAAGAGGGAGAAAGGCAAAGTGAACAACGTGACGTACGCGAGTAGATTAGAAGCAGCAATAATAGGAAGAATCGATGACTCGTTTTGGAAGGTGAAAACGAAAGAAGAAGACAAAAACAATCAACAGAGCCCGAAAGCGGTGGCAAATAAACAAAAACAGAAGGCCGCAAATGCGACGAAGGCAAAAGATGCGGATGAACAAGAACGAGTACACGTGAAGAAAAATCAATCGGTTCAGGACACTAATGCGTGGGAGTCGGAAGAAATGGCAGATGAAGTTCAAGGGCTGAGAGAGTACATCAAAGAACTTGGTGGAAGCGGCAGCTTGATACAGGCAAAAGGTTGGGTGATAAAGAAATGGACAAGGATATGCCGACTAAAGTCTGGCAAAAGAGCGGGAGCTTACAGGACGTATCATCGTTCTGACGGCTCATCATATCGGTCGAAGAAAGACGTCGCGCGGGCACTTGGCTTGTAGTACAATAATTGTAAAATGAACGTAAAATTTACTCGCCTTCTTATCATTTACACAGTCTATATATAGCGTTACATAAAGCCAAACCCGAATGGTGGTGCATTGGGTACATTTCTGTCAAGTATCTCGCAGCTTGCTTCGGCTCGAGAATTTTATGCACAACGTCCATTGAAATGTCCATCGCCAGTGCTCTCTCGTCGACTAAGTTCGATCGTAACTCTAAAATCAAAACTCGAGAAGATTCTGAACTTCCAGTGAGCCAACGAATCAACCCTTTAGCTCCGTCCTTCGTATTTTCCTTACCTTTGGCGCACAATTCCTTCATTCCATCGTTGATTCGCGCCCTCGCTTCGAACAGTCTTCGGAACTGTGCCTTCGAGATATCGTGCACGGCGATCAGCGCCTGCTTCTGTTGCTCGCTCAAACCTAAATTTGCGACAACGTTCGAATAAAACTTCATTTTTGAATCTTCATCCTTTCCAAGCACGTCAAAATCTTTTCTAAAACCCATGTTATCGTAATAATCGAAGCTTATTTTGGCGTTATCTCTACCGATAGCGTTCCCAATGTGCATGCACAGAGTGCACGTTTCATCGACCATTTTATTAATCAAATCCACACTCGCTTCTTTCACGGAGAGGGGGCGTTCTTCATCATTTCCCTCACTTTTAGCGGCGGTATCGTCAGCGTTGCTGCCTTTCTTATTTGTTTTCTCTTCAATATTCGTGAGCGACAAAACGGAAATTTGGTTCATCCACTTGTAATGCAAGCTTTCCAAAGTGTTATCAACAATCACTTCTTCTTCTTCTAATCCCCCGTCTTCAGTTTTCGCAGTGACATCGCCGACGCCATTGATAGAATGCTCCAACTCAGGAAATTGTTTCTTGAACTCTTCCAAAGAATCGATGCCTTTTGGAAGCGTAAACTGTTTTGGAACTTCCGGCATACCGTTCAACATCACCATCTCTCCCGCTGTAGCTTCATAACGATTATTTTTACTTGACATCGCCTCATTCAGCGCCGTGTTCATCGTCATTGCAGATGACATCGTCGAACTTTCAATGTCCGCTCTCCTAGCTCTTTTAAACATCATCAACTGTGACTCGTACAGGTTGTTTTTATGCTCCAACAACTGTTGGTTGATTGGCACTTGCGTCGCCTTCTCCGCTTCCAACATCCTTACTTTCTCCTGTAAAGCCTTCACTTGATTTTCCATCTCTTCTGATTTCTGTTTTATTCGTTCTCGGTATCGTCGTTGAGCGTGCGCGTTTTGTTTCAACACCGTCGTTTCTTTCTTTTTTGTTGCATTTTGCACTTCTTCGTTATTATTTTCGTCTCCATTCGTCGAGTTGTTACTCCATTCTCGTTTCCTTCCACCAGTGGTGGTGGCGGTCGTCGCATTAGTAGTATTAGTAGTATTATTAGCATCCGTACCATCACCACCACCACCACCGAGTAAGAACGAGGTGGCAGCGTCATCTTCCACTTCGGTTCGTAACCCGATCGCGTTTACGTCGAGCTCTTGACTGAATAATTGTTCCACGTATTCATTTAAGAATAAATCTAGATCTTGAGACGGCAGCTTGTTTGTCGTGTCCTCCTCTTCGTCCATTGCGTTGGCCTTCTTCATCTTCTTCTTTGTCTTCTTCTTCTTCTTCTTCTTTCGTAGCTACACAATTGAAGTTGTTATTGTAAAAAACTAATTGGGGAGGTTAAAAGTTAAAAATGAAGCAAAACACGAAAAAAATATCCAAAATAAAGGAGTTAGACAACGCTGCCTTACAATATTTACATCAATCTAATTCAAACTTAACACTATGATATATTCTCTGCTAAAACTACTCAAACGCGCATCATCATTTGGATTCAAACAACCCTTCTATGAGCTCGTTCATTAACACGCCTTTCGGATCGAATTTTCTGCGAAGGTCTCGAAACGCTAGAAAGTTTTCTTTACCGTACGCAGTTTTCAAGCGCTCGACCTGTTTATTTCTACGCACCGTATTCTTCTCCAGCTCAATTTTTGCCCAGTGCGTTTTGAGCAAGTACTCGTCGCCAAGAGCGTCGCGCATTTGTTCGCCGTATTCAGTGAACCGCGCGGTTATTTCCTCTCGTTCGGCTTCGACTTGCGTCGGAAGGTACATGATAATCCCAACCCAGGAGTGCAAGGAGTCCTTTTCGCCGTGGGAAGGTGACATTATACTCGAACTACCACTCGTCCAACGTTGCTCGATCGGCGCGTGCGCCGGAATGTTGTTCTCCGCGATCATTTTGCGTAAATCGCGCATGAAAAGTAAATCTTTTCGAAGTGAAGAAGGATGAGAAACACCAGCATTCGCGGACGACAGCAAATTTTCACCTTTTTCCTCTAAAGTGCCACACGGAAACGCAACCTCTAACACGTGTTGCTGTCCTCCACAATCAAATCCGAGAATCTGATCGCTCCAATCCACGCGAGTGCCGTGAGAACGCTTCCAGAATTCCGCTTCTGCCGCATTTACTTTTTTAACGTGGTCCACGTTAAGCGGATCAATGCGCAAAAGCAAATCTCGAAGTTCGCCGAACCCGACGTTCTCTCGTTCGGCTTTCTTCGCGGACTCCTTGTCTAACTTTTTCAACAAATCAAGCATTGGTTTGGTGCGATATTTGTTCTGTTTGCGTTCGTTTGGCGTCGTCAAATAGGAAAGTACTGTGCCAAAGCCTGGCAAACTTTTCTTCTTCTTCGAGTCAATCGGATTCGATCCGACCACCACAACACAATCTGTATGCGGAATCCACATGTACCGCACGTGTTTATACGATCGTATCCACGTCTCGTGATTCTTTTCTATTCGCTCGGGCGTGGTCGTAAACGTATCTTCCTTTAATTGGTACGCGTCGACGCACTGTAACGTGATCTCCGAGGCGACCCCTAAGGAACCTAAACCTACTTTCGCGGCTTCAAACGTTGGATCGATGACTTTTTTGTCCTCTTCGCCTTCCTTCACACCAAGCTCGATCACTCCTCTCGACGGTGTTATCAATTTCATTCGAACTACGGTTGCATCTACGGGAGGAATTTTCGCCCCTGTGCCGTGCGCACCGACTTGCGTGAACCCGCCAATTTGCTGTTCGCGAATGCTCGCGTAGTTTTGCAACGTCAAATTGTATTTTCGCAAAGCTTCAGTGACATCAGATACTCTCGCTCCGGGTTGTACCGTCACTTGCTTCTTCTCTTCGTCCACGTGTAATACCTTATCTAACAGCGCTAAAGATACCATGCCTTCTTTTTCAAACGCCACTCCGTTTGGCGATAACGCCGCGCCAACCGGTCGTATTTTCTTCCCTCGTAAACTTGCATGTCGTACAATCGCCTCTAACGCTTCCGTCGTTTCCGGTTGCGTGAACGTGTCTACGACTACTTTTTTGGTCCCGGACCAATTTTCAATCTCGTACTCTTTTTCCGTCGTGTAGCTTTGCTTCTCTAGATTTTCTGGTTCTTTGACGCTCTCTCGGTAGACATAAAAGCTCAACGCGCACCCGAGCATAAAGGCGTAGAAGCGGTATTTTTGCCACATAGATTTGCTACGATACTGCCGATCGCCTCCTTCTCCTCCTCCACCACCGCCTCCTCCTCCTCCTCCTCGACCATCGCTACTACCTCCTTCTACGCTCGTACTATTCGACGAACCATCAAACGTTGGTGAAAAAAACCTCGACGTTCTTTTCCTCGCACCTACCAATTTCGCGCCTTTACTCATCACCAATAAATCTCGTCCGTCTCCTCCTCTTCCACCTCTCGCCGTCGCGGAGGAAGATGGCGACGATGAAGACATCCCTCCCGCCGCGCCTCTATTCACGTGCAACACTTGAAACTCTTTCATGAAATCCTCCAAAGCCACCGTCTGTCTTTCACCTGGTTTCGATAACGGCACCCCCGGCATGAGCTTTCGAATGAGCTTTCGGTATAACAGAGGGTTCCTGGTTTGCGCATAAGTCAGTTGGTGAGATGGAATCACTCTCGCTCGGTTCCCTCCGACGTACGTTTCCATCTGATTCTGATTATTTTGTTGTTGTTGTTGTTGTTGGTTGTTGTTGCTGTGTCCAGTTATACCTCGTCTGTTGATGAGGAGTATACCGCTCGTGCTGCTTTTCGTGTTGTAGTTGTTGTTCAATACTAATCCCGCAACACCATCTCTCGCTCTGGTAGTGGTGGTAGTAGTAATAGTAGTAGTAGTAGTAGCGATGATAGACTCCACGAACGCGCGGCGGCTGGGTTGGCGACGGTAAAACATCATCATCATCATTCGTGTGTGTAACTTTCTTTTTTTGTCCGCAGAAAAATGCAAACACAACAACAGAATTTAAAGTAGTTATGTGTGTTTTTTGGTCAGTCTTTTTCTCACAACAAACAACAACAACAAAAGAGAGACTCTCGAATCCAATGTCGCGATGAAGACATCATCAACCCTTCTCTCGTCGTTTGTTACGTCGTCGTCAACGACGATACCAGGAATAACGGGAGGAGGAGGAGGAAGACGAAGGATATTTGTCATTTCCATCTGTCTGTGCATTCTTTTCATATTTATGATGAGGGTGTTCACGAGCACGTTCTCACCTTCCCACGACGACGTGGGAGGACGAGTAGGTGTTGGAGGAAGGGACGATGGTGATGATGATGTCACGAAGAACACTTACGAGAATGCAGATGATGCGATGAGTATCGCGAAAGAGGAGAACGCGTTCGCTGTTGAGGCGACCGCGACTCCATCGGCGGAGGAAAGCTTTCGAGAAGAAGAAGAACAAGAAGAGAAAACAGAGGACAGCAAAAGAGGAGCGACGAGAACAGAAGACGAAGAAGAGAACGACGAAGATGAACGGTCTTCTCCTCCTGTGATAACAACAACAATGATAGCAAAAACGACGCCAAAAAGAAATAGAAAACGACCAGACGAGCGGGAAAACGTTCCGGGAAAGTACAACGCGGAGACGGCGCCAAAGCCGCCGTTTAAAGTACCTCCGGTGTACATACCGAGAAGTATCGCAGAGGCTTTAGAGGAAACGGGGAGAGGACCTACGCGACCATGTAAGTGCGTGCACAGCCAGAAGGAAGCGATGTATTATTATTTAGGGAGTAATAGCAGTGGGGGTGGTAGCGTTGGTGTTGATGACGATGATAGCAATGATCTTAGTAATACTATTGAGGAAATAGAAGAAGGAGAGGGTGATAGCGATAGCAACGACAACGATGATGCGGAGGAAATGCCAAAAACGCAGCAAGCACAACCGTCGAAAACGAAAATGAAAAACGCCAAGATAACGTTTGTGATCTTTCACGTTGCTAATAACGAAGAAGACGAACTGTCGCAGGCGCAAGTAGATGGGATAACGATGGTTTTGACGAGCGCCATTAATAAACACGACAGGTGTCGATTAGTTGTTTTGACGGACACGATGACAGATTTTACGCCCTTAACGAACAATTTCCCGGAAGTTTTAGAGGTGCGAAGACACGAGTTTGCTCAAATAACGAAAGGGTGGACGACGTATTTGAGGGCCACGGCAGAGAAGCAGTTCATATTTGACGAAATTGAACAAAAACCGCAGCATTTGCGCGACAACATCGTCTTCATGGACTCGACCGATGTAATTTTCGCAAAATCGATAAAAAACGTCTTTCGGGACGAAGAGACGAAAGTGCCGCACACGTTCGGCGCGGCGTGGACGTATAGAGATGGGTCGTCTGGCGCGAATAAGAAATGGCCGATCAATTTTGGCGTACGTTTTGTCAACGCCGAGCGCATCGCGGAAGCTGCTTTACTCTCCGCCTATTTCGTCCACGCGTACGAGTGGTTTTTTTACACGGAAAGACCAAACATGCGGGCCGACTCAACTCAGTTTTTCTGGGAACAAGACGTGGCCAACTGGCTCGCCCGACGGTTTAAACGCTTCAAAAACCGCAAAGCCGGCGACAGAGGTAAATACGTGGATGCGTCTGCCCCTATTCGATACGTCATTGACAGTATAAACGAAGAAGAGAAAGGATTTCGCTGTCGCCACGTGTCCGCGCGTTTCTACCCTTGCTTTTTATTCAATGCAAATCCACCGCAAACATTCCCGGTCAAACGCTTGAACAGTGGACGCAAAAACGTTGGATGTCCAGCGACGACGAAAACGAGCGTATTTCACATGAAAGGCGCGTTAAAAAGAAAAATGCAAGACGTGTTCAATTATTACGGCAAACCGGAGATCAACGATAAAGACGGGACGAAACCCAAAGCGCGACGAGCGAAGAAGCGTTTCGACGATAACAACAACAACAACAACAACACAGTTATCGAGTACTTTGGTGTCATGAGCGAGGAAGACGTGAAATCTCGTTTCAGCTTTTGCGAGAGCATGAAGTCATCCTCCTCCGCCTCGCCGGCAATCGATGACGATGATGATGATGATGATGATGATGATGATGATGATGTAGAAATAGAAGAAGAATAGAATTTTTTACGAGTACACTTTTTTTCACTCGTTCGAGAAAAACCTCAACACGCGTTAAAAGTCTTCAGACGTTCACCCTCACATCATATACTTAGTATTTACACCTTTAAACGCGTGCGTACAAATATTTAATGAGCAACAATAATAACAGCACTTCGTTAAAGTTAATCTACCGAGCCGGGGACTCGAAACCTCTGCGCGTGTACATCGCCGCGGAAGTCAATGGAAACAAAACAGCAATCGAGTTCGACCCGTGGAAAGCCGCCAGTTGTTCGGACCACTCTTCTTCTTCTTCTTCTTCTTCGAATAAGAACAACAAGAACAAGAATACGGGAGCGGTGTTGCAAAAGACCACCAGTGCATCCGCGACGTTGTTTATCGCTCTCTGTTCTTCATCAGGAGAGGTTGTAAAAGGCACGTCCATGAACAGCGCATTGCTGTGTGTTCGAGACGGTGATGATGCTTCTTTCATCAACTTTAGAGACTTGGACGAACGCGAGCTCGGTTTGACTGTGGGTACGTGCTGCGCGGAAAAGAGTTTAGATGCACTGATGCAGTACATATCAAAGAACGAGAAAAAATTGAAAGATACCGTCCCGGGTATTTTCTCTTCGTCCGCGTCGACTCAACCGACCAATAGTGAAATAGCGTTCTTCTCGAGCGTGTATCCAGTCTTCGCAAACGGCGCGGAGATGTTTGGAAAGACTTCTTCGGATGCGTCCTTAACGAAACAGTTTAAAAGCATCGAGACTTGGTTCAACGCGTTTTTGAAAAGCTCTTCTGTGCAAAACGCGATGGAAAAAGCGAAGACGACTCCATCGTCCGCGTTTCTGTTCGCCGCGCAAGAGGCGCAAAACGTCTCAGATTTGAAAAACGCGTATAATCCTCCCGCGGATCCATCAAAAGATGCGTTTTCGCTCACGACGGCAATCAATTACGCGAATGGCGCCCCGCACATGGGACACGCGTATGAAGGTTTAAGTGCGGATGTCATCGCGAGATACCATCGCGCGTACGGTCGACCGACGTTGTTCCAAACTGGTGCGGATGAGCACGGGCAAAAGATTTCCGACGCCGCGGCTGCCGTTGAGTGCAAACCGATTGAATTGTGCGATAAACACGTGAAAATGTTTCAAGATTTAAACAAAACGTTACGAATTGAAAACGGTGTCTACAACAGAACAACCTCAGAGAAGCACAAACAGTGCTGTCGAGAACTCTTTGAGCGAAGCGAAAATAATGGCGATATTTATTTAGACACGTACTCGGGGTGGTACAACGTTCGCGAAGAAACGTTCGTGACTGAAACCGAAGCGAAAGAAATGGATTACAAAGACCCAGTTTCGGGCAAACCTTTGAAGCAAATGGAAGAGGAGTCGTTCTTTTTTCGCCAATCGAAATATCAAGCGCGATTGATTGAACACATTGAAAACCACCCAGAGTTTATTCAGCCGGAAGGACGCAAAGGAGAAATTTTATACCGATTGAAAAACGACGAGTTGAGAGATCTGAGCGTCTCGCGAACGACGTTCGATTGGGGGATTCCCGTGCCTGGAAATAGCAAACACGTCTTGTACGTTTGGTTCGATGCTTTGACAAACTATTTGACCGGTTGTGATTTTCCGAACGGAGAAAACTACTCGAAGTTTTGGCCGGCGAATGTACACATCATCGGGAAAGATATCATCTGGTTCCACTGCGTCATTTGGCCGTGCATGTTGATGAGTTGCAACATCGCCTTGCCGAAAGCTGTGTTCGCGCACGGCTTTGTCACCGCAGCGGATGGACAGAAAATGTCCAAATCTATCGGGAACGTCGTCGATCCGTTGGATGTTTTGAAAAGGTGTTCTCCGGATACGCTTCGATACGCACTCATGCGAAACGGTATTTACGGGTCCGATATTCCATTTAGCGAAGAATCTATGACCTTGATTCACAACGCGGATTTAGCGGATACGCTCGGAAATTTAGTTCACAGAGCGACGCATTTGTGCTCAAAGAATTGCGAAGGTCGTGTCCCAGATGTTCCAATCTTTGAAAAAGTAATCGACGTCGGCCTGTTGAGATTGAAAACGGAACGCGCGATGGAATCGTTTCAGTTACAACAAGCCTGCGAATTAGCCATCAACTCGGCGAAGGCTGCAAATAAATACATCACCGATGCAGAACCGTGGAAATTAAAGGGCGAGGAAACGAAACATCGCAGAGACGTGATCATTCGCACGACTTTAGAGGCTGTGTATATCACAGCGTTGTTTTTACAACCGTACATACCGACCGCGTGTGAAGACATATTTAAGAAACTCGGGATGGACGCCTCGAAGGTCCAAAAACTTTGGGAGCTCAAACCATTCGGCGAGAATGTGAAACCTGGGACCCAAGTCGCCGTCGGCGAAGTGCTCTTTCAAAAACACGAGATTGACACCGCAGAACTCGTCAAGAAGGCGCAATCGAGCAAGGAAGAAAAAGCCGCCAAATTGGCCATGAAGAAGAAAGGCGAGGAGAATACGAAAATCGACGTCACGCGATTAGATTTAGTCGTTGGTGAAATTACGAAAGTTTGGAATCACCCTGACGCGGATACGCTTTACGTGGAAAACATCAACATCAACGGCGACAAACCCTTGCAAGTCTGTTCGGGATTGGTAAAACACATTCCGATTGATAAAATGCTCAACGCGCGTGTCGTTCTCGTCGCAAACATGAAACCAACGAAAATGCGCGGTGTAGAGTCGGAAGCCATGGTTTTATGCGCCACCGATCCGAACGATAGCAATAAAGTCGAAATTGTCACCCCGCCGAAAGGCGCTGCCATCGGTGAACGCGTTACTTTCGACGGCTACGAAAACGACCCAGACGAGAAGTTAAACCCGAAGAAGAAGGTGTTCGAAGCTGTGCAACCAGATATTCTGGTAAATAAAGATGGAATTGCAACGTACAAAAACGTTCCGTTCCAAACGACCGCTGGTCCGTGTTCGGTAGAGTCCATCAGAGAAGGAGGATCGATTAGGTGATTTTGTAGTCAAATTTCAATTTAACTTCAATTTTTCTTCAAAAGAACTTCAAAAAACACCTCACCTCTGATACTAAATGAGCGCAACTTTACCAACGCGACGACTGTTGGTGGTGGTGTGCCACCACAGAGATAGGCAGACGTCTCGCGAAGGAGCGAAATGTGTTCATTACTATCGCCAATGTAAAAACAGGAGAAGAACAAAAGGAGAAGCACGCGCGGGAACGGCTTCGCAATCAAATCCATTCACAGACGCACTCCCCTACCCAACGACGGTACCTTCTCGAAAAGAGTGGAAGAAAACGTTCACGACGAATGACGGGGTCAAGTACACGTGTCGGGCGTGTGACGTGGACGACATCCCCGCAGTCGCATCTTTATTGATGCGAAGTAAATTAGCTGGGTTTCCCACGGAAGAAAGAGAGCTGAAGAAATACATAGAGAAAAGCATAGACGCGTTTCCACGAGGAGCGTACATCGTCTTGGTGCGAGACGACGAGGAAAAGAGTAAAAAATGTTCGTCGTCCTGCGTCGGAGTGGTGGGCGTCTCCAACACGCCGGAAACCAGGAGAGATGACTTTGACAGAGCGTTGCAGTTCACCGACGACGGCGGGTATATATCAGATTTAGTCATCGAAACGAGATGCAGAGGAAGAGGATTGGGCGAAAAGTTGATGTTATGCGGTGAGAGTTTGTGTAAAGAGATGGGTCGAAAAGAAGTTTACTTACACGTATCGACCAGAAAAGTTGGCGTCATTCGATTATACGAAAATATAGGGTACGAGGAACGCAGCTCAAACTTTTTGCGACGAGATTTGCTGATGCGAAAGAAGATATGAATATAGCGTTAGTGTTAGTGTTAGTGTTAGTAGTAGTGTATTTTAGAAGAAGAAGAATTAGCGCATCGCAGCTTGGCCTCGCGTCGAGAGATTTTTCAACTGACGTAAAGCCTTTCGTGGATCTTCGATATCGTCGTCGGAGGAAGAGGAATCGTTAAAATTTTCTTTGATCGTAGACGGCCCCCCCGCAGATTTCCTTCTCCCAGCTAATGCTGCGCTTTTGACGAATCCTGGGTGTAACTTACTGCTTTTACTCCCGTCTCTGTCGAACGTTTCCGCCGTGACGAATGTTTCCGAAGGCATGGCACCGCCGTAGGACGATTTCTCGTCGACTCTTTCGTCCCACAAATCATATTCTAATTTGATAAAAGAACCGTCCACCATTCGTTTCTGCGTCGGTAAACTCGAAAGCGTCGCGATGGACTCATTTGAGAGCTGCCAATCGAACACGTCTAAATTCGACTTGATTCTCTCCGGATTGATTGATTTCACCAATACTGAGCTTTTCGGTCGAGTTTGTCACGCCCAACGAACGAGAACTTGCCCGATGTTTTTGTTGGCCTCGTCCGACGATACGACTTCTTTCACGGCCGCGTCGTCCATCAAGTTTGGTCCACTTCTCCCCAAAACCGATGCGGAGTCCGGACTCCCCAACGGCGAATATGCCGTGACGTGAATTTTGTTCTGCTCGCAAAACTCAAGAATTTCCGTTTGGCGCCAATACGGGTGAATCTCTACCTGACACACTGCCGGTTTGATCTTGCAAAAGCTCAAAATGTGCTTCAACTTCTTGACGGAAAAGTTTGAAACACCGATTGCACGGACTGCGCCAATATCCACGAGTCGTTCCATCGCGCGCCATGTGACTTCAATCGGAGGATCGATATATCGCGTGTTCGAATCGGTAACCGGCCAGTGAATCAGATAGAGATCGAGATAATCAGATTTCAACTCGCGAAGCGTTTTTTGAACCGCTGGTAACACTTGCTCGTATTTATGCATGTCGTTCCAGACTTTGGAGGTAATGAAAACGTCTTCGCGGACCAACGTTGTTGTCTTGAAAACGTGTTCGAGCGCGTCGCCGACTTCATCCTCGTTTTGGTATATGGAAGCGCAATCGATGTGTCGATAACCGCACTTCAAAGCGACTTCGACGGCTTTACGCACTTCACCAGGATTCGATTTCCAAGTACCCAAGCCTAATAAAGGAATGTTGATCTTCTCTTCGTCGATATCGTATCGAAGAAATGCAGTCGGCGCCGCCGCCGGCGCCACTGTTTCTCTCGGGCCCATGTTCCCTTCTTCTCCGTCGTCATCGACGAGCCCGTGCTCTTTGCGAAGACTTTGCATGAGAGCAATCTCCTCTCGCGCCTCTTTTCTCCAAATCTTCAAATTCTTCGTATCGTGACGGCAACTCTCGATCCTCGCTCTCTGTTTCGCCTCGATCACTCGCTTTCCGCCGGTGAGATCGAACCACTGCACGCGGTCGTTTTCGCTTTCCATCTCTTTCATCCTCCATTGCTCTCTCTCTTCAGGTTTGAAATTCTTTAGCTCTTCCTCGTGCGAACGCCACACGGTTGGCCAGTTCTTCGTCCAACCGTTATTCTTCTTCTGTTCTGGAGTGGCTTCGGGGACGTCGTCAAAGTCTAAACTTCCATTCGTACACTTTTTTACGTCTAAGTTTTCAGTTTCGCCTTCGGAAATTACGTCTTCGCCCGTTATGGGATCTTCATCGACGAACGTATATTTGAGAGGACCTTTGGGATCATTGTGGAACTTGATGAGGTCGAGATACTCTTTCGCCGTGAGCTTTACGTCTTCGCCTTCGTTGTAGTCGTCGTCGTCGTCGACTGGAGTTGATTCCATGTCTGTCTGTATTTGTAACTGACGCTTTTTTTAATTATTTTTTCGAGAAAACTCCTCCTCAAGTCGCTGTCAATTCATACTACATCGGAGCATCAAACTTTGTATGCAAATAAAAAAGTTCGATAATCAAATCGGCATGACGTCTCGAACAAACACCTCCACGCCAGGTAGCGACCAAACACGCACGGTGATACTTCCTTTTGCACCGGGCGAGTTTGTATATTTGGTGTGATTTCTTTCGCGAACGACGCGGATCCATCCGCCCAAACCAGAAATCGAAAGATCTTTTCCTTTGTAATCGTCTAGACTAATCTCCACCTCTCTGGAAACGCGCAAGCTTGGAAGCGATTGGTAAAACTCTCGAGTGGGCGCACTTTCATCAAATAAGCACGTTTTATCTCCACCATCGGCGTGTTTTTGCATGTCGTCAATCGTAGACTTAAATATGCGCATCTTCTTCGGTCCGTAAAACGAAACGTTCACCGTGTTCAAATCGTCCGTTTCCGGAGCGTCGAGGATATCTAATCGAACCAACCCGTTCCAATCAAACGAAACATTCTTCAACTTTTCACTACTGTTGCTGCTGCTATTAACGTTGCTATTACTGCTGCTGCCGTCTTGTTGCGACACCGGCGCTCGATACACTTTCAAATCGCCGCCTAATTTCAGCGACTTCATTTGCTCCCCGTTTAATAACGAATTCACTCTGTGATGTAAAAACACCCCCGGCGTGTCGTATAAACTCTTCTTATCTTCGAACGCTTTGATTGGAATGACACCTAAAGTTGTTCCCGGCATAGAACTCGTCGTCGGTAACCTCTTCGACGGCGCGAAATAATTTCCCATTTCCGTCCTCAACACCTTCGTGAATTCTCTCACGAACGTCGATTTCCCCACATTCGCGGATCCAACCACGTACACGTCTCTCCCTCGTCGTTCGCGAATAGTCGTCAACACGGCCGCTCTCATCCCGTTCAAATCTTCTCCCCGTATTCCTCTCGTTCCGGGTGCAGTATTATCGTTACCGCTGCTATTACTTCTCGAGGATCCCGGCTTCCTCGCGGCGACGAAAATCGGATCTCCCGCCAGAGTCAACTTTTTCTTCGCGCATTCTTCGATCACGTACTCGATTAAACTCTCGTTGTTTTCCATTGCGAACCCTTTCCCAATAACGTCGCACTTCGTCACGACTAACAAAATCGGATTACTCCCGACTAAATCTCGTATCTTCGGAAGAAACGACCCGTGAAAATCAGTCAAATCGACAATCTTCACCACCAGCGCCTTCTTACCGCGAATATCTTTCAAAGTCTCTCTCAACTCTTCCGGAGTGATTAACCCGGTCTCGATTTTCTGTCCGCCTTGGCCAACTACCGCGTTAATCATTTGCCCGTTCGATAAATTCGAGCATCTCAGGCATAACAGTAAATCCAACTGCTTATTTTTCTTCTTCGTCTCGTAGTCGAGTTCGGAGACGAAACCGACGGCGGACGGTGAAACCGTTTGGATTTTCACGCCGCACCCGTAACACGCGCCTCTTTGCTTCCGTTCGATTTTATTAATAAAAGGTGAAGGTGTTGTTGTTGTTGTTGTTGTTGCTTCTTCTTCTTCTTCTTCTTCTTCTTCTTCTCTAAAGTTGTTGTTATTCTTGTTGCTCTCGGGGTGCACCGCCGTCGTCGTCGCTCGAAATCTACGCCTCCCCTTTAAAAGTCTTCTTCTCGTCGCTGCTCCAGAAGAAGAAGCGTAAGAAGTATTCTTCTCGCTTTTTGCTACGAGAGAAGAAAGAGAAGAAAGAGAAGGAGAACCCAACGCTGTAAAAGCTCGACGACGACGAAAGTAAGGGAGAGGCGGCGACGCCGAGAAGAAGGTGGTTGTTTGGAGAGGCATTTTTTTTCTCAGGCAAATGTCTTCTCTTTTTTTGTCTTCTTTTTTTGCGAAAATAAATTAATTAATTTTTTGCTGTGAAGCATTCTCCTTCTCCTTCTTCACTCATCACTTTTAAAGGATATACTTATTTATTAATGATGATGACCTTTGTGAGTATCGCTCGTACAACGAGTAGTAGCAGTAGTAGTAGTACAACGGACACAAAACAGCATCATCAGTATTATCATCATCATCATTCGAGACAGATGTCCTCGTCCTTTTCTTCTTCTTCTTCTTCTTCTTCTTCTTCGTCGTGTACGTCGTCGGTGTCGATGATGACGATACCTAGGAAAAGAAGACTACAAAAAAGATTTGCATCCTCGCGCGCATTATCCTCCTCCTCCTCCTCATCATCATCATCACCTACCACTCTCGCGACAACGACGTCGACGACGATGACAACGATGATGATGATGATGATGATGATGAACCCTGTTGTCCAACCGGCGGAAGCGGCGCAAATAACAAACTATCTCGCCTCTGGGAACTACTCCTTTTTGGAAAGAGAGTATCAAGACTTGACGTACGCGGGCGTTTCGCTCGTGGACGTTGGAACGTGCGATGGGAAACAGTGCGTGAAAGTCACCTATGACGACGAGAAAGTTCCGTTTGAGCGCATCATGAGAGTGTATTTTAAACATTTCGACCCGAAAAATGCGAGTAAAGGGCAATACTCGGAAGTTGGCGAGCAATATAAACCGGCGGTGTACGTCAACTCGGAGAAAGAAAAGACGTACGTGAACGATAGTTTAGATAAGTTGGAACGGTCGAGAGTGTTTGGGAGGAATTTGGTGGACAATTTGGTGTCGAATATTCCGGTATTGGACGCGCAATCAGTGAAATTCGAGCGAGAACCGGATGACGGGAAGAGGAATGTGATGAAGACGAATCCGAAATCTCTGGAAAAGTTGTCGAAAGCGAGAGACGCGCAGTTCGATCAACTCTGGGGATTCGTGCAGTTTTGTTACGAACGCGTGTGTGGGTACGTCAGATTTGCGCCCGCGTGCGTAGGGGAGTGTCAGGAAGTTTTTCCAGAGTTTTTATCGCGGAATTCAGGCGTGCCCGAGTTGGAAGGCGATGTGAAAATTACCGGAGGGACGTACAAAGCTTAAAAGCGTGTGTATTTCTAACGTAGTTTCTTTTTAGTTAACCTGGTAGTCACGATGTCATTAAAAAAAAAGACGTATACAATCGATAATCAAAGACGACGCGTTATACATGTGCTTGTGATTATGTTTACGTTATATGTATATATTTAAGAGCCAATCCTTTCCTTAGTCTTATATTAATCTCTTCATACTCTTATTATCAAAATTACTTCTCCGGCCCTCTTTGCTTCAAAGTAATTTTATCACCTAAACTCAACGCAATGCCTTGCGTCTTGGATCGGATACGAATGTATCCGCCAAGTTTTCCATCTTTATCTTTTTCTACAGAGACGTTCACCAAAGCATCTTCACCGAAGACGCTCTTTGCGTACAAGTTCGCGGCTAAAAATCCGCACTCGCCGTCCAACGCCGACTCGGGAGTCAAGCACCTCATGTTTGTACTCTTCACCACGTGGTCCAGGTATTCTTTCACATCCGTAAACTTCGTGTTCACGGCGACTTTATTTTCCCATTCAAATTCGGCCCACATGTTTCTAAACGCAATGTCCGCGCACGATGCCGGGGAGATGTAATCCATGATATCAATGTGGATGTCGTTTAAGACGACGACGTTGCGATCCTCGTTTCTGGATTCATAGACAATGTTGCCAAAGATGACGCCAGTTTCCGTGGACGAAACTTTAATATTCGCGCGAATGTGTTTCGATTCTCCCGGGGCTAAGGTATAGTTTTGCGGTCTTTCCACAAGTTTTAAGTCACCCATGGTCGCGAGCTCTAAGCACACGTTTTGTAAGACTTCGTTCGTTCTGTTCGTCGCGGTGACGTCCATGACGATATCGTATTGGTGAATAGTGACGTAGGACTCGGCGTACACCGGATCGGAAAAGCCTGTCAACTGCAAGACTCTGTTCAACTTGGAATCTCTAGCGTTTGAGGCCGCGTCTGGGTCGTTAAACCCAGTCGCTCGGCGTAAATCAGTCGCCACGGCATCTTCCAATTCGACTTGCGATAAACCTTTTCTTGATTTCAAGTGATAGAAGTCAATCAAATCATCCGCTTGAGATTTTGGCTTTTCTTCCTTCTTCTCTCGTTCTTTCGCGTCGTTTTTGAGTTTTTCGCTGATCATCAATGAGAAAGATTCTCGGCAATTTTCCAGCCAGACTCGTGTGGTTTCGGATTCCGGAGACTCTATCGCCGCAAAGCACTGCGTCAAACGCTCGGTCGAGTCGTAATCCATCTCGTGGGCGACGACGTGAGATTTCCCCAAGCGCAAGATGGCGACAATGTACAGCATAACCTCCGCTTGCGTTCGGTTCTTTTCCTCTTCCGAAAACGTGTTGCTCTTCATGTACCTCAAACCGAGCTTGGTCAACGTACCGCCACAAATGGCAGCCAAGAAAAAGTCGCCGGATAAAAGCAACGCTCTCAAGTTTGGCGTCGAAGGGCCTCCTCCGGAGGTTTGAACAGCCGTTTGCGTGGCGTACGTACCGTCGGCTAAAACTATCGGTCGCTTCGATCCAGACTCGTACACTTCCTTCTCTTCCTCCGCATCATCCACGAATCGTTCGTCCGAGGGCGGCTCAAAGAATGGCGTTTCGCCTAAACTCGATTTCAACGTCGCCAACGCCTCTTCGACTTGTTCTCTCGTTTCGGAATACTCGCCGATAATCCACAACGCCGTCGCACACACTCGACTCGATCGAATCGAGTAGAAAGAATCTAACAATCTCTGCAAAATCGATGCGCGCATACCGCTATTCGTTTGCGCGATTTCTCGAATGAACATAATCACATCCAACGCTGACGCCGTGTTCGGATCGCCCAAAAAGTCCATCAACATGTGCACGACAGAACCGGCAACGTCCGGGAATTTCACCGCGCACGCGTGAACGCTCTGCACCAGCATTTGTCGATATTCCGCGTTCTTCTCGCTCGCACCTAAACCGGTATCGCTTTGCGATTTGATAATTTCCTTCTTCAACGCGGTAACCACCTCCTCAATGTTCCTCGAGTTGATCAAATCCAAAACAATATCCAACGTCTTTCGACGAATATCCACGGACGGAGATGCCACCGCTCTCAAAATATCCATTACCATATCTTGCATCACTTCTCTGTGATTCTTTTTCAAATCCGCCAATCGATCCAACACGATCAACTTGACGTTGTTGTCGCCTTGCGAGACGATAAGTTGGCAATAGCAATTCGCCGCCGCCTTAATCGCAGTTGGCGCGTTACTCAACGCAACCAACGTATTCGCACACTCGTAAATCACAGAAGTGTTGTTGGTTTGCAGCAACATCAAAATAATCTTAATGTACTTCCCTTTTTGCGACGGATCTGTTCGACACACCTTTCTAACCAAATCCAAAACTACTGTTTGTAGGATATCGCCCCAGTTAGCGACAGATTCCAAATTGGCCATTAAATATTGCACAGCACGATCTTGATCCGAATGATACAACATCAAAAACGCGTTACGTCGCGTACTCAAATCCGACTCTCCACCATTCAACAACTGCTCGACAATCTCCGGCGCGTCTTGAATCATAATCTCGCCTCTGGGCGTTTCGGTGTAAATCTTATGAATAGCCATCACCGCGTTCCTTCGCACGTACGGATGCCTATGCTCTAAGTTTTGCACGATAGACGGAATCAACGGCTCGATCAACTCTGGATCTTTCAATCGACACAAAAATCGCAACGTCGACCCTCGAATAAACTCGTTCGGGTGCTGCAAATTGTTCCTCAAGTTTTGGCAAATCAAGATCATTTCCGGAAGCAATTTTCCTTCGCGGTCCGTCTTTTCAATAATCTCCATGTACAACAGCAACAACTTTTGCACCGAGTGATCCTCGCTCGGTAAAACGTATCGAACGATGGTGATGAAAATCTGCGGTAAGTGTTCGCCGTTCATTAACAACGAGATGACTTTCTTCATCGCGTCCGCCTTTTCTTCGTTCGATCCGGTTTCTAGTGACTCTTTGATTTCTTTCGAGGACGCAGACTTGTCAAAATGGACGAGCATGGTGCATCCTCTCTCGATGACTTGGTTGATGGTGCCCATCTTCTCTCTTTCTCTCTGTTTATATTAAATCTCGCGCTTTTTGTATTCGCGTGTATATCAAACAAAGACTTTCTTCTTCGGAATCGAGGGTAAAACTTTTAAGCCACACAGTAATTTAAAGCTGGTGTTTTTAGTTATGCGCGAAGAATTAAAAAAAAAGACGCGAACAATTCCTCCTTTTTTCTTCCGCGTGCGAACGAGTCACGATCGATATAACGTCAGATTCTCGAAAGAAATATCCTCCTCTTCGCGAATTGAGCTAAATTGAATAACGCGCTTATTCTATCCGGGCTCGTTTTTAACGTTTTAATGCGAAGATACGATGATGATGATGATGAAAACTTTTCGACGACGCCGCTCCATTTTCTACAGAGACACTAAATATTGAGTGGTCGATCCATTTTCCCACACAACAACAACAACAACAACAAAGAAAATTCAAAATTCTTCTTCTTCTCTCACATTATTTACACACAACGACAACAACAACAGAGAAAAAACAAAAATGTCGAAGGATTTAGTCCTTTTATATTGCACGCAACAGAACCGTCCGTTCAACGCGACCAACCTCGCGGACGCGTTGCAAAAAGAAGGCGTGAAAAAAGCCACCGCGCAGAGGTATTTAGATAATTTGGTCGAGGAGAAGAAATTATCGTTTAAAGAGAGTGGGAAATCAAAACTGTATTACGCGTTGCAACCGGAGGATGTTTTGGGAAAAGAAGAGGTGAACGCGTTGGAATTCGAGGTGAAAACGAAAACGGAGCAAGTTATGGCGAAGAAGCAAGAGATTCAGAGGAAGATGCGAGAGTTGCAGACGCATAAGAATCAGATTTCAGTGAAGGAAATTCGAGAGGAAACGACGAAAAAAACGAAAGAGAACGGAGAGATTATGAACAAGGTGAAACCGTTGAAGGAGAAGTTGATGGCGCAACAAAAGAAAAAAGATGAAGAAAGAGGAGGAGGCGAAAAAGACGCGCTAAAAGAAGCCATGAAAGCGCAAAAGGAAACGGAAAAGAAATTCGTGACGCATTGTGAGACGTGGTTGAAACGCAAGCGTGCGTTTCGCGATATCGCGGCGACTATATGCGAAGGGAGCAGCGTGAAGGAGAAAGATTTGATGAAACAATTGGAAATCGAAAGAGATGAGGCGAATGGGGTGGAGGAGAAGGAGTTCAGAGCTTTATTGGACGGATTGAAGAAGAAGATGAGAGCGGACGAGATGAATAAGATGATGAACAAGAAGAGGAAATTAACTGCGGCGTAAAATGGAATACTGTATCGATTCGCAAAATAATATTCGCGCGCGTGAGAGAGAGAGAGAGTATCATTGTCGCAAGAAAGAGAGATACACATACAAAAAACAAACAATACACATAGCGAGAGAAACACGCACGAATAGAAGAAGAACATTGTACTTTAGTAGATGAAAATTTTATAGTTTCTTCAGATATTACATTCCGTTTTTAAGGGCACTTTTTGTGAATGTGCGATACACCGTATTCGTCGTATTCCGCCTTGGACATCCACATTTGCTGAAAAGACCCCAGCGAGGCTAAAATACTCCCACCAATCCACGTCGCGAATCGTCGTTCGACTGCGTTTTGACTCGCGGTGACTTTCGTCTTGACATTTTGCGGCGCGTGGTCGAAAATCGCGCTTTCCAATCGCTCTTTGCAATTGACAAACATGGTTCCACCGCCGGTTAAGATGACGTTGCCAAACAAATCCTTTCTGGCGTCCACGTCCGCGTTTTGAATACTCGCTAAAACCTGTGCCGGCAACGACATCGCGTTTTGCATGTCGTCCACCACTGGCGGTCCTTTCAACTTCAGCTCGTCCACGATGGCCGGGTTGAACATAATTTCCGGAACGATGAACCTTTCCACGCCAACTTCAATGGTGTTCCCATCGGGCAACTCGTACTGTACCGTTGGCATTTGGTTGATTTCGCTGTTTTTTAAATCCAAACGCACGTCCGATAATCGCATCACGCTCGCTTTCGCGTCCTCTGCAATATGATATCGTTTCAACAAGTTGTACGATTTGGACGTTTTCGGAAAGGATAAATTTTCAATTTTAAACTCGCCGTCGTTCTTTCCACCCGTCTGTAACTTCTTCTTGAACGCGTATCTAGGTTTAACTTCGTTTTTCATTTTCTCTTCCATGTATCGTAAAGTGGTTTCGGTCAAGCAATCTCCGCCTAAAGCTTTCGATTGAATCACGCTCTTCACCAACGCGTACCCCTCGTGTACCGCGCACGTCGTCGCCGCGCGTCCACCAACATCCACGCTCAAGCCCGTCGCCTTCCCGCTCGCGAAACAGGAGAGAACAGGATTTTTACCCAAAAACACCGCCGGCAATTTATACTTTTCAAACAACAACTCCACGATCTTCTCCCGGTTCGCCTCCGGCGTCAGTACCGGCTCGCTCAAAAGAATAGGATGTTCCGCCGTTTGCACGCACAATCTACCTCGAAACACATGGTCGCATATCGCCTCGTACGCGTCTAAATCGTCCAACACGCCGTCCGCGTTAAACGGAGAGCAATATTCAACTTCGTCTCTCCGGATGTTATCCGAGTCTACGACGAAAAGATCCTTGTCTTGAGGAGACTTTCGAAATATGTTTGTGTTTTGGATCGATTTCGGTTTCATATCGTGCGGGTCGTCCGCGTCTTTCATTTCCGCGTCGGAATCCTTCGATGGACCGCCCAGTTGCCCGGAGCCTCGTCCGACAGACTGTACGTGCGCACGAAAGCGTCGAGAAAGAAACAGATTTTAGTCGTGAGTATTCAAGCATAAACGACGACAAAGAGAGCGCGAGACAGGGAGAGAATTTTCTCGATCGAGGAAAGGCGGCAACAACACGCAAAAGACGACGAAAGAGAAGAAAAAAGAAACAACACACAAAACAACACTTACGGATGAAAACACCGCGCTCGGCGTGTCCTGTCCCGCGTATCCTGCTTTAACGGAGTGTGTTCCGACGTCCATGACGATCGCGGAAACTTCATCGCCCCCGTACATGGTGGTTGACTATTGAATTTTTTTGTATCTACTAATATAAGTGAATTGATTTGATTGAATTGATTTCCCTAATAATTCTTCTTCTTCTTCTTCTTCTTCTACTTCTCCTTCTGTGCTGTGTGAGTGCGCGTGATTTGAATTTCACGACGGTTCCCTTCTGGGCGCTTATGAATGAACTGATTCGAAACAGAACACCACCAATAAGAATAATAAGAGTGAGTGAATTGAAGGATTCAGCACAATTGAGTTTTTTTGTGAATTTTGTCTGCTTTTGTGTATTCGAAAGATGACAAAAGCGAGCAAGAATTAGGACTACTAATACGGAGGAGGGTGTATAACTTAGTAGAATAGTATATTAAAACGTGGTTCGATTTACTTGGTGCTGTCTTTCAAATACGCGATCAGATCGGCTCTGTCTTGCGGTTTCTTCAAGCCGGCGAAAACCATCTTCGTCCCTGGAATGTACTTCTTCGGGTTCAACAAGTAGTCGTACAACGTCGTCTCGTCCCACTTGACGCCTTTGTTTTTGTTCGCCGCGGAGTAGGAGAAACCTTCCGTGGTGCCGGAAACGCGACCGAAAAGGCCTCCTAAGTTTGGTCCCTGTTGGTTTTATGTCAGTAGTAAAGAGAGTAAAACGTGTGTGAGTCCTCGTCGTTTTAAAGATCTCTCGCTTCTCTCTCAGCCACTACTAGAGAAACTCGATAACGTTTCACCTTGCACGGGCGCCACCCAAAATCGATCGAGTCGAAAACAAATCCAATCGCGAAGAAAGCGTGTCCGGGACGACCAGATCTGATCGCACGATCGACCGAAAATGCTCAAACATCCTCTCTACCCTTTCCTCTCAAACGCTCCAAAGCTTATTGGAGAAAAGATGACGACGAAAACACTTTAATCTCTCGTACCTGTTTGTGTCCTCCCCCCGGTTCTGCGACGTGGCACTGCGCGCACTTCGTCTTGAAAATCTTCGCGCCTATGAGTAAGAAAGTAAAGGAAAGAGAGAAAACGCGTCGTCAGTAAAACGAGTCGCGTAAAAACACAAAAAGATGGAAGGAAGGTTACTCAAAGAAATTCTGTATATCTCGTACCCTTGGCGACGTCTCCTGCGGGAGCTTCTGCAAACGAAGCCATCGGATGATGTGATTCTTTTTCTGAAGTGGGATCCTTCCTCTTCTGAAATTGTTGTTTCTCTCGAGAAGCCGTCAAAAAAGACTCCTCCTCCAAACTGAAGAAGAGAGACGAGAGAGTTTCTTTTTTCCAAGACAAAAAGTATTGAATTTTTACGTCAAAAAGTTGAATTTACACTCATCACTCACACGTCAACACACTTTGCGCATATATTGCGTATTGAATCGATTGAATGAACACATAAAACAAGTAAGAAGACAAAGAAGGATTTAAGAAGAGAAACAAAAATGTCCCCAACATTTGCAGCGGGCATCGATAACACGACGAGAAAAAAATGGGACAAATCCGAATACGCCGCGAAAGCGTTGCAACGCGTCGAGGAGGAAGAGAAAAAACCGAAAGCGTCGGATTTTGGTTTAGTCGTCAAACAACCGTTGACGAGAGAGAACATGATCAAGAGAGATTTTAAGAAAGATTTAGAGAGTAAAGTAGGGACGGTGACCTTGGTAAATCCAAACACCGGGGAAGGATCCGGGTTTCGATGTAAAGAAACCGGGGTGATTTTACACGATTCGTTGAGTTATTTAGACCACATCAACTCGAAGAAAACGCAACGCGAACGAGGGATATCGATACACGCGGAACGGTCGACGGTGGAGCAAGTGAGGAACAGATTTGCGGTGCATAAGAAGAGGAAAGAAATGATCAAGAGAGGGGAAAATCCAGACGAAGGCATCGATACTGAAACAGATTTAGTGAAAAGGATCGAACACGCGACGAATAAAGAACGCGAAGAAGCCGAGGCGAAGCGAGAGAGGAAACGGTTGAAGAAAGAGGCGAAGAAAATGGGGAAGACAAAGGAGGAAGTGGAGAAGACCGTAGAAGAGGAAGAGATGATGAAAGCGATGGGATTCAGCGGATTCGGAGGAGGATAATGGAAATAGGAGTAGGAGTAGTAACATGTAGCAGAGAAAATAGTTCTTTTCATGTTTCCTGCGCGGCGACAAGATGTAGTAGACGTAGTAGAAGACGAGTGTGTTTTACTATTTATAAGCTAGACTTATCTTCTTCAATACTATATCGTCATCTCACAAACGCTCGTCGCGGACGTGGTGGCTACCTCTCAAACAGTCCCTTCGCATCTTCTCGAACACGTTTCGAACGATCAACGGATCGTCCGTAACTATGCCGTCGACGTTGTTGTTCGCCAACTTCCGCACTCTTCGAGCGTCGCTTACGGTCCACGCGAACGTCTTTAAACCTAATTTATCGTTCGCGTCTCGCACGAGTTTCTCTTCTTCAGCCATTTCCGATTGAATCGCCACGCAATACGCGCCTAAAGGTCTGTTTATGCTCAATTCGTGGTACCCTTCGTCTCTCAACGCTCGGGAGAAATTCGCCACCGTGTACCCGACTTTGTGTTTACCGCCGTCGAATTCTATGAATTTCCTCAACATCGCGTCTGTTTTTCCCCAAAATACGCACTCTTCGCAACTTCTCTTACTATTATGCTTATTATTATTGCTACTTCTACCACCCCCGTTATGATTGCTACTATCTTCCGCAAAAACAGTCTCGAATATTTGATCCGGTAATCCCGACCATCCCGCTTTCGGGTCGTCCTTCACGTCAATCGTGACTTGTTTAAACCCTCTGTTTACGACTTGGTCAATAACCTCTCTAAACGTGGATATCCAAACGCCTTTTTTCTTCGCATGCATTCGTATGACGTCTAAAGTCACGTCTTGCACTCTCTCAAACTTATTATTCGTAATCGCTTTCAACTCTCGCGAGTGTAAACACACCAACTCGTTATCTCGCGTTCTCGAGACGTCCACCTCCACGCACTCGAATCCTTCCCTACTCGCGGCGACAAAAGCAGATACCGTGTTTGGAAACGACGCGCCTTTTTCTTGCCCGACGCCGCCGTGCAATCCTCCGTGCGCGCAAATCAAAGGCACGCGTTCGTTCCTCTCTTCGCAAAACTTCCTCGAGACGTGTTTGTCTCGATGGTCGATGTGCGTTTGGTGCGTGAACTGATCCAAAGTTCTCATGGTAAACCACAAAGAGACGATTGAGAACAATAATAAAACTCCACCCGGACCTCTCAACCAGCTGGATAAAAACCTCGGCGGTTGAAAACCATTGCCGTCCTGATACTCTTCTCTCGCCAACAAAGGACGATACCTCGGTTGTCGTCCAAAACCGATTCTCTCTCGTCGTCTCTGATAGTCATCGAAAAATCGTCTGGACTGATTGAGAATACCTCTCGGGCTGATTAAAGCCACGCCTCGGGCGAATGCAGACGACGGCGAAGAAGAAGAACCCTGGGGAGCAGATTGCCGTGGGTTTGCAGACGGTTGTTGTCCTCCTCCTCCTCCTCCTCCTCTTTGTGGGCGTTGTCTCTGGTTCGGATACATGTTTTCACAATTTTCAAAGACCGTGGGGGAAACACGCAGATGGCGCGCAGACAGACAGACAGAGAGACAGAGAATTCACCTTAGGAGCAAACAAACTCTTTCTTCTTCTTCGCGCGATGACGCTCTCAAAATTCCACCTTCACGAAAGCGCAATAATGCTCATAATATCACACGAGAAGTTTTTCCATTTTATTAATTTAACGAGGAAGAAGAGAAGAGCAGAAGAGAGAAAATTTTGTAAGCTTTTTCTTTGCCTTGAAATCTCCTCACAACCACGAAAATACTAATCCTTTCCGGTGCTCAAAATCATCAGAACCATCATACAACAATGAAACGCTCTTCTTCTTCTTTGGCCACGCGGTGGTGCAGAAACTACTTTCTCTCCTCATCGGGGTCCACATCTTCTACCGGGTTCGCGAGTAATTATAGCAGCAGAAGCACGCACTTCTCTCCACCTTCTTCTTCTTCGATTGCGAAAAAAAAGGCAGAAGACGTGTCGCTTCCATTCCGAGAAGAAGGACGACGTCGATTTTCTTCCTCTTCTTTTGTCGCGAAAGCAGGAGCGGACGCTTCGCAACCAAAAACGACAATTTTGTACACCACGACGCACGAAAAACTAACGATTCAGCGATCATCTTTATTGAACGATGATGATGATGAGAGTACTAATAAAAATGTGTCCGTCTGCGTTGCCATCAGCGACTTTGGATTCGATAAAATAGGAGACGTTTTGCAGATTGAGAAGAAGGTGCTAAAAAACGTAGCAAAAAATGAGTTCATCGAAAACGAAACGTCGTTGGCGACTTTGAAATGGTCCGGGTTTCACAGAACCGCCGCGGACGAGTTATACCACAGTTTATGGTCCAACGTCAACGGGACGAGACATTTGAAATTACCGTTTCCAGTGACGAATATTCGATTTAACGACGAGATGGTCCGAGAGGCGTACAAACTGTGCGTGCCAAGCGCGAGTATTTTAGAGTGCGAAGCGATCGGAGAAGAAGTGGAGAAGTGTTCGGATTTAATGAACGAAAGTGAATACGAGAAGTTTATCGACCGAGAGTTGGAGGAGGAAGAAAACGCGTCGTATAAGAGTTATCCGTAAAATTGCTTAGATGTTTAATAGTATGTGTTCTGTGTAGAAGAAAGAACGAAGGAGCGAGAGAGAGTCGAAAGACGGAGAGTTTTCGCGCGTGCTTTTTTGATTTTATAAAGTATGTATACTTTTATATAGCGGCTTGTTTGTAATTATATATGTATGTGTGTATCCCCAAACTGAATGAGTTCACTTCGTCTTCCGTTTCTTAGATGCCGGCGATGGCGACGACGCTATCGCTTTACCGAGACGCGGCGATTCAACCGCTTTCGTAATCTCCACCCCTTCTTCCACAATTTCTATTTCGTCGCTCGCTTCCCCATCACTCGCCGCTCCGTCTTCATCCTTCTCCTTTTCTGCACCTTCTGCAACCTTTGGCGTTTCACCTCTCAACTCGAAACCTTCCGGGAACGCATCCTCGTCAAACTCTTCCAAATCCTGATGCACGACGACCAAGTCAAACTTCAGCTCTTGACTGTTATCGTCGACGCATAAAATACCGCCAGACTCCAAGCCTAAATCTTGTAAAGTTCTTTTCCCGATTGCCGCGTAGTTCTCCACCTCGTCGTCGTCTAAATCCTCCCCTTCTTCGTGCAACATATCGTCGCCTTTCAAAACCGTAGGTTCGTTCGTGTTCAACTTCTTCTTCAAAACTTTCGAGATGACGTCGGCTAAGGTTGTCTTGGACAAGTCGCAACACAATTCGGCGCGAGCGTTTGCGCAGACGACGCACTTTGGATTTTGCTCGTCTGGCGCGAGCGGTTGCAACAGCTGTCGTCCGGCGTTAAAATTACCGACAAATGTGTATCTAGAGTTAGCCAGTTTAATCAATCTATCGTTTTTGCCCTCTCCTTCTTCTTTTTCATCGAGATGTTTTTGCGCGTTTAAAATCTTCAAAGCTTCGATGACGATTAACCCGGAAACGATGGCGTTTGTCGTAGCTATCGCGTGGACGATGTTCCCGGCCACACCTTTGGCATCAAATCTAGACATGTACTCAATGCCATAATTCGCACATCTCAGTTGCGCCGTAGCGGTGACAAACGCCACCGCGTCGTCGTCGTCTTTATCAAACTCGCTTATTCGGTCGCCTTTTTCAAACAACTTCCCGGCGGACCGAACAAAAATCCCCGACGCTTCCTCCATCGTCCACTTCTTATGCGCATCGTCGTAACCCGTCGTCGTCGTCCATTCTTCTTTTGTTTTTAACAACGTCTCTGAGTCCAAAGCCTCCGGTTTCTTATCTCTGTTCGCCCACATGTCTTCTCGTTCTAACAAATCCTTGATTTTCTTCTCAAAGACGTACGCGAACACTCGTTTCGCAAACGCCGTCCCGGCCTCGTTCTCTTTCCTCGTAAACGCATCTCGCGCTTCTTCCTCGTCTAAATCGCTCGGATCCTCTTTATTCGCCCCGAACAATCTCGGAAACAACAGATCCGTCGCGAACACTATCGTATGCACGAACGTGCTCGGCGTATCTCTTAAAGTACAAATCGGGAACGACTTTGGGACCGGTTTCGGCGCGCACTCGAAACAGGAACAATACTTCCCTTGCAAGTGCACCGTCACTTGGCCTTTGTACCCGGTCGTCCCGGACTCGACTAACGGCACGTTCGCGGATAAGCACAACCGATTGACGTGCCTTCTCGCTTCCAGATTGTCCAAACCGTTCAGCACGATGTCAAATTTTTTGAAAAAATCCAACCCAAATCGCTCCTCTTTGATGTTCCCGGTATACGCTTCAATGTTTATCGCTCGTTTCGAGATGAATTTCTCCACGCTCTCTTTCGCCACTTGACTTTTGCTCATCCCGACGTGTTTCTTTCGAAATAAGAATTGCCGGTTTAAGTTTGAGACGTCGATGGTGTCCAAATCTATAATGGAAATGTTTTGGAAACCAGTCAAGGCGAGCGTTTTTATCAACTCGCATCCGATGCCACCGGCGCCAACCATTAAGATGTTTTTCGATAAAGTTTCCGAATCCGTGGACGATAACAAGAGTTGTTTAGGAGCGAGAGGAGCATTAGGAGTTTCATTATTTGTGGTGGTGGTGTTGGACGCCATTTTGGTGGTGGTGGTGGTGGTGGTACACTCAAAGTAAGTCTCACGAGAAAGTAGTGGAGAGAGAATTCAAAAGTAAAACTTCTCAAAAAACTCTAGAGCTGCTGCTACGAGCAAGTATATGTGGACTACTTGGTACGACTACTACTCTAGTACTACTTTACTCGAATTAATAATTAGAAATCTACATATCCAAAACCCGCTCGCTGGCGCGAATGGCTTTGGCAACCCCGGTTCTGCACGATAAGTGTTTTTCTAAGTGTTTCAAGACCGCGCTGGCGTCTTTTAAGGAGTACTTCCCGCGTTTCCAGGTTTTATAAAAGATGTTCCACACGCCGACGTAATAACTGTCGAGGCAATCCCAGACGGAGTTGAACTTGGAGTTCCGGTCGTTTAGGTGCTCGTTTAGGAAACCATTTTCGAGGACACGAATGGACCAGCTGGTGAAGGTGACGCCTAACGCGCACATTGGAAACTGTTGGCCTGGGCACCGGGAAAGACGGTGGACAGCCACGGCGTTTCGGCCGAGCGTGACGCCGTTGTTCGCGTTCCCACTCGCGCTCGCCGCGGCGGGTATCGCGGGTGCCGCGTTAAACAATACAAATGACACCATGTTCGCCACGGCTAACGCTCCGCACGCTCTCACATCCGTGCTCGGGTCTTCACCTTGGAAACCGATCGTTTCCCAGTGCTTCCCGACGGCGTCGATTTCCTCCTCGCGATAGTCTCCCGTAAGTTTCGCGTAAATCGTCAACACCATTTTCCGATGCATTTCGTCCGCTTTCTCTAATTTTATTTTGTCTCCTTCTTCCTCCTTGCTATTATGATTATTCTTATTGGTGGTACCATCGTTCGTTTTTGTTTTCTCATTCTCATTCTTCTTCTTCTTC